>Ga0190272_10001199_pt1 | contig 12524 bp, 15 predicted proteins | sample Popmic504T_FD_133746 | JGI IMG/M metagenome (GOLD analysis project Ga0190272, IMG submission 133746) | Populus adjacent soil microbial communities from riparian zone of Shoshone River, Wyoming, USA - 504 T | ecosystem: Environmental > Terrestrial > Soil > Riparian zone | place: USA: Wyoming...
ACTCGCCGGCTCGCCAATACCCTCAATGTCAGTTTCGCCGGATTAAGTTCGGAAACGATTTTGATGGCGCTGGATCTGGAGGGGGTCTGCGCTTCGAGCGGGTCTGCCTGCATGGTGGGCTCCGTCGTCGCTTCGCACGTCCTGCTGGCGATGGGTTTGCCCGCATCGCTGGCCAGTTCGGCGGTTCGCTTCTCGTTAGGCCACGAGACGACGGCGGAAGAGATCGACCGCACCGGGGAAATCGTCGGGCGCATCCTGAATCGTATCAGCTCGGCCAGATCGAATGCCAGCACCGAGGCCTATGCAGCTTAAGCAACTCGATCTCTCTTTTCCCGCGGGCCCCGCCTTGGTCGTGCTCGGCCGCGATTTCGAACTCGAGAGAAAAGCGCGCGAAATGTTGCAGGCCCTCGACGCCTCAGAACTGGCGCGCTCCGTGCGGGTGGAATGGAATGCGCGACTCTTCAGCGCGGCGGGCCGGGCCGATTTCCGCCGCAAGCTGGTTTCGTTAAACCCGCGCTTGCGCGAACATGATGTGGCGGAGGTTGAACGCACTCTGCGGCACGAGCTGGCCCATTTGCTCGCACAATTCCGCGCTGGCCGCCGCCGCATCGCACCGCACGGCGCCGAGTGGCGCGCGGCATGCCATGACCTTGGAATCGGCGACGAGTCACGCACGCATGCGCTGCCGTTTCCCATCCAACGGCGCTCGCGTCGCTTCCTGTATGAATGCCCGCGGTGCGGAAAGCAGTTCCCGCGCGTGCGTCGAATTAGACGAGCAATAGCGTGTCTGGATTGCTGCCGGCAATTCAACTCGGGGAAGTTTGATGGGAGCGCCCAACTTCGGCTTGTGCAACGAGAGAACGCCACCTAGCTTTCACGCTCCTTACGTAGAAGACCCCAATGAGCAACAAACTCTTTCTGGCGGCCACTGCCCTCCTTCTTCTACTCTCCAGCGCCCGGGAGAGCTTCGGCTTCAGCTTAACGGACAAGTCATGGACCCGGAATCGCACGGTGGTGATGCACCTTTCCCTTCCTCCGGGGACCGGGACGTTCCAGGACGGCTTCACTTCGCTCGGTCAATCCGCCGAGGATGCGCTCAACATCTGGAACCAGCACCTCGCTCACATGCAGTTCGCCGTCCATCGGAATTCGATTCTGCCGCCCGAACGGTCTGACGGCGACTCGTCGGTTTTCATGTCCGATACGGTCTATGGCGACCCGTTCGGCAGCAACACCCTGGCGGTGACCCTGGTCTTCTCCCGCGGCTCGACCACCTTCGAAACGGACGTCATTTTTAACAACGCATTTGCGTATGATTCGTATCGCGGAAACCTCCAACCCGGCGTGCAGGATTTCCATCGAATCGCACTCCACGAGTTCGGGCACGCCCTCGGTCTCAACCACCCTAATCAAGCGTCTCCGCCGCAGACGGTCGTGGCGATCATGAATTCAACCATCGGCAACATCGACTCGTTGCAGCCGGATGACATCGCGGGCGCGCAAAGCATCTACTCGAACGGCCCGCCCTACCTGGCCTCCAACCCCTCGTCTAACCTGGTTAACTTATCGACGCGTGCCTTTGTCAGCACCGGCGAGAACGCGCTGATCGGCGGTTTCATCGTCCAGGGCTCGCAGCCCGCCACGGTGATTTTGCGAGCGATTGGTCATTCCTTGCGCGCTTCCGGCATCAATAGCCCGTTGACGGATCCGATCATGCAGCTGCATGGCTCGAGCGGCCTCATCGCGACGAGCGACGACTGGATCGACAGCTCGAATGCGACCACGATCGCCAGTTACCGCCTGGACCCGTCAAACAGTCTGGAATCCGCGATCATCGCCACGCTCAATCCGGGAAATTATTCCGTGGTGGTTCGGGCTTTCGACAATCAGGATGGCGATCTGACTGGCGTGGGCCTGGTCGAACTCTACGATCTTCACACGACAAATGGGCGGGCCGCGAACATCTCCACGCGCGCCCAGGTCTTGACCGGCGAGAACGTCATGATCGGCGGTTTCATCGTGGGTGGGAGCCAGGGGAAAGAAGTCGTCGTGCGCGCGATCGGGCCGTCCCTCGCCCAATCCGGCGTCGCCAACCCGCTGGGAGATCCCACGCTCGAACTTTACAATGGCGCCGGCACTCAAATCTCGTCGAACAACGACTGGGCGAATGGACCCGACGCCGGAGCTATCCAGGCGAAAGGCCTCGCGCCGACCCAACCCGCCGAATCAGCTCTGCTGGCCACGCTCAACCCCGGCGTTTACACAGCGATCCTCCGAGGAGTCAATAACACCACCGGCGTCGCCCTGGTTGAAGTTTACGATCTGAGTCCGCCGCCGTAATCGGCGCGCAGCTAACGAAGTTGGAGTTTGCGAACCTTCTTACCCGAAAAAACCTCCGCTAAATCTCGCGCTCATTCCCCTCGCCTTTTTTCGCTTTTTGTCCGCGCAATTTCGCCTGGATGAAGAGATCGATCCCGCCATCCATGACCGCCTGGACGTCGCTGGTCTCTGCGCCCGTCCGGTGGTCCTTCACCATCTGGTACGGCTGAAAAACGTAGGACCGAATCTGGCTGCCCCACGCCACGTCGCCTTTTTCGCCATATTGCCGATCGATCTCGGCCCGCTTTTTGTCCTGCTCGATTTCGTAAAGTTTTGCCCGCAACATTTTCAGCGCCAATTCGCGGTTGCGCCCCTGGCTTCGCTCTGCCTGGCAAGCCACCACGATCCCGGTCGGCTTGTGCACGATCCGCACCGCTGTTTCGACCTTGTTCACATTCTGCCCGCCCTTGCCGCCGGCCCGAAACGTGTCGACTTCGACGTCGGCAGGATTGATGTCGATTGGCGCCGAATCCGCAATCTCCGGGACGACATCGACGCTGGCGAATGAGGTGTGCCGGCGCTTATTGGAATCGAAAGGCGAAATGCGCACGAGCCGGTGCACCCCGCGTTCGGTATTGAGATAGCCATAGGCGTATTCCCCACCCACCAGGAGCGTCGTGGACTTGATGCCGACTTCTTCCCCGACCTGCACGTCGATCGTTTGCGAAGTGAAACCGCTGCGTTCAATCCAGCGTTGGTACATCCGGAGCAGCATGTCCGCCCAGTCGCACGACTCCGTCCCGCCGGCGCCGGAATGAATGGTCAGGAACGCATTGGCCCGATCGTTTTCGCCCGAGAGAAATTGACGCAGCTCGAACTCTTCGAGCTGATGTATGAGTCGGGCATATTCCCCCGCGACCTCCTTTTCCATCTGCGCGCGACCAGCAGGGTCCGTTTCTTCGGCGGCGAGTTGCCGCAGCGCTTCGAAATCTTCCACCGCCCGTTCAAGCTCGCGCAGCGGATTCAGCAGGGACCGCACGCGCGAGACTTCCTCCACATCGGCCTGGGCGCGCTCGCGATTCGACCAGAAGTCCGCGGCGCTCATCCGCTCTTCGAGCGCGCTGAGCTGACTCTCTAGCTTCGGAACGTCAAAGAAACCTCCGCAATTCGCGCACGCGAGATTGGAGAGCTTCTGCGTCGATCAACTCAATTTCCGTAGCCATGAGTGAAGATACCTTCGTTTCTGGTTCACGCGCAAACGTGTGAATCTAGTTGCGTTTCGACGGGGGCAACTGCTCGAGACGGAAAATCGTTTCACCCTCCTTCATCAGATCGAGCCGATCGCGCGCCATGGTCTCAAGATACGTTGGATCCGTCTTCAGGAGACTTACCTCACGCGTTTGCCGGGCTAACAGGATTTTCTGTTCCGTCACCTGTCCCTGCAACCGGTCGATTTCGGCCCGGCTTTGCGTCAACTTTTTGGACTGGGGCAGAAAGAGACTGACAATGACGAGTCCGAGCGCGAGCACGAGAAGGACGCGCAGAACGCTGTTCAAACGCTGCCAAACCGTGGCTTCGCGTCGCGCGCGGAAATCGCCGTAGCCTGGATGATCCACTAGCGCATTTTACCGCCGTAAGCGGCGTTGTCACCAAGTTCCTCCGCAATTCGCAGGAGCTGGTTGTATTTCGCCACCCGGTCCGTCCGGCAAAGCGATCCCGTCTTGATCTGGCCAGCGTTCGTGGCCACGGCAATGTCCGCAATCGTGGTGTCCTCGGTCTCCCCGGAACGATGGCTGATTACGGCGGTGTAATTGTTTTTCGTCGCGAGATCGATTGCGGCAAATGTCTCCGTCAACGTTCCGATCTGATTGACTTTGATCAAAATGGAATTGGCCACGCCTTGCTGGATGCCCTTGCGCAGGAACTCCACGTTCGTCACGAAAAGATCGTCCCCAACCAGTTGGATTTTGGCGCCCAGGCACTCGGTCAATTTCTTCCAGCCATCCCAGTCATTCTCCGCGCAACCATCTTCGATCGAAATAATGGGAAAACGCCGCGTGAGCGACTCATAGTAATCGACCAGTTCTTCGGCGGAACGCTTCGAGCCGTCGGACTTCTTGAAAACGTAGGCGTTCTGTTCCCGATCGAAGAACTCCGAGGCGGCGGGATCGAGCGCGACGAATATTTGCTCGCCGAATTTGTAACCGGCTTTCTCCACCGCGATCGCAATACATTCCAACGCGTCCTCCGCGGACTCTAATTTCGGCGCGAAACCGCCTTCATCTCCAATCGCGGTCGAGAGTCCCCGATCGTGCAACACGGCCTTGAGCGCGTGAAACACTTCCGCGCCGTAGCGAAGCGCTTCGGAAAACGAGGGCGCACCTTTCGGCATGATCATGAATTCCTGGAAATCAATCGGGGCGTCCGAGTGCGCGCCGCCGTTCAAAATGTTCATCATCGGCACCGCTAAAACCCTGGCCGAGTTGCCGCCGAGATAACGGAAGAGGGAAACCTTACTCGCCGCCGCCGCGGCATGAGCGGTCGCAAGCGAAACTCCGAGAAGCGCATTGGCCCCCAGGTTCTTTTTGTTGGGCGAGCCATCGAGCGCGATGATTTTTTCATCGATTTTCGCCTGCTCGAGGGCGTCGTAACCAGCCAGGGCGGGCGCGATTACATCAATAACGCTGCGGACCGCCTTCGTGACCCCTTTGCCGCCGAAGCGTTTCTTGTCGCCATCGCGCAGTTCCCACGCTTCATGTTCTCCGGTACTGGCGCCACTCGGGACCGCCGCCCGCCCCATCGCGCCGCCTTCCAAGTGGACTTCGACTTCGATGGTAGGATTGCCGCGCGAATCCAGGATCTCGCGCGCGTTGATTCTTGCGATGCTCGTGGGCGCCATGACTGCGACGCATTACACCAAGATCCGCATGGCACGCAATGCTGTTTTCTGTCGCTCTAGACCTCGTGAAAAACCGACATGCCCGGCGGGCGTTGGCGGCAGTGACATTCCCATTGGCAATCTCAGGCGGCAGGGATAGGCTGCCTCATGATTTTTCGGAAGCGCTTCGGCACCGTCGTTGGCCTGATGACCGCGACGGTTGTCTTCGCCGCGGAACCAACGCCTGTTGCATCCACGCCTCCTTCGTCCACGCCCCTCCCGCCAGATCAATTGGCCAAGGCGATCAAGACCGATTCGCTCACGATCCCGACTCCGGGAGAGCTTTTTGCCGCGTTCGAAAAGCCCGGAAAACCGGATTGGGCGGGCCAGTATCGCACGCCGATTCCGGTGACCTATCGGAATCGAGCGCAGATTGCTCTCAATCTGGGCGGTTTGATCGCGGACGGTTTTATCGCGGTCGAAGCGCAAGACAGCCAGCAGGTCAAGAACATCGGCACCGATATCATCAAACTAGCGAAGGCGCTTGGCGTGAGTGAGAACGTGCTCAGCCGCGGCAATAGCATCAACGAATTCGCCGAAAACAGCGAATGGGATTCACTGCAGGAGGAGCTCGAGGCGACCCAAAATGAAGTGAAGACCTCGATGCAATCGCACAGCGACCAGGATCTGGTGATTCTGGTCAGCCTTGGAGGCTGGATTCGTGGAACCCAAGTGGTAAGCGCGTCCATCATAAAAAATTACGATGAGCGAAGCGCCAGGGTCTTGCGCCAGCCCGCGGTCGTGAGCTTCATTCATTCCAAGATTGGCGAGATTGGGGCGGAGTTGCGCAACGAGCCACTGGTGAAGGAAGTAAACGGTCAGCTCCCAGCGCTGGAGAAGCTCGTCACTTTTCCATCCGGTAAGGCACCCACGCTCGATGAAGTGCGCAAGATTAACCAGGCCGTGAGCAAATTGATGGAGGCCGTTCAGAATAAAACGGAGGCGAAATGAGAAGCCGAGTCGCAATTTTTTTCGGATTAATGGCCCTAGCGACCGCACCATCTCTCCGTGCTCAAACAGATGAAGAAGTGGAAGCGCACAAACTGGTGCTCGATCTTACAGGAGCTTTCTCGAACGAGGGGTTCAAAGTGCGCGACGGCCATTGGACCGGTACGATCAAGCCGCAAGAGCGCGCACTCGTCGCGGTAAATCTTTACGCCGGAAATCAGTATTGGTTTTCGGCGGCCGCCAATGCCAAGGCCAAAAAAATATCGGTCGACCTCTATGATGAAAGTGGGAAACCGGTGGTGACCGAGACTTATAATTCCGGCGACAAGGCGTCCGCCGGATTTTCCCCCACGAATAGCGGACAATATTTTGTCTCGCTTGGCCTGATTGAAGGTGAAGCCACCGCCTTCTGTCTTGTCTATTCCTATAAGTGAAATGGCGCGAAGCGTGCTTAGTAGCTGGCATGCCGTACTTTTGTCGGGCTGCTGCTGCGTTAGCATGTGCCCTGGCTTTGTGCACAGGGTGCAAGAGCTCGGACAAGCCCGCGCACAGCTCCACTAAAGCCACCAGACTCTTCGCGATCACGGTTGATTCCGCGGCCTTTTTTCGGCACGGGCCGCAGGCCGGCCGCGAGCCTGATCTCCGATTACCCAGGGATACAGCCGTCAAATTGATCCGTCCCTCCTTCGGCTACAGCAAGATTCAAATCGTGGAATCAGGCCTGAAAGGCTATGTCGCCAGCGAAGAAATCAGACCCGCCTCTTCCCCGCTGCTCGCCGCCGCTTCGATTCAACCCGCTCATTCCGAAGTCTCGCCTATCGATGAGACCGGAAGCGGCCGATTCAATCTCAACTCCGACGATCCGCGCCTCGTCCCGCCTCCAGAGCAGCTGCCTGATCCCGACCTCCCCGCGCCCGCACCCGAACCCGAACCCTAAACGCGCCTCGGGGATTGCCGCGAGCTGCGCGCCGCGTCAATCTTTTGGCTACCGTGATCGCCTCCATCCAGGTCTTCTACGAAGGGAACGTCCAGGGCGTCGGCTTTCGCTACACCGTCAGGCAAATCGCGAAAGGGTTCGATATCACCGGCTCCGTGCGAAATTTGTCCGATGGCAGAGTAGAACTCCAGGCAACTGGCGAAAATGCCGAGGTGAGTGCGTTCCTCGCCGCCATCGGCCAAAGCGAGCTGCGCGCCCACATCAAGAGGCAATCCGAAAACCCCCTTCCCCATCCGCCCGACTTCCGGGGTTTCGAAATCCGGCATGACTGAATCAGCCGTCGCCGTTACCGGCATTACCAAAATTTTTCCCATCCCCTTCCGGAGGAGACCCGTCGTGGCTGTGCGGGATTTGACCCTGCGAGTTCCGCCCGGCCAAATCTACGGGCTGCTCGGGCCGAACGGTTCGGGCAAAAGCACCACGCTGAAAATCATTCTCGGGCTCGTTTTTCCGACGCGTGGCCGGACGGAGATTTTCGGGCGGGACAGTACTCGGGTTGAGAGTCGCGAGGCGGTGGGGTTTTTGCCGGAAAATCCCTACTTCTACAAATTTCTCACAGGCAGGGAGACGTTGCGTTTCTACGGAAAGCTTTGCGGGTTGCGGGGCGCGCGTTTGAGGAGTCGTGTCGAGGAATTGCTCGCACTCGTCGACCTAAAGAGTGCGGGAGATCGCCGATTGGGAGGGTACTCCAAAGGCATGTTGCAACGGATCGGCCTCGCTCAAGCACTCATTCAGGAACCGAAACTGGTAGTCCTCGACGAACCTACCGCCGGCGTTGACCCGGCCGGAGCCCGCGAAATCCGGGATCTCATTCTCGACCTCAAGCAACGCGGCATAACAGTGCTGCTTTCATCGCATTTGCTTGAACAGGTCCAGGAGATCTGCGATCGCGTCGGCATCCTCGCCCATGGGGTCCTGGTCCGCGAAGGCGCCCTGGCTGATCTGCTGGCGGTTGAAAATCGCACCGACCTCGTTTTCGAAAACACCTCGCCCGCCCTGCTCCACGAGATCGAGGCACTGGCTGCCAAATCAGGCGCGCGATTGCTCGCACACAACCAGTCCCGGACCTCGCTCGAGCGTCTCTTCCTCGAAGCCACGCAGTCGACGGAGGGCTCCGAGAATCAAGAATTGTGATGACGACATCCACCCACCGCGCCTTTTCCATCGGACGAATCGCCGCGATCGCCGGGAACACGTTTACCGAGCTGACCCGCTTGAAAGTTTTTTACGTCATCCTTCTTTTCGCGCTGCTCCTGATCGGCAACTCGATCTTCATGGCTCAATTTACCTTTCAGCAGGAATTTCAGGTCCTGAAAGATATCGCGCTCGGCTCGATGAGCATTTTGACATCGGTGCTCGCCGTCGTGGCGACGGCGCGCTTGATCCCCCAGGAGATCGAGGACCGCACCATCTACACGATCCTGGCGAAGCCCGTCGCCCGACTTGAGTACCTTCTCGGAAAACTGACGGGCGTGCTGCTGCTGCTTGCCATCAGCGTGATCATCATGAGCGCACTCTTCTTTATCGTGCTCAAGGTGCGCCAGCAGACGGTGCTCAGCGACACGCTGCGGCAAATGCACGGTTCGTCGCCGGAGCAGATGGCAGAAGCTTTGGGCGCGGTGCGATCGTCCGCTTTCCAGGCGAGTTTGTTCTCGGGCATCGCGATCATTTATGTGAAAGCGTCCGTGCTCGCGGCGCTCACTCTTTTTGTTTCCACTTTCGCCACAACCACCATTTTTACGACGGTGGTGATGGTATTCGTCTATTTCATCGGCCACTTGCAATCGACCGCGCGCGCCTACTGGCTCCAGACAAACGGGGCGGGAGCAATCACGAAGCTCTTTCTCGCGTTCGTTGCGCTGTTTTTCCCCGATCTGCAACTTTTCAATCTCCTGGACGATATTGTGGCCGGGACAGCCATCCCGCTGGCGCTTTTCGCCAAAACAGCTACGCTCGGTTTCTTCTACACCGGCTTCTATCTGCTCCTCGCCTGGTGGGTCTTTTATCGTAAAGAATTATGATGCGGATTCTTACTGTGATTTTGGGCGCGGCGCTGTTCGGCGCGGTGAAATTGCCCGCCGAACACGCAATCTCCGAGGCCCATCGTCAGCTGCATTTCCGTGCGGTCGATTTCGATCCGGCGTTGCGCAAACAAATTGGCCAGCTTGGGTTTATCGCGGGGTTGAGCGGTTTTCGTTCGCTGGTCGCGGATGTTCTCTTCGTGCAAGCACACGTGGCCTGGGAGCGGACGGAGTGGAGCCGCGTTTTGCTGCTTTTCCGGCAGGTCACGACCCTGCAACCCCGCGCGATTCTGTTTTGGGATTCCGCGGCCTGGCACATGGCTTGGAATGCGAGTGCCGCCGCTCTGCGGGATCCTAGCCAGCCGCGCCTCGCCCTCCGGATCAAGGCTCAGCGCGAATATTTCCAGCTCGGGAAAGATTTCCTGGAACGTGGAATTAGGTACAATCCGGATCGCCCGGAGCTCTACGAGGCGCTGGCCCGCCTCTATCGCGATAAGTATAACGATCACGAACGTGCCGCGGCGTTCTTTGACAAGGCCGCCGGTCTGCCTGGGGCGCCAAACTACGCGAAACGCTTTGCCGCCTACGAGCTTTCATATTGTGAGGGTCGAGAAAAGGAAGCATATGGCCGGTTGCATGCTCTCTATGCCGCCGGCGAAAACGAGCGGCTTCCCACCTTGATTCGTCTCTTAAAGGACTTGGAAATCAAATTGGCCGTTCCACCGGACCAGCGAATTCCCGATCCGATACCCTAACGAGCACCCACATGCGCCTCGCGATTCTTAGCGACCTTCACGCCAACCTCGAAGCGACGGAAGCCGTGCTCTCCGACGCGCGCGAGCGCGATTGCACGCATTTCATCTGTCTTGGCGACGTCGTTGGGTACAACGCGAACCCCCACGAATGCGTCGAGATCGTGCAGAAAATGGAGTGTCCGGTCGTGAAGGGTAATCACGATGAGCAAGCGTCGCTCACGGAGTCATCACGCGGCTTCAACGCGCTGGCGGAAGCAGCGATCAATTGGACCCGGGCTCATCTGACGAATGAAGACAAGGAATGGCTCCGCGATTTGCGCCTCTCGCAGCAGGTTCACGATTTTACCATCGTTCATGCGACCCTCGATACGCCCGAACAGTGGGGTTACGTCTTCAATAATCTCGATGCTGTCGCGAGCTTCGCCTACCAGGAGACGACGGTCTGTTTTTTCGGACATACGCACGTGCCCGGCGCGTTCGTGCGCGACGATGGCGTGAAGCGAATGAAGGTCGATCAGCTCACGATCGAGGACGCGAAAAAATACTTCATTAACGTCGGTAGCGTCGGCCAGCCGCGCGACGGCGATTGGCGAGCGGCCTACTGTATTTACCACCTGGACAAGAGCGTCGTAGAACAACGGCGCGTAAAATACGACCTGGCTGCCGCGCAGAAGAAAATCATCCAGACAGGCTTGCCTCGCATGCTCGCGGACCGCCTCGAGCTTGGACGATAGAAGAATTTTAGATTGCAGATGGTAGATCGCAGATCGCAGATTGATCGACGCGTCTTCCAATCTGAGGCTGAAATCTGAAATCTGAGGTCCGTTCCATTCTGATCATCAAGCCGAGCTCGCTCGGTGACGTGGTGCACACGTTACCGGCGGTGGCTGCGATCCGGGAGGCCAATCCGAAGGCAACCATCACGTGGGTCATCAATCCCGAGTGGACCACGCTCCTGCGTGGAAATCCCGACGTTGATCACGTCCACATTTTTCCTCGCGGTGAGTTCCGGGGTCTCAGCGCTCCGCGCAGTCTGTTGCCCTGGCTGAAAAGAACAAAAGCGCTGCGACCCGACGTCGCGTTAGATTTCCAGGGTTTACTTCGTAGTGCCCTGATCGGTCGCGTTAGCCGTCCGCGGGATCTTTGGGGGATGAGCGACGGACGGGAAGGCTCCCGCTTGCTTTACCATCGGGTGGCGAAGGTCGATCGCCGGGCGCACGCCGTCGATCGCTACTTGAAGCTGGCGGAGGCTTTTGGCGCCGCCATCCCAGGGCAGCTCCGCTTCCCATTGCCGACGGGCGACGCCTTGCCGCGCTTCGACCCGTATCCACCCTTCGTTCTGTTGCATCCATTTGCGCGAGGTGCCCGGAAGTCATTGAGCAGTTCAGTCATTGAAGAGTTTTGCCATGCGCTGGAACCGATCCGTGTCGTCATCGTGGGCAAAACCATCCGGAAAATCGACGTGCCGGATAATTGCGTAAATCTGGCGAATCAAACCACTCTGCTTCAGCTGATCTGGCTCATTCGCGCGGCACGTTTCACGATCAGCGTGGACAGCGGACCGATGCATATCGCCGCCGCGGTGACGTCTCAATTGCTTTCCATCCACACCTGGTCAGATCCGCGCCGTGTCGGACCCTATAATTCAGACGCCTGGATTTGGAAGAATGGCGAACTGCTCCGAGTGGAGGCGCTCCCAAATGCCGGTCGCTTAAAAAAAGGCCGCGCTTTCGCTCGGCGTGATGTCGGGCCGGTGGTTGACCTGGTTCGCGGATCCTGGGAGCAGACAACTACGGTAACGAACGTCGAGTAAGGCAGGCTTGAGCAAGCAATAGGTCGCGCGGGTAAGTGATCTTGAGATTAAACTCGTCGTTCGGCACGAGAAGCACTTTCGCGCCCAACAGCTCGATCGCCGAAACTTCGTCCGTGATCGACAGTTTTCGTGCCGTCACGGCAGCGTAAGCTTCCACCAGAAGATTACGGGAAAAAATTTGCGGAGTTTGCATGGCATAAAGTCCTGCGCGATCGACACCGCCGCAGACAAAACACTCCTGGTCCGCGCGTTTGAGCGTGTCGGTGATCGGTTCCGCCAAAGCCGCGGCTCCATGAGTCTGGCAGTGCCCAAACACGCGCCCAATCTGTTCGGAAGTGATGAGCGGACGCGCGGCATCATGCACCGCGACGTAGCGTGCTTCAGGGGAGAGCGCGTTCAATCCGGCCCGGACCGAATCCTGGCGCTGGTCGCCGCCTGAAATGACGTGGCGCACCTTTGATAATTCCGTCCGGTTGATGAGTTCTTGCAAAACGGCCAGACGATCGTCGCGACCAACCAAAACGATTTCATCGACGCATTCCGCGCGATCGAAAGCAGCAAGCGTGTGAGCAATAACCGGCTGATCTCCGAGCAGCGCGAAGAGCTTGTCGAAGCCCATGCGCTGACTGCTCCCCGCAGCGACGATGATCGCGGTCAGCACCGAAAAGCCCTCCAACACTCAACATCCGAACTCCGAAGTTGAACGTTGGGCATTGGGCGTTGGACGTTGGAC
>Ga0190272_10001200_pt1 | contig 12523 bp, 11 predicted proteins | sample Popmic504T_FD_133746 | JGI IMG/M metagenome (GOLD analysis project Ga0190272, IMG submission 133746) | Populus adjacent soil microbial communities from riparian zone of Shoshone River, Wyoming, USA - 504 T | ecosystem: Environmental > Terrestrial > Soil > Riparian zone | place: USA: Wyoming...
CGCCGGGTTTCAGCACGCTCATCGCCTTGTCGACCTCGGCGCGTGGCGTCAGCGTGTGCTCGAGGTAGTTGTTCATAAACACCGCGTCGTATGCCGCCGGCGCCGCGTCGAAATCGTCGAACACGCTGCGCGTGGCGTTGACGCCCTTCTTGCGGGCTAACTCCACGGCCTTGTCGCTGAAGTCGATGCCATCCATGCGGCTGGGCTGGAAGACGGCGGTCATGGCCAAAAAGGCCCCCGCCCCGCAGCCGACATCCAGCAGGGCCGGCCGTTCAGGCAGCAGGCCCTTCAGCCGGCGCTTCAGCAAGCCTGCATAGACGCGGAACATGAGGTCGTAGAGCGCGCCCTTGGAAGCGGCCTCGATGTAGCCGTGGTAGTCGATGTCATAGGCTTTCTCGAGGTCGGCCAGGCTCGGGAAGGGCGCGATCTGGATGACGCCGCACGACCCGCAGCGGTGATAGTCCCACTGACCCTCGACGCCGTACTCCCAATCGCGGATGCGCGCGGTGGTCGGCGCGGGCTCCAATGCTTCTCCGCAGGCCCGGCACGGCTCGAGCGTGCTCATCGCGCCGCCCGCCACGGCAGTTCGCGCACCGTCTGCGCCAGGAAGGCCAGGTAGCCGCCCTGGAAGACCTCGTAGCGCCAACCCTTGCCCACCGAGGCAGGCTCGGCCGACAGCATCCCGTGCAGGGCCGGCAGCGAGGCGCACGGAACCCAGGAATAGGTGTGGTGGTCGCCGTGGTAGTTGAAGGCGAACATGCCCAGCGTCGCGGTTTCCCACGGCCGCCCGGTGATGGTGCGGACGACGCGGACCGACGGATCGGGCGAGGCGTGCTCGCAGAAGACCCGCAGGCCCGCCAGCACCTTGGCCACGCATGCCAGCGGCGCCATCCAGAAGCCGATGTAGAAAATCACGCCGCGCACCGGCCCAAGCGACACCACCAGCGGCGTCAGGATGATCAGCTGGGCGACGACGATGGACGCTGTCTCCACCGGAAAGCCCCGGGCCGGCTCGGCGGCCTGGACGGCGCCGCCGCGACGCAAGAACTGCAGCAGGGCGGGCAGGCCGGTGGCGTTCCATGCGATGCGGCCGAAGAACTGGACCTTGGACCTCGGGTACGGCGTGTAGCCGGCGAAGTCCGGGTCGAGTTGCGGATCTCCGAAATGCTTGTGATGAGCGAAGTGAATGCGGCGATAGCCGGTCAGGCCAAAGCCCACCGGATAGGCCGTCAGCGAGGCCGCCAGCGTCTCGTTCTGTGGGCGGCCGAAGTTGTTGTGGATGGCCTCGTGGTTGCCGTTGAACAGCGAGTGCTGACACCAGCCGATCAGCGGAATCGACACGACGGCCGCCGCAACGCAGACCCCCAGCGGCGCCGAGAGCCACAGCGCTACGTTGAGCGCCACGATGGTCCACAGCACCGCATGCAGGCGTAGCGCGCTAGCCACCGCATGCTCGGCGCCGTGGCGATAGCGTTCCAGGTCCGCCGGGGCGGGCCGAATGTCCAAAGCCGATTTCAAACCGATGACGCCTGCCCACCAACAAGCCCTCCCTCTTAGAGGGTCCGGCGAAAAAATCGAGCGGGCATCGCCCATACGCGGCCTTGCCCGACGCTGCGTAGCTGCTAGAGCGTGTCGTCGCGCCTCAGCGAGGCGCCAAGGGGTTGGGGCGGCATGGTGAACACGACGAGCTCGACTGCGGACATCGCGGGTGGCTCGCCGGAGCGGTTCGGCTACGAGTGGGGAAAGTACGACAGCATTGATCCTCGCTATGAGGAGCAGTTCCGCCGCTGGCTGCCCTTCTTCAAGCCCGCTGACTGGACCGGCAAAACCTTCATCGACGTGGGCTGCGGGATGGGCCGTAACAGCCTCTGGCCGCTGCAGGACGGCGCCGCCAAGGCCTACGTGCTCGATCTCGACGACCGGTCGCTGGCCGCCGCGCGCCGTAACCTGGCTGAGTTTCCGAACGTGGAACTGGTGAAGGCCAGCGCCTACGACATGCCGTGGGTCGACGAAGCCGACATCGTCTTCTCCATCGGCGTGATCCACCACCTCGAGTTCCCGCAGGAGGCGCTGGCGCGGATGGTTCGCGCCGCAAAGCCCGGCGGGCAGGTAGCGATCTGGGTCTACGGAAGGGAAAACAACGGTTGGCTGTTGTGGGCGCTGGAGCCCGCCCGCAAGCTGTTCTTCAGCCGCATGCCGATCTCGGGGGTGCACTTGCTTTCGAACATGCCCGCCGCGCTGTTGTGGATGCTGCTCCGTCTTGGTCTGCAGCGGTTGGAGTACTTCCGCCTCCTTCGCACCTTCAGCTTCCCGCACCTTCGCTCCATCGTCTTCGACCAGATGCTGCCGCGCATCGCCAACTACTGGACGCGCGCTGAGGTAGAGGCGCTGATGAAGCAGGCGGGATTGGCTGACATCGAGACCGTCTGGGTCAACGAGATCTCGTGGGCTGCACGGGGCGCCAAGGTTGCCTAAGCTACTCAGGCGCATTGACCCTCGGTGGCTCGCGTTCGGCTTCTTTATCCTCGTGCTCGGCGCTTATGGCTCGATGCACCTGCGGGAAACAGATGTCGGGAAGCCATACGAGACCTGGGACGAGATCGCGACCTACAATACAGCCCTGGTGCTTACCGGCCCGACAGCGAGCCGCGTCTATCGCTATGGGACGATTGATACTGCGCTGCAGCGGCTGGCGGTCGAAGCTTATCGTCGGCTTGACCCGGTGGGACAGGCCGTAACGAACGCGCCTTACTCGAACAACGTCCCGCGCTCCTTCTTCGAGCCGGACCTCAACCGTAAGCCAAGGACGTGGACAGGGGTCGATTATAACTACTTCCGCGGGCTGGAAGATCGAACGCCGATCTTCTGGTCACGCAAGCTACACCTTGCGGCTTCTTACCTCATTGCGGCCCTCACCGGCTGCTTCGCGCTGCGGGTGTACGGCCTCCGGGGCGTGGCCTTGCTGCTGCCGCTGATCGCCTTCATCGCAGCCCCAACAATGTACTACCAAGCGGCTAGGTCACTGCCGATGGCGCCGGCGGCGCTCCTGGGGTTCCTCTGCACCGTCGCCGCGATGACGTTTCACGACCGCGGCCGGACCATCTACCTGGTGATCAGCGCAGCGGCACTGGCGCTGGCCGGCAACTTCAGGATTGACGCGTTGGTGTTCGGTGTCGCGCCTGCGCTGGCGCTGATTTTGATGACCCGAGAACGCGGCCTCCGCTTTGGCGCCGTGGCCGCGTTGCAGTCTGGCGCTACGTTTGTGGCGACCACCCTCATCACACGGCCGCCGATGTTCCTCGGCCCTGTCAGAGATTTCCAAGCTCGCATAGGAGTGATCCGGTCGACGCTGGCGGAACTCGAACTGCCGATGCTTTCAGGCGCGTTCACCTTCGACGCCATGGTCGCAAAGATTCAAAGCCTGGCTCGGTACCTGGGGACCGATGGCGTGGTTACCCTGGCGCCCGACCTGGCTGTCCTCGCCATCTTCACCTGTGGACTGGCTGCGCTGATCGGCGTGCTCATGGTGCGCCGCTCGCGGAACGACGTCACCGTGGCGATCGGCGTTACAAGCGGACTCCTCATCTGGGGCTTCCTGTTGTGGAAGTACCCGTCGGTCGCAGAACGCTACTGGGTAACAGGCATGGCAGCGCTGATGGCGACAGCCGGCATGTTCGCGACGCTGAACCTTCGGACGCCCGCTCTGTGGCCACGCCTCGGCGCATATGCCGTTCTGGTGGTGATCGGCTTACAATTCGCCGCAAACACCGTCCTGCACGCGCAGCAGGGATTAGCGATCGAACGCAACGCCATCGGACCTGAGCGCTTCGACGGTTATCACAACCGCAACAACGCCACCGTGGCGGCGATCGAACTCGCGCGGGCTAAGAACCTCGAGGTGCTTGTCGATCAGCACGCATACATCGACACACGTCTATTCCATAAAGCGGGCGTGGAGCTACGGCCGCTCAACAAGTACAACGTAGATAAGGTGCTGACCGGCGACGCGCCCAAGCTGGTGCTTTTTTCCCGCGGCTCAACGGACCAGTCGGGGTTAGATCACGTCAGGTGGGCGGGGAGTTGGTCTGAGCCGGAAAAGGCGCTCTACCGCGCCTACCAGGAGCGGCTGCTGAGCCTGCCGGTGGTCCGCCGCTACGAAGGCGACCCGCACCTGGTGCTGAATGTCGGGCCGGTTCGGCAATTCGACGAGATCGTGCTGGCCGTCACCACAAACCCTCCCGTCGCGGACGAGTGAGAGGAAATATCCCCGCGCTGGATGAACAGCGCGGGGACTACAGGGAAGCCTTAGCCCCTGCCGCCATCGTTACCGCCAGTGAGTCCAGCGGTCCGGCCAAGTTGCCGTTGCGAAACGATGACTTGGCGATTGGGGTTGACAGACACTGGATCACCTCCTTTCAGCTGTTGAACAGGATCTCGAATATGGGACGAGATTTGGGGAGTCGCAATCTGCGACGCGGCGCCGCAGTCAGGCGTCCTTCAGCGGCTTGCGGCGGTGCAGTTCGGTGACCGGCCTGGTGAGCGCCGCGAGCGCTTCCTGGGCCGCCGCATAGCCGGCTTCGACGGCGGGGTCGTAGGCCTTCCAGTCACGGATATCGATACGGTCCACCTTGGGCAGGATCAGGACGTCCGAGGCCTCGCGGCTGGCGGCCAGGTCGCGGCCGCTGCTGACGGTCGCCGCCCGCATCAGCAGGGCGACGATGGGCGGCCCCTTTCGCCATTCGCCTGACAGCAGCCACGGCCAGAACGGCGGCGGCGAGTTGACCTGCGCCGCCGAGATGCTGCGGCCGCGGCTGACATCGACCCCCACCACCGCCCCCAGGTGACCGGCGCGCATGACGTCGGCGGGGAAGTTCTTCATCACCGCCCCGTCGACCAGAACCTCGCCGCCGTCGGTGACCGGCGGCAGCACGCCGGGCAGGGCGATGGAGGCGCGCAGGGCGTGCCGCAGTTGGCCGCGCTTGTGCAGGTTGTAGACGCCCGTCGTCAGGTTTGAGGAGATGCAGAAGAAGGGCAGCGGCAGGTCGGCGATCTGAACGTCGCCGAAGTTCTCCTTCAGCCGCTCGCGCACCTTGGTCCCGTGCGTCATGGCGATCATCGGAAAGGCGATATCAGAAATGGGGCTGGAGTTGACGAAGGCGGTGCGCATCCGCCGATCCATCTCCTCGCGATCCCAGCCCAGCGCCAAGCCGGCGCCGACCATGGCGCCCATGGAGACGCCGCCGATGAAGTCGATGGGCACGCCCTGCTCGCGCAGCGCCCTGACCGCGCCGATATGGGCATAGGCCCGCGCGCCGCCGCCCGACAGCACCAGCCCTACGGACTGCCCGGTCAGCACCCGCGCCATGCGGGCGAAGTCGGCGGTGTCATCCTCGCGGACGTGGAAGAGGCGCCCGGCGTTGGCGGCGTCTAGCCAGGCTTCCGAGCCCCGCGGCATACGGCGGCCGGACGGTTGGATGAGCATCAGGTCGACCAGCTGCTGGGCCTGCAGCGGCTCGGCTGCGTAACCGGTAATCTGGCCTGGCGGCTTGCGGTCGCCGTGGCCGACCCAGAACAGGCGGTCGACCTGGCGCCCGACCAGCTGCTTCCACGCCTCCTCGTCGCGCTCGGCGGCGTAGAGGATGAAGTCGTGATCGGCCTCGAGGCGCGAGAACCATTCGGTGCCGGCGTCGACCGCCTCGGCGCCGGGGACGGTCACGGCATAGCCGAGCTTCTCGATCTCGGCGCCGATCCGGCGGATCAGGGCGCGGATCGGCGGTCCGTCGTCCACCGCCACGAAGCCGAACACCGACGGCGCCGAGGTGCGCGAGGTCTGGCGGGCCCGCAGAATCATCAGCCGGGCCATCTCGGTCATCACGCCGGGGTGGCGCTCGACGGCGGCGAAGAAGGCGGTGCGCGACAGGCCGAGGAGCTCGCTGTCGCGCAGGGCGACGACGGCGGCGGTGTGAGGCGTGCCGGCGATCAGCGCCATTTCTCCGGCCGGCTCGCCAGGCTGGATGACGCCGAGGAACTGCTGCTCCTGGCCTTCCTCGCGTCTAAAGGCGCCCAGGCGCCCGGCCAGCAGGAAGTAGATCTCGTCGGCCGCCTCGGCTGAGCCATAGAGGGTCGAGCCGCCGGGCAGCGCGAACGAGCGCGCGCCGCCGCTGTCGCGTTCCTCGGCGAAGAGCCGCCCCAGGGCGGTGTCGGGGAGGGTCTTGGACCGGGTCGCCACGAGGACACCTTAAGCGTGCCTTCGAGTCGCCGCCATCGGCCCGCTTTCGGCCCTGCGCCCGCTTTCGGCCCTGCATCGAACGCGCTATCGATGCGGCTTCCCAAAAAGAGGCCGCCGCCATGACCAACCCCATTGCCGATCCCCTGGTCGAGAACATCGACACCGACGCCACCTCCTCGCTGGTGCGGATCGAGGCGACCCAGGACGGGGTGGCGACCATCACCATCAACAGTCCGGCGACCAAGAACGCCTTCGACTCCTTCGTCATCGCCGCGCTGGCCGAGGCCTTCGAGACCATGCACGGGGCTGAAGGCGTGCGTGTGGTCTTCCTGCAGGGCGAGGGCGGCATGTTCAGCGCCGGCGCCAACCTCGAATGGATGGCCGCGGCGGCTACCTTGAGCGAGAGCGACAACCGCGAAGACGCCATGGCCATGGCGCGAATGCTCAAGGCGCTGTGGGACATCCCGGCGCTGACGGTCGCCATCGTCGAGGGCGGCGCGTTCGGCGGCGGCGCGGGGCTGGCGGCGGCCTGCGACTTGGCGGTGGCCGTGGACGGCGCCAGGTTCTCCTTCGCCGAGGTGCGGCTGGGCCTGGTGGCGGCCACCATCAGCCCCTACGTCGTGCGCGCCATCGGCCCGCGCCACGCCCGGGCGCTGTTCGCCACCGGCCGGGCGTTCGACGTCGCCCATGCCGAGAAGATCGGCCTGGTCAGCGAAGTCATCCGGGTGGGTGAAGTCGAGATGCTGAAGGCTCGCATCGGTCGCGAGATGATGGCCTGCGCCCCCGGCGCGGTGGCCGAATCCAAGCAGCTGGTCGACGAGGTGTTCGGCCGCTCCATTGACCATGGCCTGATGGAAGCCACCGCCCGCCGCATCGCGGCCCGCCGGGTCGGCGATGAGGCCCGCGAGGGCGTCGCCGCCTTCATCGGGCGCCGCAAGCCGTCCTGGAACGAGTGATGCCCCTGCACCTGATCAAGCTCTGCGTCGGAGCCGAGTCAGTCGAGGAACTGCGCGCCTGGCGGGCCGAGCGGGCGCGGCGCGGCGTGCCCCCCATCGTGCCGACCCGCCAAACGCCAAAGCGAGCGGCCGAGCTGCTGGAAGGCGGCTCGCTCTACTGGGTGATCAAGGGCGTCATCGCCGTGCGCCAGTCGATCGTCAGCATCGTCACGCTGGACAGCGGCCAGCAGCCCTGCCGCATCGACTTGGCGCCGGAGTTGATCCTGACGACTCCGCAGCCGCGCCGTCCCTTCCAGGGCTGGCGCTACCTGACCGCCGCCGACGCGCCGCCGGACCTGCCGACCGGCGAGGGCGCCGAGATGCCCCAGGAACTGGCCAGACAGCTGCGCGAGATGGGGGCCTGGTAGTGCGTGGTTCGAGACGCAGACCCTAGGGTCTGCTCCTCACCATGACGACTACAGAGTTCGTCATCCTGAGGAGCGCGTAGCGCGTCTCGAAGGACGCAGGGCGCTAAACCGCCATGTTGTCGATCAGCCGGGTCTTGCCCAGCCACGCGGCGACGAAGACGCGGGCTCCGGGGCCGGCGGGGCCGGGGCCGAGGCGGGAGAGGTCCTGACCGTCGCGGACCTCGACGTAATCGACCTTGTCGAAGCCGGCGGCGTGCAACGCGCCGGCAGCGCGCTGTTCGGCGTGGCCGACAGCCTCGCCGGCGGCGACCGTTTCGGCGACCTTCTTCAACGTAGCGGGCAGAGCGGCGGCGATCTGGCGCTGGTCTGGCGTGAGGTAGGCGTTGCGGGAGGAGAGGGCGAGGCCGTCGTGGTCGCGGGCCGTGGGCCCGCCGACGATCTCCGTGGGCAGGTCGAGGTCACGGGCCAGGCGCTTGATGACCAGCAGCTGCTGGTAGTCCTTCTCCCCGAACACGGCGACGTCGGGGGCGCACTGGATCAGCAGCTTGGAGACCACCGTCGCGACGCCGCCGAAGAAGTGCGGGCGCGCCTCGCCGTCCAGGGGTTCGGAAACGCCGGATACGCTCACGGCGGTGGCGAAGCCGGGCGCATACATCTCGATCGCCGTGGGGGCGTAGAGGAGGTCGCAGCCGGCGCTCAGCAGCAGTTCGGCGTCGCGGTCCTCGCCGCGCGGATAGCTGTCGAAGTCCTCGTGCGGGGCGAATTGCCTGGGGTTGACGAAGATGCTGGCCACGACGCGGTCGGCGCGGGCCTTGGCCAGGCGCACCAGCGACAGGTGGCCTTCGTGCAGGGCGCCCATGGTCGGGACCATGCCGACGCTCTTTCCAGCGGCCTTCCAGGCGGAAACCTGGGCGCGGAGGTCGGCGACGGAGCGGACGGTGGCGAGCGAAGTCATCGGCGGCTTATGCCGCGCCAAGGCGGCTGTGGACAACCCGGCGCCTCGCGTTGACGTCAAAGCCGAGCGGGCGTCTCGTCGAGGTTAAGTGAGTCGGAGAGTTCGTCATGGCCAAGGTCATCGTCGTCGGCAACGAGAAGGGCGGGGCGGGCAAGTCCACCATCGCCATCCACCTGGCCTGCGCGCTGCTGCACGGCGGCGCCAAGGTGGCGGTGTGCGACCTGGACCTGCGCCAGTCGTCGCTGGCCCGCTTCTTCGCCCATCGCAAGGCGTGGGCGGCGGACGCCAAGGTCGAGCTGCCGATGCCGATCGACGCCCACCCGGCCGTGGACGGCGTGGCGCTGGCCAAGGCCGAAGTATCCGAACAGCTCGCGCGGTTCGAGGAAGCGTTCGCGCGGGCCTTGGCCGAGGCCGACTTCATCCTCATCGACACCCCCGGCGGCGACACCGCCGTTTCGCGACTGGCGCACGGCCGCGCCGACCTGATCGTCACGCCGATGAACGACAGCTTCGTGGACTTCGACATGCTCGGCCACGTCGATCCGGTGACGCTCGAACTGCTCAAGCCCAGTCTTTATTCGGAGACGGTGTGGGAGGCCCGCAAGGCTCGCGCCGCGTCTGGTCAGCGCGCGCCGCTGGATTGGGTGGTGCTGCGCAACCGCCTGGCGACCACGGAAGCGCGCAACCGCCGCCGTATCGACGAGCGGGTCGAGGCGCTGTCTCGCCGCGTGGGTTTCCGCGTCGGCCCCGGCCTGCGTGACAGGGTCATCTACCGCGAGCTGTTCCCGTTCGGGCTGACGGTGGCCGACCTGTCGCCGCTGGTGCGGCCGGTGTCGGTGTCGCTCAGCCACATCGCGGCGCGTCAGGAACTGCGGTCGCTGATGCAATCGCTTGGACTTTCCAACTGGTCCGGCGAAGAGTTGCAAGCCGCCGAGTAGGGCGGTTCGGAGCAGCCATGATCTATGTCGCCATTGGAGCCGTCGTGCTCCTCCTGCTCATCTGGGCGGGCCGGGGAGGGCTGCGCTCGCTGAACAACGGCGGCGTGCGCATCACCGCCGGCGTGCTGTCGACCCTGATGCTGTTCGTGGCGGGGTTCCTGGCCCTGCGAGGCGGCTGGATACCGGGGCTGATCCTGGCGGCGCTGTCGATGGGCGGGGCTTTCGCGGCGCGGGGAACGCCCCCGACCATGGGGCCGCCGCCGACGCACTCGGACGTCGGCCTTGATGAAGCCCGCTCGATCCTTGGCGTCGGGCCTGAGGCCACGGAAGGGGAAATCCAGGCCGCCTACACGCGGCTGATGCGCATGGCCCATCCGGACAAGGGCGGCACCAGCGGGCTTGCCTCGCAGCTCAACGCGGCCAGGGACCGGCTGCTGGGACGCTGATCAGTTGGCGGTGACCAGGCAGGACTGGGCCTTGGCCTTCAAGGCCTGGCAGGCGCCCTTGGCGTCGTCCTGGGTAAGGCCCACGAACCGGACGCGGTAGTAGCCATCGACACGGTCGGCGACCTCGCCCGCACCCTCGGACAGCAGCTTGCCGAACTTCTTGTTCATGGTCGCCAGGTGGGTCTTAGCCTGCTCCTTCTGCTTGAAGGCGCCGACCTGGACGACGTAGTCGCCCTTGGCTTTCTTCACCTTCTCGACAGCGGCGACGGTCTTGCGCGGCTTGGGATCGGGAACAGGGCTCATCTTCGACTGCACGGCGTAGCGCTGGCCGGCCGAGGGGTTGTTGGTCAGCTGGATCTTCATGCCGTCCTGCTCACCGTCGCCCTGGGCGGAGGGCGCACGCACGACGCCGCCGCGCGGCTCGTCGAAGACGTTGCTGGCCATGGTGTAGCTGCGCTCGCCGCGCTCACGCCGGCGCAGGGTGTCAAAGCCGCCCAGCAGCAGATCTTCCATGTTGTCGTCGCGCCATGCCGCCGAGGGGCCGCCCAGCACCACCGCGATCAGCCGCTTGCCGTCGCGCACGGCTGAGCCGGCAAGGTTGAAGCCGGAGGCGTTGATGTAGCCGGTCTTGAGTCCGTCGAAGCCGGGCATGGTGTCCAGCAGGCGCTTGTGGCCGCGGATGTAGCCGCCCCGGAAGGCGAAGCCCTTGAGGCTGAAGTAGCTGTAGTACTGTGGGAAGTCGCGCATGACGGCGCGCGACAGGATGGCGATGTCGCGGGCCGTCGAGACCTGGCGGCTGTCGGGCAGGCCGTGGGCGTTGGTGAAGTTGGTGCGCGTCATGCCCAGCTCGCGGGCCCGCAACGTCATCATGGAGGCAAAGCGGCTCTCGGTGCCGCCCAGCTTCTCGGCCAGCGCTACGGCGGCGTCGTTGGCGGACTTCACGGAGATGGCCTTGATGGCCTCGTCGACGGTGATGCTGTCGCCGGCCTTGAGGCCTAGCTTGGTCGGCTGCGCGGCCGCGGCGCGGGGGGAGAAGACTACCCGGTCGGTAGGCTTCAGACGACCTTCGCTCAGCGCCTCGAACGCCAGGTACATCGTCATCACCTTGGTGATCGACGCGGGATAGCGGGGATTGTCGGCACGCTTGTCGAAGAGCACTTCGCCTGTGTTGGCGTCGACCACGATGGCCGCATACTTCGGCTCGCTGGCGTTGACACGAAGGTAGCTCTGCGCCTGCGCCATGGTGGGCGCGCCGGCGAGCAGGGCGGCTGCCAGGCCGAGGGCGGAGAACAGGCGGCGGGCGAGCTTTGACATGCGGGCGTCCGTCGTTGAAAGCGGCGGCCGAACTTGGCCGCTGGGAAACCCTACCATGTCTGAATCGGGGTTTAATTAAAGTAAACGAGACTTGAACGAATTGCCGCACGCGGACAACGGCTTGCCGCACCGCACCTTCACGGCAGTGTTTGTTGTGCAGTGCAACATAGCAGTTGACTGCTGCACTGCAACATGAGAGAACGCTGTTGTTCCCAGCGAACCCCCAAACCCGCGCTGAGAGGAAAGAATCACATGGCGAAAGCCAACACCAAAGGAGCTTCCACGATGGCTAACGGCGTCGAGACTCTAAAGGCCACCGTCGAGCAGTTCACGACCGCCGGCAACCTGGCTTTCAAGGACAATGTTGAAAAGTCCCTGACCGCTTTGAACGAGCTGAACGCTCAATCGAAGAAGAACCTGGAGGCCTACGTCGCTTCCGTGACGGCCGCCACCAAGGGCGCCGAAACAGTGGGCGCGCAGGCCCTGGCCTTCTCCAAGCAGGCTCTCGAAGAGCAGGTAGCGGCCGCCAAGTCGCTGGCCGGCGCCAAGAGCGTGCAGGAAGCCATGGAGCTTCAGACGACCTGGGCCAAGTCGGCCATGGAAAGCTACATCGCCCAGTTCAGCAAGGTCAGCGAAGTTTACGCCGCCTCGGTGAAGGAATCGATGAAGCCCCTGAACGAGCGCGTCGCCGCCGTTGTCGAGCGCGCGCAAGCCGCCGGCTAAGCCGACCGATCAGTTCAGCTTACGATTTGGCCCGGACCAGCAATGGTCCGGGCCTTTTCGTATGTTCCGCATGGGCGCTGCGCTTGATAGCGTAGCGGCATGTCCAAGGTCGAAGAACGCCTCGCCGCCGCCGGCATCACGCTGCCCCAGCCGGTCGCCCCCATCGCCAACTATGTGCCGTTCGTGCGCAGCGGCTCACATCTCTACATTTCCGGGCAGGTGTCGCTGGATGCCACCGGAGGGATCACCGGCACGGTCGGGACGGAGGTGGACATGGACACCGCCGTCAAGGCCGCGCGCCTGTGTGGCGTCAACCTGCTGGCCCAGATGCGGGTCGCCTGCGACGGCGATCTCGACCGGGTGATGCGGGTGGTCAAGCTCGGCGGCTTCGTGCAGGCGGGACCGGACTTTTTCGACATCCCCAGCGTCATCAACGGCTGCTCCGACCTGATGGTCGAGGCATTCGGCGACGCGGGCCGCCACTCTCGCTCCGCTGTCGGGGTCTACAGGCTGCCGCGCAACTTCTCGGTCGAGGTCGACGCGGTGGTGGAGGTC
>Ga0190272_10001201_pt1 | contig 12522 bp, 9 predicted proteins | sample Popmic504T_FD_133746 | JGI IMG/M metagenome (GOLD analysis project Ga0190272, IMG submission 133746) | Populus adjacent soil microbial communities from riparian zone of Shoshone River, Wyoming, USA - 504 T | ecosystem: Environmental > Terrestrial > Soil > Riparian zone | place: USA: Wyoming...
CTGCTGCAGCAAAGCTCTCCTCCGCTCGACTTCACGAGAACGGACCCGTGGCGGGTGATGCGAATCATGGGCGAGTTCATCGAGGGCTTCGACACCCTCGCCAACGTCAATAAAGCCGTCACCATCTTCGGCTCGGCGCGCATCGGACCGGATGATCCGCACTACGCGGCGGCTGTGGAGACGGCGCGACTGCTGACAAAAGAAGGATTCGGCGTGATCACCGGTGCCGGGCCCGGCATCATGGAAGCGGGCAACAAGGGAGCGAAGCTGGCCGGAGGGCAATCGATCGGGTGCAACATCGAGCTGCCGTTCGAGCAGGGGTCCAACCCGTACGTCGATACGCTGGTCAACTTCAGGTACTTCTTCGTCCGGAAGACGATGTTCATCAAGTACTCGGTCGCCTTCGTCATCTTCCCGGGCGGATTCGGAACCCTCGACGAGCTGTTCGAGGCGCTGACCCTCATTCAAACCGGCAAGATCTACAGGTTCCCGGTCATCCTGTTCGGCCGGTACTACTGGGCGGGGTTGCTCCGCTGGCTGCAGACCCGGGTGTTGAGCGAGGGAAAAATTTCCGCTGGTGATCTCGATCTGATGCTCGTCACCGACGATCCTGCCGAAGCCGTGCAGGCGATCGTTGCTGCTTACCGGTCACTTGGGAAAAGCGCTGGCGATCAGATGGAGATGGCGATGGATTCTGGTGGAAGAGGCGATGGCGAAAGGAAGTAAGGGAAAGAATGGCAGCGACGGGCGCGAGCGCGGCGGCTTCAAGGCTTCTCGTCACGGGAAAGCGTCGGCCGCGGGTCCGAAGGCGCAGCAGAAGCTCGCCGCCGAAGAGCGCGAAAAAGGTGGACACCAGCACACTGCCCACGAGTCGAGCCGGTTCCTCAAGGGACAACGCATCGACCCCCGTCGCATCGACGGCACCGAGACGGTCGTCGAGCTGATCGAAGGGACCTATCACGCATACAACGCGGCGAGGCTGCGCGAGGCCTGCCAGCTTTTCACGGAGAAGATGCTGGAGCCTGACGTCACCGTCGGGCTTTCGATTACGGGAGCGCTGACGCCGGCGGGACTCGGAATGTCAGCGCTGATACCGTTGATCGAAGCGGGCTTCGTGGACTGGATCATTTCCACGGGCGCAAACCTCTATCACGACACTCACTTCGGTCTGGGTCTCGCGATGCACCGCGGCAACGCGCAGGAATCGGACATCGTTCTGAGGGAGGAAGGCGTCGTACGCATCTACGACATCTTCTTCGATTACGAAGTTTTGCTGTCGACCGACGCCTTTTTCCGGAAGATCATCACCGGCCGGGAATTCCAGCGGGCGATGTCGAGTGCGGAATTCCATAATCTCTGCGGGAAGTACGTGCGTGAGCGCGAGAAGACGCTTGAGCTCAAATCGAAATCACTGCTATCGGCCGCCTATACAGCTGGAGTTCCGATTTATACCTCATCGCCGGGCGACAGCTCGATCGGTATGAACATCGCCGCCCTCGCGCTCGACGGAAATCAGCTGCTGCTCGATCCGAATCAGGATGTAAACGAGACGGCGTCGATCGTGCTCGACGCAAAGCGCGGGGGCGGGAAGAGCGGAGTGATGATCCTCGGTGGAGGCAGCCCGAAGAACTTCATGCTGCAGACGGAGCCGCAGATTCAGGAAGTGCTGGGCATCGACGAGAAGGGGCACGATTTCTTTCTGCAGATCACCGATGCCCGCCCCGATACCGGCGGCCTTTCGGGTGCAACGCCTGCTGAAGCGGTGAGCTGGGGCAAGATCGATCCTGATCGCCTTCCCGATGCGATCGTGTGCTACCTCGATTCCACGGTCGCGCTGCCGCTGCTCACGTCTTACGCGTTCGCGCGACACAAGCCCCGGAAGCTCAAGCGGCTGTTCGACCGGCGCGAGGCCATGATGAAGCGTCTTCGGCGCGAATACGAAAGCTCCGGCTCCGAACCAGCAACGATCGAACGCACCGATTCGAAACTGCCACAGCACCGCTAAAATGATTGCCCGGAAGCCCGGGAACCCATAGCTTGAATGGACGGCGCCCGACCGGTCATACGGTCGGGCGCTTCTTTTCCGCGGAGTCGCGGCAACCATGTCGTGGGCCGGGTCGCATGATAGAGGAACTCAAGAAAAAGCTCGGGGGGGAGGCGGAACGGCTCCAGCACGAGCTGAGCGTGACGCTGCCGCAGGAGATCAGGCGCGCCGTCGAGATGGGCGACCTCCGTGAAAACAGCGAGTACAAGGCCGCGCTCGAGCGCCAGCAGTTCGTGCAGGCGCGGCTGGGTCAGCTTCGCCAGCGATTGAGCAAGCTCTCGCAGATAGACGTGACGCAGATCCCCGCCGACAAAGTCGGGCTCGGATCTCAGGTCGTCGTGGAAGACGAGGGCACGGGGAAGCGCGAAAGCTTCAGCCTCGTTTTCGGCGACTCGGTTGAATTCGAGGAAGGGCACGTGAGCATGTCATCACCGATCGGGAAGACGCTCGTGGGGCGAAGCGTCGGCGAGATCGTGGTGCTCAAGCTGCCTGCTCTCACGCGCAGACTGAAGATCGTCGAGCTCCGGACGATACACGACGCAGCATAAAGATCGCGATCTGTATCAAACCGTCAACGGCAAAGAGACCTCTAATCCCCTCACTTCACCGTCCTTTTATCGCCGTCCACCGTTCGCCGCGGTGAAATGTCTTGCTGCTGTCAGAGCGCCCTCCCAGACTCCGCATGACTGCCGGCATCTGTCCAGCTGCTGGCACAACAACGGAGGGCGCGATGAGAAAGCATTGGTACATCGGATTTGCGGTCATGACACTCGCGTCGTGCGGTGGCGGCGGAGACAGCAGTGGCCCGCCGCCGCCCGTCGGTAATACTCCCGTGCCGGAAGGAGGCATTACCGTCAGGAACAATTCCTACAGCCCCACGGCGAAGACCATCGCTGCCGGGACGAGTGTTGAATGGGCGTGGAACAGCTGCACCGGCGGCTACGATGGCGAGAGCTGCATCGCTCACAGCGTCACGTTCGACGACGGTGTCACGTCGCCGATCCAGGAGCGGGGCACCTACACTCGCACATTCGCAACGGCCGGGACGTACGAATACCAGTGCCTGACGCACGGCGCCGCGATGTCCGGCGCAGTGAACGTGCAGTAAGTACCGCTCAGCCAGGCAAGATCGTGAACATGCGCTCGACGTCACTCCGGTAGGCGCGAAGTCGAGCGCGTTTCACATCTTCGCCCCAACCTAGTAGGGGAGCGACGATCTCGGCGGCTCGCGCGGACGCCTCGATGCCGTGGTCCCGTGTCTCGAACGCCAGGTGAGTGCGGCGAATCAGCAGGTCTGAGAGCGTCGCGGCCATTTCTTCCTTGACCGCATAGACCAGATCTGCTCCCGTGTACGGGAATCCGGGAATCAAAAGCGCGGCAAGATCCGGGTTTCCGTTCTGCAGCTTGGTGACGCCTACCTCACGCTCTCCACCAGGCAGGAGCACCCAGTCAGTGGGTGAGCGACGGGGCTTCCGATCCAGTGCCTTCTCCGCGGTATTCACGACCTCCTCCGCCATCGATCGATAAGTGGTGAGCTTGCCGCCGGTGACGTTGATCACTCCCAGATCATCGACGGAGATGCTGTGCTCACGCGAGATCGACGTTGGATTGGCGGACTTCCTTCCGCTCGCGAGCGGACGAATTCCTGCCCAGGCGCTCACTACGTCGCTGTCGGACAGCCCGGCCGATGGGAAATAATGATTCGCCGACCGGAGCAGATAGCGCACGTCGCCCTCGCTAGCGCGAACATCTTCCGGTGATTCCGTAGTCCACGTATCGGTGGTTCCGATGATCGTGTGGGCGCCGGCGGGGAGACAGAACATTACGCGGCCGTCGACAGGTGAGATGAGGGTCAGCGCCTCTCGATTGCCGACGCGCTCCCGCGGTACAGCGATGTGAGTACCCTTACTGCCACGGAGCCGGTCGGCCCGCGTGTCGGAGCTGAAGTCGTTTTGCCAGATCCCCGTCGCATTCACAGCTACACGCGCGCGAACTTCTTCGCTGGATGACTCGCGGACCACGGTGGCGCGGATTCCCGCGAATCCGTCGCGCGACATGGATTTCACGCTGGCGTGATTCACGATTACCGCTCCGTGGTGGCGAGCTGCAAGAGCGTTGGCGAGCGTGAGACGCGCGTCGTCTGTCGCGGCATCGTAGTACACGGCGCCGGCCTTCAGCCGCTCCGGGCGCAACGAGGGCTCCTGCTCTAGGGTGCTCGCGGCGTCCAGCGAGAAGTGCCCGCGCGACCTCCCGGCGGCCATCAGATCGTAAACGAACAGTCCGGCGCGCAGCTTCAGCTTGCCGACGCGTGCTCCCTCGTAGATCGGCCAGGTGAAAGCCAATGGCTTGACCAGGTGCGGAGCAATGCGAAGCAGCGTCTGGCGTTCTCTGATGGATTCGTGCACGAGGTGGAGCTGGCCATGCTCGAGGTAGCGAATTCCGCCGTGTACGAGTCGCGACGACCTCCCGGAGGTGCCGCTCGCAAAATCATCGCGCTCGACGAGGATGACCCGGAGTCCGCGCATTGCCGCATCGCGGGCGACCCCGCAACCGGTGATGCCCCCGCCAATGACAAGAAGGTCGAACATCTCGTCGTACAAGCTCACCTGCCGCACACCCTGACGGAGATCACGCGCTATCCTCTTCGAGACAACCACAATGTTAACCCCCGCACCCCGATTCCCACCTGCAGTTCGAGCACAAGAACCGGATAGGCGCCCGCGAAGGTCTGCCGCATACTGACTGGAGATCGATATACTCCAACACCAGACTTGGACCTCCAAATGCCAATGCAATCCGCAGAGCCCGTCAACGAAACCAAAGCCTGGAAGTCCGTGCTGCATCGCGACCAGAGCGCGGATGGCGCGTTCGTTTACGCCGTAGCCACGACAGGGATCTACTGCCGCCCGTCGTGTCCCTCGCGTCGCCCCAAGCGCGGCAACGTCCGGTTCTTCTATTCCGCGAAAGCCGCCGAGCGGGCGGGATTCCGTGAGTGCCAGCGGTGCGGAGTGGGCAACGCCGGAGGGAATGCTCTCGCCGCGGTCGAGCGGGCGCGAGCGTTCATCGATGAAAGCATCGTTCAGGCGGGCGAAGAGCGAGTGACATTGGACGTCGTTGCCCGCGAGGCGCGGCTCAGTCCGCACCACCTGCAGCGCAGGTTCAAGGAGATCGTTGGCCTAACCCCGGCCCAGTACGCCCGTGCGCGAAGGAGCGAAAAGCTCAAGCACGAGCTGAAGAGCGGTGAAACAGTAAGCCGGGCCACATACGGCGCTGGCTACGGGTCGAGCAGCAGAGTATACGAGACCGCGGATGCACAGCTTGGCATGACGCCCGCGACATACCAGCGCGGTGGAGCTGGCGCCAACATCAATTATGTCGTGACAAGCACATCGCTCGGACATCTCCTCGTCGCCGCGACGGAACGCGGGATCTGTTCCGTCACACTCGGCGATAGTGCCGCGGTACTCGAAGCGGGTCTCGCCGCGGAGTATCCGGCGGCGCAACGCCAGCGGGTGACGCACTCTGGCAGCGCGCTCGGAGCGTGGGTAACCGCGATCGTCGCTAACCTCGAAGGCGGAAGCGCCCCTTCCTCTCTGCCCCTCGATCTGCAGGCGACAGCGTTTCAGTGGAAAGTCTGGCGCGAGCTGCAAAGGATTCCCGCCGGCGAAACCCGCTCGTACTCCGAAGTAGCTGCCGCCATCGGATCGCCGGGAGCCACGCGTGCTGTAGCCAGCGCCTGCGCGAAGAATCAGGTCGCGCTCGTGATTCCGTGTCACCGGGTGGTGAGACGCGGCGGCGAGCTCGGCGGATATCGCTGGGGCGTCGATCGAAAACGGGAGCTCATCGAGAAAGAGGGTGCGTCGCGCAAGCACGGCGCGTCCTAGAAGAAAATGGTGCCCCCGTCTAAGTTCCCTCTATGGGAACATTCGGGAACGGTCGCCGGGTAGCGATCGTCGCCGGCGTACGAACGCCGTTCACTAAAGCCGGGACAGCCTTCAAGTCGCTTTCCGCCATTGACTTAGGCAAGCTTTGCGTCGCCGAGCTTCTACAGCGCACCAATCTCGACGGGAAGGAAGTTCAGGCGCTGGTGTTCGGCACCGTCATTCCCTCGATAGTAGCTCCAAACATCGCGCGTGAGGTGTCTCTCCTTCCGCAGCTGCCCAAGGGAGTGCAGGCGTTCTCGGTCAGTCGCGCGTGCGCTTCGGCCAACCAGGCGATAACTGATGCGGCCGACCAGATAGCGCTCGGACACGTCGACGTCGCCATTGCCGGCGGCTCGGAGTCTCTCTCCAACGTCCCCATCCTGCACTCGCAGGGATTCGCCGAGGCGCTGGTGCTCGCCTCGAAGGCGAAGTCGCTTGGCGGACGAATGAAAGCCATGGCGCGCCTGCGACCGAAAGATCTCGTCCCGATCACGCCTGCGATCGCCGAGCCCTCGACAGGCGAGACGATGGGACAGTCTGCCGAGAAGATGGCAAAGCTCAACGGCATCTCGAGAGAAGAGCAGGACCACTTCGCGCTTCGGTCGCACCGTCTGGCCGCGGCCGGCACGGCTGACGGACGGCTCACTGCCGAGATAATGCCCGTCTATGTCCCCCCGGGCTTCGACACTGTGCTCACGAGCGACAACGGGATTCGAGAAGATACGAGCTACGAGCAGCTTTCCGGGCTCAAGCCCGTATTCGACCGGAAGTACGGAACGGTGACGGCGGGAAATTCGTCGCCATTGACCGATGGCGGCGCGTGCATTCTCCTGATGAGTGAAGAGAAAGCGAAAGCGCTGGGATATCCGGCCCTCGGATTTATCAGGTCCTATGCCTACGCTGCTCTCGATCCAGGCGAGCAGCTGCTCCAGGCGCCGGTGCTCGCGGCACCGGTCGCCCTAAAGCGCGCGGGGCTGACGCTCGCGGACATCGATCTCGTGGAGATGCACGAGGCGTTCGCTGCGCAGCTGTTGTCGAATCTCAAGGGATTCGAGTCGAAGCAATGGGCGGCTCGCGCGGGATTCACCGATCCCGTCGGTGAAGTCGACAGGGCAAAGCTCAACGTGATGGGTGGGTCCATCGCACTCGGCCATCCGTTCGGAGCAACGGGTGCGCGAATTACGACGACACTCCTTCACGAATTGCGGCGGCGCGGTGGAAAGTTCGGCCTGATGACGGTTTGCGCGGCCGGCGGAATGGGCTTCGCGATGGTGGTGGAGAGAAGCTGATGAGCAGCACGTCGGAAGCGTCGGTCGGCGGCCTGGTGGGAACGCGGTGGAAGCCGGCGCTGTCGGTCGAAACGACTGACGGTGTCGCGGTCATCACTCTCGATCTACCCGACGAATCCGTCAACAAGCTCAGTCGCGCGGTGAAAGACGAGTTCGTCGCGCTCGTCACGCGGCTCGAGCGGGACACGAGCGTGTACGGGGCCGTGCTCATAAGCGGCAAGCCGGATATCTGGATTGCCGGCGCTGACATCGAGGAATTTCTCGAGCTCAGGACGAGCACGGACGCGGAGAGGCTTAGCAGGGACGGGCAGATGCTGCTCGATTCGATCGAGCGGCTGCGGATTCCGCTCGTTGCAGCGATCCACGGCGCATGTCTCGGTGGCGGACTCGAAACCGCGCTCGCGTGCCGGTACCGGATCGCGACTGATCATCCGAAGACGGTGCTCGGGCTTCCCGAGGTGCAGCTCGGTCTCATTCCGGGAGCAGGCGGGACTCAACGTCTGCCACGACAGGTCGGGCTCACCGCTGCACTGGACATGATTCTCACGGGGAAAAATGTCCGCGGAAAGAAAGCCGTGCAGATGGGGCTCGTCGACGAGCTCGTACATCCCTCCATCCTGCGCTCGGTTGCGATTCAGCGCGCGCGCGAAGTCGCTGAAGGGCGGCGTAAGAGCGAGCGGTTCAAGGGAGGAGTGAAGGGATTGCTCCTCGATTCGAATCCGGCCGGTCGCGCGGTGGTTCTGCGGAAGGCTCGGGAAGCGACACTGGAAAAGTCGGGCGGACATTATCCCGCCCTGCTCGCGGCGATCGATGTCATTGCTGCCGGTTACGGGAAAGGTGCGGCGCACGGCTACCGTGAAGAGTCGCGGCGTTTCGGCGAGATGGCGATGACCGACGTGTCGCGTCAGCTGATCTACCTCTTTTTCGCCACCACCGCGCTCAAGAAGGACAGCGGAGTCGACCCGGCTCAATATCCGGACGTGCCGGTGTCCGCGTTCGAGCCCGCCCCCGTCGAGAAGGTCGCGATTATCGGGGCCGGTTTCATGGGAGCTGGAATCGCTTCAGTGGCCGTGCAGAACGGAACGCTGGTGCGCATCAAGGACGCAGACCACGCCCGCGTCGCGAAAGGGTACGCGGCTGTCCGGGAAGTTCTTCGTGACAGTCTCAAGCGAAAGCGCATCACACAAGCGCAATACAACGACTACATGGCGCTCCTCGGCGGCACCGTCGACTACTCGGGGTTTGGAAACGTCGATCTCGTGATCGAAGCGGTGTTCGAGGATCTCGCCATCAAGCATCAGGTGCTTCGCGAGACCGAAGCGTCGGTGCACCCGTCGGCGATCTTCGCGTCGAATACGAGCACGATCCCCATCGCGCAGATCGCTGAGGCATCGAGCCGGCCCGAGCGGGTGATCGGAATGCATTTCTTCTCGCCCGTCCACAAGATGCCGCTGCTCGAGGTCATCACGACCCAGGAGACGCATCCGCAGGTCACCGCGACGGTGGTCGGCTACGGCAAGAAGCTCGGAAAAACCGTGATCGTGGTGAATGATGGCCCCGGTTTCTACGCCAACAGGATTCTTTCGCCGTACATCAACGAAGCGGGGCTGCTGCTCGATCAGGGCGTTGCCGTGGACATCATCGACAGGGCTCTGGTCGAATTCGGTTTTCCGGTTGGACCTATCACGTTGATCGACGAAGTTGGGCTCGACGTCGCAGTAAAAGCGGGAAAGATCATGGCGGAAGCATTCCCGGACCGGATGCAGCCGGCGCAATCGATTCAGGCAGTCGTGGCTGCGGGTCGCTACGGCCGGAAATCGAAGAAGGGGTTCTACAGCTACGACAAGGAAGGGAAGAAAGGCGAGGTCGACCAGAGCGTGTACGGCCTTTTCCTCGCGAAGAGGCAGATACCGGTTGCTCAATCGATCGCGACCACGACTACCGACGCCCCGGCTAACCCCGAGATGCCGGCAATTCAGATTCAGCAGCGCGCGGTCCTGGCGATGCTGAACGAAGCCGCGCGCTGTCTCAGCGAGGGAATCATCCGCTCAGCACGCGATGGCGACGTCGGCGCGGTCTTCGGAATCGGATTTCCGCCGTTCAGGGGCGGTCCCTTCCGGTACATGGATTCGCTGGGTGTCGCAATCGTGGTGCAGCGCCTCGAGGATCTCAACGCGCGGTTCCCGGGACGCTTCGAGCCCGCCGAAATTCTCCTTGAAATGGCGCACCGCCGACAGGTATTCCACGGCGACGACCGGGTGTGAGGTTGCGGTCCATGCTCTCAATCCGGTCGTTGGTGCCTGCCGTATCGATGCTGATGCTGACGCTGGCGTGCTCCACCGGCGGCAGCCAGCGCGCCGGTTATCCGTCGCCACCACGCACGCGCCCCGAAGCGACAGGGTACCGGGAGACGTCCCGCTACGCGGACGTCAGGAATTTTCTCGATTCACTGCGCGCGCTCGGATTGCCGCTGACATTCGGCTCGATCGGCAGGACCACCGAAGGGCGTGAGATACCCTACGTCATCGCATCGAGACCGGCGGTGGCGACTCCCGCCGATGCAAAGCGCCTGCAGCGGCCGGTCGTGTACGTTCAGGGCAACATCCACGGCGGCGAGGTCGAGGGCAAGGATGCGCTGCTGGCGCTGGTGCGTGATCTCGCAATCGCGACGCGGCCCAATGCTCTCGACTCGATCATTCTGATCGCGGTGCCGCTCTACAATGCGGACGGCAACGAGAGAGTAGGCCCGCAGTCGCGCAACCGGACCGATCAGAATGGTCCCGAGCTGGTCGGTGTCCGCGCCAACGCACAAAACTTCGATCTCAACCGTGATTACGTGAAGGCTGATGCGCCGGAGACACGCGCTTCACTCGCCATGTTCAACGCCTGGGATCCCGATGTCTTTGTCGATTTGCACACCACCAACGGCAGCTATCACGGGTACGCACTCACTTATTCCCCATCGTTGAACCCCGCGGCTGTCTTCGGCGGGTTGTACGCCCGCGACTCGCTGCTGCCGGTTCTCCGCGAGCGCATGCGAAGCCGCCACCGCCGCGAAGTGTTCGACTACGGAAACTTCCTCAGCGATGAGCGGGCAGTCCCCGAATCGACGGCAAAGGAAGGCTGGGCCACCTACGACGCGCGTCCGAGATTCGGCACCAACTACTACGGGCTGCGGGGCCGGATAGCGATTCTCGCCGAAGCCTACTCGCACGATCCGCTGGATCGGAGAATCGCCTCCACCTACGAGTTCGTCAGCGAGATCCTGTCGCTCGTCGCCGAACGCGGCGCGTCGATCCGGTCCCTGTCCGAGCGCGCGTCGGGGCAGCCGCTGGCGTGGGGACGCGCACCCGATTCGCTCCAGATGGTAGCGGTCCGCTCCGAGCTGGTGTTGACGCCGTCGACGATCGACGTGATCAGGGAAGCCGTCGAGGCGACGGGAGATTCCTCGGTGACGGAGCCGGGAATGAAGCGTGGGCAGCGTCGTACCGGACGTTTCACGCCGGTACGGATGCCGGTGTTCGATCGCTTTACCTCGACACTGGACCGGATTCCTCCGGCCGCTTACGTGGTGACGCCGGGGGATACGGCGGTCGTGCGATTGCTTCGCACGCACGGGATCCGGGTCGAACGCTCGGACTCGGCGTGGAGCGCGCGCGGAGAAGCCTTTACGATCGATTCCGTGATCACCGCGTCGCGTCTCTTCCAGGCCCGGCGCGAAACGAGAGTGCAAGGCAAATGGGACCGCGCGCTGCAGGCTTTCCCCGCCGGATCTTTCATCGTGTCAACCGCCCAGCCACTGGGAACGCTCGTCGTCTACCTGCTCGAGCCCGAAAGCGAGGATGGCCTCGCTACCTGGAATTTCTTCGGCGCGAGGCTGAAGAAAGGCGAGAAATTTCCGGTGAGAAAAGTCCTCGACTTGAGCCGTCGCGGGCGCTCCCGTCCGCGCCGGTCCTCGACCGTGATAAACACCCTCCCTCCGCGGAACGAATGATCCGCAACGCGCTGCTGTACCTGTCGAACCAGGGGCAGGTCTTCAAATTCGTCCGCAACAACCGGCTGGCGAAAAGCTTCGCCGACAGGTTCGTTGCCGGCGAGACACTCGAGACCGCGCTCGAGGCCGTTGCCCGCCTCAACGCCCGCGGGATCAGCGCCTCGCTCGACCTGCTCGGCGAGAGTGTGCACAACGAAGCGGAAGCGCGCGCCGCCGGGCGGGAGTACGTGACGATGCTCGACCGTATCAACGAGCGAAGGGCGGATGCGAACGTGTCCGTCAAGCTCACCGCCATGGGACTCGACGTCTCCGAGGAGCTTTGCGTCGCGATCATGCAGGATATCCTCCAGCGCGCGCGGGAATATCGTACCTTCGTGCGCATTGATATGGAGTCCAGCGCCTACACCGAGCGCACCCTTGATCTGTTCGAGAAGCGGCTTTACCCCGGATCGCGTGAGAACGTCGGCATCGTTCTCCAGAGCTATCTCTACCGCACCTACCCGGATGCCGAGCGGGCAAATGAGATCAAAGCACGGGTCAGAATCTGCAAGGGCGCGTACAAAGAGCCCGAGAGCGTGGCGTATCCCGACAAGAAGGATGTCGATGCAAATTACATCAAGTGCATGCACGCGCTCATGCAGCACGGCAACTATCCGGGTATCGCCACGCATGACGAAGCCATCATCGCCGAGGCCAAGCGGTTCGCCAAGGCAAACCAGATTCCTCCCGACCGATTCGAGTTTCAGATGCTTTACGGAGTGAGACGTGATCTGCAGGACCGCCTCGTCCGCGAGGGATATCGCATGCGCGTGTACGTTCCGTTCGGAACGCAGTGGTACCCATATCTGATGAGAAGGCTGGCCGAGCGGCCGGCTAACGTCGCATTCCTGACGGGCAACGTTCTGAAGGAGATCGTGGCGCGGCGGCGCCGGTAGCATGGGTCGATTTCTCCCCGGCGATCAGTCGAAGGGCGACGCCAACACGATTGGCGGCTATATGGCGGTGCACAGCCGCCCGGCTGCGTTCGAGGGAAGCGATGGGATGTCGTACAGCGTCGAGATCGTCAGCGATGTCGGTAACGACGAAGACCATCCTTTCGGCGCGTACCTCCTGTTCGTCCGCTGGCGGGCGAACGATCCTGTCGCAATCGGCCACCTCGAGACGGACTTTCTCGCGCTTGGAAACAAGGAAGAGGAAGTCCGCGCCGCGGTCGGGAAGATGACCCTCAACGAGGTGAAGGTGCTCCTGGACAAGCTGATCGCGGCGAAGAAG
>Ga0190272_10001202_pt1 | contig 12522 bp, 15 predicted proteins | sample Popmic504T_FD_133746 | JGI IMG/M metagenome (GOLD analysis project Ga0190272, IMG submission 133746) | Populus adjacent soil microbial communities from riparian zone of Shoshone River, Wyoming, USA - 504 T | ecosystem: Environmental > Terrestrial > Soil > Riparian zone | place: USA: Wyoming...
CGATGAAGAGCGCCACGTTGTCGAGCAGGGCGGCCAGCTCGGGCGGCACGGCCCGGAACGCATCATCGACCAGCTCGGCGAACCGGTCGTCGCTCACCTCCACCATGCGTCCATCCTGCCCGACCGGCCCCACGCCACCACCCCCTATGCTGGACGCGCACTGAGTCGATCAGTGGGGCCCCCATCGTCTAGCGGCCTAGGACGCCGCCCTTTCACGGCGGTAGCACGGGTTCGAATCCCGTTGGGGGTGCCAATGAAGACCTGCTCCTGAACTGCGGCAATGTGTTCTAGGAACTCGGACACCCGCACTCCTGATTGCTCGATTGGCAACACTTTGGCAACAGGAAGTTCAGCGGGGACGGCAGGAGCCGTGCTGTGGCGCTCGCTGGTGCGAGCCAGATCCATCGCATCGGCGACGTCGTCCAGACGGTTCTCGAACAGGTGACCGTAGGTGTCGAGGGTCATTGTGGCCGACCCGTGACCGAGCATCTGCTGCACGACCTTGACGTCTGCACCGGAGGCGATCGCAAGGGAAGTGGCGGTGTGCCGCAACTCGTGCGGGTAGAGGTCAGGCATGCCGATCGATTCGGCCGCCGGCCTGAACGCCTTCCGGAACGCGTTGACTCGCAAGGGGTTCCCGCTACGGATGCCCGCGAATACGAGATCGTCCGGCGACCTGCCTTGAGGTGCTGTGCCAGGTTCTCGACGAGGAACCGCGGGATCGGCACCTCGCGTCGCTGGTGCGTCTTCGTGGTGCCCCACACCATCCCCAGCCTTTGGACGGGAGTGACCGACTCGGCGATCACCGCGCGCCGCTTGGCCAGGTCGATGCGGCCGACCCGCAGAGCCGCCATCTCCCCGAACCGGACACCGGTATAGGCGAGGAACAGAACCACGAGCCGATACATCTCATTGGTGCGCTCGTCGTGAGCGCGGCGCTTGCTGACCTCGGCCGGGTACCCGCAGGCGTGGGCAAGAGCGTCGACCTGCGCGTGGGTGAGGTAGCGGCGCTCGTGCTTGACCGGCCTCGGCAGGTTGACCTGCGCGGCGACGTTGCGGGCCAGCCGGCCGTCCCTGACAGCCATATCGAGCATCAGCGAGAGCACTCGGTGGATCTTGCGAACAGACGCTGGCGACTGGGTCTTCGTCAGTCCGGTGACCCACACCTCGACCTCGGAGTGCGAGACGGCAGAGAGCTTGACGTTTCGCCACGTCGGATTGATGTGCTTGCGCACGACGCCCTCGTACCGCTCCCGAGTCGTGGGCTTGACCTGCGTCTGGCCGGCCAGCTCGAGCGATGGCAGGCCGCGTGCCCTCCCGATCGACGCGGCCCAGGGAAGACTCAAGACAAACTCGCAACTCGCCTGGTAAAGGCTCGTGAACTGCTCGCCAGGTCAGACGCAGGAGGAACCCCTGACTGATGGCCACGTCGGACGGATCGCTGCGGATGCCGTGCTTCGACGACGAAGAAGGTGCCGCTCAGTTGCGAGGGTTGCGTCGGAGTCGTGTGACGGCCGCTCGTAGTTCGGCCAGGTCGTTGTCGATCGTGTCGCGGATGATCTGGTGCGAGGCGTCGAAGTAATGGTGGGCGAGCTTGTCGCGCATCTTGGCGATCTGAGCCCAAGGGATGCCGGGCTCGTTCTTGAGCAACTCGGCCTCAATGGACTTGACGGCTTCGCCGATCTCGATGAGCCGCACGCGTACCGCGTCGTAGACCAGATCGTCATCGAGCGGACCGCGATCGAGGTGGGAGGCGATGGCGTCAAGGGCGGCGACGATGTCGTCGAGGCGTTCGTTGTCGTATCGGCTCACAGCGGCACCACGTCCCCTTCGATCCGGGCGCGAACACGTGGCTTGAGGTCGCGCTCAGGCACGATGTCAACCGGTACTCCGAGGATCTCCTCCAGTTCGGCTTGAAGCCGGCCCAGCGCGACCAAGCCCATGCCTTTGGGCAAGCTTGCGAGCAGGTCGAGGTCGCTGTCGTCGGTGTCTTCGTTGCGGGCCACGCTGCCGAAGACACGCGGATTGGTGACTCCGTGGAGTTTCAGCGCAGCCATCACCTCCGTACGGTTAGCCTCGAGTCGACTCCCGACAGGACCGCGGAATCGGATCCTGCGACGCGGGCGCACGCCAAGGTTGAGTTCCATGCCCGCCGCCTCGACGAGTCGCTGCAGCATCGGCAACGAGGGTTGGCGGTGCCCAGACTCGTAGGCACTGATGACACTTTGCGCAACTCCCGCTTGGGTCCCGAGCTCGGTTTGGGTCAGGCCAGACTTCGCTCGGACTGAGCGAACGAGTGAAGCTGCGGTGAGTGTGGTGGTCACGAATCCAAGTATAGCGTATTGTAGATAAGCATCGGGGTAAGAGAGTTACGAGCCTTAGCGGGATGCCTGTGGGTCGTTACTTTGTTGTTCGAGCCAGTGCAGGACTTCGGTGTGCCAGTAGCGGACGCTGCGGCCGATCCGGAAGCTACGTGGGCCGGTGCCGAGGTGGCGCCAGTAGCGCAGGGTAGCGACGGGGACGCGGAGCACGTCGGCGACTTCGTTCATGGTGAGCAGCTCGTCGTTCGCGTGCGGGGTGTCGGGTGAATCGGTCCGTGGTGTGATGCTCATGTCGTTCCTCCTGAGTGTTCGGCCGGTTCTGTCGAGTTCCGGCAGTTGTCGCTTGTTCTCGGTCGAGGCCAGCAGTTGATCTCTGTGGCGAATCCTGAGGAGGTAACGTCACCCGATTCGTTCCCCCATGGATGTCCCCCGAGGGGGAACGATGGGGGAACGTTGGTGCTTGCGCAGGTCAGAACAACGTCCGCCCGAAAGTTCAGAAAATCTCCGCCGCGAAGTTCTGCGACTCCGACTAGTGTTTCGGGCCATGGAGTGGGAGCGGCTGGATGTACCCGTTGAAGTCAGTGTGTGGAGGAACGCGAGCGAGGGTCGGATCGTTGCTGCCGCTTACGTCTGGAGCGATGGCTTTGAGTGGTGCCACGCCGGCCATGAGCAGGAGGCACCGGCTGGACCTGAAGAGTTGGCTTCCCGTCCTAGTCGAGAGGACTTCCCGCTCTTCGACGATGAGAAGACGCAGATTGTCGGTCCACTCGGCGTCGCTCGAGCATTCCTGCGCGCGGTCGTCTCCGCTGGTCTGATCGAACCCGCCGGCATGACGTCAACGTCCTGGCCCGGCGGGGACACGGACGAGATCGACGTCTGGCCCCCCATCGACCTGCACAGCCGGTTCCGACCTCCAACCGGAAGTGCCGTGGGATGCTCCGGAGTTGTTCCCTCCCGACGAGTCGCCTCGGTTGGCCAAGTATCGAAGCTGCAGTCCCGGTACCGCCAGGAGGTACTCCATGCGAAGGCCGGCGAATACGGCAACTACGCCTCGCTTGGCAGTTACCTCGATGCCGACGAAGTCGCCGCCAAACCTGGGTTGAACTTCCTCAGTTCAGTCGCCCTTGCTCACGCGATGGAGCGCCAAGTCGTGGTTCGAAAGCAAGGCGGTTCCCTCAATCCCCTCCGCCTGCAGCTCAATCTGCTGTCGAGCTTTGCTTCAACCTGTTCGGCACGATGCGCGCAGAGCCCGACTTCCTCGGCGTTTTTCAGGAGCTCTTTGATGCCGAGGCCACGGAGATCCGGGAAATCATCTGCGAGTGGGCGCCGCAGCCGCCACCGGCCCGAAGTACTGGGGTTCGTTGGCTGCGGCGCCCCAGCCCGCCACGCGCGCCAACGGCGGCCGCCCCAACGTCGCTGATGCCGGCTCACTGCCGAGCACGGCGCTCGACGCGCCGTCGTTCAGGGGCGACGCGTTGCCGGCTGTCACCGTGCCACGGGTGCGAAACACGGGTCGAAGTTCGGAGAGCCTCTCGAATGTCGTTTCGGGGCGGATCGATTCGTCGCGGTCGAGTTCAATGGTCGGGACTCTGACGACATGGTCGTCGTAGAAGCCCGCGTCCCATGCTTCGGCCGCGCGCTCATGGGAGGCAGCGGCGAACTCGTCCTGGTCTTCGCGACTGATCTGTTCGCGATCGGCCAACAGCTCGGTGGCCTCCCCCAGCGACACCGTCCATGCCGCCGGCATCATCGGATTCACCATCCGCCATCCCAGGGCGGTCGAGACCATCTCGACGTTATGGGCCGGATACCCGCGAGCGGGCTTCGGCACGACCCACGGCGCGGGACATCGACTCCACCCCGCCGACGAGAACGAGGTCGGAGTCGCCGAGAGCGATCTGTCGTGCGCCGGTGATCGTGGCATCCAGACTCGATCCGCACAGACGGTTCACTGTCGACGCAGGGATCGAGACCGGAAGCCCGGCCAGGAGCCCGGCCATCCGGGCGACGTTGCGGTTGTCCTCCCCCGACCCGTTGGCGGTGCCCATCACGATCTCGTCGATCCTGCCGGGATCGAGATCCGGGCTGCGCTCCACCAGCGTGCTCACCACCAGAGTGGCCAGATCGTCCGGGCGCACGCCAGCGAGTGAGCCGCCGAACTTCCCGAACGGCGTGCGAATCGCGTCGTACAGGTAGACGTCATACATCGGATTTCCTCCGCCGTGCGAGAAACGCATCCATGCGTTCGGCCTTCTCCTCAGTCTCGAAGAGCACCGCCTGCGCGACGTTGTCGAGCATCGGGTGTGCCTCTCGTGGTGCGCGCAAGGCCAGCTTCGTGAGCCGCAGTGCGAGCGGCGCCATCTTGATCATCCGATCCACCCAGCCGTGAGCCGCCGCAAGGAGGTTCTCCGGTTCGACGACCTCGTTCAGGAGTCGAACCGTCAACGCCTCGTCGGCGCCGAGCGTTCGCCCGGCAAGGAGGATCTCCTTCGCGAGTGGCTCACCGACAAGCTCGGGTAGACGCCATGCCGCGCCGGCCGCGGCAAGTATTCCAAGCAGCCCCTCGGGATTGCCGAAGGTGACATCTGATGTCCCGATCCGGAAGTCGCAGGCGTAGGCCAGCTCGGCGCCACCTCCGATCGCCGCGCCAGCAACGGCGGCAACCGTCGGCATCGGTAGTCGGGCGATCCGGTCGAACAGACCGCTGTTGATGCCGGCCAGCGCATCCAGCCGGTCCCGCTCCCGTAGCTGGGCGATGTCCGCGCCTGCGGCGAACACTTCGGTGCCGCCGGTGATGATCGCGGGCCTGGGATCGCGTTCCAGCTCCGCACACACCGAGTGCAGGCTCTCGACCATCGCCGCGTCGATCGCGTTGCGAACCGTGGGCCGATTCAACGTCACCACGACACGGTCGGCTGCGTATTCGACGGCGACAACTTCAGGCTCGGACGTGGTCACGATGCGCTCGACCAGTCGTAGAAGCCGCGACCGCTCTTTCGCCCGAGCTCACCGCGTTCGACCATGTCGACCATGAGGCGCGGAGGTGAGAAGCGTTCGCCGAGCTCCTGTTCCAGATAGCGCGCGATGCCGAGCCGCACGTCAACGCCGACCAGATCCGTGAGCTTCAATGGGCCCATCGGGAAGCCATACCCCAACGTCATCGCGGCGTCGATGTCCTCGACGGTCGCGACGTCCTCCTCCACCATCCGGACCGCTTCCAGCCCGATGGCGACACCGAGCCGGCTGCTGGCGAAGCCTGGAGAGTTGCGCACGGTCACGGGCGTCTTGTCCCAGGCCCGAACCCAGTCCTCCACAGCATCCTGGATGTCTTCGCCGGTGCGCTCGGTGATCACCACCTCGACGAGCTTGCTGGCCGGGACCGGGTTGAAGAAGTGCAGCCCGATGACGCGCTCGGGATGGGGAACTCCGTCGGCGAGATCGTCGAGCGAGATGCTGCTCGTGTTGCTGGCGATCACGGCGTCGTCAGCCACCTCCCCTGCCACGCGTGTGAGCGTCTCGCGCTTGAGCCCCTCCTCCTCGGGGACCGCCTCGATCACCAGCGCGGATCCGGCGAGGGCGGCGATGTCGGTCGAGATGCTCAGCCTTTGCTCCACCGTCTTCGAATCGTCGACATGTCCTCGCTCCTGACTGGCTCGGATCGCACGGAGGACGCGCTCGCGAGCGGCCTTCGCGGCGGAGTCGTCCCGCTCGACGAGGACCACCTCGGATCCTGCGAGCAGGAGAGCGTGGGCGATGCCGGCGCCCATCCGCCCGCCGCCGACGACGCCACAGCGGGCGGGGTGTGTGATCGTCATTCCGCGGTCAGTTCCTCGCGACCGGCGTCGGTGATGACGCGATCTTGCTTGTCGGTCTGCAACAGCGGTGGGTCACTGTTGTAGAGGCGAGCGAGCGTTTGGCGATCGAGGCCGACGTCACGGGCCAGCTGGTGCATCTCCAGCTTGTTCATCCGTCCATCTGGCGCGTCGGCCACCATGCGCAGGAGCGCAGTCGAGGGATCATCGACCTTCGCGGTGCCGTCATCGGGTTCGGCCGGCGGGTCCAACAAAGTCTCGAGCTGCACGATGATGGCCCGCAATGCCTTGCGCATCACGGTGGCCTGGGACTCCTCCGTCGCCGCACCCCCCGAGCCTTGCCATGTTCGCTTCGGGTAACGGCGGAGATACTCCTGCTCCAGCTCGAGCATGCGCGCCGTGTGCGTGGCGAATTGCTCAGCGGTTCCGTGCAGGAACACCCAGTTGCGCGTGTCGTGGGCCTGCTTGCCCTGATGCTCGAGCTCCTCGTCACCTAGCTCGCGAGCGGGCCTCCCCTTGTCACCTCGGATTGGTCTACTGGTCATTGCTGGACTCCTTGGGTGATGAGGCTGAGGTTTTGGCGGTAGTCCCTGGCGTTCTCCACGTATTCCTTGACCGCGAATCGATCCACTCTTGTTGTCGGTCCGCATCGACCGGACGGACTCGCGCGGGCACGCCGAGCGCCATGCTGCCATCGGGGACGTCGGTGTCCTCGGGTACGAGTGCCTGCGCCCCGACGACGCTCCTGGCGCCGATGCGCACGCGGTTGACTACGACCGAGCCAGAACCGATCAGGCACCGGTCCTCGATCGTGCAGCCCTCGAAGTGCACACGGTGGCCGATCACGCACTCGTCGCCGACGACCGTCGGCCAGTCCGCGGTGGTGTGCAGCACACTGCCGTCCTGCACTGACGTGCGAGCGCCGATCAGCACCTCGCCGAAGTCGGCGCGTAACACGGCACCAGGCCAGATGCTGGATTCCGGTCCTATGGTGACGCGGCCGATCACGATGGCGTCGGGGTGGACGTAGGCTTCCGGATGGATGTCTGGCACCTGGTCGTCGAGCGCGTAGATCGGCATCTACGCCTCCTTCATCGGGTCGAGACCGGCATACACGGCCAGGGCGTTGCCGCCCAGGACGAGACCGGACACTTCGTCGTCGAGGCCGAGATCGACGACAGCTCGGGCGTTGCTGGCGGTCCCCGGCACGCCGGGCCAGTCCGTGCCGAAGATCCATCGACGGGCCAGGCGGCCCAGGTCGTGGCGGGAGTAGTACTCGGGCAGCCGCTTCGGAGGAAGGCCGGACAGCTCGATCCAGACGTGCTCGTTGCTCAGCGCGAGGAACGCCGCCGCGTCGTACCACCAGCCGCGACCGCCGTGCGCGAGCACGACGTCGAGTGTTGGGAAGTCGCGCAGCACCGGGAGGAGGTGAGCGGGGTCGGCCAGCTCGTTCATCGAGCCGGGGAAGCTGCTCGTGCCACAGTGGACGACCAGCGGCACGCTCCGCTCGACGAGGACCTGGTACGCCGGGTAGAGCATCGGGTCGCCACATCGGAACCCACCATGAACAGGGTGAAGCTTCAACGCGGCCGCACCGTGGTCCAGCTGTCGCTCCACCTCGCGGGCGATCGGGAAGTGCAGGTGAGGATTGACGTTGGCGACCGGACGAAAACGGCGCGGGTTGTGTTCCACGATCGGCAGGAGGTCGTCGAAGAGCTGCATCCCGGTGGCCTTGGGACTGTACTCGCAGAAGATGAGGGCGATGTCGACACCCTGTTCCGCGAACAAGGTGTCCAGACGGTTCGGACGCGGTTGGCCATTCGGGTCCCAGACGTCCTCGAGGATGCCCGTTGGCCCGTAGTCGCGCGCCCACTGCAGCCAGGCAGGCTGAAGGCTCCCGATCACGGGCACGTGGACGTGTGCGTCGATAAGGATGTGGCTGTCGAGCACCCCTACCAGTCCTTCACCAAGGGTGTGTCGGTTTCGAGGTCGCCGACCTTGGCAGCGCCACCGGGAGCACCGAGCGGCTCGTCACGTCCAGGCAAGGTCTCGGTGAAGAAGGCCCTGTTGTCCTCGATGAACTGTTCGTCTTCCTCCGCGACCCGCCGGTCTTGGCTGATCGCCTCGACGGGGCACACTGGCTCACATGCACCGCAGTCGATGCATTCCTTGGGATTGATGTAGCTCTTGCGGTCGCCCTCGTAGATGCAGTCGACCGGGCACTCTTCGACGCAGGCTTTGTCGTTGACGTCGATACAGCCACTGGCGATGACGTAGGGCATGCCGTTCTCCTTCGAGGACTGTCAGGCGGGGACGGGAATCTGGTGCGGGGTGTCCGTGGAATGGCCCGGGAAGAGCTGCGCTTCGGGGTCGATGTGCACCGCCGCGTTGTTCACTGCCGTGGCCACCTCTCCGAAGCCGACGGCGATCAAGCGGACCTTGCCGGGGTACTCGGTGATGTCACCGGCGGCAAAGACACCCGTGAGGTTCGTGCGCATCGTCGTGTCCACGACAAGGTGACGGTTGTCGCGCAGTTCCACGCCCCAGTCGCGCATCGGTCCGAGGTTGGCGGTGAAGCCGAGCGCCGCGACGACCTGCGCACAGGCGATGCTGCGCGGCACCTCCTCGCCCTTCACCTCGATGACGGCCTTCTCGATACCGTCACCGCCCTCGAGGGCGACGACCTGGGCGTTGGTGATGAACTCGACGTCCGCATCGCGCGCCTTCTCCACGCTCGCAGCATGGGCACGGAACGCCTCTCGCCGGTGGACCAGCGTCACGCTGGCCGCGACGGGTTGGAGCATGAGGCACCAGTCGATGGCGCTGTCGCCGCCGCCGACGACGACGACGTCCTTGCCGACATAGGCGTCCTTGCTGGGGACGAAGTAGTCGAGCCCCCGGCCGAGGAATTCCTCGCCCGCAGGCAGTGGACGCGGGGTGAACGTTCCGATTCCGCCGGTCACGATCACCGCACCGCAGGTGATCTCGGTGCCGGCGCTCGTGCGGACAGACAGGCGCGTGGTGCCGTCGTCGCCGACCGTCTCCGTCAGCTCCTGCGCCTCCTGTCCGAGCAGGTACGTCGGGTCGTACTGACCCGCTTGGGCCACGAGTCCGTCGATGAGGTCGCGTCCGGTGACCACGGGCAGCGCCGCGATGTCGTAGATGTCCTTCTCCGGATACATCGCGCTCACCTGACCGCCGACCTGGCTGAGAGAGTCGACCACCGCGACCGACAGGCCTCGCTCTCCGGCGTAGAACGCACCGAAGAGGCCGACCGGCCCGGCGCCCACGATCAGGATGTCGACGTCCACGGACTGCCCCGTCAAGACGGCGCTCCCGCGACGTCCGCCGCCTCGGCGGCGGTGGTGGTCGGCGGTTCGGCGTCTTCACGGCCGTCGACCATCAGGTCCCGGACGAGATAACGCTGCAGCTTTCCGGTGGCGGTCTTGGGCAGGTCGTCGACGACGATCACGCGTCGAGGAGCCTTGAAGTGCGCGAGTCCCTCACGGCACCAGGCGATGAGCTCTTCCGGTGTGGTGCCTCCCTCGATGACGACGGCGGCAACGGGCTTGTCGAGACCGTCGGCGTCGGGAACGCCGACCACGGCCGCCTGGCGGACCGACGCGTGCTCGAGCAAGCGGCTCTCCACCTCGGACGGCGACACCCAGATTCCACCAGCCTTGAGCATGTCGGTGTTGCGGCCGAGGCAGCGGTAGTAGCCCTGCTCGTCGCGGATATAGGTGTCGCCGGTGCTGAGCCACTCGCCTTGGAAGACCTGACGGGTCGCGTCGGTGCGATGCCAGTACCCGAGTGCGATCGATTGGCCGCGAACATAGAGCGCACCAGGCTCACCTGCTTCGGCGACCGCACCGCTCTCGTCGCGGATCTCGACGTCGTAGCCGGGCACGGCTTGTCCGGTGGTACCGGGCCGGATGTCGTCCGGACGGTTGGACAAGAAGATGTGCAACGCCTCGGTCGAGCCGATCCCGTCCAGGATCTCCACGCCGAAGCGCCGGGTGAACTTCTCCTGGAGGGGTGCCGGCAACGGCTCCCCGGCACTTGCCGCAAGCCGAACCGATGCGAAGGTGTCGTCCGTGATGTCACTGGCCACCAGGGCGGCGTAGAACGTAGGTACGCCGAAGAACAACGACGGTTCGCCCTGGCTCACGCGCTCAGCGACGACCTGCGGCGTGGGGCGGCGGGGCTCCAGGATGGTCGTCGCGCCGACCGAGAACGGGAAGAAGACGGTGTTGCCGATGCCGTAGGCGAAGAACATCTTCGCCACGGAGAGCGTCCGGTCCTCCGGGGTGATGCCGAGAACCTGCTGTCCGTAGGTCTCGCACACGTGCCGGATGTTCGCGTGCCGGTGCATCGCGGCCTTCGGCTGTCCGGTGGTGCCGGACGTGTACAACCACAGCGCCCAGTGGTCGTCGGTCGTCGGCTCCGCAGGCGTGGTGTCGGACTCGGAGCCCAGGAAGTCGTCCCACGCCCGGACGCTCGCAGCGCCGTCGCCGAGCGTTCCCGGATCGCCGACGTGGATCACGTGCTCCACGTCCGTCGCATGGTCCAGGGCGGTGGCGACGGTGTCGGCGAATTCCTCGGTGCAGACGAGCGCGCGGGCTCCTGAGTCCCCAAGAATCTTCCCAAGCTCGTCCGGGTTGAACATCGTCGAGACGGGGACTGCGACCACGCCGGCGTGGAACGCGCCGATGATCGCTGCCAACATCGGCACGTCGTCGGACATCACCATCATGATGCGATCGTCGTGACGGAGCCCCAGGGCGCGATACCCGGCGCCAACCCTTTTGATCAGCTGCCCAAGGCCGTCGTAGGTCAACGTCTGCTTACTTCCCTCGACCGCGATATGATCTCCGCGCCCCTCAACACCGTGCCGGTGGACCAGATACTCCGCGGCATTGAACGGTTCTGCCATCGTCGATCAGACCCTCTGGTAGTCGTAGGTTCCACGCTGGCCGGATCCGTAACGACGCAGCGCACCGTCAGGGCCGGACGCGTTGGGACGGTTGAAAATCCAGTTCTGCCAAGCGGTGAGTCGTCCGAAGATCTTCGTCTCCATGGTCTCCGGGCCGACGAATCGGTGGTTCGCCTCCATCCCGGTCAGCGAGTCCGGGGAGAGGGACGCACGCTCTTCGAGAACGATGCGCAGCTCTTCCTCGAAGTCGATGTCGTCCAGAGCCATCGTCACGAGACCGAGCTCGTCGGCGGCTGTCGCGTCCAGACGCTCGCCAAACTTCGTCCGTGCGGAGTCGAGGTCGTCGTCGTGTCCGTAGAAGCGGGACGCCAGCCTCGTCAGACCGCTGCCCATCGGGAATCGCCCGTCGTTGTTCTCGGTGAGGACGATCGACGCGGGTTCGGCGTCGGTGTCGACGTCTTCGTAGACGCCCTCGAGCATGTACTGCCGGTCGCAGGCGAGGGCCAGCTCGAGGAGCAGGCCGGCGAAGCTGCTGCCAGGCTCGATCACCGCGATCAGACTGCGGCTGGTGACGTCGAGACGTTTGAGCAGACGCTTGTAGAAATGGTTGACCTCATTGACGAACCAGTCGTCGGCCAGCTCGGTGAGCTGTGCGTCGTACTGCAGCACCAGGTCGATGTCGCCCTGGGTGCGGAACGTCCAGGTCCCGAGCTCCTGCTCATTCGTCCGCAACCGCAGCACCAGGTCATCGAGCTCGCGCGCGACTGCGAACGGCCAGTAGTCCACGCCCTGCTTGCGTACGGCGTCGGCGTCCTGTGGCGGCGCTTCGCCCGGGCCGTTGATCGTGATGTCGACCCGGCGCTCATTCCGCACGATCGCCGCGGTGACGTGCGAGTAGGTGATCGTGTCACCGTCCTCGCGACGGTCCAGCTCGGTGAGTGTCACTCCGTCGGCGCCGCTGCGCTGTGACCGCGAGGCCGCCTCCTGGGCGCGACGGCCGACCTCCTCGTCCCAGTCGCGCTTTGGCACGGTCACATCGATCAGGCCCCACTTCACCGCGGTGTCGCCCCGGTAGCCCTCCGACTTGGTGGCGAAGAGGTCGGCCCGGTCCTTGCGGACAAATCGCTTGTCGACCACACGGGTCAGACCGCCCGTGCCGGGCAGGACACCCAGCAGCGGCACCTCCGGCAGGGACACGGTCGAAGACCCGTCGTCGATCAGGACGATGTCGTCGCAGCAGAGCGCGAGCTCGTACCCGCCGCCAGCGGCCGTTCCGTTCAGCGCCGCGATGTAGGTCTGCCCCGAGTGAGCGGTGGCGTCCTCGATGCCGTTGCGCGTCTCATTGGTGAACTTGCAGAAGTTCACCTTCCAGGAGTGGCTCGACTGCGCCAGCATGCGGATATTCGCGCCGGCGCAGAACATCCTGTCCAGCCCACCGGTGATGACGACGGCCTTC
>Ga0190272_10001203_pt1 | contig 12520 bp, 10 predicted proteins | sample Popmic504T_FD_133746 | JGI IMG/M metagenome (GOLD analysis project Ga0190272, IMG submission 133746) | Populus adjacent soil microbial communities from riparian zone of Shoshone River, Wyoming, USA - 504 T | ecosystem: Environmental > Terrestrial > Soil > Riparian zone | place: USA: Wyoming...
GACGCGGCCCGCCGGGTGCGCGTCACCGCGGAGGTGGAGCTCGGCCGGTACGAGGACGTGCTGCCGGAGCTGCGCGAACTGGTGGCCGCCGACCCGGCCGACGAGCGGCTGCGCCGCGTGCTGGCGCTGGCGCTGTTCCACGGCCACCAGCGGGACGCGGCCGCCGGGGTGTGCGCCGACGGGCTGCGGCTGGCCGCCCGGCGCGGCATGGACGCCCCGGCGCTGCAGGCGCTGCAGACCGACATCCTGCGTGGCGCCCCGACCCTGGAGCGGGCCGCGTCCCGGCCGCGGCCGTTCCAGCTGCCACCGGACGCCACCGACTTCACCGGCCGCGCCGCGGAGCTCGCCGCGGTCACCGACCGGCTGGACGGCGCGCTGGCCGACGGCCTGGTCGCGCCGGTGGTGGCGGTCGACGGCAAACCGGGGATCGGCAAGTCCGCGCTGATCGTGCGGCTGGCCCACTGGCTCGCGCCGCGGTTCCCCGACGGCGTGCTCTACGTCAACCTGCGCGGTGCCGAGCCGCACCAGCTCACCCCGTCCGACGCCCTCGGCCGCTTCCTCACCGCGCTCGGCGTGTCGCAGCGCGAGGTGCCCGACGACGAGGACGCGGCGTCCGCCGCGCTGCGCACGGAGCTGATGGGCCGGCGGCTGCTCATGGTGCTGGACAACGCGGCCGACGCCGCCCAGGTGCGGCCGCTGCTGCCGGCTGCGCCCGGCTGCGCCGCACTGGTCACCAGCCGGCGACCGCTGGTCGACCTCGACGTCACCCTGCCGGTGACGCTGGACCTGCTCACCGTGACCGAGGCCGTCGACCTGCTCGGGCGCCTCGCCGGCCGGGAGCGGGTGGCCGCCGAGCCGGACGCGGCAGCGGAGGTGGCGCGCCACTGCGGGCTGCTGCCGCTGGCCGTGCGGATCGCCGGCGCCCGGCTGCGGGCCCGGCCGTCATGGGCGTTCGCCGCGTTCGCCGCCCGGCTGGCCGACCAGCACCGGCGGCTCGCCGAGCTGGCGGTGGGCGACCTGGCCGTCCTGTCCAGCTTCCGGCTGGGCTACCGCGCGCTGGCTCCGGCCGACGCGCAGCTGTTCCGGCTGCTCGGCCTGCTCGACGCCGCGGACTTCGAGGCCAGGGTGGCCGCCGCGGTGGCCGACCGCCGCACGGTCGACGCGGAGGCCGCGCTGGAGCGGCTGGTGGACGCCCAGCTGGTGGAGGCGCACCGGTCCGGCCGCTACCGCTTCCACGACCTGCTGCGCCTGTTCGCCAGGGAGTGCGCCGCGGCCGACGAGGACCCGGGGGCGCCCGAGGCGGCGCTGGCCAGGGGATTGGCCTGGTACGAGCGGACCACGCGGCGGGCGGCCGAACGGATCCGGCAGGTCTCCGATGGCCCTGGTCCGCGGCCGCCGGCCGACGATCACGACGGCCGGGACCATCACTACGAGGACGAGCACGCCGCACTGGCCTGGCTGGACGACGAGCGGGCCAACCTGGTGAGCGCGGCCCGCCAAGCCGCCGAGCAGCCGCGCGGGGACGTGGCGTGGCTGCTCGACGAGGTGCTGCTGCACTATTTCAATGCGCGGAAGCGCTGGTCGGACTGGCACGCGGTGGCCTCGGCCGCGCTGGCCGCCGCGGTCGCGGCCGACGACGGCGCGGCCATGGCCACGGCCCACCGGCACCTGGGCATGATCGCCGCGCAGCGCCTCCGGTCGGGCGAGGCGCGTGACCACCTCCTGCGCGCGCTGCGCCTGTTCGAGGAACTGGGGGACCGGCTGGAGACGGCCAAGCTGCACTGCGACCTCGGCATCGTGTACACCCAGCTCGGCGAGTACGACGCGTCGCTGGTCTACCTCACCCGCGCGCTGGCCGCGAGCCGCGTGGTCGGCCTCAGGGCGATGGAGGGCGTGGTGCTCAACAACCTGGCGCTGCTGCACGTCGAGAACCGCGACCACGACGCCGCGCTCGGCTGCATCGAGGCAACGCTGGCCATCGAGGTGGAGCTCGGTGGCACCGAGCGGTCGGCCACGCTGGAGAGCCTGGGCACGATCCACCTGCGCCAGGACCGCTTCGGCGAGGCGGCGGCCGCCTACCGACGCAGCCTGGCCGCGGCGCGATCGGTCGGTGACCGGTGGAGCGAGGCGCACGCCCTGCGCGGCCTGGGGGTGGCGACCGGTGAGCGGCCGTACCTGCGGCACGCGCTGGACATCTTCCGGGCGTTGGGCGCGCCGGAGGCCGGGGACGTCGAGCGGCTGCTCGACGAACCCCGGCCCGCGGTGACACCCGGCCGCCACACCTAGCGCCGCGCCGGGTCCAGCCCGAGCGCGGGGGTGAGGTAGTCGGCCGCGAACCCCGGCCGGCCGAGGAAATCGGCCCGCACGGCCACGGCCTGGGACACCGTCGCGGTGACGTGCTCGCCCACCAGCATCCGCTCGTAGGGCAGCAGCGCGGCCGGCGCGTCGGCCAGGTACCGGTCCGCCGTCGGACCGTCCAGCACGACCACCACCGTGCGGTACGGGCCGGGCGTCGCGGTGACACCGGGGCCGACCACCGTGCCCCTGTCCAGCGGCCCCGGCAGGGTGGTCGGACACCCACGCTCGACCTTCGGGGCGGCGCCGTAGCCCGACGGCCCCCAGTCGGGGTGCCCGCCGACCTCCGCGGTGGCGGCCGCGAGCTCCGTCGCCGCCCGGTCGGCGTCCACCTGGCCGTGGGTGTCCAGGCAGATCCGCAGCTCGGCCCTGGTGCTGACCAGCAGGCTGCTGTCCGGGTCGAACTCGGGGTGGCCCGGTTCGGCGCCGGCCCCCATCGCCACCGCGGCGAGCACGGTGACGGCGGCGAGCCCGGAGCCGATGGCGAGCACGGCGGGTCGTCCCATCGGTCGGTCTCCTCCCGTGCGGGTCGCTAGCGGCCGATGACCGTGCGGACCGATCGGATGTCGTTGTCGGTGGGCTTGCTGAAGTTGTTGTTCGGGCAGCCGTAGTACGGCAGGTGCATGAGGCTCACCGAACAGCTGGTGTCCCAGGTGCCGCCCCGCGGTCCGCCGTCCATCAGCCCGAGCACGTGGCCGGTCTCGTGGTTGATGAGCTGGTCGGAGTCCAGGTGGTCGGAGTCGAGGTAGACGTAGGCCCACTCGAAGTCGTAGTGCGACCCGCTGGGGGAGCGGATCGACCGGTCGAACTCGACGCAGCTGATGTCGTCGCTGTAGGCGCACGCCGCGATGCTCGCGTTGCTGCTCCGCACGTGGTACTCGAAGTCGATCTTGCTGCGTTCCGCGGACGGGTAGCTCGTGCAGGGGCTGGGCTTGGCGCGGATGTCGACGCGGGCGTTGGTGGCGCCGTCGCTGGTGGTGGCCAGGTCCCAGCTGGGACGGCCGGTGGAGTACAGGGCGCGCTTGACCGCGGCCAGCGCGGCAGCGTGGGTGGAGCCGCTGAACACCTGGACGCAGAAGTGCTCGTCCTCGATGCCCTCGTAGGGCGTCCAGGTGTGCATGTCGTTGAGGTGCGGCTGCGAGCCGCCGCTGTGCGCGTGGTGCGCCTGCGCGACCGGGTGGCCGGCCACGGTCAGCGCGGCCGCGGCGAGCAGCCCGGCGGCGAGCGCGCCCAGGCGTCGTCGGCCTGCTCGGCGGGCGGTGGTGGGATCCTTCACTGCTACCTCCACTGGGTCGGTGGGGGTCCACCGTCGCCCGGCCGCGTGCAAGCCGCGTGGAAGATCAACGGCCCGCGCACCGGAGGGTGCGCGGGCCGTCGGGTGAGCTCGTCCGAATCTAGCCGGCGACCGCCTCGGTGATCGTGGTCACGAGTTTCGGCGCACCGCCGCCCGCGCCGCTGTCCATCGAGCCGTCGTCACCGGCCGCGCCGATCTTGTCCAGCACGGCAAGCCCGGCCTCGTCGATCGTGCCGAAGATGGTGTAGTCGGGCGGCAGGTAGCTGTCGCCGAAGACCAGGAAGAACTGGCTGCCGCCGGAGTTCGGCGCGGTGGTCTTGGCCATCGCGACCACGCCGCGCGGGTAGATCGACGCGCCGGCGGCCGGCGCGTCCTCGAGGTCCGTAGGCGGCTCGTCCGGGATGGTGTAGCCGGGCCCGCCGGAGCCGCTGCCCGTCGGGTCACCGCACTGCAGGATCCGGAACGTCTCGCTCATGACGAGCCGGTGGCACGGGGAGTCGTCGTAGAACTTCGACCGGGCCAGGTGCAGGATGCTCTGCGCGGTGCACGGCGCCCCGGTGGCGTCCATGGTCAGCGTGATGTCCCCGTTGGTGGTCCTCAGGGTCACGGTGCCGGTGGCCGCCGGGGGAGTGGCCGCCGTCGGTGGGTCGACCGGCTTGGCCGGGGCCTCGTCCGGCGTCGGGACGTAGGTGCAGACGCCCGGCTCACCGGCCGGCGACGACCCCGTCGGCTCGGCCGGTTCGGTCGCCGACGTGGCCGCAGGCGGCCGGGGTGCCGACGTGGTGGGGGCGGCGGCCTCCTCGCTGTTGGAGCAGCCCGCGAGCAGCGCGACGGCGACGGCGGCCACAGTGGCCATGCTGGCCGCCGCCCTCATGGCGTTCAGTTCAGCACCTGCGCTTCGGTGATGGTGGTGGCGAGCTTCGGTGCGCCGTCACCCCGTCCGCTCTGGTCGGTCGCCGGGTCGACGCCGTCCGCGCCGATCTTGTCCAGCGTGGCGAGCCCGGTCGCGTCGATCGTGCCGAACACCGTGTAGTCCGGGGCCAGGAAGGTGTCGCCGAAGACCAGGAAGAACTGGCTGCCGCCGGAGTTCGGCTGGCCGGTGTTGGCCATCGCCACCACACCGCGGGGGTACACCGACGCGGCGCCGCCCACCGGCGACGGTGCGAGGTCCGTCGGCTTCTCGTCGGGGATCGTGTAGCCGGGGCCGCCGGTGCCCTGACCGGTGGGGTCACCGCACTGCAGGACCTTGAAGTTGTCGCTGGCCACCATCCGGTGACACGGCGTCGCGTCGTAGAACTTCGCCTTCGCCAGGTGCTCGATGCTCTGCACCGTGCACGGTGCCTTCGCGCGGTCCAGCGTCAGCGGGATGTCGCCGTTGTTGGTCTTGAGGGTGAGCGCGACGGTGCCGGTGGCCACCTTCTCCGCCGGGTCGGCGGGCACCTCGACGGGCTTGGCGGCCGGCTCGGCCGGGGTGCTCGTGTACTTGCACGCCCCGTCGGTGGTCTCCGCGGGCGGTGCCTCTGACGTGCTCGTCTCGCTCGCGTCCGCCGCCGGCGTCTGCTCGTCGTCACCCGACGCGAGCCAGTAGATGCCGCCGACGGCGAGCAGGACGAGGATCACCGAGCCGGCAACCGCGAAGATCCTGCGGCGCTTGGCCCTGGCGGCGCGGTTGGCCAGCTGGCGTTCCAGCTTCCGCTTCGCTGCCTGACGGCGCTGCTCGTTCGTGGGCACCGGCACTCTCCCAAGGGTCATCAGGACGGGGGACAAGCAAGGCGGCAGTCTAGGGCTCGCCGTGTGAGGTCGGTGCGACCCCTCCCTGGTAGCGGGCCGTACCCGGCGGATCGGACTCCCGCGGAGGTGGCCATTAGGCTGGGGCGGTGCTGGTTGCTGGGTTCCCCGCCGGGTCGTTCCAGGCCAACTGCTTCGTGCTGGCCGCCGGCGAGGGAGAGGCGTGTGTCGTCGTCGATCCCGGCCAGGATGCCGAGGACCCGCTGGCCGAGCTGCTGGTGGAGTACGGGCTGACGCCGGTGGCGGTGCTGCTGACCCACGGGCACTACGACCACATCTTCTCGGTAGCCCCGGTGTGCGACGGGCACGACATTCCGGCCTGGATCCACCCGGACGACCGGGTGCTGCTGTCGGACCCGATGCGTGGGCTGAGCGAGCAGGCGAAGGAGCTCTTCGGCGGCCGGGGGCTGACGCTGCGCGAGCCACGCGAGGTGCGCAGCCTGGACGACGGCGCCGAGCTGGAGATCGCCGGGCTGCGGATCGCGGTCGACCACACCCCGGGCCATACCGGCGGGTCGGTGGTGTTCCGCACCGGCACCGAGGGCTCCGGCCTCGACGACCTCGACGGCCCACTGCTGCTGTCGGGGGACACTCTCTTCGCCGGATCGATCGGACGCACCGACCTGCCGGGCGGCGACTCCGGGCAGATCATGGAGTCGTTGCGCACCAAGGTGTTGACGCTGCCCGACAACACCCTCGTGCTCCCCGGCCACGGACCGACCACCACGATCGGCCACGAGCGCGCGTCCAACCCGTTCCTGCGGGGCCTGGACGGATCGGCGACGCCGGGGCCTACCCCACGCAGAACAGGACTATGAGCACCTTCAGCGCCCCCAAGGGCACCTACGACATCCTCCCGCCCGACTCCGCCGCGTTCCTCGGCACCCGGGACGCCATGTCGGAACCGTTGCGCCGCGCCGGTTTCGGCTACATCGAGACCCCGATCTTCGAGGAGACGGAGCTGTTCCACCGCGGGGTGGGCGAGTCCACCGACGTGGTCACCAAGGAGACCTACACCTTCGACGACCGCGGCGGCCGCTCCCTCACCCTGCGCCCGGAGGGCACCGCCGGCGTCATGCGGGCCTTCGTCGAGCACCGGATGCACGCTGCTCAGCTGCCGGCGAAGCTCTGGTACGCGGGCCCCAACTTCCGGTACGAACGCCCGCAGCACGGCCGCTTCCGGCACTTCACCCAGGTCGGGGCCGAGGCCATCGGGGTCGACGACCCGATGCTCGACGCCGAGCTGATCCTGTTGGCGGACACCGCCTTCCGCAGCGCGGGCCTGCGCGGGCACCGGCTGCTGCTGAACTCGCTCGGCGACCGCGAGTCACGCGAGGCGCACCGGGAGGCGCTGATGGCGTTCCTCGGGCGCATCGACCTCGACGAGGAGACCGCGCGCCGCGCGCGGATCAACCCGCTGCGGGTGCTGGACGACAAGCGGCCGCACCTCCAGGAGGCGCTGGTCGACGCCCCGGTGTCGGTGGACTTCCTCAGCGACGAGTGCCGCTCCCACTACGACGCGGTGCGCGCCACGCTGACGGACCTCGGGGTCGAGTGGACCGAGGCGCCGAAGCTGGTGCGCGGGCTGGACTACTACACCAAGACGACGTTCGAGTTCGTCCACGCCGGGCTGGGGGCGCAGTCCGCCGTCGGTGGCGGCGGCCGCTACGACGGGCTGTCCGCGCAGATCGGCGGGCCCGATGTCACCGGCGTCGGGTGGGCGCTCGGCGTCGACAGGGTGTTGTTGGCGCTCAAGGCGGAGAACCCGGAGCGGCTCGACGTGCTGACCGCGCTGGGCCGCCTCGACGTGTTCGTCGTGCCGATCGGGCCGGTGGCCCGTCGCCGCGCCATGGTCCTGGCCCGCGACCTGCGCGCCGCGGAGCTGCGGGTCGACCTGGTGTGGGGTGATCGCGGGCTCAAGGGGTCGATGAAGGCGGCCGACCGGTCAGGGGCCCGGTTCGCGCTCGTGCTCGGCGACCGCGACCTCGCGACCGGCACCGCCCAGCTGAAGAACCTGGCGACGGGGGAGCAGCACGCCGTCGACCTGGACACCGCGGCCGTCGTCGCAGCGGTGCACGGCCGATGACCGGCCCGGCCCAGGAGTGGACGGAGCTCGACCTGCTGCCGCCCGCTGTGGTCAGGAAGCGGGCCCGCGGGGTGTCGGTGGTCGGGCTGGTCCTGGCCGCCGCCGTCGGTGGCCTCGTCGGCCTGATCGGCGGCCGCGTCGCCGGGCTCGTCGGGGCCGCGATCATCGGGGTGCCGCTGCTCCTGCTGGCGTTCGCCGAGTCGCGGCGTCGGACGTGGCTCGACGGGTCGGTGGTCGCGGTACGGGCGGTCGGCGTGCGGCGGGTGGACATCCGCCGGGCGAAGCGCAAGGACCTGCTGGTGTCGGAGGTCCGCGGGCAGCGCACGGTGAGTCTGCTGCTGTCCGAGCCGGGCGGCAGGACGGTGACGGTTGCGCTGGCCATCTACACGGCGGCGGGCGGCGTCGAGCTGGGCATCCTGGCGCTGCGTCGGCTGGCCGATGCCCTGACGCTGGCGGCCAACGGCGATGACGGCGACCCCGACGCGGCGATGCTGTCGGCCCTGCTCGTCGCCCAGCTGCGCGCGGAGGCCCGCGGTGAGCCCATGGCCGCCCGGCCGCTGTGGCTGGCCGGCGGGCTGGTCGAGGCGGGCAAGGTGGTGCGCAAGGTCAACCCGACCCGGCTGGCCGCCCTGGTGTCCGAGTTCGACTGACGGGCCACTGCAAAGAATCCTTTGCAAACCTTTGCTTGCAAAGGTAGCTTTGCGCGTATGCCGCACCCTGTGCAGAACGACACCGAGCGCGTCGGGATCGAGGCGCTGCGCGCCCTGGCGCACCCGCTGCGCGTCCAGCTGCTCGAACAGCTCGGCGTGCGGCAGTGCGCCACGGCGTCGATGCTGGCCCGCGACATCGGCGAGAGCAGCGGCGCCACCAGCTATCACCTGCGCCAGCTCGCCAGGCACGGCCTGATCGAGGAGGACACCGAGCGGGGCACCGCCAGGGAGCGCTGGTGGCGACGCCGCTCGACCGGCCTCACCCTCGTGGGCCACGACTTCATGGACAACCCGGAGACCAGCGGCGCGGCCAGGATCGTCGTCGAGGAGATCCACCGGGGCATGGCGCGCCGGCTGGGGCACTGGCTGGAGACCGCGCGATCGGACTGGTCCCGGCCGTGGCTCGAGTCCTCCGTCGACTCCTACCAGAACCTGCGGCTGGCCCCCGAGCAGCTCGGCGAGCTCGTCGGGGAGCTCTACGCCGTGATCGACCGCTACCGCCGGCTTGCCCCCGGCGAGGGTGCCGCGCCGGTCGAGGTCCAGCTCAACGCCTTCCCGAAACCGGAGCCATCGGCGTGACCGCCGCCCTCGGATCGCGGTTCTGGCGGCTCTTCACGGCCAACGCGGTGACCAACCTCGGCGACGGCATCGGCCGGATCTGCTTCCCGCTGCTGGCCGTGTCGCTCACCCGCGAGCCCATCCTGATCGCGGGCGTCTCGGCGGCGTTCTTCCTGCCGTGGCTGCTGTTCGCGCTGGCCAGCGGCGTGCTCGTGGACCGCGTCGACCGGCGCCGCGCGATGGTCGTCGCCAACGTGTTCCGCGCCGTCCTGATCGGCGGGTTCGGGTTCGCGGTGGCCGCCGGTGCCGCGTCGATCTGGCTGATGTACGCCGTGGCGTTCGCGCTCGGCATCGCCGAGACGGTCGCCGACAGCGCGGCGAACGCCATGCTCCCGGCCGTCGTCGAGCGGGACCAGCTGGAGTCCGGCAACGGACGGCTGCAGGCCGCCGAGATCGTCGGCAACGCCTTCCTCGGCGCCCCCATCGGCGCGGCGTTGTTCGTCGTCGCGGCGTCGGCCCCGTTCCTGCTGAACTCGGCCGGCTTCCTGGTCGCCGCGCTGGTGCTGGCCAGCCTGGCCGGCCGGTACCGCCCGGTGCGGGCGTCGACGGAGCCGACGTCGGTGTGGCGCGACGTGCGGGACGGCGTCGGCTGGATCGTGCGGCACCGGCTGCTGCGCTCGATGCTCGTGCTCACCGCCGTGCTGGCCGCCGCCGGCGAGATGGCCACGGCGCTGCTGGTGCTCTTCGCGGTGCAGGAGCTGCACCTGGGCCCGGCTGCGGTCGGGCTGTTCATACTGGCCGCCGGCGTGGGCGGCACCGCCGGTGGGCTGCTGGCGCCCTGGCTGGCCGCGCGGCTGCCCAGGACCGTGATGCTCGGCGGTGGCTTCGTCGCCGGTGGCCTGTGCTACCTGGGGATCGGGGCGTTCGCCCAGCCGGTGCTGTCCATGGTGCTCTTCGGCCTGTACGGCTCGTTCGTGATCTCCGGCAACGTCGTGCTGATGTCGCTGCGGCAGGCGCTGATCCCGCAGGAGCTGTTCGGCCGGGTGCAGGGTGCGTGGCGCACCGTGGTGTGGGGCGCGTTGCCGCTCGGCAGCATCGTCGGCGGACTGCTGGCCGGGGCGGTCGGGCTGCCCGGCCTCTTCCTGCTGTCGGCGTGCGTCCAGATCCTCGTCGGCGTCGCGATCGTCCTGACGATGCGCCGCCACCGTGCGGAGCTGCCGTCCCGACGTCCGGTCGGCGAGCTCGTCTAGGCCTTTGTTCCGCCGTCGCTCGAACGCGTGTTCTGGTTTGACACCGGAGTCGAACATGTGTTCGATTGCAATGTGAGGTGGGAGCGGCAGCGCGTCGGTGGGGAGCAGGAGCAGCTCGCGCTGCCCGGCATGCCCGGACTGGTCAGGACGGTACGGACCCCCGAGTTCGCGGGCATGGTGTTCCACGAGGTCATGGCCAGATCGGTGCTGAACCGCATCCCGTCGGCCTCGCCGATGCCGTTCGAGTGGACCGTCAACCCGTACCGCGGCTGCGGCCACGCCTGCACCTACTGCATGATCGGCGACACCCCGATCCTGCTCGCCGACGGCCGCACCAGGCCGCTCGCCGACCTCAGGGTGGGGGAGCACATCTACGGCACCGTCCGTGACGGGGACAGCCGGCGCTACACCGTGACGAAGGTGCTCGACCACTGGTCGACGACCAAGCCGGGCTACCGGGTCACCCTGGAGGACGGCACCCAGCTCGTGACGAGCGGCGACCACCGCCTGCTCACCGAGTCCGGGTGGCGCCACGTCGTCGGACGGACCGACGGCCGCAGGCGACGGCCGCACCTGAGCGAAGGGGTGGCGCTGCTCGGCACCGGGCAGTTCGCCGGGCCGCCGAAGGAGACCGCCGACTACCGGCTCGGCTACCTGTGCGGCGTCATCCGCGGCGGCGGACACCTCAGTCCGACGGGCGGCCCACACCCCGGCCCGGGGCGTGGCGTGCGACGGGTGCGGGCGGCCGTCGCCGAGTTCGAGGCGCTCAACCGCGCCAGGGACTACCTGTCGGCCGTCGGCATCGCGAGCGACCGCTTCCAGGGCGAGCCCCGCGGCGGCCACCGCCGCGAGATCCTCGCCGTCCGCGAGTCCAGGACCGACGACCTCGCCGCGATCGTGCGGCTCATCCGGTGGCCCCCGGCGCCATCCGCCAGCTGGCGCCGGGGGTTCCTGGCCGGCATCTTCGACGCGGAGGGCGACCACGTCGGTGACGCCGTCACCATCGCGAGCGTCGACCCCGAGGTCATCGGGCACGTGGTCGCGGCCTGCCGGCAGTTCGGGTTCGACGCCGTCATGGACGGTCTGCGCGACGACTCCCTGCTGTCGGTGCGGCTGTACGGCGGCGTCGCCGAGCGGCTGCGTTTCTTCCACACGGTCGACCCGGCGATCACCCGCAAGCGGTCCGTCGACGGGCTCGTCGTCGAGGCCGGTCCCGGGCTGCGGGTGCGGTCGGTGGAGCCGCTGGGCATGGAGCTCCCGCTGTTCGACATCACCACCGGCACCGGCGACTTCATCGCCGACGGCGTGGTGAGCCACAACTGCTTCGCGCGCAACAGCCACACCTACCTCGACCTGGACTCCGGCGCGGACTTCGACAGCCAGGTGGTGGTGAAGGTCAACGCGCCGCAGGTGCTGGCCAGGGAGCTGCGCGGGCCGAAATGGCAGCGGGAGCCGGTGGCGATGGGCACGAACACCGACCCGTACCAGCGGGCCGAGGGCCGCTACCGCCTGATGCCAGGGATCATCGACGCCCTGGTCGGCGCCCGCACCCCGTTCTCCGTGCTCACCAAGGGCACCCTCCTCGGCCGCGACCTGCCGCAGCTGGTCGACGCCGCGCGCCAGGTCAGGGTCGGGCTCGGGGTGTCGATCGCGATGATCGACAAGGACCTGTCCGCGTCCGTCGAGCCCGGCACGCCCAGCCCCTTGGCCCGGCTGCAGCTGGTCCGCCGCATCGCCGACGCCGGGCTGGGCTGCACGGTGATGGTGGCGCCGGTGCTGCCGTGCCTCACCGACGGCGAGGACCGGCTCGACGCCCTGCTGGGGGAGATCGCGGCCGCCGGCGCGACCGGGGTGACGGTCCTGGCCCTGCACCTGCGGCCGGGAGCGAGGGAGTGGTACCGCGCCTGGCTGGCCCGGGAGCACCCCGACCTGGTGCCGCGCTACGACAGGATCTACGCCCGCGGCTCGTACGCCGACCGCGGCTACCGCGCCTGGCTGGCCCGGCGGGTGGGGCCGCTGGTCCGTCGGCACGGCCTGCACCGCCCCACCCACGCTGCCACCATCGCCGGCGCGGCCGCTGGTGGCGGTTCTACCGGCGGCTCGTCCGCCGCCGACGGATTCCGCGGACCGGCGAGCGAGCGGCCGGCGCGGGGCGAGCCGGCCGCTGCGCAAGGACGGCCCTCGCCACCGGCCGCGGAGCAGTTCACCCTGTTGTAGGGACCGAGCGGTGGAGGTGGCCGATGAAGGGCGATCGGGTCGAGATCGTCATCGACGCGGGCGGCACGCCGCTGACCTACGAGGTCACCGCCACCAGGGCAGGGCGTCGGGTGGAGATCACCCTCGGGCGCGGCGTGGTCGAGGTCGCCGAGGTCACCCGCGGCGGCACCGTGGTCCGCACCGCCCGGTTCATGTCCAGCCGTGTGCTGGCCCTCGTCGAACACCCCATGTCCCGCCGCGAGACCGGCGACCCCACCCCCAC
>Ga0190272_10001204_pt1 | contig 12517 bp, 12 predicted proteins | sample Popmic504T_FD_133746 | JGI IMG/M metagenome (GOLD analysis project Ga0190272, IMG submission 133746) | Populus adjacent soil microbial communities from riparian zone of Shoshone River, Wyoming, USA - 504 T | ecosystem: Environmental > Terrestrial > Soil > Riparian zone | place: USA: Wyoming...
GCCTGGTCGAAGACGACCGTGAAGGTGGCGCCGCCGAGGCTGTCCTCGAGATCCGGCAGCACGGCCAGAACACCGCGTGACACGTCGACCGTGTTGGCGGCCGGAAGCTTGGTGACCGCGATGGTGAGTGCGGGCTGCCCGTCCACGCGGGAGATCGTGGTGATCGGGTCCTGGTTCTGCTCGACGGTCGCGACGTCGGCGATCGTGACCGCGCCCGATGCGAACTGGGCCGCATCCGACGGCACGAGCGGCAGTGCCGCGATCTCATCGACCGAGGTGATCTTCGAGCCGGTCTGCACGGTGAGGGTCTCGTCGTTCTCGGTGATCTCACCGCCCGGGAACAGCACTCCGTTCTGGTCGAGCGCGTCGCGGATGTCCTGCTGCGAATAGCCCGCCTCGGCCAGGGCCTCCTGGTCGGGTGTGATCGTGACGCGCTGGCCCACCCCACCGACGATCGAGGCGGCGTTGACACCGGCGACGTCCTCGATCTCGGGAACGACCGTCGACTCGAGCTGCGCCTGGATCGACTCCTCATCGTCGTAGCCCGTCACCGCGAGCTGGATCACGGGAAAGTCGTCGATGCTGGCCGAGATCACGTTCGGCTCGACGCCCTCCGGCAGCTGGCTCTCGATCCGGTTGATCGCCTGCGTGATCTTCTGCTCGGCCGTGGCGAGGTTGGTGCCGTACGTGAACGACGCCTGGATGATCGACGCGTTCGTGGTGCTCGTCGCCGACGTCGATTCCAGACCGGAAACGCCCTGGATCGCCGTCTCGATGGGCACCGATACGTCGTTGCTGACCACCTCCGGTGACGCACCCGGGTAGCTGGAGACGACGACGAGCTGCGGGAACTCGATCGACGGGATCAGCTCCTGCTTGAGGCTCGTGAGCGCGAGCCCTCCGAACACCGCCGCGACGATCGTGATGAGGGCGATGAGCGCGCGGTTCTTGAGGCTCAGGACGGCGAGATTCGACACGGTGGCCTTAGCTGTGGTGCGGTGGGATGCCCGGGCGAAGCGCCGGGTCGGATGCCGCGCGGGTGCCCCGCGGCGGATACGCGAATGTATCGGGGTCTCAGTATCCCATGCGGAAAACCTCGCGTTCGCCGTGAATCCGCGGCGGAATCAGTCCCGCGGATGTGTCAGAACAGGCGCCCGACCGCGAGTCCGGCCGCGGCAGCGGCGACGCCGAGGACGAGCGTGCCGGCGACGTTGAGCCACCCGCGCCGCGCCTCGCCGTTCTGCTGGAGCAGCACCGACTCCGCCGAGACGGTGCTGAAGGTCGTGTACCCGCCGAGAAGACCGACGCCGACGATCCAGGCGGCATCGGTGTCGACCACGCCCGCGCCCAGCCCCGCGAGCACCCCCAGCGCGAAGGAGCCGGTGACATTCACGATCAGGATTCCGAAGGGAAGGCGGCTGGTCCGGGATCCGATCACGAGCACGTCGACGAGGTAGCGCAGACCCGCGCCGATGCCCCCCGCGAGTGCCGTCGCGAGGAAGACCCAGAGGTTCATCCGGTCACCTTCGGCCGGTGGGTCGCCAGCCGCAGTCCGATCGCCGCCGCCGCGAGGCCCAGCAGCACCGAGACCACAGCGAGTGCGGCGCCCGCGATGGGGAACGACCCGAGCAGAGTCGCGGTCTGCAGGGCGAACGCGCTGTACGTGGTGAAGCCGCCGAGGAGGCCGGTGCCGAGGAACGCCCGGACCAGCGGATGCCGGTCCTCGAGCGATCCGATGACGATACCGAGGAGGAGCGAGCCGACGACGTTGACGCCCATCGTCACGGCGGGCACGACGAGCGCGGTCTCGGAGGTAGCGGCATCCGTCCCGAAAGGCAGGAGAAGCAGCTCACGGAGTGCGACGCCGATGACTCCTCCGGCCACGACGACCCCCAGCATGCGCGCACGGAAGACGGGGGGTCGGAGCACGCCCCTCACCCTATTCCCTGGCCATTCAGGCCAAGTGGAGAGGCGGGGGTGGGCGCGAGAGCGGTCAGCCGACGAGCAGGCGCTGGATGGCGGACTCGGGTGAGACGCCAAGTTCGAGCAGCCGTCCGCGGTCGTACGCCTTGAAGACGGCAGGGTCGATGTAGCTGCTCCGGGCGACCGCGGGAGTGTTGCCGAGCGCTTCGGCGGTGGCCCGCACGGCGAGCGTCTCCGCGCGCTTGCGGTCACGGGCAGTGTCGACCGTGCCGATGCGCGCGAGCGCCTCCGCGGCCATGATCGTGCCGCGCAGCGTGCGGAAGTCCTTCGCCGTGAAGGCGCCTCCGGTCAGCGAACGGACGTGGGAGTTCACGTCGGCCGGCGTGAGAGGCACACGCCGGCCGCCGCGGCGATACGACAGAAGCGGCGAGCGCGGCCTGCCCGCGCTCAGCTCGCCCATGACCACCGCGAGATCCTCGTCGTCGATCTCGATGAGTGCGCGCTTGCCGCTCTTGCCGGGGAAGGAGAGCGTGATGACGGATGCCGCGACGGTGGCGTCGCGTCGCTGCAGCGTCGTCAGCCCGCGGCTGCCGTGCTGCTCGAGGTAGCGCGCCGACCCGATGCGCGGCGCACCTTCGTCGAGGAGGCGGAAGGATGCGGCGAGAACCCGCTCGCGGTCGAGCTCGTCGCGCCGGAGGGCCGTCGTCACCCGACCGCGGGCGCGGGGAAGCGCGGCGGCGAGCTCGAGCGCGCGCGAGAACTTGCGGCGGTCACGGCGCTCGCGCCACCGCGGGTGATAGAGATACTGGCGCCTCCCGGCATCGTCGACGCCGACCGCCTGAATGTGCGCCAAGGGCTCGACGGCGATCCACACGTCCTCCCACGCGGGCGGGATCACGAGATCGTGGATGCGCTGCCGATCGGCCGGCGGTGCCGCCGCCCCCTGGGCGTCCACGTAGCGGAATCCGCTGCCCGACCGCACGCGGCGAAACCCCGGGTCTTCTCCCGGGCGCACCCGGACCAGTCTTGCCACGTCGTCTTTCTTGGTGCGTTCGAGGCGGGTGCGTTCAGGGCTGGTGCGTTCGAGACCGGTGGGTCAGTGGTTGCGCAGCATCCTGATCAGCTCTGCCTTGCGTTTGCCGGAGTATCCGGTCAGTCCCAGTTCTTTTGCGCGCTCGCGCAGTTTCGGGACGGTCCAGTCGTCGTAGTCGCCGGCTTTTCCGCCGCGACGCCCGACGGCCTTGCTGCCGTCGCGCGCGGCGGCGTTGGAGATGCGCGCAGCCTTCTCTTTGGAAGCCCCTTCGTCGCGCAGGTCTTCGTACAGCTTGGGATTCTTCAGGGTGCTCGACCCGCGTCCACCCGGCATGGTCTCCTCCTCGGTCCGGTCCGGCCCTGGTGTGCCTTGACGGTACGGCGACCGCCCGTTGCGACCGAGGGGGTTGACAGGTCCCGACGGCGCCGATAGCACCGAATGTCCGGCGAAACCCGCGTATCACCGCCGACGATCGCGCGTCAACCCCCTCCCCGGAGACTGCCAGGCAGTGCCATTCTCGTATCCGTGCCCCCCGAGGCATCCGGGTCGCGCTACAACTCGCAATCCGGCGACAGAAGGAGAATGCTCCCATGAACCTCGCCCTCATCATCATCATCGTCATCGCGGTCATCCTCGCGATCGTCGGTGGGCTGAACAGCGCCCTGCAGTGGCTCCTGTGGGTCGCGCTCATCGTCGGCGTCATCGCCCTGATCGTGTTCTTGTTCCGAGTCATCAGCGGCAACCGCCGCGCCTGACAGACGTGTCAGCCACGTGCTGACCCGCTCCCCCCGGAGCTTGGATGCCGCGCCCCGACTCTCGTCGGGGTGCGGCATCCTTCATTTCCCGCCCGCCGGCGCGCAGACCTGCCTCAGCGTGCGCCGAGCCAGATAGTCGACTCGCCCGGCAGGACTCTCCCCGGAGCATTCGTGCTGGCGAGCACCGCGTCCGCGCTGCTGTCGAGCTCGAACGGGTCCGTGCCGAAGTTGGTCACGACCGACCACCCGTTCGGCCGTGTGAACCACAGGACATCTTCTCTGCCGGTTTCGACCCACGTGAGCTCCTCCCCCGACTGCAGTTCGTGGCGCAGCGCGAGGGCCCGGCGGTAGAGCGTGAGCGTCGAGTCGTCGTCGCCTTCTTGCGCCTCCACCGAGGCGGCTCCGAACCAGGCCGGCTGGGGCAGGTGGGCTCCATCGCTGCCGAAGCCGAAGGAGCTGCCCTCGCGCGCCCACGGCAGCGGGACGCGGCATCCGTCCCGCCCGATGTCCAGGCCGGGACTGCGGAAGAAGGTGGGATCCTGTCGATCCTCATCGGCGAGCTCGACCACCTCGTGCAGCCCCAGCTCCTCGCCCTGGTAGAGGTACGCGGAGCCCGGCAGGCCCAGCACCAGGAGTGCGGCCGCCCGCGCGCGCCGCAGTCCCCGAACACGGTCGAGTGCCGGCTGCGCGCCTCCCGACAGCAGCCACTCGGCACCGTGCTTGCGCGCGGGCCGTCCGTCGGCGTCGCGATCCGGATGCGGCAGGCCGTAGCGCGTCGCGTGCCGGACGACGTCGTGGTTGGAGAGGACCCAGGTGGTCGACGACCCCGACTGTGCGGCCAGCGCGAGATTGTCGGCCACGATGCGACGGAACTGGGCCGCGTCGAAGTCGGCTTGGAGGAGTTCGAAGTTGAACGCCTGACCGAGACTCTCGGCGCTGGCGTACAGCGGAACGCGAGACGGGTCGACCCATGCCTCCGCCACGGCGGTGCGCGGCGGGTCGTAGGAGTCGAACACCGCCCGCCACTCCGCATACACCTCGTGCACGTCGTCACGATCAACCGTGGGGTGAAGCCCATCACGGGGCCAGGCATCGAGCTCCGCCTGCGATGGCAGGGGCTCGGTGAGGTCCTTCGTGAGCATGTGCGCGACGTCGATCCGGAATCCGTCGACCCCGCGATCCGACCAGAACCGCAGGGTCTGAACGAAGTCGTCGCGCACCGCGCGATTCGACCAGTTCAGATCGGGCTGCTCGACGGCGAAGTGGTGGAGATACCACTGCCCATCGGCCACCCGCTCCCATGCCGATCCGCCGAACAGCGAGTCCCAGTCGGTGGGAGGCTCCACGCCGTCGGGCCCGGTGCCCTCCCGGAAGATGTAGCGGTCCCGGGCCGCGGACCCGCGGCCCGCCACGAGTGCCTCCTGGAACCACTCGTGCTGATCCGAGGTGTGGTTCGGCACGATGTCCACGATGACGCGGATGCCTTCCGCGTGAAGCGCCGCCACAAGCTCGTCGAAGTCCTCCAGCGTCCCGAGGCGCGGGTCGACGTTGCGGTAGTCCGCGACGTCGTAGCCTCCATCGGCGAGTTCGGACGGATAGAACGGGCTCAGCCACACCGCGTCGATGCCGAGTTCGGCCAGATACGGCACGCGCGAGGTGATCCCGGGGATGTCTCCCAGACCGTCGCCATTGCGATCCGCGAAGCTCCGCGGATAGATCTGGTAGACGGCCGCTTGGCGCCACCACTCGGGGACCTCGAGGTCGTGCTCGGGTGAAGCGGCGACGGCGGAGCGCATTGAGGTGGTCACGACAGACCGGTTTCCTTTCGTTCGGTGTGGAGGGTGCCGCAGGCGTCAGCCCTTGACCGCACCCTGGGTCACGCCTTCCATCACCCAGCGCTGGGTGAACAGGTAGACGATGATCGCGGGAGCCATCGCCATGAGGTAGGACGCGAAGGAGACGTTGTAGTTGTTGCTGAATTGCGTCTGGAACAGGTTCTGCCGCACCGGCAGGGTCTGCATCGCGGGGTCGGAGATGATCAGCGAAGGCATCATGAAGTCGTTCCACGCGTACAGGAACGCGAAGATGCCGACCGTCGCGCTCATCGGAGCCAGCAGCGGAAAGATCATGTGCCAGAACGTCTGCCACGTCGACGCTCCGTCGATGCGGGCGCTTTCCTCCAATTCGAGCGGGATCGACCGCAGGAAGGCGGTGAACAGCAGCACGCTGAAGCTCAGCTGGAACATGGTCGCGAGGATGATGACGCCGAACGGGTTGTCCAGTCCGACGCGTCCCGTCAACTGGATCTGCGGGAGCGCGACGACGGGGAAGGGGATGAACATCGCCGCGAGCAGGTAGAAGAACGAGTAGCGGAACAGCCGCCTGTCCCAGTTGCGCACGATCGCGTACGACGCGAACGCAGCCAGGATGATCGTCGCGATGACGGTGCCCGCCGTCACGAACAGGGAGATGGCCGCGCCGACCGGGAACTTCGTCAGATTCCACGCCTGGACGAACCCATCGATGCTGAACGGCGCCGGCAGCGAGAAGGCGTTGCCGTCGACCGCCTGACCCGTCGTCTTGAACGCCATCGAGATCGTGACGTAGAGCGGGAGCAGAACGGTCACGCAGCACAGGATGAGGATGATCGTCGCTGACCAGTTCACCCGCTCGCTGAGCGTGCGGCGGTTGGTCGAACGTGTCTTCTGCAGACCGACGGAGACGTCTGCCTGCTCGAACGCGAGCGCCGGCTGGCTGGTGCTGGTCATGATGAGAACTGATTCCTTCCGCGCGTGAGCGAGAGCTGCAGGATCGAGATGAGCACAGCCACGATGAAGAAGATGGTGGCATTGGCCATCTGGTAGGCGTAGTCGCCGCCGTTGAAGCCGGCGATGATCGTCATGGCGATACTGCGCGTGGCGGTCCCCGGCCCGCCGTTAGTGAGGCCGACGATGATGTCGTAGGCGTTCAGGAAACCTTTGAAGCCGAGGATCACATTGATCACCACGTACCCCGAGACCAGGGGGAGCGTGATCCGCAACAGCTGCTGAAGCTTCGACGCGCCGTCGATATCAGCCGCTTCGTATACCTCCCCCGGAATCGAAAGCAAACCCGCGATGTAGATCAGCAGCGTGCCGGGGATCGCCTGCCAGGCCGTCACGATCACGATCGCAACCCACGCAAGGTCGGGATTGGCGAGCAGGCTCGTCTGCAGGAACGGGATCCCGAGGGCGCCGGCAGCCGCCGGCACCGAGTTGGAGAAGAGGAAATTGAAGACGTAGGCGATGATGATGCCCGAGATCACCATGGGGATCACGAAGATCGTTCGCAAGCCGGTCTTGATCCGGATGCGGGCGGTCAGCCCGACCGCGAGCAGGAACGCCACGATGTTGACGACGATGACGGTGGCGATCGCGAACCCGAAGGTGAACAAGTAGCTCTGCAGGATCGCGGGGTCGCTGAACAGGGCGATGTAGTTGGTGAGACCGTTGAAGCTCCACTCGCCGATGCCGATGGAATCGGTGAAGCTGAAGAAGATGCCGATGATCCCAGGGACCGTGATGGCCAGGGTGAACAGCACCAGACTGGGCAAAAGGAACAGATAGTAGATCGGCTCCACGCGACGGGCGCTCCGCCGCGTCGCCGGGTCACCTTGGGTGACGATGGTGGTGGTCGTGCTCATCCTGCGGACTCCTTCGTCTCACTCGTCACAATCGGTGCGCGGAAGGCGATCCGCGCCCAATCCGCATCCATCGTGCGCAGCACCCGTGACGTATCCGCACCGAGTACCATCGCCTGCGCGTAGTTGAAGATCGGCATGGTCCGGGGGACCAGCACGGACGGGCCCTGATAGACGCGACCGTCCTCGTAGTACTCGGTCATTCCCTCGATGCGCGGGTCGTCGGGGGCCGGAGCATCGTCCGTCGGGGTGAAACCCAGCTGGGACTCGTTGTACGCCTCGATGTTCTCGGGCAGGTAGAGGTACTCCAGGAAATCGCGAGCCGCGTCCTGGTGGGCGGATTCCTCGGGGATCATCGCCGCAAGATCCATGTTGACCCGGATCGCGAGATCGGAAGCGTCCTCAGTCACGGGCAGCGGAAAGGTGCCGAGCTCGAGGTCGGGCGCGGTCTTGGCGATCTCGCCGAACGCCCACGGCCCTTGCAGGTACATCGCCGCCGCACCCTCGCCGAACGCGAGGTTGCCGTCGCCGTAGCCGCGGCTGGGCGCGTCCTCATTGACGTAGTTCTCGGTCAGCTCTGTCATCTTGTCCATGGGCTCGGCGAAGTCCTTCTGGAACGACACGGCCGAGTCGGAACCGACCGCGGTGCCTTCCGCATACATGCCTTCGAAGAACTCCAGGACATCGAGCGAACCCCCGACCGAGTAGTCGTACCAGCCCTGGCCGACCGTCCAGTCATCTTTGAACGTCGCATAGAACGGGGTGACTCCGGCGGCTTGGAGCGTGTCGCACACCTCAAGCAGCTCGCTCCACGTCTCGGGCACTTCGAGGTCGTTCTCGGCGAAGGTCTCTTTGTTGTAGATCACCGAGGCGGCCATCACCGAGTACGGCAGGGCGCTGATGCGGCCCTCGCAGCTGCCGTACTGATCCAGCAGCGGCTGCAGGTCATCGCGCACCGTGGCAGCGGCATCCGTGCCCGACAAGTCGCTGAGTGCGCACCGCTGCACGAAACGCGCGACTTCGAAGTTGTAGTTGGCGAGCATGATGTCGGGAGGGTTTCCCCGCACGAAGCTCGCAGACACGACGTCCACTCCCGAGGTGTCCATCTCGACGCGAACGGCGTTCTGAGAGGCGTTGTAGTCGGCGACCAGCTGGTTCATGAACTCGAGCGCCTCTCGCTTGCTGAACGTGAAGCGGATGGTCTCGCGCCCGTCCGCCGAGCAGCCGACCAGAAGGGTGCCCAGTAACGAGCCGAGGAGTCCGAGTGCGAGGGCGGACGAGACCGGCCTCCGCATTCGTCGGGATGTACCAGCCACGTCGCTGTCCTCTCGATCATCATCATCGATGCGCGGCTTGCTTCGAATATTAGATTTAGACTTCGAATCAAGTGCGTTTGCACCATAATGCATGGAACGAGCTGAAAGGTCAATACCGTTGACTCCACCGACTCCAGCTCCCGGATCTGCGCGCCGGGCGAGCCTGGACGCCGTTCTGGGTTACGCGTGGGAGACCGGCGCCTTCACCGCGACCGACGCTATGGCGGTCGTCGGGCTCACGAGGTCGACGACGATCGACGTGATCGACGAGCTGGTCGCGCGCGGGCTCGTTCACGAGCTTCCGAATGCACGCGCGGGGGGCGATTACCAGAAGGGCCGCCCCGCCCGGCGGTTCGAACTCCGCGCCGACGCGGCGGTCGTCGTGGGCACCGATGTCGGACCGGCCCACATCCTGACGGCGGTCGCCGACCTGCGCGGCGAGATCCTCGCCCTCGAGCGCACCGCCACAGACCTCGACCACGACTCCCCCGACGAGCGGCGTGCGGCGGCCACCTCGGCCGTCGATGACGCCCTGCGCGCGGCGGGCCGTACGCGTGACGACGTCCTCGCCCTCTGCGCCGGCGTCCCGGCGCCGGTCGACTCCGCCGGCGCCTCCCCGCCGCACCGCAACGGGTTCTGGCGTCGCATGAATCCGAATCTCACCGAGTTGTTCGGCACGTGGGCGCCCTTGGTCCGGGTGGAGAACGATGCCTCGCTCGCGGCGGTCGCCGAGGGCTCGGTCGGCGCCGCGGTCGGCGTACGCGACTTCGTCACGCTCCTCAGTGGCGAGTTCCTCGGGGCCGGAGCGGTCGTGGACGGCAGCCTGCTGCGTGGGGCGCACGGCGGAGTCGCCGAGATGGTGGCCTTCGATCATGTCGTCGGTGTCGAGGATGCCGGCGGCCTCACTGTCCGGATCAGCCGGTGGGCGCAGGAGGCGATCCTCTCCGGCGAGTTCTCGCGCGATGGTGCGCTGGAGGAGTCCTGGCCTGCGGCGAGCGACGGCAGAGAAGTGCTCGCCCTCGCCCGGGCGGGCGACCCGGACGCTGAGCATCTCGTCGCGCGGGCGGGCAGGGTGCTCAGCATCGTCGCCGGCGTCTTCGGCAGCCTGTTCGACCCGCGCCGCGTGGTCCTGTCGGGCATGGCACCAGAGGATGCCGCCGATCTGGTCGAGGCGGCGCGCGCATCGCTGCCGCTCGAGCTCGACCTGCCCGCTCCCGAGCTCGTCGCATCGGAACTCGGCGGCGACGTGGTCTGCGTCGGTGCGGTCTCGGCGGCGCTGGATGCCGCCCGCGCCGGCGTGCTCGACCTCGAACCCGGGTGGCGCGACCGTCCGCCGATCGAGACCGGGACCGCCGCTGCACACAGTTGACGGATGCCGCGCCCCTGACTCTCGTCGGGACGCGGCATCCGTCAACGCGCACTCGCGCTACAGGTTCGCCTCCGCGTAGACGCGGAGCGCGTCGCGGACGAACTCCGCGCCGGCCGTGCCGCCGTAGTTGACGCCGAAGCGCTCGTCGGCGACGTACATCTCGCCGAGACCGATGACGTACGCCTTCGCTTCGCCGCCGGGAACCGCCGTGGGCGTTCCCGGGATGCCGGTCAGCCACTCCACGTGGCGGCGGGCAAGAGCCGTCGCCTCGGGGCTGTCGGGTGCGACGCCCGCTCCGGCCGCGTCGACCCAGTCGAGCGTCAGGTCGGAAGCGCGCTTTCGCCACGCTGCCTTCTCGTCGGCACTCATCCCGCGCCACCAGCGGTCGCTGTCGGCGTAGGCCTTCTTGCCCCAGCGCTGCTCGACCTCGTCTTTGTACTGCGTGTGGTCGAAGCCGTCGAACATGTCTTCAGCCATGAGTCGTTCACCTCCTCTCAATGCCTCGATGGTGAGCTGGACCGACACGATCTGCCGTTCCAGCCGGTCCTGCTCCTGCCGGAGCCACGCGAGGTGGCCCGTCAGCGCCTCCTCCTGCGAGGACTCGCGGTCGAGCACTTCGCCGATCTGCGGCAGTCCGAGCCCGAGGTCGCGCAGGAGCAGGATCCGCTGCAGGCGCACAAGGGCGTCGCCGTCATAGTGGCGGTAGCCGTTGTGCCCGATGCTCGACGGTGGCAGCAGCCCGAGGTCGCCGTAATGGCGCAGCGTACGGCTGGTCGTGCCGGCGATCTTCGCGATCTGCTGGATCGACCATTCCTCGGTGCCCATGTCTGCCTCCTTCCGTGCGGCGATGTCTTCGACGATAGAGGTTGACGCAGCGTCAATGTCAAGCTGGGTATGATCCATTCGCGATATATCGTGTTATCCTCTTCATCGCGATATATCGCGATCGAGAACCCAGAAGTCTGGAGCACCCAATGACCCTCGAGAAGTGGATCATCCACCCCGGCGAAACGCGCGTCATCGACATCGAGACCGTGCGCAAGCTCAAGATCGGCCTCGTCGGAGGTCAGATCGACGTCATCGGGCACGACGAGCCCGGCGCTCGCATCGAGGTGCACGGCGTCACCATCAAGGACCTCCGCATCGAGGTGACCGGCGATGTCGTCGAGATCGATCACCCGCAGCTGCGATGGGACAACTTCCTCGAAGTGTTCCGCAACTTCGGCGCGGGGGGCCCCAAGGCCGAGATCAGCGTCGCCGTCCCCCGCGAGGTGGCGCTCAACCTCGGCGTGGTCAGCGCGAGCGCGCTGGTCTCCGGCATCCGTCACGACACCCGCCTCAACACCGTCTCCGGCGACATCATCGTCGACGGGCTCACCGGCGACCTCACGGTCAACGCGGTCTCGGGTGACGTCCAGATCCGGGGGCTCGTCGGCGCGCTCAGCGCCAACAGCGTCTCAGGCGACGTCGCGGCCACCGGTACCCTCCGCAAGGCGGCCATCGACACGGTTTCGGGCGCCATGCTCGTCGATTCGACCGGCGAAGCACACCAGGTCGGTCTCAACACGGTCAGCGGCAACGCCACCGTGCGGCTGGACGACGGCCTGCCCGCCAACTACGTCGTGCGCAGCGTCAGCGGCCGCGTTCAGGTCGACGGAGTCGTGCGCTCGGGTCAGGGCACCGGTCCGACCACGAACTTCAGCGGATCCGTGGGCGAGCTCAGCGGCTCCTTCGTCGACGTGCGCGCCAACTCCGTCTCGGGCGATGTCACCGTGCTGCGCCGGACCGGGGCACCCACCGACGCTCCGATCACGCCGGCACCGCCGAGTGCGGCGGCCGGAACCGATGCGGAGGCGGAGTGGTGATGGCTCCCGTCTTCTCGCACGGCGACCTGCGCCTGTACCTGCTGAGCCTGCTCGATGAGGGGCCGCGCCACGGCTACGACATCATGCAGGCGCTCTCGGACCGCACGGGCGGCACATACACGCCCAGTGCCGGCACGATCTACCCCCGCCTCGCGAAGCTCGAGGAGGAGGGCCTCGTCACGAAGTCCGTCGACGGCCGCAAGACCGTCTACGAGATCACGGATGCCGGACGCGCCGAAGTGGCCGCACGCGCGGGCGATCTCGAGGGCATCGAGGCGGGTCTCACCGACTCGGTGCGCCTGATCGCCGACGAGGTGCGCGGCAGCGTGCGCGAGGCGATGAAGAGCCTGCGCGCCGACCTGGCCGCGGCGACCCGCGACGAGCGGGCCACCGCGAACCAGACTCCTCCGGGCGATGACCCGCGCACGGCCAGCCGTGAGCAGGTGCATCGTGCGGATGCCGCGATGAACGAGTTCCGCGCGCAGGTGCGCACCGACCTGCGCTCGCACGTGGCGCGGGGCGGCGAGCTGGCGGCATCCGTCGTCGACGACCTCGCGACCGCGCTCGACGGCATCGC
>Ga0190272_10001205_pt1 | contig 12514 bp, 8 predicted proteins | sample Popmic504T_FD_133746 | JGI IMG/M metagenome (GOLD analysis project Ga0190272, IMG submission 133746) | Populus adjacent soil microbial communities from riparian zone of Shoshone River, Wyoming, USA - 504 T | ecosystem: Environmental > Terrestrial > Soil > Riparian zone | place: USA: Wyoming...
TGCCGCCTGCCACCACTTCCACGTGCGCTTCGGGCAGTTCTTCGAGAAACCTGGAAGGGATTGTCGATTGCCACAGGCCATGAATGCGCCGGTTGGAAACGAACCAGATGTGGAGGTTCTTCTTGGCACGCGTCAGCCCGACATAGGCGAGACGGCGTTCTTCCTCCAGGCCCGAGCGACCGCCTTCGTCGAGTGCGCGCTGATGCGGGAATAGTCCTTCCTCCCAGCCGGGCAGGATGACTGTTTCGAACTCAAGGCCCTTGGCTGAATGAAGTGTCATGATGTTGACGGCATCGAGGTTCTCGTTCTGCTCGGCATCCATGACCAGTGCGACATGTTCGAGGAAGGAGCGCAGGGACTCGTATTCCTCCATGGAGCGGATCAGTTCTTTCAGGTTTTCCAGCCGGCCCGGCGCTTCTGCCGAGCGATCAGCCTGCCACATGGCCGTGTAACCGGATTCGTCGAGGATTTTCTCGGCAAGTTCCGTATGCGGTGTCGAATCGATCAGCGATTGCCAGCGCTGGAAATTTTCCACCACTTCGCGCAAAGCTGAGCGAGGCTTGGGTTTCAACTCCTCCGTCTGAATCAGATCGGCGGCCGCGTCGAGCATGCTGATATCGCGCGCCCGCGCATAGTCATGTACCTGCCTTATTGCCGCTTCGCCGAGCCCTCGCTTTGGCGTGTTGATGATGCGCTCAAGTGCGAGATCGTCCGCACCTTGCGCCACGACGCGGAAATAGGCCAGCGCATCGCGGATTTCGAGACGTTCATAAAACCGGGGACCGCCGACGACCCGGTAATTCAGGCCGAGCGTAACGAAACGATCTTCGAATTCGCGCATCTGGAACGAAGCGCGTACCAGGATCGCCATATCGTTGAGCATGTGGCCCTTGCGCTGTGCTTGCTCGATTTCCTCGCCGACGGCGCGTGCTTCCTCCTCGGAATCCCAGGAGGCGTGCACATTGACCTTCGCATCTTCAGGATTGGCCGCGTCCGTAAACAGCGTTTTGCCAAGACGGCCTTCATTGTGCGAAATCAGGAACGACGCAGTGCCGAGAATATGTGCTGTCGAGCGGTAGTTGCGCTCAAGCCGGATCACAACTGCGCCGGGAAAATCCTTCTCGAAGCGCAGGATATTGTCGACTTCCGCGCCACGCCAGCCATAGATCGACTGGTCGTCATCGCCGACACAGCAGACATTCTTCGAACCCTGGGCGATCAGCCGCAACCACATATATTGCGCGGTATTGGTGTCCTGATACTCGTCGACGAGGATATAGCGGAATTTGGCGTGGTATTCTTTCAGCACGTCCGGATAGGCGCGGAACATGCGGATCGGGTGGCAGAGCAGATCGCCGAAATCGCAGGCGTTCAGGGTTTTCAGGCGGTTCTGGTAGGCGGTATAAAGTTCGCGGCCCTTGCCATTGGCAAAGGCGCGGGCGTCGCCTTCCGGTATTTCGGAAGGCCCGAGACCCTTGTTCTTCCAGCCGTCGATCATCAGTGCGAACTGCTTGGCAGGCCAGCGTTTGTCGTCGAGGCCTTCGGCCTGGATGATCTGCTTGATCAGGCGGACGACATCATCTGTGTCAAGAATGGTGAAATCGGACTTGAGACCGACCAGTTCCGCATGACGCCGCAGCAGCTTGACACCAATCGAGTGGAAAGTGCCAAGCCATGGCATGCCTTCCACCGCGCCGCCAACCAGAACGCCGATACGCTCCTTCATTTCGCGCGCAGCCTTGTTCGTGAAGGTCACCGCCAGGATCTGGCTTGGCCAGGCTTTGCCAAGTGAAAGGATATGCGCGATGCGTGAGGTCAAAACGCGGGTCTTGCCGGTTCCGGCACCAGCCAGGACGAGTACGGGCCCTTCAGTCGTTTCAACCGCCAGTCGCTGTTCAGGATTGAGACCACTCAGATAGGGTGGTGCGCCACGCGCCTGCATGGCGCGCGCAGCTATGCCCGAAGGCTGGCGCGGCACATCAGCTTCGTCAAAAAAGGGCATATCGTCGGGCAATCCGGACATTTGTCCCCAATGTAGTGATTCGGTACTGAAAAACCAGAAAAATGCGATACAAAAAGAGAACGGCCAAGTTTAGTCACCATCTTTCGCACCTAAACTTGCAGTTGAAATATTCAATCACCGATATTGCGTCCTTTTGATTTAGGGCATACCCATTTTGATTATGCAGACTCTTTGACTTGAGCACATCCTGACAACCGCCAGCGCATTCGCAGCTGCATGTCCGCATCAATTGACCTGATTGAGCTTGGAAAAAGGACTCCCACCCCATGGCAATCACTCTGACGGCCCTTGTTTTCTTCCTGATAGGTGCGGCACTTGGTGTCGGGGGTGTCTGGCTCGCGGTGCTTGGCGGCAGCTGGTATTATATCGTCGCTGCGCTGGCTTTCTTGATCACCTCCTATCTTCTCTTTCGGAAGCGCGCGTCAGCGCTGCTCGTCTACGCAATTCTGGTGATCGGCACGCTTGGCTGGGCAATTTGGGAGATCGGCCTCGATTGGTGGCAGCTTGCACCGCGCGGCGGTGTCATCATGCTACTCGGGCTATGGTTGCTGACACCGTGGATTCGCCGCGGATTGAATACAGTCGCAGGCAAGCCGTCTTCCTGGGGTCCGGCGATCCCTTTGCTGATCAGCGTGTTGGCGGCGTTGGCCATCGCCGTTTATTCGATGACACAGGATCCGCTCGCGACGACAGGCGAGCTCAGCAAGGAGGTCATCGCATCCGAACCGGACCTTGGCGGCAATGTTCCCGCCGACGATTGGCATCAATATGGCCGCACACCCTATGGCCAGCGCTATTCGCCGCTGAAGCAAATTACCACGGACAACGTCAATACGTTGCAGGTGGCCTGGACCTACCAGACGGGCGATGTGAAGTTGCCTGATGACATAGGTGAAACCACATACCAGGTGACGCCGCTGAAAGTGCGCGACACACTCTATCTCTGTACGCCGCACAATTGGGCGATCGCACTCGATGCGGCAACCGGCAAGGAAAAATGGAAATTCGACCCGAATGTGGGTCTCAATCCCGATCGCCAGCACCAGACATGTCGCGGCGTCTCCTACTATGCCGATCCAGCGGCTACACCCGGCCAGCCTTGTGCCGAACGGGTCTATCTTCCGACCTCCGACGCGCGGTTGATCGCCCTCGATGCCGCCAACGGCCAGATTTGTCCGTCCTTTGCCGACCAGGGCACCCTGCATCTTGAAAAAGGCATGCCATACAATCCGGCGGGTTATTATTATTCGACATCCCCGCCCGTTGTCGCTGCAGGCAAGATCATTGTCGGCGGTGCGGTCAACGACAATTACTCGATCCACGAACAATCCGGCGTCATTCGCGCCTTCGATATCAATACTGGCGCGCTCATCTGGAACTGGGACTCGGGCAATCCGGACGTGACGACGCCCTTGCCTGAGGGCCAGACCTATACCCATAATTCCCCCAATAGCTGGTCGGTTTCGAGCGTGGATGAAAAGCTCGGTCTGCTCTATGTGCCGCTTGGCAACCAGACGCCGGACCAACTTGGGGCGGGGCGCTCGGAGAATGTCGAGAAGTTCTCGTCATCGATCGTGGCGCTTGATCTCAACAGCGGCCAGTTACGATGGGTGCGCCAGACGGTTCACCATGATCTCTGGGATATGGATGTGCCGTCGCAGCCGTCGCTTCTCGATATCAATACGGCGACGGGTGCTATTCCGGCGCTGGTTGGTCCGACCAAGCAGGGTGATATTTATGTCCTCGACCGGCGCACGGGAGAGCCCATCCTGCCGATAGAGGAAGTCCCGGCGCCGACAGGTGCTATCGAGGGGGATCATACCGCTCCAATGCAGCCTGTGTCGGCTCTCACCTTCATGCCGCAGCGCTTGACCGGCAAGGATATGTGGGGCGTGTCGATGTTCGACCAGCTGGCGTGCCGCATCGAATTCCTGAAGCTGCGCTATGAAGGCCGTTACACGCCGCCCTCGCTGCAGGGATCGCTGATCTATCCGGGTAATTTCGGCGTGTTCAACTGGGGCGGCGTTGCTGTCGATCCTGAGCGCCAGATCATGTTCGGCATGCCGACCTATCTGGCCTTTACATCAAGGCTTGTCCCGCGTGCCGATGTTCCAGCTCCTGGCGTTGGCACCAAGGGCAGCGAGCAAGGCCTCAATCGCAATGAGGGCGCGCCCTATGCGGTTTTCTTGGGGCCGTTCGTTTCACCGCTTGGGCTTCCCTGCCAGGCTCCGCCATGGGGCTATGTGGCTGGGGCTGACCTGCGCACCGGCAAGATCACCTGGAAACACCGGAACGGCACTGTCCGGGATTCGTCGCCATTGCCATTGCCCTTCAAGGTCGGCGTTCCCGGTATTGGCGGTCCGATCATCACCGCAGGCGGCGTTGCCTTCCTTGGCGCTGCCGTGGATGACTATCTGCGGGCCTATGATGTGACGAGCGGCAAACAGCTTTGGGAAGCACGCCTTCCTGCGGGCGGCCAGTCGACGCCGATGTCCTTCGCTTTGAATGGCAAGCAATATGTGGTCATAGTCGCTGGTGGTCATGGTTCGGTCGGGACCAAGCCGGGCGATTATGTCATCGCTTACACCTTGCCGAAGTAGACGTCGAACCACACGATTGACTGCGCTGTAAACCCCCTCTAACAATTGAGACGGCAGATACAGCCAGCCGCTCGCGGGCCTTACGGCTTAAGGTGAATGTATCGGACAAAACGTCGTTTCATCCTTTGATTGGTGAACGGGTCGGCAATGCGGGCACTGACTTTCCCTCGTTCACCGGACGCGAAGGATAACCGATGCGGACATTCAACGACGCCAAGGCGATTGCCAAATCGCTACGACAGGCACTCAAGCACAAGAATATAGACATCTCCCACAGTGAGGGGCTGGAACTCGTTGCGGCTGGGTTCGGCCTCGATAATTGGAACGTGCTTTCGGCGAAGATCGAGGCTGAATCGCCGGTGGCCAACGGCGCCATGTCGTTTGGCCCGGCTATTCCGATCCTGCGGATATTCGATGTGGCCAAGGCCAGGGAATTCTACCTCGATTTCCTCGGCTTCACGCTCGATTGGGAACATCGCTTTGGAGATAATTTTCCCTTGTACTGCCAGGTTTCACGCTCTGGGCTGACCCTGCACCTCAGCGAGCATTCCGGCGACGCGAGCCCGGCCGCACGGGTTTTCGTGCGCATGAATGGCATCGATGCGTTGCATAAGGAGCTTCACTCGAAAGACTACCGCTTTATGAAACCCGGTATCGAGCTGCAGGATTGGGGACGAGAGGTAATGGTCATCGATCCTTTCAGCAATCGTATCTCGTTCTGCGAGTAGTCTGAAGACCTAGAGAAACCCTGAGAATTCAGCCAGATGTCCATCAGGGTGGATTGGCAAAAATTTCTCAGCGTTGCGGGAGCTTTAGCGGAGCTCCCGTTTTCACGGTGCGGATGGCGAAATTCGAGCGGATATCCGCAACGCCCGGCAGCAGCAGCAATTTTTCGGTCAGGAACCGCTCGTAGGCGCTTAGATCCTCGACAACCACCTCGGCGAGAAAATCCGCTGTTCCAGAGATGAGGAATGCGGCTGTCACTTCCGGCATGGCAATCAGCGCCGCCTGTTGCGCATCTGAATTTTCGCGGCTGTGCTGCCCGACCTTGATTTCTACGAACACGGTTAGCCCCAGTCCGACTTCCTTTCGGTCGATATCCGCACGATACCCGCGGATGACGCCGGCTTTTTCCAGATTGCGGATGCGGCGCAGGCAAGGCGAGGGCGAAAGGTTCACCTTCACGGCAATCTCGACATTTGTTGCGCGTGCATCCTCCTGCAATGCTTCGAGTATCCCGATATCAAATTTATCCAGATTTGGCATAAACCGCCTCATATCCCTACTAGACTTCCTGAATATTGCTGTATTAGTAGTCAAGGTGGCATCAACTTGCAAGGACATGCTAGTGCCATCGGAGCTATCCTGCCTTTCGACCGAAGATGTTCGGGCAATTTTGAAAGGAAATTCCGATGGTAGTGCTCAGCTCAGAATTCAGGCAATCCAATTCCCTGGCTGCAGGCTATGCAGGTGCGCTGGTCACCGTTTTCATCTGGGCGACGTGGATCATTGCTACGCGCCACAGCAGCGGCACGCATCTTGGTACCATTGATCTTGGCCTCATACGTTACGGTCTTCCGGCGCTCGTCCTTGCACCGGTCTGGCTGAAGACGGGTTTGATCCCTCGTGACGTTCCGCTCGCACTGCTGACGATCATGGTTTGCGGCGCTGGTGCACTGTTCTTCCAGGTCACCACCTTTGCCATTCATTCGACGCCCGCCTCAGCGGTTGGCGTATTACTGGGTGGTTCGATGCCTCTTGCTGCCGCGCTGATCGGCGTTCTCCTGTTCGGCGAACGGCCGGATCTCACGCGCTGGCTGGGCCTTGCCTTCATCGTAGCCGGTCTTGCCATCCTTCTCGTACTCGCGCTGAACAATCATGAAATCACCTGGATCAGCTTCGTCTTCCTGCCGTTTGGTGCGGTGCTCTGGGCTGGCTATACTCACGCGTTTAAACGCTCTGGTCTGACCGCATTGCAAGGTGGTGCGCTGATCGCCGTCTGGTCTTTCCTCATCCATGCGGGCCTGGCACTTGCCTTCGGCACCACGATCCTCGAAGTTCCGCTGCCCGAACTCGGTTTGCAGTTTCTCAGCCAGGGCGTCCTGTCGGGTCTTGCCGCGATGCTCGCGTATGGCATCGCCGTCCGGTCGCTAGGTGGCAGTCAGGCGGCGGCATTCAGTGCGCTGACGCCGGTGCTTGCTGCCCTTGGCGGTGCCATATTCCTTGACGAGCCGGTCGGTGTCTGGGAGATTGTGGCAGCACTCATTACCGGACTTGGCGTTGCCCTTTCAACCGGTATCCTTTCGCATCGCGCCAAGCGCTGATGCGGAAGGACGCACGCCTCGTCCTCCACCGGTTCGGAGGAAACAATATGGACAAGCCAAAAATCACCCAGGCGATGGTCGAAGCCTATGATGAATATACCCATCTTTCGCTCGACCGCCGCGCCTTCATGGAGAAATTGACAAAGCTTGCCGGTTCCGGAGCTGCTGCCGCCGTCATCGCCCCGATGCTGGCGGCAAATGCCGCCCAGGCCGGAATCATTGCGGTCGATGACCCAAGACTTCGAACCAAGGATATCGTTTTTTCGTCACCGTCAGGTGACATCAAGGGATACCGGGCAAGCCCGGCCGACCGATCTGGAAAGCTCCCGGCCGTCATTGTCATCCACGAGAATCGCGGCCTGAATCAGCATATCCGCGATGTTGCGCGGCGCATGGCGCTTGAGGGTTTTGTTGCTCTGGCGCCCGACCTGCTTTCCTCTGCTGGTGGTACGCCGGGCGATGAGGACAAGGCGCGGGATATGATCGGCGCGCTCGACGCGAAAACGGCGATCTCGGAAGGCGTTGCCACGATCGAATATCTCAAGAAGGACAAAGGGACGACCGGAAAGATTGGCGTCGTCGGCTTTTGCTGGGGTGGTGGGATGGTCAATGATCTCGCCGTCAATGCGCCGGATCTTGGTGCGGGCGTAGCCTACTATGGCAGGCAGGCCAAGGCCGAAGATGTCCCCAAAATCAAGGCGCCGCTCCTCTTGCACTATGCGGGACTCGATACACGGATCAATGCGGGGATCGATGCCTACAAGAAGGCCCTTGAAGACAACGGCAAGAGTTTCGAGATTTATATCTATGATGGCGCGAACCATGCGTTCAACAATGATACCTCGGAAGCGCGCTACGACAAGGGGGCCGCAGATCTTGCCTGGAGCCGGACGGTAGCGTTCTTCAAGAAAAATCTGGCTTAGAGCCTTTTATGCCTAAATAGAATCTGCCCGAGGGAATTCGTGGACAAGGTCGAGCGGTTTGGCGAGGCCGATGCCGAAACCCGATGGATTTGGCCCGAATTCACCGGGCCCACTGGTCGAACCTCATTTCTGCGAAATGCGGATAATTCGACCAGCGGGTTCAACAGCTTGTTGGTTTGGCAAAGCAAACCAACACGCTGGGTTTCCGCCCCTCGTTAAACACTCGGGAGGCGGCCAACCACTTTGTCAGGCGGCGTCGGACGACGGAAAGGCATCGACCTCGCCACCTTCCGCGTGGATTGTCTCGCCATCCGGGAAACAGAACTGTTTCTATTTAGTCATAAAAGGCTCTAAAGACCGCGAAAATCGAAAGGGAAACCAATTGCTTGCGGGATCGTCCTAAGGCCCTTATTTTGGGTGAAAGAAGGAATATCCCGATGCGAATTGTTACCCTCGCCTTGAGCTTTGCGCTTTTTCTGTTGGCAAGTGTCCAGTCGGGCTTTGCACAAGAGCGGGTTTTTCCCGGCGGTTCCAGCGTCGGGCTCGTGCCTCCGCCCGGTCTGGTCCTGTCTTCCAGTTTCAGCGGGTTCGAAGATGCCGCCAAGGGCACGTCGATCGTTGTGACCGAGCTACCGGTGGACGCCTATGCTGCGCTCGCGGCAAAATTCAATTCAGAAGGGCTGCGCGAAACTGGTATCGAGGCTGGACCACCTGAAAACTGGCCGGTTGAAGGCGCAGTCGTGTCGAAACTCATTCGTGGCAGCCAGATCGCAGCCGGGATCAAATACCGGAAATGGGTCGTGCTGGTGGGTGCCAAAGCGACGACTGCAATGGTGACGGTGCAAATTCCCGATGGCGTTGCGGGAGGCCTGACCGACGCCGATGTAGACACGGCCCTCCGCACGATCACAATCCGCACGCCGCCAAGTCTGGATGAGCAAATTGCCGCTCTGCCGTTCAAGCTATCCGACACAGCTGGTTTCCGGCCCGTCCGCGTAATTGCGGGAGCGACCTACCTTCTCACCGATGGCCCGAATGACGTGGCGACAAACTCGGCTCAACCAATGGTCATCATCGCCTCAAATCTCAATACCGCGCCTGAAGCCTCCACGCGGATGGATTTTGCCAAGCAGGCCTTTGCCTCACTGACCGGAATCAAGGATGTGCAGTCGGACAACGAGACGAGTTCGAAAGAAAATGGCGCCGAGTGGGTCGAAATCGACGGGAGCGCCAAAGATTCTACCGGCGGTGATCCGCTTTACGTCGCGCAGATTGCACGTTTTGAAACAAGCCGTTACGTGCGCGCCATTCTCATCGTGCGAGACAGCGAGAAAGGCAAATTTTCCGATCGCTTCCGGAAACTAGCCAAATCCATGACGATCAACTAAAATTGGTTATGGAGAAAAGCTACCGACTCACCAAGAACGAGATACGGCCATTGATCCGTAACTATGGCGGCTGTATCGCGACGGATACGATCACAATCGATGGTTATCCGGTCCGCTTCATGTACCGCGAAGATCCCGATAACGAGATGGATAGCGGCTGGCGTTTTCTTTCGGGTTTCGAGAGCGACGATTATATGGAAGACCCGGAAAACAGCGGTATCTTCGACGTCAATACCATCGCCAATTACGATCCCAGTATTATTCCGCTTCTGGACGCTCCCGTCGGCAGCGTCTTTGAAAAGACTGGTGAGCAGGAACGCTTCATTGCCGTCACCGATTGGCAGCCTGGCGAAGACGATGAGGACGATGACGACAACTGAAAGTGTTGTTGCGTAATCCCTCCAAATAATCACACAGAGTTACAACTGGACAAGTCATGTGCATTGCTCGAAAATGCGCATGTAAAACATGAATTTCGCATGGGTGGAGACTGGAATGGCATTGGCAGACGCAGAGGCATTGCTGCGCAACGAGAACGGTATTGCGACGGTTGTTTCCATTCTGAAGAAACGCTTTGGTGACAGCGCACAGTCTGGTAAGTCCATTCGCGAACAGCACGCCCATACGACGAGCTATGTGCCAAACCAGGCGCCTGATCTGGTCGTTTTCGTTGAGTCCACTGAAGATGTCCAGGAGATCGTGCGCCTCTGCAGCGAGTGGAGTGTGCCGGTTATCGCGTTTGGAACGGGGACGTCTCTCGAAGGCCACGTCAACGCGCCCGCCGGTGGTGTTTCGATCGACCTTTCGCGTATGAACCGTATTCTCAAGGTCTATAGCGAAGACCTGAATGTCGTTGTCGAACCGGGTGTTACCCGCAAGGAACTCAACGAATATCTACGCGATACGGGCTTGTTCTTCCCCATTGATCCGGGCGCCAATGCCAGCCTCGGCGGCATGGCCGCGACCCGCGCTTCGGGTACCAACGCCGTGCGCTACGGTACGATGCGCGAGAACGTGCTGGCGATGAAGGCCGTGATGCCGGATGGCCGCCTGATCACCACGTCGAAGCGGGTGAAGAAGACGTCGGCAGGTTACGACCTGACGCGTCTGCTCGTCGGCTCCGAAGGCACGCTGGGCATTATTACCGAACTGACGCTGAAGCTTTATGGCATTCCTCAGGCGATTTCCGGCGGCATATGTGCTTTCCCTGATCTCGAAAGTGCCTGCAATGCGGTGATCGAGACCATTCAAATGGGCATTCCCGTTGCGCGTATTGAACTCGTCAACCAGCTCGAAATGCAGGCGATGATCGTCTATTCCAAGCTCGATTATGAGCCTGCGCCCTATCTCTTTCTCGAATTTCACGGCAGCGAAACCAGTGTGGCCGAACAGGCCGAGCTCTTCGGTGAAATTGCGGCTGCCAATGGCGGCGGCGAATTCAAATGGACGGCCAACGCGGAGGAACGGGAGAAGCTCTGGTCGGCGCGTCACAATTCGTATTTCGCCTGCATGACGCTCGCACCTGGAAAGCAATCGCTTTCGACCGACGTGTGCGTGCCGATCTCTCGTTTGGCGGAATGCATCGTCGAAACCGAGAAGGATATCGAAGCGAGTGGTCTGATTGCGCCGATCGTCGGTCATGCTGGTGACGGCAATTTCCACGTGCTGGTGCTCTTCGATGAAAAGGATCCAGACGAAATCCAGCAAGTGGAGGCGTTCGTCGAGCGCCTTAATCTCAGGGCGATTGCGATGGACGGCACCTGTACTGGCGAACATGGCATCGGCCAGGGCAAGATCAAGTTTCTGCGGGCAGAGCTTGGTGGTGCCGTCGACGTGATGGAAGCGATCAAGCGGGCAATCGATCCGGGCAATATCATGAATCCCGGCAAGATCTTGCGCCTTTAGGCTCGCAAATTGATTCCGGGCACTAAACCATTGTGTCAACGTTGCAAATTGACCAGAAAGACTGTCATGTCTTGTCGTCGCCAAAAACTGGTGCTTATCGTGCCTGGCACGTATCGATCGGAGTAGGACACTGGCACGCCTGTTCGTATTTATCGGCGGATTACTGGTACTGGTGCTGACTGCAGCACTGGTCGTGCCCTACTTCGTCGATTGGGCGGGGTATCGATCGTCCTTCGAACGCGAAGCTTCGGCGCTGCTCGGGCGTCCCGTGACAGTCGCAGGCAGCGCAAGCGCGCGGCTCTTGCCGTTTCCTTCGGTGACGTTTTCGGACGTGAAGGTCGGCGATCCGGGGTCCGAGCCAGTGATGACGATCGAGAAGTTTTCGATGGATGCGGAGCTTGCGCCGTTCATCCGCGGCGAAATCCTCATCTTTGACATGCGGCTGGAAAGACCGACGGCGAAGGTGGCGATCGACAAGGACGGCGTCGTCGATTGGGCGATCCGTCCGCGCGCACCTTTCCGTTCGGCGCAGGTCAAGCTTGAGGATATGCGCATTACCGATGGCTCGGTGGTCATTCGCGATGCTTCGACAGGGACCACCCGCACCATTGGCAACCTCAACGCGTCATTGTCAGCGGCCGACCTTTCCGGGCCTTGGAAATTCGATGGAACGTTGTTTTTCAATGGTGCCAAGACGGCCGTTTCCGCTTCGACCGGTGCGGTAAAACCGGACGGCACGCTGAACCTGCGTACGCGCGTTTCCCCCGATGGCATTCCGGCGGCGTTTGAGACGGACGGCGAATTGACCGCGAATGAGGGTTCACTGAAATATGCCGGCAGCATCGCAATCCGTTCGGCCGACGAGATTGCAGCTGCCGACGGTGCCCGGATTGCGACGAAATCTGACAAGCCGTTGCTTTCCAGCGTTCGTGTGACAGGCCGTTTTGAGGCCGACCATGCCAAGATCAACATACCCGAATTTCGCATGGAGCAGGGCACCGCAGACGATCCGTATATTGTCAATGGCAATGCGCTGTTCGATTACGGTGATAATCCGCGTTTCGAAGTCAAGGCAGACGGACAACAGGTCACCTTCGGCAACCCGAGTGAAGAAGAAGCCAAGGGGGCTGCGCCCAAACCGGCGACGGCGGAGGAGCGGATGGGCATATTCCGGCGTCTGATGGATCAGTTGCCGATACCGACCGTCCCTGGCACGATCGATCTGAAACTGCCGGCGATCGTCGCCGGGGATACGACGATCCGCTCCGTGACGATCGATGCGGCGCCGTCGAACGGAGCGTGGCAGATCAATCAGCTCAAGGCGGAACTGCCGGGCAGGACACAGTTCGAA
>Ga0190272_10001206_pt1 | contig 12513 bp, 11 predicted proteins | sample Popmic504T_FD_133746 | JGI IMG/M metagenome (GOLD analysis project Ga0190272, IMG submission 133746) | Populus adjacent soil microbial communities from riparian zone of Shoshone River, Wyoming, USA - 504 T | ecosystem: Environmental > Terrestrial > Soil > Riparian zone | place: USA: Wyoming...
CTCGGAGGCCGGCTTGAGCGGCCCGCACGGCGCCGAGCCGTCGAACGCCTTGCCGATCTCCCACGGCCGCTTGATGTTGCGCGAGGCGATCTGCAGGTCGCGGCGCGTGAGATCGATGCCGACACCGTAGCCCCACACGCAATCGAGCGCCTTGTCCTTCGCAATGTTGCGGCCGCCGGACTTGAGCGCCACCACCATCTCGACCTCATGGTGCAGATCGTTGGTCAGCGGCGGGTAGGGCACCGTACCGCCGTCATGCACGATCGCGTCGGCGGGCTTGGCAAAGAAGAACGGCGGCTCGCGCTCGTCCTGGCCCATCTCCTTGATGTGCTCGAGATAATTGCGCCCGACGCACCAGATACGCCGCACCGGAAACATCTTGGCCGACCCGGCGACCTTCACGGCGGCTTGCGGTGCGGGAGGAATGACGTATTCGGCGCTCATCGGACTTCCGTTGTTGGAGTGGATCAATTCGGTTTCATTCGGCCGCGGCGGGCGCCTGTTCCTGCAATTGCAGGCGATAGAACGAGGCGTAGCGGCCGCTCTTGCGCAGCAGTTCGTCGTGCCGGCCGGACTCGATCATCGCGCCGTTCTCGATCACCAGGATGCGGTCGGAGTGCATGATGGTGGAGAGGCGGTGCGCGATCACCAGCGTGGTGCGGCCCTTGCACAGTTCGGCGATCGCCTCCTGCACGTGGCGCTCGGATTCCGAATCGAGCGCGGCGGTTGCCTCGTCGAGCAGGATGATCGGCGCATCCTTGATCAGCGCGCGCGCGATCTCGATGCGCTGGCGCTGGCCGCCGGAGAGCTGATGCCCGTGCTCGCCGACCGGCGTGTCGTAGCCCGCCGGAAACGCCATGATGAAGTCGTGCGCGTGCGCCGCCCTGGCAGCTGCGACGATTTCGGCCTCGCTCGCGGCGAGCTTGCCGTAGCGGATGTTGTCGCGCACCGTGCCGCGGAACAGGTGCACGGTCTGTCCCACATAGGCGATCTGCTGGCGCAGCGACTTGCGCGACACGTCCGCGATGTTCTGTCCGTCGATGGTGATGGCGCCGCCCGCCACCTCGTAGAAGCGCAGCAGCAGATTGAGCACCGTCGATTTGCCGCCGCCCGAGGGGCCGACCAGCGCCGTCACCTTGCCGGGCTCGGCCACGAACGACATGCCGCGCAGCACGGGCTCGTTGGCCCGGTAGAAGAAGCGGACATCGGCGAACTCCACCCGCGCGGTGGTAAGCTTCAGCGCGGGCTTCTCGTCGTCCGCAGGTTCGGTCGCGGGCGAGTCGAGGACCTCGAACAGCATACGCACGCCGACAAGGTGATTGTTCAGCTCCAGGTTCAGCCGCGTCAGCCGCTTGGCCGGCTCATAGGCGAGCAGGAATGCGGCGAGGAACGAGATGAATCCGCCCGGCGCCGCGCCGGTGTAGATGATCAGGTAGCCGCTGTAGATGATGGCAAGGCAGATCGCGAAGCCGCCAAGAGCCTCCATCAACGGGCTCGCGCGGTTTGCGACGCGGGCCCATTTGTCGGCCTCGTTCTGCACGTCGGTGACGCTGGCGTCGAGGCGCTTGCGCATTTCCGCTTCGAGCGTGAATGCCTTGACGACGCGCAGGCCCTGAAGCGTCTCCTGCACGGTTTCAATCGTGCGCGTCCCGCCCGTGAAGGCCGTCTTGGCGATGGTGCGCACGCGGCGCACCAGCGTGCGCAGCACGATCATGGCCGGCGGCGCGATCAGGAGCCCGACGAGCGACATGATGGGATCCTGGATCACCATCACGGCGAACAGGCCGATGAGGGTGAGCGCATCGCGGCCGATCGAGGTGATCAGCAGCGTCAGCACCAGGTTCGCCGCCGTGGCGCCGGTGGTCAGCCGCGCGATGAATTCGGACGAATGCCGGTCGGAGAAGAAGCCGATGTTCTCGGTCAGCAGCTTGTCGAACATGCGCCGCTGGTTCTCGGCGACGATGCGGTTGCCGATCCGCATCATGATCACCTGCTGGCCGTAGGTCGCGGCACCCTTCAGGGCGAACAGCCCAAACGCCGCGATGCCGACCCACACCAAAGCGGGGAAATTCTTGTGCACATAGGCCTGATTGACGACATCGCCGAGCAGGTAGGCGGAGAGCGCCGTCGCCACCGCCCCGACCCCCATCATGGCGAAGGCGGCGGCGTAGAGTTTGCGATGACGAAGCGCATGCTCGGTGAGCAGCCGGCGGATCATGGCCGGCGCGCCGTAGCGGTCCGCGAACAGCGATGGAAAGCGCTCTGCGATCATGCGGTGAGGCATGCCCGCCTCAGGCCGCATTTTCAAGCGGAATCAGCCGCCTTGGTCCCTTCCAGCTTGCGGGCCCAATCCGGCGCGGGATCGCCCCTGCGCATGACGCCGATAAAATAAAACCGGTCGTCGGGCGTGCGCTCGGGTGCACAGGCGTACACGAAGACGATCGCGAGCCCGGCCGCTTCGATCATCGGACGGAACGTCTCGGCGGTGGAGCCGCGATTGTTCTCCTGAATGACCAGCACGCCGCCGGGATTGAGGTGCCGTCCGACGCCTGCGTAGAAGCCGCGATGGATGCGCCAGTCGGGATCGTGGCCGCGCAGGTCGCCGATGAGGTGATCGACGAAATGCGGCGGGTTGCTCACCACCAGATCCCATTTTTCGCTGGCCGGAATGCCGGTGAGGTTGTCCGAATGATAGACCGCGACACGCGTGCCGAGCCGGTTGCCCTCGACGGTGCGGCGGCAAGCCTCGACGGCTTGCGGATTGATGTCGGCGAGGCAGAGCGTTTCGCACAGGCCATGACCGAGCAGCGAAAATCCGATGAAGCCGGGGCCCGAGCACCACTCGAAGGCGCGGCCCTGCCGGGGCACGCCCCATTGTTTCATGAGCGGGATGTAATCCTGCCCGAAGGTCGAGCCGCCGCCGTCGAGATGCTTCATGTAATGAACGCGCACGCCGCCGAAGGCTTTGGCGCGCCACGGCTTGATGCGCCGCAGCCACGGTTTGATGGTTCCGTGTTCGATCCGCCGCCAGAACTCTCGCATGCTTCACTCGCCTGATTTTCGAAGTGTGGCGCCGCGCATGATGCCGAAATCGCGGGGGGCGTTCGGTCCGAACATGCGCTCCAGCATCATTGCCGCAACGGCGGGCTTGAAATGCGACGGGTCGTCCCAATAGGCGATGTCGGCCGAGAGCCGCAACGGCGCGGCAAAATCCCATATCGGAACGATCTCGCTTAGCCGCTGCACCACATTGCGAAGATCGGCCGGATCATGGAGAGATGCCGCATCCGCGCGCATCGGGGTGGTCGCGACGGTGAGCTGGATGCCGTTGTCCCGGCACAACGCGACAAAGCGGGCGACCAGCCCAAGATGCGCGGCGAGGTTCGGGCGCGTCGTCACGAGAAGTCCGGTGGCGGGCGCATCGCCTGACGCGAGGACAACACCTGACGCTGGCGTACTCCGCGCGGGCGGACCGAATCTGGCCGTTGCCAGGCGGCTTGGATCGAAGCGCGAAGACTTCGGCTCGGTTGCGGGGCGATCGCCGCCGCGCATCCGATAGGCGACGATCCCGCGCCACATGCGGAACTGGAACACCGTCAGGTAGCGCCACCAGAACCGCGCCGGATGCTCGCCGCTCAACTCGGGAGGCAGAAAGCTGTCGATGTTGACGTTGGTGGCGGGCAGCTTGCCGAATGTGTCGATGTCGATCAGCAGCAGCGCGGTCCGCACCTTCTCGCGGCGCGCGGCCTTGTCGCGCAAGACGTACTCGAGTGCCGGCAGATGATCCGTGATCATCCCGGCGGTGACGTCGAACCTTGCGACGGCCGTCGCGCCGATCTTCTGCGCCACAAGATCCGCATCGAACGCCCTGCCGCGCGAGGACGCAAACAGAACTCCGTCGACGCGCTCGCGCTGCGCCTGATACTGCCGGACACGATGGTAGCGGTAGTTCGCATTATCATCGAGACGCGCAAGGGGAGTGCCGAAGACATATTGCGGATCGAGCGCAAAGTTGACCGCCATCGTGGCGGCGAGCAGCCCGAAGGCGCCCGCCAGCAACGCGAATACGAATGTGCGCGGACGGATCATCAGAACTGATAATAGAGAAATTCGCTGATCTGCAGCAGGTTTGCGTAGACCGCGACAAACAGGACGACAAGGCCCACGGCCCAGACCGGCGACCGCCGCCAGGCCAGCGCGCCGGCGTTGCGGCGCCAGTCGGAATGCGGCTCACCCTCGCGATAATTCGTCAGCTCCATGGTGTCGGGCACCAGCAGGACGATGGCGAGCGCGGCCGCGGTCCACAGCGTGCCCACGACCGACCAGTTGGCGCCGAGCCACGTGCGCACGAAGTCCTCCGATACCAGTCCCACGCGCATGCCCCAGGCGTCCCACGCGACGTTCATCGCTTCGGCGCGCGGCGCGCCGCCGAAGCCGGCCATCGCCTGAAACATGGTCAGCGCCGCGGAGAGATCGGCGGCGCGGAACACCACCAGGCCGACGACAAATGCCGTGAAGGTCGCGGCCCAGCCGGCGAAGCGCCCGGCTTGCGTGGGCGTGCGCCGGCCGCGCCACTGGCGCCATGCATGATTGATCACAAGCAGGACGCCGTGAAACGCGCCCCACAGCACGAACGTCCAGTTCGCGCCGTGCCACAGCCCGCCCAGTACCATCGTGAGGAACAGATTGGCGGTGCGCCGCGCCCGCCCACCCGCCGTGCCGCCGAGCGGGACGTAGACGAAATCGCGCAGAAAGCGCGACAGCGTGATGTGCCAGCGCCGCCAAAAATCGATGATGCTGGTCGCGCGCAGCGGCGCCGCGAAGTTGATCGGCAGGCGCAAATTGAACAGCAGCCCGAGGCCGATCGCCATGTCGGAATAGCCGGAAAAATCGAAATAGAGCTGCACCGTGTAGGCGTAGGCGGCGCCCCAGGCGGCAGCGGCGGTCAGCGCCTCGCCGCGCGCGGCCGCCTCGAACACCGGCCCGACATGGCGCGCGAGATTGTCGGCAATCAGCACTTTCTTGGCGAGCCCAAGGCAAAATATCGTGAGACCGAGCGCGATGTTGTTCCAGTCGGGCCGGTAGCGGGCGCGATCGCGCAACTGCGGCCCGAGTTCGTCCCAGCGCACGATCGGCCCCGCGATCAGATGGGGGAAGAACGCGACGAACATCGCGTAAGTGGGAAAATTGACGCTATCGCGCCGCCGCCAGACATCGGCCAGGAAGGCGATCTGCACGAACGTCGTGAACGATAGCGCGAGCGGCACTTCGGGTGTGTTCGGCTTGCGGCCCTCAAAGATCGAGAGGAGGAAGTCGCCGTATTTGAACCACCCGAGCACCGCGAGATTGGCGACGATGCCGATGATCAGGAGGCGGCGCGCCGTGCCGTCGTCGCCGCGGCGCATCGCCTGCGCGATGAGAAAGTTGGCGGCGATCGAGAGGATCGGCAGCAGGACGAACGGCGGGCTCCACCAGGCGTAGAACAGCAGCGATGTCAGCGTCGTCGCGGTGACGGCCGCGGTCACGCTCCAGCGGGCGAGTGCGAAATGCAACAGGACCGCGAGCGGCAGGAAAACGAAAATGAACTCGGACGAATTGAAGAGCATCGCTCAAGCCGGCGCTGATGAGTTCGGGTCTAGTTGCAGGGGGAGTGTTCAACCGCGGTGGAGGTCTAGAAAGGACCATTACGTCCCTTAGCGCAATTTGTCCAAACTCCGCTCGCATCAAAGCCGGTTGCGACGAATTGGCCTTTCGGCACCGACCGTGCCGTCGAAACCCGTCAGCGCGGCCGTCACGGCGTCGGGATCGCGTGCCACAGTCGTGAGGAAGTTGCGCGCGGCGGTGTCGGGCTCCGAACGTCCTTGCTCCCAATTGCGCACAGTCGCCAATTCCAGCCCGAATTTCAGAGCGAAGTCTTCCTGCGAAAGGCCTGTTCTTTCGCGGACGGCGCGAACGTCAACGGTACGCGGCGCACCGTAAGGCCGGGCCAGCACCTTGCAGTCCGCCAGCTCCTTGGTGAGCGCTTTCGTACTCTCCACTTTCGGAAGTTCGACCACGGCCTCACCGTCGTCGAACAGACGCGTGACGATTGAATGTGCCTCGCGCAGAGATATGTGCCGCTTCGCAAGGGCCAAGGCCGCTCCAGGGCTGTTAATCGCCCTCGGCTTGCTCGTCAGGCGAAACCTTCCGGGTGAACGGTACGTCCCGGACCTGCACCCGTGACGCGGACCGCCCCTTCAATCGTGATTTCGTCGACATCCAGGTCCTCCACGATCTCCTGCACGAGGTGCCGAACCCGGACGAGACCGAGCGCGTTGGGATCGACGTTCACGCCGTAGACATGCAACCGGCTGAGCACCAACTTCCGCTCGATCAGCGTGACCTCTGTGAGCACGTCGAGCGTCCCGACGCTTGTTTCGACCCGCGCCAGGAGGTCTCGGCCCATCCGGGTTTCGATCGTTGCCGCCTGGCAGATATCCGGGCCTTCAATTTGAGAAGCGAGCATCGGCTCGGCGCGTTCCATGACGAGTCCGCTTTGGCCCCGTTAGCTGCCGAATTGTTGCACCGCCGAGAATCGACGCGATGGGCCATCACCGGACATTAATCCAGCTAGCAGGAGTCTGCCTCGCTACCGATCTTGCCCGCCAAAATCGCCAAGAAAGCTGTTGACGGAATTTCAAGTTCCCTCCAATCTAGTTCCAAGCTCGTCGAAAGTCCTTTTCCACCGCGAAAGTAGACGTTCCGACCGGGGCCCGAAAACCAAATCCCTCCCTGGAAATTCGGGCGATAGTTCGCCGCTAGGAGATAGCAATGCCCGATAGTCCTTCACCTGCGCCTGGTTCTTCGCCTGAGTTGCCCGAGTCCACAGCCATTCCCGGTGTCACGCGCATCGTGAAGCTCGGCGAGCAGAAGCTGCTGATCATGCGCATCCAGAACGGGCAGGATGTGCCCGAGGGTGAGTACACTATCAACGGGATACAGGCGGTCCCGGCCCCGGGTATCGTCGGCGCCGACGGCATCTGCGGGGCGGAGTGCACTGCCTGCGGCGTCAATCTCATCGTACGGCTCTGACAATGAGCGGTGACCTGCAGAGGTCACGTTATAACTCGTTCGTGCGCCGTGGCGACGGCTGGGTTGGCTACAACGCCCGCACTGGCAGCTTCGCCCATTTCTCTGCCTCCGTAGGCGACGCGCTACAGTCCGGCAAGCCGGTTGTGGAGACGGTTGACACGCCGGACCTGTTGGAGATGGGCTTCCTTCATTTCGGCGACGAACTACAGCAGGTCATCTCCGTCTATCAGGGCGGCCATGCGCGTGGGGACGCGATCAGCCTGACGATTGCGCCGACCATTGCTTGCAACAAGGCGTGCGCCTACTGCTACCAGAACGAATACCGAATCGACCGCGTGATGTCGCCCGAGACGCAGGACGCCACAGTCCGCTACGTTCACGCACGGGTTGCAGAAGGCTGGAAGACAGTCAGTTGCACCTGGTATGGCGGTGAGCCGCTGCTGGCCGCCGACATTGTCGTAGACCTGTCCGTCCGGCTGCGACAGGTAATCGACGAGGCCGGCGGCACGCTTATGCCGATGGGCATCATCACCAATGGCACACTGCTCGACGCGGCGATGGTGGAACGGCTGACGGATGTCGGCATTACCTTCGCGCAGATCTCGTTCGACGCGCTTGTGGACGAGGGTCGCGAGAGCCGGGGCGTGATCGATCCTGATGGTGAGCCGTCGGTGATCCTGCGGAACGTGATCCACGCCGCGCGGCATCTCAACCTCAGCTTGCGGATCAACGTCCATCGCGCCAACGCCGACGATGTTCCGCGCATCCTGGACATTCTGCGCGAGCACAAGCTCGACCAATTCGTCAACCTTGCCCGCACCAGCGACCAGGACGGCGAGGTTGGCTACGTCACCGGCCCGGACGGTCAGCGCTCCAAGCCGGCGGCGAAGACCCTGCCGGTACGCGTCGTCGGCAACGCCAAGCCACCGGCGCCGGTCAAGGCGAATCCGACGGTGATGACGCGGCCGGAGTACGCGCGCTTTGAGCAGAGCATGTTCCCGTTGCGGTCGAAGTCCCTCGACTTGCTCGTCTCGCGGCTCACGCCAAAGACACACTTCTGCGGCGCCACCAGGGGCACATTGTTCGTGATCGACCCATCCGGCAACATCAGCCGCTGCTGGGACAGCGTGGGCGTCGCGAGTGAGGCGATGGGCAGCGTCCACCAAGTGGACTCGGACATGACAGAAACGGCGATTGCGGAAAAGTGGCGGACGATATCGCCGTTCGTTTATCCGTCCTGCACCGCCTGCCCCGTATTGCCGCTGTGTATGGGCGGGTGCTCCCATCCGCGCGTTTTCATGGATGCCAAAAATTCGCCGTGTGAGTCGATCAAGTTCCAGATCCGCACAGCGGTGGAGACGATCGGCCAGATCATTCGACTGCCGGATCTAGAGCCGGCAGCCCGCGGAGAGTAGTGGTGCCGGAAGAGGAAGAGCGCCCAATCTTCCGCGTGCATCCGGGGTTGAAGCGGCTGGTGCAGCTCAAGCCGGACGTAATCCCCCCGATCACCGGCTTTGGTGAGCTGGTCGGACCGAATACGTTGCTCGTCCCGAACGAACTTGCAAATGCACCGAACCGGGCACCGATCGGCGATGTCTTCGACAATGTGACGATCGAGTTCGATCTGGACCAGCCGGGCGGTGGGGGAGCGGGAGAGGTCGAGAACGATAACAACTGGGGGATCGGACCGAAGGGGCTCGACGCCGCCCGTTTTTGGGATCGTGGGTTCCTCGGGCAGGGGGTGCGCATCGGGATCGCTGATAGCGGCTTGGACGCTGCGCATCCGGCGTTTGCATCGCTGATGGCCGACGGACGGCTGGTTGGGTTTGCGCACTTCGACGAGGAAGGGCGGAAGCAGGTGCAACAGGGTTCGGACGGCTCGCTGTTGGCGGACACGGAGGCGACGCCGACCTTCTCCCACTGGCATGGCACGCACTGCGCCGGGGTGCTCGTCGGCCAGCCAACCGAGGGCAAGGCACGGGGCATGGCTCCGGCCGCGCAGCTGGCGGTGACCCGTGTGTTGGGGCAAGCGAACGAAGGCTCAGTCGCGGGCATCACCGCCGGGCTGTGGTGGCTGACGGAGCAAGTATGCGACGTGGTCTCGCTTTCGCTGGGCTGGCCGGGATTACACGAAGAGTGGGCTGCGCCGGTCCAGGCGCTGCTCGACGCTGGTGTCGTGGTGGTTGCGGCGGTAGGCAACGAGTTCCAGACGGCAGGCGTACGCAAGTCCCGTTCACCAGCCAACTACCTGACCACGCCGAAGGATGCGGCCGGCATCCTGATCGTCGGCGGCGCTCACGACGAGGACGGCAACGTTTGGAATCGGAGCGGCGGCGAGAAGGTGGACTGGAGCCTAGTGAAGGTGGAGCAGACGGACGGCAGTACGCGGCCATCGATCTTTGCGGCGGTACCGCCGAGGATCGTTCCGACGCTGGTGGCGCCAGGTGTAAACATCATCTCTCCGATACCGAAAGGGCTGTACTTTTCTTCGCCGGGCAGCTCGATGGCGACCCCGCATATCGCTGGCCTGCTCGCGCTGGTGCTGTCGGGGCTGCGCACACGCGACCCGGCCGCGCGCCCGCGCACCGCGGCGGACCTTATGCTGGCCAGCCTCGCGGATCTGCCGCCAATCGGCGCAGACATCCGTTCTGGCGGTGGCCGCGTGGACCTCGACCGACTTTTGGCTGCGATCAGCGCCATGACGGGGTGAACACCCGCAGGTGGGGCCGTTATCGCCGCGAACGGCTAACGACCATCGGCGTGAATATCGTGGCGCCGGAGCGCCGCTCTCCCGAGTATCTTGACCAATTCGTCAGGGCCGAAACCGAAAAGTGGGCAGCGTTAGGCGAATTCTGCCGAGCCATGTCGGGTTTGGGTCAAAAGCTGAAAACCTCATAGTGAGAATAACACTTCCGGTTTGCACCCAAGAGCGGACCTTCGGGTCAGGCTGGCGGTCGAGAGCGGCTGATGATCGCGCTGCGGTTTTGCGCCGCGTTTTGCGCTGACGCGGCCCGAGGAGACACGATTTGCGCCGGATCGACCTGTGTTTTGCGCCATCTCACGGGACAAGTTCTGCCCGCCCGGCCCCCGACCGTTACCGATTGCGCAGCATCAGCTTGCGTTCCCAGCCGAGCGCGTCGCGCACGATGCCGGGGAGATCGTCGCGCGCCGGCTTCCAGCCGAGCACCGCGCGGGCGCGGTCCGATGACGCGACGATCTGCGCCGGATCGCCCGCGCGCGGGGCGCCAAGGTCGACGCGGAAGTCGACGCCCGAGACCTGCTTGACCGTGTCGATCACCTCGCGCACCGAATAGCCGCGCCCGTAGCCGCAATTGGCCGTCACCGAGGCGCCGCCCTTGCGCAGATAGCGCAGCGCGTCGAGGTGCGCCTGCACGAGATCGCTGACATGGATGTAGTCGCGCACGCAGGTGCCGTCCGGCGTCGGATAATCGGTGCCGAACACGTCCATCTTTTCCCGCCGCCCGAGCGCGGTCTCGACCGCGACCTTGATCAGGTGCGTCGCGCCCTTGGTGGATTGGCCGGTGCGCAGCTCCGGGTCGGCGCCCGCGACGTTGAAGTAGCGCAGGATCACGTGCGCGAGCCCGTGCGCGGCGCTCGCGTCGCGCAGCATGATCTCGGTCATCAGCTTGGAGGAGCCGTAGGGCGACATCGGAACGAGCGGATCGTCCTCTGTCACAGGCACGCGCGTGGTGTTGCCGTAGACCGCGGCGGTGGACGAGAAGATGAAATGCTTCACGCCGCCCTGCACGGCGCATTCGATCAGCGCGCGCGAGTTCACGGTGTTGTTCTTGTAGTAGCCGAGCGGATCGGCGACCGAGTCCGGCACGACGATCGAGGCGGCGAAATGGACGATCGCCTCGACGCCGTGGTTGGCGATGAGCTTTGCGACCAGCGCCTGATCGCCGGTTTCGCCCAACACCAGCGGCACGCCTTCGGCGATCGCCCAGTCGAACCCGGTCGACAGGTTGTCGAGCACGACCGCGCGCTCGCCTGCCGCGAGGAGCGCGTAGACCATGTGGCTGCCGATGTATCCGGCGCCGCCGGTGACCAGGACCGTCATGAGGCTCGTCCGTAACGGGATTCGGGGTTAGTTCCTACGCGCATTTGGATGAAAAACCGGTTATCAGGCGTGTTCTGCGCCTTTCCGGTTCCCGCCCGCATGTCCGACATCCTGTTCATCAAGACCTCCTCGCTCGGCGATGTGATCCATCACATGCCGGCGGTGTGCGATGCGCGTAGGCATTTGCCACAGGCGCGCATCGGCTGGGTGGTGGAGGAGGCCTTCGCGCCGCTGGTGGCGCTGAATTGCGCGGTGGATACCGTCATTCCTGTCGCCTCGCGCCGCTGGCGTTCCGCCCTCCTAAGCCCGCAGACCTGGCGCGAGTTTGTGGCATTCCGGCGCGTCATGCGGGCGCAAACCCATGAGACGGTGATCGACGCGCAAGGGCTCCTGCGCTCGGCGCTGGTCACGCGCCTCGCGCGCGGGCGGCGCCACGGCTACGACGCCGAGAGCGTGCGCGAGCGCGCCGCGTCGTGGTTCTACGACGTGCATCACAGCGTCGATCGTGCGCTGCACGCGATCACGCGCAACCGGGTGCTCACGGGCCAGGTGCTCGGATACACGCCCGACGGGCCGCCGGACTTCGGACTCGATCGCGCGGCACTGACGGGCAGCACGCCAACGCGCGAAGCCGTCCTGCTGCACGCGACCGCGCGGCCGGAAAAAGAATGGCCCGTCGCGCACTGGATCGAGCTTGGCCAGGATGTTGCCGCGCGCGGATACACGCTGGTGCTGCCGTGGGGCAACGATGCCGAGCGGCGGCGCAGCGAGGAGATCGCCGCGACCGTTCCGAACGCGACAGTGCCCGCGTTGCAGCCGCTCGATGAGGCCGCGCGGATGATCGCGCGCGCCGCCTTCGTGGTCGGTGTCGATACCGGGCTGTTGCATCTGGCGGCCGCGCTCGGCGTTCCCCTCGCGGCGATCTTCGTCGGCACCGAGCCCGGACAGCATGGGCCGCTCGGCTCCGGCAAAATCGAGATCGCCGGGACGCTCGGCCGGATGCCGCCGGTGAGCGATGTGCGCGTCGCCGTGGAGCGGATCGAACCCTAGGCCACCCGCGCTTCTGCCAGCGCGCGCTGCGTCACGTCGAGCATCTGCTCGGCCGAAATATCGCGCATGCAACGGTGATGGCGCATGCGGCAGGCCGGCTTGTGGCAGGGTTGGCAAGGCAATATTTCCGCCGTCTGCTGCACGGCAGCTGCAATCGGGTTGAGCGGCGCCCAATGCCATGGGCTGGTCGGGCCGAAAATGCCGATCGCCGGCGTGCCGATCGCGGCGGCGACATGCAGCAGGCCCGAATCGTTCGACACCGCGACATCGGCTGCCGCAAGCGCGAGGATCGCGTTGCGCAAGTCGGTGCC
>Ga0190272_10001207_pt1 | contig 12511 bp, 12 predicted proteins | sample Popmic504T_FD_133746 | JGI IMG/M metagenome (GOLD analysis project Ga0190272, IMG submission 133746) | Populus adjacent soil microbial communities from riparian zone of Shoshone River, Wyoming, USA - 504 T | ecosystem: Environmental > Terrestrial > Soil > Riparian zone | place: USA: Wyoming...
AGGAGTGCGGCCTGGGGTGCGAGGTCGGCGAGCTGCTCGATGTCCACGACACCCACTTCTCCGGCCAGTCGCCCTCGGGCCGGATCGAGGACTACCACGGCATCCACCTGCTCTTCGCTGCCACGGTCGCCGAGGGCGAGCCGCGGGTGCTGGAGGTCGACGGGACCACTGACGCGGTGGCGTGGGTGCCTCTCGCGGACGTCTCGTCGGGAGCGGTCGAGGTGCTGGACGTCGTGACGCATGCACTGGGTGTGTGGCGCGATGAGTGAGACCGTCTTCACCTATGCGGCGCCAGGACTGAAGTTCGGCCGCGGTGCCAGCACCGAGATCGGCTGGGACGTCCAGAACCTGTGTCGAGGCGCTGCCCGGCGAGTGCTCGTCGTGACCGACCCCGGGGTCGCGGCCACCGGGCACCCCGACCGGATCGCCGACGGCATGCGGTCCCGCGGCCTCGAGGTGGTGGTCTACGCCGAGGCCCGCGTGGAGCCGACCGACGCATCCCTCGAGGCAGCCGTCGCCGCGGCTCGCGCGAGCGGTCCCTTCCACGCCGTGGTGGCGGTCGGGGGCGGCTCGTCCATCGACACCGCCAAGGCGGTCGACCTGATGCTGACCAACCCCGGCGAGCTGATGGACTACGTCAACGCCCCGGTCGGCGGCGGCCGGGCTCCCGAGCACCCGCTCCTGCCCCTCGTCGCCGTCCCGACGACCACCGGCACCGGAGCGGAGTCCACCACCATCTGCGTGCTCGACGTCCTGGCGCTCGAGGTGAAGACCGGTATCTCCCACGCCCGGTTGCGGCCCACCCTCGCCGTCGTCGACCCCGACCTGACCATGACGCAGCCCGCGATGGTGACCGCGTCGGCGGGCATGGACATCCTCTGCCACGCGCTCGAGAGCTGGACGGCGCGGTGGTTCGCCGACTTCGACGCCAAGCAGCCCGAGCAGCGGGTGCCCTACTGCGGCGCCAACCCCATCGCCGACATGTGGGCCGAGAAGTCCCTGTCGCTCCTCGCCGGAGCGTTCCGGCGCGCGGTCCGCGACGGCTCCGACGCCGAGGCGCGCGAGCAGATGGCCCTCGCCGCTACCTTCGCCGGGCTGGGCTTCGGCAACGCCGGCGTCCACGTGCCCCACGCCTGCGCCTACCCGATCGCCGGCCGGGTCCGCGACTACCGCCCCGAGGGCTATCCCGCGGACGAGCCGATCGTCCCGCACGGGATGGCCGTCGTGATGACCGCGCCCGCCGCCTTCGCGTTCCTCCACGACGCGGCGCCCGAGCGCCACCGCCGTGCGGCCGAGCTCCTCGGTGGCACCGGCGAGCCGCTCCCCGACGTGCTGCGCCGGCTGATGCGGGACGTCGGCCTGCCGAGCGGCCTGGCCGAGCTCGGCTTCGGTCAGGCCGACGTCGACGACCTGGTCGAGGGGGCGCTCAAGCAGCAGCGCCTGCTCGCCACCGCACCAGTGGAGGTCACGGCCGAGGACCTGGCCACCGTGTTCCAGGAGTCCCTCGAGCACTGGTGACCCCGCCTCCGGGCGACGACGCGCGAGGAATGAGTGGCCGCCCCGCCGGTCACTAGGATGAGGGCATGAACCCCCGTCACCGTCGACTCGTGATCCCGGTGGCGCTGGGGGCACTTATCCTCATCGTCGTCCTCGCCGCCGTCCTGTGAGCACTCCTCCGGAGGCAGGGCTCGCCACCGTCCGCTCGGCGATCCTCGACGCCGACCACCTCGTGCGCGCGCTCGCGAGCGGTCGGCGCAAGGGCCACCCGGTCCCCGTCGTGGAGGGACGCGAGGTACGTCGCGTCGAGGTGCGGGTCGTCGACCTGCGGGCCGGGCGCCACCTGCAGGTGACGTCGTACGACGCCACGCAGGCGCACACCACCAACCACCTCGTGGGCGAGGCGGCGGAGGCGGCGGTGGACGCGCTGCTCGCGGAGCCGTTCGCCAACTGGCACGTCGACACCGCCACCGAGACCCACCAGCTGCGGGTGACCAAGAAGGGCGTGCCGCTGCTGCACACCTCGACGCGCACCGACGAGGTCGCGCCGTCCCGGGGTCACGACCGGCCCAAGGACCGGCTGCTCGCCGAGGACCACCCGGTGCTCGTCGCGCTCGGGATCAGCGACGCGCAGGGGCGGGTCAAGCCGACCCGGCAGGCGAAGTACCGCCAGGTGGAGGAGTTCGTCCGGCTGCTCGACGCCAGCCTCACCGAGGCCGTCGAGCAGGGACGGGTGCGCACCCCGACCGCCGACGACCCGCTGCGCGTGGTCGACCTGGGCTGCGGCAACGCCTACCTCACCTTCGCCGCCCACGCCTACCTGTCCGACCGGCTCCCGGTGCGGGTCACCGGCGTCGACGTCAAGCAGCAGTCCGCCGATCACAACGCGCGCGTCGCTGCCGACCTGGGCATCGACGCGGACTTCGTCGTGGGCTCGATCGCCGACGCACGGCTCGAGCAGGCGCCCGACGTCGTGCTCGCCCTGCACGCCTGCGACACCGCGACCGACGACGCCCTCGGACGCGCGCTGGAGTGGGAGGCCCCGCTGGTCCTGGCCGCCCCCTGCTGCCACCACGACATCGCCGCCCAGCTCCGCACGACCGACGTGCCCGAGCCCTACGCGATGATCACCCGCCACGGCATCCTGCGCGAGCGCTTCGCCGACACCCTCACCGACGCCCTGCGCGCCGCGCTCCTGCGCCGCGAGGGCTACCGCGTCGACGTCGTCGAGTTCGTCGAGAGCGCCCACACGCCGCGCAACACGCTGCTGCGGGCGGTGCGCACGGGGGCCGACGGCTCCGACGCAGCTCGCGAGTACGACGACCTGCTCGCCGCCTGGGCCGTGAAGCCCCGGCTCGGCGAGCTGCTCGGCCCGTGACCGGGTGTTGACCCGGCGCTGACCCAGCGGGGATCAGCCGGTGAAGAGCGCCGAGGCCTTCACCAGCGTCTGCCACAGGCCGTAGGCCAGGGGGATGCCCACGAGCAGCCAGGCGAGGGCGATGAGCAGCGGGCTCGTCGTGGCCGGGTCGGTGGTCGGGGCAGTGCTGGTGTTCGCGTCGGTGCTCATCGGGTGGCCCCCAGTCGGTCGGAGATGCGGTCCTCGTTGGCCGCGTGCGCGTCGTCGTCGAAGTGGGTGTCCGAGACGGGTCTGATCATCAGGTTGGCCACGAACCCGACGGCGAGCACGCCGGCCATCGTCAGCAGCGCGGGTCGGTAGTCGGCCGCGACCAGCGAGCCGGGTTCGCCGGCCTGGTCGAGGAACCCGTTGACGATGAGGGGGCCGGCGACGCCCGCGGCGGCCCACGCGGTCAGCAGCCGCCCGTGCACGGCGCCCACCTCGAGCGTCCCGAAGAGGTCCTTCAGGTAGGCAGGCACGGTCGCGAACCCACCGCCGTAGTAGGAGATGATCACGGCCGCGAGCGCGACGAACACGAAGGTGCTGGAGCTGCCGAACAGTGCCAGCAGCAGGTAGAGCACGAGTCCGACGCCGAGGTACATCACGTACGTGCCCCGGCGCCCGATCCGGTCGGACAGGCTCGACCAGACGAACCGGCCGATCATGTTGGCCAGCGACAGCACGCCGACGAAGCCGGCCGCCGCCGCGGCCGAGATCGAGCTGACCCCGCCGACCCGGAAGAAGTCCTGGATCATCGGTGCGGCCTGCTCGAGGATGCCGATCCCGGCGGTGACGTTGCAGAAGAGCACGACCCACAGGAGCCAGAACTGGGGGGTCCGGGTGGCCTTCGACGCGCGCACGAGCGCGCCGTTGGTGCCGGGCGAGTGCTCGGCAGTCTGGTCGTCACCATGGCCGGGTGGCACCCGGATCAGGGCGGCGCCGATCAGCATGAACACGGTGTAGACCACGCCGAGCGTGACGAAGGTCTGCGACAGGGCCGATCCCGACGCCACCGCGCCGGGCTCGGTGGGCACGAAGCCGGGGTCGAAGGCGCCCATCAACCGGTTGGAGAGTGGTGAGGCGATGAGTGCGCCGCCACCGAAGCCCATGATCGCCAGACCCGTCGCCAGTCCCGGCCGGTCGGGGAACCACTTGATGAGCGTCGAGACCGGTGAGATGTAGCCGATGCCGAGGCCGATGCCGCCGATGACGCCGTAGCCGAGGTACAGCAGCCACAGCTGGCCGGTCGCGATGCCGGCCGCGCCGACGAAGAAGCCCGTGCCCCAGCAGAGGGCGGCCGCGAGCATCGCCTTGCGTGGCCCGGACCGCTCCACCCAGGTGCCGAGCACCGCGGCGGAGAGCCCGAGCATCACGATCGCGAGCGAGAACACCCACCCGATCGCGGTCAGGCTGGTGTCGAAGTCGGCCACCAAGGAGTTCTTGAAGACCGAGAACGCGTAGACCTGGCCGATGGAGAGGTGGACGGCCAGCGCGGCCGGCGGGATCAGCCAACCGCTGTAGCCCGGACCGGCGACGATGGACTGCTTGTCGAGGCGCGACATGCGCATCCTTTCCCGAGATGACCCGCGTCACGTTACGGACAGGTGGTCGACCTGTCCCCACACCTGAGGAGGAGGCGCGGCGAGTGGTCGTCCGGGTACGACGAACGGCCCACGGCTACGGTGTCGGGGTGAAGGGGACGCATCTGCTGCTGGGTGCAGTCGTGACCGTCCCGTTCCTCCTCGGTGCCGCGGCCGGCGTCCCGGACGCGGCGGACGAGGTGGCCTTCCGGTTCACCGACCCCGACATCGTCGAGTCCAGCGGGCTGGTCGCCGTGGACGGCCTCGTCGTGACCACCAACGACTCCGGTGACTCGGGCCGGGTGTTCACCGTCGACCCCACCACCGGCGCCACGGTCGGCGTCACCAGGTGGGCGACCGATCCCGAGGACGTGGAGGCCCTGGCGCCCGCCGGCCCGGGCCACGTGTGGGTCGCCGACATCGGCGACAACCAGCACGCCCGCGCGTCGGTGTCGGTGCTCCGCGTGCCGGTCGGGCGCGGCGACCGCGACGTCGTGCCGGAGGCCTACGAGCTCGTCTACCCCGACGGCGCGCGCGACGCCGAGGCGCTGGTCAGTCACCCCGTGACCGGCCAGCTCTTCCTCGTCTCCAAGGGCGTCTTCTCCGGCACGGTGTACGCCGCCCCGCAGCGGCTGCGCGCCGACCGGCCCAACCGCCTGACCGAGGTCGGCCAGGCGCCGGGCATCGTCACGGACGCCACCTTCCTGCCGGGCGGGGGAGGGGTGGTCATGCGCACCTACACGACGGCCCACCTGTCGGCGTTCCCGTCGTGGCAGGGCGTCGAGTCGTGGCCGCTGCCCGACCAGGACCAGGGCGAGGGCATCGCCCTCGCGGGGGACGAGCTGCTGGTCAGCACCGAGGGAGCCCGCTCCCAGGTGCTCCGGGTCGGCCTGCCGGCGTCCGCCGGCGCGACCGACCTGCTCTCGCCCGCGTGGACCAGCCTGCGCTGGCTCTCGACGGCGTACGGCCTGCCGCTGCCCGCTGGTTGAGGAGGTCGCGGAGCGACCGTCACGAAGCCTCAGGCGAGGGCCGCGTCGAGCGCGGCCTGGACGTGCAGCGTCGTGCAGGGGAAGACCGGCAGCTCGACGTCGGCCTGCTTGACCAGCAGCTCGAGCTCGGTGCACCCGAGCAGCACGCCGCCGGCGCCGGCGTCCCACAGCTCCTCGATGATCGACACGACCCGGCTGCGCGTGCGGGGGAGCACGACACCGTGGACGAGCTCCTCGTAGATCGCGTCGTTGAGGAAGTCGTGGTGCGAGGGGTCGGGCACCACGACCGACAGGCCGTGGGCCCCCAGCCGGTCGACGAAGAACGACTCCGACATCGCGACCTTGGTGCCGATCAGCCCGACGGTCTCGACCCCCGCGGCCTTGACCGCCTCCGCGACGACGTCGCCGAGGTGGAGCAGCGGGATGCCGACGGCCTCCTCGACCTGGTCGGCGACCTTGTGGAACGTCGTGGTGCACAGCAGCAGGAAGTCGGCACCGGCCCGCTCGACCCCGCGGGCGGCGTCGGCGAGGAGCGCCCCCACCTGGTCCCAGCGCTCGTCGTCCTCGAGGTGGGTGACCTCGGCGAAGTCGACCGTCGTGAGCGCCAGCCTGGGAGAGGACAGCCCGCCGAGGCGCTCCTGCATCCCGAGGTTGAGGTCGCGGTAGTAGACCGCGCTGCTCTCCCAGCTCATGCCGCCGACGAGTCCGATGGTCTTCACGCGCGGCAGTCTTCCATGCCTCAGGAGCGGTGGACCTTGTGTGCCGCAGCCTGGGCACGCGGCTTGATCACCAGCTCGTCGATGTCGACGTGCGAGGGCCGGGTGGCCACCCACGCGATGGCGTCGGCGACGTCCTCGGCCAGCAGCGGCTGGTCGACGCCGGCGTACACCGCGTCGGCCTTCTCCTGGTCGCCGTCGAAGCGCACGAGCGAGAACTCGTCGGTCCGGACCATCCCGGGGGCGACCTCGCTGATGCGCACCGGCTCGCCGTTGAGCTCGAGCCGCAGCGTCTCGGTCACCACCTTCACGCCGTGCTTGGCGGCGGTGTAGCCCGCGCCGCCCTCGTAGGCCCAGCGCCCGGCCGTCGACCCGACGTTGACGATCACCGCGTCGCCGCTGGCGCGGAGGGCGGGCAGCAGCGCCTTGGTCACCCGGACGAGGCCGAGGACGTTCACGTCGTACATCCAGCGCCAGGCGTCGAGGTCGGCCCCGTCGACCCGGTCGACCCCGACGGCGCCGCCGGCGTTGTTGACCAGCACGTGGCAGGCCGGCACCGCCGCGGCGAGCGCGTCGACCGACGCCTGGTCGGTGATGTCGCACGTGATGGCCTCGCCCCCGATCTCGGCGGCGAGGTCCTCGATGCGGTCGGTGCGGCGGGCGGCGCAGACGACGCGGAAACCCGCCGCCGCCAGCGCGCGGGCCGTCGCGGCACCGATGCCGCTCGAGGCCCCGGTCACGACGGCGGTGCGGGGCTGGGTGCTGTCAGTGCTCATGCGGCCATCCTGCCAAGATGTGCCCGTGATCTTCGCGGCGGCCGACGGTTCGGCACTCGGCAACCCCGGCCCGGCCGGCTGGGCGTGGTACGTCGACGACGACTGCTGGGCGTCCGGCGGCTGGCCGCGCGGCACCAACAACATGGGCGAGCTGATGGCGGTCCTCGACCTCCTCCAGCAGACGGCGCACGTCGACGACGAGCTGCACGTGTTCTGCGACAGCAAGTACGTCATCGACTCCGTCACCAAGTGGATGCCGGGCTGGAAGCGGAAGGGCTGGAAGAAGAGCGACGGCAAGCCGGTGCTCAACGTCGAGCTGATGAAGGCCCTCGACGCCGCCATGGACGGCCGGCGCGACAGGGTCCGCTTCGAGTGGGTCAAGGGCCACGCCGGCCACGAGCTCAACGAGGCGGCCGACAAGCGCGCCAACGCCGCTGCGTCCGCCTACCAGCGCGGTGTGGAGCCCGATGCCGGGCCGGGCTTCGCGGGCAGCAGCACCGCCCACCCCGCCGCGACGGTCGGGCAGGTCGAGCAGGAGCCCGACCTGTTCAGCGACCTCGCCGACCAGGCCGGGCAGGTGGAGTCGACCGACGAGGAGCACGTCGTCGCGATGGAGCGGGCGCTGCTGAGCGACGAGGTACGCGGCGACCGGGCCGCCGTCGCGGCCCTGCTCCACCCGCAGTGGCAGGAGGTCGGGCGCTCAGGTCGGTTGTGGACCCGCGACGACCTGCTCGCCGAGGTCGGCCCGATCGAGCCGGTCAGCCTCGACGTGGTGTCGGTCGAGCGGGTCGACCGCGACACGATCCTGCTCCTCTGGCGCGCGCTGGCCGACGAGCGGTCGACGCTGCGCAGCAGCCTCTGGGTGCGCGCCGGCGGACAGTGGCAGCAGCGCTTCCACCAGGGCACCGATGAGCCCTGAGGGACCGGCCGGAGGGTCTGTTCGACGGCCCCAGGACCGCCCATCGGGGTGAGACGTGGCACACTCGCCCGATGCCTCCTGCGAAGCTCGCTGCGTCGCTCGCTGTCCTGGGCGGCGTGCTGTGGATCCTGCACGCGCTGCTCGGCGGCGGCGACGGTTCCGTCCTCGACGTCCTGCACGGCATCGGCCTCGCGTGCCTGATGGCAGCGTCTGCCGTCTTCGGAACCACGCTCGTGAAGGGAGACGCCGTGGCCGTGCGCGCCGTGGTCGGCGTCGCGTCCGCCCTCCTGGCGCTGTCGGTCATCGAGGCGTTCCGGCCCGACGACGCGTCCTGGTACGACGGCTTCTGGGGTGTCGTTGCGGTGGTCCTCGGCGGCCTCGCGCTGGCGCGCGGCCGGGTTCGCTCGACCAGCCGTCGCCCCGCGGGCGCCCACGCCCGCTGACCCGCGGGAATCCACGAGGGAATCCCAGCGGACCTCCCGGGGTTGTGCCTGAGGTGCCCTGACCAGGGCACGCAGTCGAGGTCTCGAGGAGGCAACGTGGGCGAGCGGGTCGCGATGATCAGCCTGCACACCTCACCGCTGGACCAGCCCGGGACGGGCGACGCCGGCGGGATGAACGTCTACGTGATCGAGCTCTCGCGACGCCTGGCCGCCCAGGGCATCGCGGTCGACGTCTTCACGCGGGCCACCTCCTCGTCCCTCCCGCAGGTCGTCGAGGCCGCCGACGGCGTGCTCGTGCGCCACGTCGCAGCCGGACCATTCGAGGGGCTCACCAAGGGCGAGCTGCCCGGTCAGCTGTGCACCTTCGCGCGCGAGGTGCTGCGCACGGAGGCGATGCAGCCCCTGGGCCACTACGACGCGGTCCACTCCCACTACTGGCTCTCCGGCCAGGTCGGCGCGCTCGCCCGGGACCGGTGGAACGTCCCCCTCGTGCACTCGATGCACACCATGGCCAAGGTCAAGAACGAGGCGCTGGCCGACGGCGACACCCCCGAGCCCGTGTCCCGTGTGATCGGTGAGGAGCAGGTGGTGGAGGCCGCCGACCTCCTCGTCGCCAACACCGACACCGAGGCCCGCCAGCTCATCGACCTCTACGACGCCAGCCCCGACGCCGTCGAGGTGATCCACCCCGGCGTCGACCTCTCCGTCTTCGCCCCGCGTGGGCGCGCGGAGGCCCGCCGCGAGCTCGGCCTGCCCGAGGACGCGGCCGTGCTCCTGTTCGCCGGCCGGATCCAGCCGCTCAAGGCCCCCGACGTGCTGCTCCGCTCGGTCGCGGTGCTGCTCGAGCAGGACCCGTCCCTGCGGCACCGACTCGTCGTACCCGTGGTGGGCGGACCGTCCGGCTCCGGGCTCGAGCACCCCACCGCCCTGGCCGACCTGGCGACCGGTCTCGGCATCAACGACGTGGTGCGGTTCGTCCCGCCGGTCAGCCAGGCCGAGCTGGCCGTGTGGACGTCGGCCGCCACCGCGGTCGCCGTCCCGTCCTACAACGAGTCGTTCGGCCTCGTCGCCGTCGAGGCACAGGCGACCGGCACCCCGGTCGTGGCCGCCGCGGTCGGCGGTCTCACCACGGTGGTGCGCGACGGGGTGAGCGGCATCCTCGTCGACACCCACGAGCCCCGCGACTGGGCCGCCAGCCTGCGCCGCCTGATCGACGACCCGGAGCTGGTCGAGCGGCTCGGCCGCGGCGCCGTGGCCCACGCGCAGGACTTCTCGTGGGAGCGCACCGCCGCCCGCACGCTGGACGCCTACGAGCGTGCCAGCGGGCGCATGCGTGCTGAGATGGCCTCATGAGCGCCCCGTCCCCGTCTGCCACCGCGACGGCCGTCGACGCCGTCCGCGACTACCTCGTCGCCAACGAGATCGAGCACGACGAGACCGCCCGCGAGGGCGTCGAGGGCGCGCGCTTCTCGCTCACGCTGCCGGGGGAGAAGAAGCTCCAGACGCCCGTGCGCCTCGACGTCGGCGCCCACGCGCTGGGCGTGCACGCCTTCGTGTGCCGCAACCCCGACGAGAACCACGCGCGGGTCCACCGCTGGCTCCTGGAGCGCAACCTCAGGATGTACGCCGTCTCGTTCGCCGTCGACCGCCACGGCGACATCTACCTCGAGGCGCGGCTGCCGCTGGCCTCGGTCGACCCGGACGAGCTCGACCGCATCCTCAGCTCCGTGCTCGCGAACGCCGACGAGTCGTTCAACGCGATCCTGGAGCTCGGGTTCGCCACGTCCATCCGCAAGGAGTGGGAGTGGCGGATCTCCCGCGGCGAGTCGACCCGCAACCTCGAGGCGTTCCGCGGCTGGCTCGAGGCCTAGGGCGTGTCCCTCAAGTCCATGGCCTGCTGTGCGGCGTCATGAGCGCACGCTGGCTGCGTTGTCGTCAGTCGCCATGGCTCCGCCATGTCTCCCTCCTCCGCCTTGCCATCGCACGCCCCTGACGCCGCTCGCGACGGCCGAGGGTCGGAATCCACGCCCTAGACTTCCGCGCGTGCACCAGCCCACCCGCCTCGTCGTCCTCGTCTCGGGATCCGGCACCAACCTGCAGGCCCTGCTCGACGCCTGCGCCGATCCGTCGTACGGCGCCCGGGTCGTCGCGGTCGGCGCCGATCGCGAGGACATCGAGGGCCTCGCCCGCGCCGAGCGCGCCGGGATCCCGACCTTCGTGCGCCAGGTGTCGGACTTCGAGACCCGTGAGGGCTGGGACGCCTCGCTGGCGACGGTCGTGGAGCGCTTCGAGCCCGACCTCGTGGTCTCGGCGGGCTTCATGAAGCTGCTGTCGACCGAGTTCCTCGATCGGTTCCTCACCCTCAACACCCACCCGGCGCTGTGCCCGGCGTTCCCCGGGATGCACGGCCCGCGCGACGCCCTCGAGCACGGCGTCAAGGTCACCGGCGCGACCCTGTTCGTGGTGGACGCGGGCGTCGACACCGGCCCGATCGTGGCGCAGGTGCCCGTGGAGGTCGCCGAGGACGACGACGTCGCGTCGCTGCACGAGCGGATCAAGACCGCCGAGCGCGCAATGCTGGTGGACGCCGTGGGTCGCATCGCCCGCGAGGGGATCGCGGTGGAGGGCCGCCGGGTTCGCATCGGCGCCGCTGCTCGGTAGTCTGGCGCCACACGACTGGCGCAGGTGGGCCACCACCAGGGAGTGACGCGCGAGAGCATCGAACGCCTGGGTGCCCTCGCACTCGTTCGCAACCGAGGAGTCCCGTGTCCCCGACCTCTGCTGACCGCACCCCCGACCAGATCGCCATCAGGCGCGCGCTCGTCTCCGTCTACGACAAGGCCGGTCTCGACGACCTGGTCCGCGGCCTGCACGCGGCAGGCGTCGAGCTCGTCTCCACCGGCGGGTCCGCCGCGCTCATCGAGTCGCTCGACCTGCCCGTCACCAAGGTGGAGGACCTCACCGGGTTCCCCGAGTGCCTCGACGGCCGCGTCAAGACGCTGCACCCGCGCGTGCACGCCGGGATCCTGGCCGACCGCCGCCTCGAGTCCCACGTGGCGCAGCTCGAGGAGCTCGGCGTCGAGCCGTTCGACCTCGTGGTGAGCAACCTCTACCCCTTCACCCAGACCGTCGCCTCGGGCGCCGGTCCCGACGAGTGCGTCGAGCAGATCGACATCGGCGGGCCCTCGATGGTGCGCGCCGCGGCCAAGAACCACCCGAGCGTCGCCATCGTCACCTCGCCCGCGACGTACGACGCCGTGCTGGCCGCCGTCGCCGCCGGCGGGTTCACCCTCGCCGAGCGGCAGCGCCTCGCTGCCGAGGCGTTCGTGCACACTGCGACCTACGACGTCCACGTCGCGTCGTGGATGGGCAACGTGCTCACCGACAGCAGCGAGGGGTCCGGCTTCCCGGCGTGGATGGGCGCCACGTGGAACAAGGAGGCGGTGCTGCGCTACGGCGAGAACCCGCACCAGTCCGCCGCCCTCTACAGCAACGGCTACCTGCCCGAGGGTCCCGGTCTCGCCCAGGCCAGGCAGCACCACGGCAAGGAGATGTCCTACAACAACTACGTCGACGCCGACGCGGCCCGCCGGGCGGCGTACGACTTCGACGAGCCGGCCGTGGCGATCATCAAGCACGCCAACCCGTGCGGCATCGCCGTCGGCGACGACGTGGCCGACGCGCACCGCAAGGCCCACGAGTGCGACCCGGTCAGCGCCTTCGGCGGCGTCATCGCCACCAACGTCCCGGTCTCCGTCGCGATGGCCGAGCAGGTGGCCGAGATCTTCACCGAGGTCGTCGTCGCGCCGGGCTACGAGGACGGTGCGATCGAGGTCCTGCAGGCCAAGAAGAACATCCGCATCCTCGAGTGCCCGCCGCTCGCCCGCGGTGGCGCCGAGGTGCGGTCGATCTCCGGCGGGCTGCTGCTGCAGCAGCGCGACGTCATCTCCGCCGAGGGCGACGACCCCTCCACCTGGACCCTCGCGACCGGGGAGGCCGCCTCCGACGAGGTGCTGGCCGACCTGGCGTTCGCGTGGCGCGCCTGCCGCGCCGTGAAGTCGAACGCGATCCTGCTCGCCGCCGGCCGCGCCTCCGTCGGCGTCGGCATGGGCCAGGTCAACCGCGTCGACTCCTGCCGCCTCGCCGTCGAGCGGGCGGGGGAGCGGGCCTCGTCCGCGGTCGCCGCCTCCGACGC
>Ga0190272_10001208_pt1 | contig 12504 bp, 12 predicted proteins | sample Popmic504T_FD_133746 | JGI IMG/M metagenome (GOLD analysis project Ga0190272, IMG submission 133746) | Populus adjacent soil microbial communities from riparian zone of Shoshone River, Wyoming, USA - 504 T | ecosystem: Environmental > Terrestrial > Soil > Riparian zone | place: USA: Wyoming...
AGTCCGACTTCAAGCCGAACGTGCTGCTCGACATCTCGGCATCCTTCCCGCTGAAGCAGAAGGCCATGGAGTGCCTGCCCGCGCAGAAGCACATGTGGGAGTACTACACCTCGCTCGCGGTGCGCCGCGGCGTTCAGGTGAAGCGCAACGCCGGCCCCAACCTCGGCCTGCCCGCCGCCACGAAGGGTTCGACCACGATGGGCGAGGCCTACATGCGCTACTACCCGCAGGTCACGGACGTCCTGCTGTGACAGGGCACGTCGTCGTCACCGACATCCGCCGGCCGGATGCCGCGACCATCGACGCCCTGGCAGAGCACGGCGTCGCCACCGTGCACGAGGCCATCGGCCGCCGCGGGCTCGTCGGGCCGACTTTGCGACCCATCCAGAAAGGCGGCCGAATGGCGGGCTCGGCCGTGACGGTGCTGTGCGCGCCCGGCGACAACCTCATGATCCATGCGGCCGTGGAGCAGTGCCGAGAGGGCGACGTCCTCGTGGTCACCACGACCGCCCCCTCGCTCGACGGCTCGTTCGGCGAGCTCTTCGCGACGGCCCTGCGGTATCGCGGCGTTCGGGGCCTCGTGACCACGGGAGGGGTGCGCGACGTCGCCGACCTGCGCGCCATGGGCTTCCCGGTGTGGTCGACGGCGGTCAACGCCCAAGGCACCGTCAAGGCCACCCCGGGCAGTGTGAACGTGCCGATCACCGTCGGCGCCGTCACCGTGCACCCGGGCGACGTGATCGTGGCCGACGACGACGGGGTGCTGTGCGTGCCGCGCGACGACGTCGAAACCGCGCTGAAGGCCTCCGAAGCGCGGGTCGAGAAGGAGGCGGCCTCGCGCGCCGCCTACCAGGCGGGCGCGCTCAGCCTCGACCGCAACAACCTCCGGCCGGTCCTGGCCGACCTCGGCGTGAGCTACATGTCGCAGGAGGAATACGAGGATGCTCGTCGCTGATCCTGTGCACGACGGCATCCGCTGCATGCTCATGCGCGGAGGCACCTCGAAGGGCGCATACTTCCTCTCCGAAGACCTGCCGAGTGAAGCAGATGAGCGCGACGACCTCCTCCTGCGGGTGATGGGCAGTCCCGATCCCACGCAGATCGACGGACTCGGCGGCGCGCATCCCCTCACCAGCAAGGTCGCGATCGTGTCGCGATCCCGCGAGCCCGACGTCGATGTCGACTACCTGTTCCTGCAGATCGTGGTCGATCAGCCGACCGTGAGCGATGCCCAGACCTGCGGCAACCTGCTCGCCGGTGTCGGGCCGTTCGCCGTCGAGCGCGGTCTGATCGCTGCCGCAGGCGAGATGACGACGGTGCGTATCCGGCTGACGAACACGGGTGACATCGCCACCCAGACCTTCGCCACGCCGGGTGGCCGGGTCGACTACGACGGAGCCGTGTCCGCCGACGCCGTCGCGATCGACGGTGTGCCGGGCACCGCGGCCCGGATCGAGATCGAGATGCGGTCGGCCGACGATGCGCGACTGCTGCCGACGGGCGCGGTCGCCGACGAGGTGGACGGGCATCGCGTGACCCTCATCGACAACGGGATGCCGGTGGTGCTGCTGCGCGCCGACGAGTTCGGCATCGCCGGCGACGAGACCCCTGCGCAACTCGAGGGGAACGCGGAGTTGAAGGCGGCTGTCGAGCGCATCCGCGTGCAGGCGGGTCCGCTGATGGGACTCGGCGATGTCGCGAATGCCACCGTCCCGAAGATGTTCCTGCTCTCCGCTCCGCGCGACGGCGGGGCGATCACCACGCGGGCCTTCATCCCGGCGCGCGTGCACCCGTCGATCGGCGTGCTCATGGCCGCGTCCGTGGCCGCCGGCATCCGCATCCCCGGCGCGGTCGGATCCGACATCGCGACGGTCCGCGGCAGCGGCCCGGACGACATCGAGCACCCGAGCGGCGCGTTCCCCGCGCAGGTGCATGTGGATCGCGCCGACGACGACGTCTGGCGCGCGACATCGACGTCCGTGCGCACGGCCCGCAAGATCTTCGACGGCGTGGTCTTCCCCCGACCGCGACGCTAGAACCCGTCCGTCAGAGAGGACCCACCCATGACCGAGTACACCTCGTTCGACGTCGCCCACATCGGCAACGTCGAACTGCTCACCCCGGAGTTCGACAAGAGCCTGTGGTTCTTCCGCGATCTGCTCGCGATGCGCGTCGCCGCCGAGGAGGGCGGGTCGGTTCATCTGCGCACGTGGGACGAGTACCAGCGATACACGATCAAGCTCACCGCATCGGATGCCGCCGGCGTGGGTCTCACGACGTTCCGCGCCTCGAGCCAGGACGCGCTCGAGCGCCGCGTCGCGGCGATCGAGGCGAACGGGCTGGGCGACGGGTGGGGCGACGGGCAGGTCGGCACCGGCCCGACGTACTTCTTCCGCGACCCCGACGGCCACGCGATGGGCATCTACTACGAGACCGAACGCTATGTCGCCACGGACGACAAGCCGGCCCTGAAGAACCAGGCATCCGCGTTCCCCGGGCGCGGCGTGAATGCCCGCCGCCTCGACCACATCAACTACCTCGCGAAGGACGTCGTGGCCAACGGCGAGTTCATCGCCGAGGCGCTCGGCGGCCGCGAGAGCGAGCGCATCGCGCTGGACGCGGGCGGCTACGCCGCGTGGTGGTTCCACTTCAACAACAAGTCCTACGACGTGGTGTACTCCGACGACTGGACCAAGCACGGCAACCGCCTGCACCACGTCGCGTTCGCCCCCGACACCCGCGAAGACATCCTCAAGGCCGCCGACATCTTCCTCGAGAACGGCATCTACATCGAATCCGGCCCGCACAAGCACGCGATCAACCAGACTTTCTTCTTGTACGTGTGGGAGCCCGGCGGCAACCGGATCGAGTTCGCCAATGCCGGCGCCCGGCTGCTGCTGGATCCCGACTCGCCGGTCGTGGAGTGGACGCAGGAGGAACGCAAGAAGGGCCAGGCCTGGGGCATGAAGACGATCGAGAGCTTCCACACGCACGGCACGCCGGTCGTCGAACAGGTGCAGTCGCAGCAGGCGTAGTCGAACCCGAACCGAGCACGAACGCAGAGAGAGGTGTGACCGATGACGGACACAATGGCAACGACCGCAGAAGTGCGGACCGGACTTTACATCGGGGGCGAGGAGCGGCAGACCCCGGCCACCCTCGACGTCGCCGACCCGGGCAAGCCCGGCAGGATCGTCGGGCGGGCCGCCGCCGCGACCGCGCAGGACGTGGACGATGCCGTCGCGGCGGCGAAAGCCGCGTATCCGGCATGGTCGGCGCTGTCGGCGGCCGAGCGCGCCGAGCAGATGCGCACTGCGCTTGAGGGCATCGCCGAAGCCCGCGACGATGACGCGGCGATCCTCTCGCAGGAGAACGGCAAGATCCGCTTCGAGGCGTGGATCGACTCGCTCGTCTTCGAGATCCGCTGGAATCTGGCTCTGATGCTGGCGGATGAGGTCGAGACCGGCAAGACGCTGTCGGTCGCGCCCGGCATCCCCGTCGAGACGACCGTGTCGTACCAGTCGCTCGGCGTCGTGACGCTGATCGTGCCGTTCAACTGGCCGATCGCGATCCTCGGCGCCGCGCTCCCCCACGCTCTCCTGGCAGGCAACACCGCGATCGTCAAGCCGCCGCCCTCGACGCCGCTGGCCCTCACCCGGGTCGTGCAGCGGATCGCCGAGAAACTCCCGGCCGGAGTGCTCAACGTGGTCACCGGCAAGGACGAGAACATGTCGGGCCTCATCCAGAACCCCGACGTCGCGAAGGTCTGCTTCACCGGCTCCGTCGGCGGCGGCAAGCGCATCATGGAGATGGCATCCAAATCGCTCACCCGCGTGACCCTCGAGCTCGGCGGGAACGACGCCGCCGTCTTCCTCGAAGACGCGATCCTCGACGACACCCACCTCGACCGCGTCTACGCCGCGGTGTTCGACACCACCGGCCAGATCTGCATGAACGCCAAGCGGCTCTACGTGCACCGGTCGCGGATGGATGAGCTCGTCGAGGGGCTGTCGGCCCGGCTCGACAAGGCGGTCATCGGCTACGGTCTCGACGAGGGCACGACGATGGGACCGCTGCACCAGGGCGCGCAGAAGGCGTTCGTGGCGGACATCATCCAGGAGGCGAAGGATGCCGGCGCCGACGTCCGGGAGTTCAGCGAGCTGCCGGGTGATGAGCTCGCCGGCGGCAACTTCCTGCGTCCGGCGATCGTGGTCGACCCCGATCCCTCGCTGCGGGTCGTGACCCAGGAGCAGTTCGGCCCGGTCATCCCGATCCTCCCGTTCGACACCGAGGACGAGGCGATCGCCGCCGCGAACGACACGTGGGCCGGCCTCTGCGGATCGGTCTGGACCGCCGACGTCGACGCCGCCAACCGCGTCGGCGGCAAGCTCGAGTGCGGGTACGTGTGGGTCAACGACCACGGCGCCACCCGCCTCGATCTGCGCGCACCGTTCGGCGGCATGAAGCAGTCGGGGTTCGGCCGCGAGCAGGGCATCGAGGGCGTGCGCGCTTTCCAGGACACCCGCTCGATCGCACACATCGACGCCGAGGCCCTCGCGGCGCAGGCTCACTGAATGCGCCCGCTCCTATCCGAGAAACCACATTTCCGTTGACACATCGCGCCGCGCGCTGTGTCTCGAGCGGGATGTGGTTTCTCGGCATCCCCGGTGCTCGCAGAGGGTGCGCATGAGCGCTCGCGCGGCGGGGGAGCGCACGTCGTCGCGCCTGCTTCTGCTGGTGGCCGTCCTGCTGATCGCGGCGAACCTGCGCGCAACGATCACCGGCGTCGGGCCCCTGCTGAGTCAGATCGCCGACGACCTGGGCACGAGCGCGGCCGCCCTCGGCGCGCTCGCCGCCGTGCCCCTCATCGCGTTCGCGGTCGTGTCGCCGTTCGCGCACGGGCTCAACGCGCGATTCGGGATGCCGCGGGTGGTGCTGTGGTCGCTGCTGCTCATGGCCGGCGGCACGGTGTGGCGTTCGGTTCCGGGCTCACCCGTGAACCTCTGGCTCGGCACCGCGCTGATCGGAGCATCGATCGCCATCGCGAACGTGCTGATGCCCGCGGTGATCAAGCGGGACTTCGGCGAGCGCATCACCGTCGTCACCGCGGCCTTCACCGCACTGCTGGCCGGCATGGGAGCGGTGGCCTCGGGGGTCGTCGTGCCGATCTCGCACGTGGAGGTCGGCACCGGAGAGCTGGGCTGGCAGGGGGCGCTGGTGTGGACGGGCGCACTCCTGCCCTTCGCGATCGTCGCCTGGATGCTGTCGATCCGCAGTCGTCCGCGCGACGCCGGCTCGTCGGCACGGCGCCGCAACTCGGGCATCTGGGGAGATCCTGTCGCGTGGCAGGTGCTGCTGTACATGGGTCTGCAGTCGAGCATCTTCTACATGCTCGTCACCTGGTTCGCGCCGATCGCGCACTCGCTCGGTCGCTCGGAGGTGGTCGCGGGGGTCGACGTGATGATCTATCAGCTCTGCGCCATCGCGGGCTCGCTCACGATCCCGCTCCTGCTGCGCGGTCGGATGCAGCGGATCGGACCGTCGGCGATCCCGGTGCTGTCGCTGGTCGGCATCCTGGGCCTGATCGTCGCGCCGGAGGCGTTCCTTCTCTGGGTGATCCTGTGCGGTCTGGCATCCGGCGCGTCGCTGGGCGTGTCGTTGAGCCTGTTCAGCCTGCGCGCACGCAACCACGAGGGGGCGAGCGCATTGTCGGGGATGGCGCAGTCGGGCGGCTACCTCATCGCCGCCGCCGGACCGATCGTGTTCGGGGCCCTGCTGAGTCTCAGCGGCGGGTGGCTGGCGCCGCTGCTGCTGGTGGGCTTGGTTCTGGTCGGCCAGCTCGTGGTCGGGGTGCTGGTCGGTCGGGATCGGTACGTGCTCGAGGCGCGCTGACGCTGCCAGCATGGCCGTTCGGCGCGCGTTCGTGACCGGGAATGCGCGAGCGCAGGGTTGGTGATGGGTGCACGCTGGGGTGATGACTGATCAGCGAGCGGTGGTGCGCATGTGGTCGGGCGTCGTGCGCACCGCAGACCGGGATGCCTACGTCGCATATGTGGAGAGCACGGGCATGGCGGCGTATCGCACGACACCGGGCAATCTCGATGCGTGGATGCTGACGCGCGACCTCGGAGACGGCCGGACCGAGATCGCCACCGTCTCCCGGTGGGAATCTCTCGCCGCCATCACCCGATTCGCCGGTGATGACCCCGGGAAGGCGGTGTTCTACCCGGAAGACGATGGCTACCTCGTGGAGCGGGACGAATGGGTGCGCCACTACGAGCAGCACGGCTGACGGCTGCGCCCGACGACGCGGATCACGACGCCCCGTTCTGGTCGGAGCCGGATCGGCTCCTCAATGCGGCGTGCGCACGGTCAGCAGGCTGCGACCGTGTTCCGACTCCGCCTCCACGCGACCCGTCTCGCGGAAGCCGACCTTCTGCAGCACCCGGCGCGACGCGACGTTCCAGTCCCACACGCTCGCCCACAGGCACCCATAGCCCGCAGCATCAGCCCATTCGACGACAGCCCGTGCCGCCTCGGTCGCGTAGCCGCGACCGTGAGTCGCCCGCAGCAGCTCGAACGCCAGCTCGGGCTCGTCATGCCGCCCACCCTCGCGCGGGATCAAGCCGCAGTACCCGATCAGCTCGTCCGGGTCCTTCACGTACACCGCCAGAAGTCGCGGCCCTGGCTCATCGCGCTCTCCGTCGATCACCGCAGCCATGTCCTCGACCGTCGGCCGGCCCTCACGATCGATCCGTCGGTGCGGCGGCACCCGCTCGTCCCGCTCCGTCCACAGATGCCTGTAGACCGCGGCCTCGCCCACCTGACGAGGTTTCAGGATGAGGCGATCGGTCTCCAGAATCTCTGTCACGCGTCGTCCTCAGCGCCGGAAGGGGAGCGCCATGCGCCGCAGCAGTTCGGTCGGCCGGCTCCGGTCGCCATTCATGCGGGCGCGCTTCATGAAGTGACGACCGCCTCCGCGAGTGCGGCGAATTGGGCGGTGGATGCCGCCTCCAAGGATCTGCGAGCTTCCCAGTAGACCTCGTACGATCGGTCTGCCGGCCAGTCGTCGTCCATGAACTCACGAGGCAGCCGCGGGTCCGCTGCCAGCAGGGCCAGCCAGTCAGCAACGAGCATCGCCCGCGCCGAGAGTGGGCTGCCTGCTTCCGCCGCGGTCGACGGGTCGCTCCAGGTGTCGATGAAGGCCAGATGCTCGTCGCGGATCGTGTCGATGTCCCAGGCCGCACGCACGCTGTCGGCCATCGCGTACCCGGGCAGTTCGCGGGCGTGGAAGGCCGTGATCGCAGCGGCGGGCAGATCCTCGCGCAGCGGCTCCAACGCCGCGGCCAGGTCGACCTCGCCGGGCGCGAGCCAGAGCCCGTCGCGGAGCGGGGCGAACCCCTCCCAGCTCAGGGCGGAGCGCAGGCGATGCCGCAGGGTGCGCTGGTCCTCGGGCACCGTGAAGGTGACAAGTGTCCAGCCGGTGCCGTGCGGCTCGAAAGGGTGCGGGCCGCGCACGCGCTCGGTGGCCTCGCGGAGCACGGCACCGCCCTCGGCGGTCAGCGAGAAGACGATCCCGCGCCCGCGCCGCTCCCGCATCAGCAGCCCGCGCTGCACCAGGCGGTCGAGTGTCGCGCGCGTGGCCGGAGCCGCGACCCCCGCACCCTCGAGCACTTCGATGAGGGCGGTCGCGCGCAGCGGCGGAACGTCCTGATCGACCACGTGCTCGCCGAAGAAGGCGAGCAGCAGCTGCTTCGGCTGCCGGCTGCGCATGCCCCGTGCGCGGTCGACGGGCTCGGCCTCGCCGCTCACGGCGCCGGCCGCACGGCCTCGCCGCGCTTGGCACGCTGAATCTGCTCGTACACGTGCGTGCGAAGCTCGGTGAAACGCGGCAGGGCGCGCGTGGTGATCTGGTCGCGCTCGGGGGCCAGGTCGATCGCGAGGTCCTCCTGCACCCACGTGGGCGACTTCGAGAGCACGATCACCCGCTCCCCCAGGTAGACCGACTCATCGATGTCGTGTGTGACGAAGAGGATCGACATCCCGCGTTCGCGGTGAAGAGTTCGCACAAGGTCTTCCAGGTCCGCACGCGTCTGCGCGTCCACGGCGGCGAACGGCTCGTCCATGATGAGCACCTCGGGCTGGTACGCCACCGCCCGCGCGATCGCCACGCGCTGCTGCATCCCCCCCGACAGCTGCCACGGGTAGCTCTTCGCCGCGTGATCGAGTCCGACGGCCGTGAGGGCATCGTCGATGAGGCGATCCCGGTCGGCACGCGAGAGCTTCTTGTGCTTCAGCGGCAGCTCGACGTTCCCCCGCACCGTGAGCCACGGATACAGGCTGCGCCCGTACTCCTGGAAGACCAGCGCCATCTTGTCGGGCGGGGACGTCACCCTCTTGCCGTCGAGCTCGACGATGCCCGACGTCGGCCGCAGCAGCCCGGCGATGCACTTCAGCAGCGTGGTCTTGCCGCACCCCGACGGGCCGACGATGCACACCAGCTCACCGGCATCCATGCGGAAGCCGATGTCTCCGATCGCCTCGACGTTCCCCGTCGACGACTCGTACACCTTGCGCAGTTTCTGGACGTTCAGCAGCGTGGCGCGCTCGTTCGATTCAGGCACGTTCGACCTCCTTGATTCCGTGATACCAGCGCAGCACCCGACGCTCGACGAATCCGAAGATCGCCGCGAGCAGCACGCCGATGAGCCCGAGCAGCAGGATGCCGCTCCACATCTCGGCGATGAGGTAGTTGCGCTGGAAGTAGACGATCTGGAAGCCGAGCCCCGACGACGAGTAGCCGAGCTCGGAGATGACCATGAGGATGAGGGCGATCGACAGCGATTGCCGCACGCCCGCCATGATGCGCGGGCTCGCGGCGGGAAGCACCAGGAAGCGCAGGCGTTCGGACCGGGACACCGCGAACGAGCGCGCCGTCTCGGTCATGACCGAGTCGGTGGAACGCACGCCCTCGATCGTGTTCAGCAGAATCGGCCACACCGACCCGACGACGATCACCACGACCTTCATGGCATCCGTCGGGCCCATCAGCACGACCACGATCGGAAGGAGCACCGGCGGCGGCACGGCGCGGAAGAACTCCAGCATCGGCTCGAGCAGGTCGCGCAGCCAGCGGTTGAGACCGATCAGGGTGCCGGCTGCGATGCCGACGGCAATCGACACCAGGATGCCGATCCCCAGCCGGGCGAGGCTCGGCAGCACGTCGGTGAAGAAAGCCGGCCCGATCCAGGTCTCGACGAACGCCTCGATGAGTTCCACGGGTGAGGGGAAGAACTGCGCGGGGGCGACCGTCGCCCAGATGCCCCAGAGCACCACGAGGATGACCGGCAGGCCGATCGCGTAGAGGGTGTTCTCGCCGATCTTCGCCCATACCCGTGCAGGGCGGCGGGGTGTGACGACGGTGCTCGTATAGAGGGTCACAGCACGTCCTCCCCTCGAACGGACTGATGCCACGACAGCGTCCGACGCTCGATCGCGCGGAACACCAGGTTGATGATGAGGCCGAGCACGCCGGTCACGATGACCAGCGCGTATACCGCCGGCCAGTTGCCCGCCGACTGGGCGAAGACGATCTCGCGCCCCAGCCCGGGGTTGCCGATGAACATCTCCGCGGTGATCGCGAGGATCAGCGCCACCGCAGCGGCCAGTCGCAGGCCGGTCATGAGATACGGCAGCGCGGTGGGGAAGACGAGATTGACGACGCGCGAACCACGCGAAAGCCCGAAGCTGCGAGCCGTGTCGCGCGCGACGGCGTCCACGTCGGCGACGCCGTACAGCACCTGGATGAACACCTGCCAGAAGCTCGCATAGACGATGATCAGCAGCGCGGACTGGATCTGGTAGCCGAACAGCAGCACGGCGAGCGGGATGAGTGCGACCGACGGGATCGGCCGCAGGAACTCCACGGTCGTGTGCGTGGCACGACGCAGGAACGGCACGAGCCCGATGATCGTGCCGAGCACCGTGGCCAGCACCGTCGCGATGAGCAGGCCCAGGCCCCACTTCGTCAGCGTGCGCCCGACATTCCGCCAGAACTCGAGATCGCGCACATCCTCGCCGAGCTGTGCGAGCGTCTCGGTCGCGGTCGGGAAATAGCGCGGGTCGACGATGCCCAGCGTGGGCAGCAGTTGCCAGGTCACGAGGAAGCCGACGATGCCGGCGACGCCCAGGGCGATCTTCCGCGCGGAGCGGGTACGGCGGCCGCGGCGGAATCGCCCCGCATCCGTCGCGGTCTGCGTCTGCTGGGCGACCTCGTCGTGGCCGCCTGTGGTGACGTCGGTGCGCATGGCTTCTCTTCCCGAGGGCGATGAGAGGGCCGGATGCCGCCGGTCGCAGCATCCGGCCCTCGTCGTTGTCCGCTACTGCTGCTGGATCATCGTCTCGTAGTCGGGGGCGGCCTCGATGTAGGCGAACTCGACGGCCAGGTCGCCGAGTTCTTCGATGCCGGCGTCGGCGAGGTCCCACGTGAAGGTGGGCAGCGTGATGCCGGCTGCCGCCTCCTCGGGGATCTCGAGGTTCGTCGCGATCGCCGCGCGCACGGCCTCTTCGTTGCTCGCCGCCCACTCGAGCGCCTCCGCCATGGCCTCGGCGTACGCCGCCACGAGCTCGGGATCCTCATCGAGGAGCGCTTGCGTCGTGATGCTCGTGAGTACGGTGAGTCCCGGAATCGTCGCCTGGTACGGCTGGACAACTGATACGCCGCCCGCGCCGAGGACGATGCCGCGGAACGGGTCGGGCGCCCACGCGGCGTCCATGGTGCCGGCCTCGAGCTGTGCCGGCACGTCGGGGAAGATGACCTCGACGAACTCGATCGACGAGGGGTCGCCGCCGTCGTCCTGAACGGCCTTGCGGATCGTGAGGTCACCCGCTGCGCCGATCGTGTTGACCGAGACCTTCTTGCCCGCGAGGTCGGCGGGCCGGGTGATGCCGGAGTCGCCGAGTGCGACGACCGCGTTCACGTCGTCACCCTCCGCATTGCTGTTGGCGTAGTTGCCGACGATCACGACGCCGAGATCCTGCTGGTCGGCGCGGATCGGACCGAACGGCTGACCGATCGCGAACTGGATGTCGCCGCTGAGGAGGGCGGGGATGGCGTTCGCTCCGCCCTGGGCGGGCACGACCTCGATCTCGAGGCCGTGCTCCTCGAAGATCCCCTCCTCCATGGCCGCCCAGAGGGCGCCGGTCTCGGCGATCGGAAGCGCGGCGACCCGGACCGTCGTCATCTCCGTCGGCTCGGCGTCGCCGCTGGCGCCGGGACTGGCCGCCGGTGGGGCTGCGGAATCGGTGCATCCACTCAGCGCAAGGGCTGCGGCGGCGAGCACACCCAGTGTGGCAAGACTCTTCTTCATTGATCGGCCTCTCGTGGTTCGTTGTCGGCAGGCTGCCGGCCACTGCGGCCGGAGCCTTCGGGTGCCCTGGCGTCGCGGCGCCGGTGCCGCTTACACAAGTCATGTTGCGCCCGCCGGAATCGATTGTCAAGATTTTCGTGACGCCCGTCACCAAATTAGTTAAATAAACCCTGCTACCGGATGCTGTCGAACATTCGCCTATGGACATTCCCTATGTACATAGGTATCCTTGGATCAAGTGAGGTGAAGTCGCCTCCCTGACACAGCGAAAGGACCTCGATCCGTGTCGAAGACCACGCATGCCATGGCCAACCCTCAGGCGGCCCTCGAACTGCTGACCGGCTACTCCCTCGAGATGACGGGCAAAGACGTGCCCGGCCTCATGGCGGCGAGGGACAGCATCCCGGCCGGCTCGAAGATCAACGTCACGTTCCTCGGCAACGAAGACCTCGAGATGCGCGTGGCGGCGGCAAAGGCCGTCCGCGAACTGGGCTTCGTGCCCGTTCCGCATATCTCGGCCCGGCGCTTGGCCTCCCGCGCCCAGCTCGAGGAGTTCCTCTCCCGCCTGCAGGATGTCGGCGCGACCGACAGCGTCTTCGTCGTGGGCGGCGACCCGACCACTCCCGAGGGTCCGTACGAGGACTCGTACGACGTGATCCGCACCGGCCTGCTGCTGGACTACGGAGTCAAGGAGGTCTCGATCGCGGGCTACCCCGAGGGTCACCCCGACATCTCGGACGAAGTGCTCTGGCGTGCCCTGGATGAGAAGTCACTCTCCCTCGTGCAGCAGGGTCTCGATTCCACGATCCTCACCCAGTTCGCCTTCGACACCGATCCGGTGCTGACCTGGATCGATGCCGTCCGCGATCGGGGCATCACGAGCACGATCCGCATCGGCACGCCCGGTCCGGCCGGCATCAAGCGACTCCTCGGTTTCGCACGCCGTTTCGGCATCGGCGCGAACGCGATGATCGTGAAGAAGTACGGCTTCTCGCTGACCAACCTCATGGGCACCGCCGGACCCGACACCTTCGTCACCGATCTCTCCGCGATGCTGGTCGACCCTTCGGTCCCTGAGCTCGTCGAAGGGTCGATCACCGCCGACGCTTCGACAGGCTCAGCGACCGGGAGGCGC
>Ga0190272_10001209_pt1 | contig 12501 bp, 12 predicted proteins | sample Popmic504T_FD_133746 | JGI IMG/M metagenome (GOLD analysis project Ga0190272, IMG submission 133746) | Populus adjacent soil microbial communities from riparian zone of Shoshone River, Wyoming, USA - 504 T | ecosystem: Environmental > Terrestrial > Soil > Riparian zone | place: USA: Wyoming...
AAGGATTTCCTCGACGGTGGCAAGGCCATCGCCCGTGACGGTGTGATCCCGCTGAACACGCACGGCGGGCAGCTTTCCCACGGCCGCACCCATGGCATGGGCCTGATCCACGAGGCCGTCACCCAACTGCGTGGTGAGGCGGGTGAGCGCCAGGTGAAGGGCGCCCACGTCGCGGTGGTCAGCAGCGGCGGCCTCACCCCCAGCGGCGCGCTCCTGCTGAGGACCGACGAGTGAGCATCTCGACGGCGGTGCGGCCCCGCGTCGTCCTCGTCGACGGCGTGCCGATGTCGGGGCTACTCGCCGAGGCGGCCGATCCGCGCGCCGTCATCGTCGCTATCCACGGAGGGGCCAGCACCGCAGCGTATTTCGACTGTCCTGGCCATCCGTCGTTGTCGCTCCTGCGCATCGGGGCCGCCAACGGTTTCACCATGCTGGCACTGGATCGACCCGGGTACGGGAGTTCGGCGCCCTATCAGGATGCGATGGCGCGGCCCGAACAACGCGTCGCGCTGGCCCACGGCGCAATCGACAAGATCCTCGGCCCGAACTCCCGCGCCTGCTTGTTTCTCGTCGGCCACTCCGCCGGATGCGAACTGGTGGTGCGGATGGCCACAGATGACCACGTCGAGCGCAGTGACCTGATCGGTCTCGAGTTGGCAGGCACCGGTGTGCAATACGACGCCGCGATGGCGGACATCATGAAGTCCGCGACGGCGACGCAGCGTCCGACCGGGTTACGCGAGATGCTCTGGCAGCCCGCGGACTTGTATCCGCCGGACGTGCTGTCCGGCATGACGAACTCCTCGACCGGCGCCCTGTACGAGCTGGGCATGACGAAAAGCTGGCCGCGGCAAGACTTCCCCGCACTCGCGCCACGCGTGCAGGTGCCTGTGCAATTCAGCGTCGCCGAGCATGAACGGGTGTGGCGATCGGATCCGGAGACGCTGGCCCAGATAGGCGCCATGTTCACCGCGTCGCCGCGATTCGTCATCAATGAGCAATCGGGTACCGGACACAATCTGTCGTTGTCGGTCAACGCCGCGGCGTACCACGAGAAGGTGCTGTCGTTCGTCGAGGAATGCGTTGTCGCACACAGCGACACGGCTGAAGCAACGGAGGCGGGTTGATGCGCGTCGGATTCATCGGACTGGGCAGCCAGGGCGGCCCCATGGCGCGACGGATCGTCGAGGGCGGCTATGAGACGACGCTATGGGCGCGCAGAGCGGCCAGCCTCGAACCGTACGCCGACACCGCCGCCAAGACCGCCGGCTCACCCGCCGAGATGGCTGCGGCCAGCGACCTCGTCTGCCTGTGCGTCGTCGGCGACGACGACGTCAGGGACGTGATGTACGGCGACACCGGGGTCCTTGCCGGCCTTGCGGGCGGCGGGATCGTCGCCATTCACAGCACCGTGCATCCCGACACTTGCCGCGAGATCGCCGGGAAGGCCACCGCACAAGGTGTTTCGGTGATCGACGCGCCCGTGAGCGGCGGTGGGCCCGCGGTTGAGGAAGGCAAGCTGCTTGTCATGGTCGGCGGTGAGGAGGATGTCGTCGAGCGATGCAGGCCGGTATTCGCCACCTACGCCAACCCGGTCATCCACCTGGGCCCGCTGGGCAGCGGCCAGGTCACCAAGATCCTGAACAACCTGTTGTTCACCGCCAACCTTGGCAGTGCCGTGAGCACACTCGAACTGGGCGATTCCCTCGGCATCCCCCGTGACCGGCTCGCCGCCGTGCTCAACGGCGGATCCGCCACCAGCAAGGCGCTGGGCAGCATCGCGGTGTTCGGGGGCACCCTGGACGGGCTGGCGCCGATCGCAGGTGCACTGCTGCAGAAGGATGTCCGCCACGCCGCGAGCCTCGCCGCAACTGCATCGGCTCCCGAGGGTGCCGTTTTCGATGCGGCCGATGCCGCCTTGACGTCGATGGATCATCCGCGTTGAGTCAGATCGGGTTCGTCGGCGCCGGCCGCATGGGCGCACCCATGGTGCGCCGCCTCGTCGAGGCGGGTCATGAGGTGCGCGGTCTCGGCCGGTCCGTCGAGAAGCGCAGAGCCGTCAGCGAACTCGGCGCGCAGCCGGTGACCGACCTTGCCGACATCGGCGCCGACGCGGACGTCGTCATCGTTTGTGTGTTCACCGACGACCAGGTGCGGCGGGTGTGCCTGGAAAGCGTTCTGCTGTCCACGATGCGGCCAGGGGCCGTGGTCGTCATCCACACCACAGGCAGCCCGCGCACAGCGGAGGCGATCGCCGCCGAGGCCGAGCCGCGCGGCGTCGGAGTGGTCGACGCGCCGGTCAGCGGCGGCCCGCACGATATCGCCGCAGGGCAGGTGACGGTGTTTGTGGGCGGCTCCGAGGACGCCGTCGAGCATGTCCGTCCCGCGCTGGCGAGCTACGGCGATCCGATCCTTCATGTCGGGCCCATCGGCGCCGGGCAGGGCGTCAAGCTGGTCAACAACACGCTGTTCGCGGCTCAGATCGGGCTGCTGCACGAAGCCGTGCGGCTCGGCGACTCACTCGGTATCGACGAGAAGCGGCTGCTCGATGCGATCGGTCATGGCAGCGCCTCGAGCCGGGTGGCGAGCATCGTCGGCGCCCGCGGTTCCGTCGACGCGTTCATCGAGATGGTCGGCGAGTTCATCGGAAAAGACGTCGCCGTGGTGCGGTCGATCGCCGCCGAACTCGGCAGCGATCTCGGCACGCTCGACGACGTCATCGACACGGCACTTGGGCCAATTCGATGAATCGCGATGGGGATGCTGTTAGCGTTACAGTTGATCCGCCTCTCGTAACGCTCCCGGCACTCAGCCCGCCGCGAAGGAGAAGTCCGTGACCAAGCCCAAGGTCGTGTTCAGCCCGGTCTCGCAGGAGTTCTTCGAGAACCCGTACGAGATCTACGCGCGAATGCGCGACGACGCACCCCTGTACTACGACGAGCAAGAGGACTTCTACGCGCTGACCCGGCACGAGGACGTCGCCGCCGCGTTCAAGGACCACGACGCGTTCTCGTCGGCCCGCGGATGCGATCTGAGCATGGTGCGCAGCGGGGAGGTGCCTCAGAAGTCGATCATCTTCATGGACCCACCCGACCACCGCCATATGCGCAGCCTTCTCAACAAGGCCTTCACCCCGCGAGCGGTCCAGTCGCAGAAGGAAACCGTCGCCGAGCTGATCGAGCACTACCTCGGCATGGTGGATCCGGACAACTTCGACGTCGTGCAGGACTTCTCGGGCCCCTTCCCGGTGGAGGTCATCACCCGGATGGCCGGTGTGCCCGAGGAGTTCCGCCAACAGGTGCGGCACTGGATCGACCGCAGCCTGCATCGCAAACCGGGCCAGATCGATCTGGACGACGACAACATGCAGGCCAACATCGACTCGGGGATGTACTACTACGGCCTCGTGGTGGAGCGCCGCGAGAACCCGCAGGACGACATGATCAGCAGGCTCATCGCCGCCGAGATCCCCGACGATCACGGGAACATGCGCCAGCTCGACGACATCGAGATCACCGGCTTCACCACGCTTCTGGGCGGCGCGGGCGCCGAGACGGTGACCAAGCTCGTCGGCAGCGCCGTCGTGGAGTTCGCCAGGCATCCCGACCAGTGGCAGAAGCTGCTCGACGACCGCAGCAAGATCCCCGCCGCCGTCGAGGAACTACTGCGCTACGTCGGACCGGTCCAGTACAACGTCCGCTACAGCGTCAAAGACGTGGAGGTGCCAAGCGGCACCGTCCCCGCGCACAAGCCGGTCTTCCTGATGGGCGCCTCGGCCAATCGCGATCCACGCGCATTCACCGACGGCGAGACGTTCGACATCGACCGCGACCGCACACAGGCGCAGAACCTCGGACTCGGCTACGGCATCCACAGCTGCCTCGGTGCCGCGCTGGCCAGGATGGAAAGTGCGATCGCGCTGGATCGCCTGCTGGACTTCATGCCGCGCTACGAAGTCGACTTCGACGGCCTGCGACGGGTCAACATGCAGAACGTGGCGGGCTACCAGAATGTGCCGGTGAGAGTCTTGCGATGAGCAAGGTTGAAGTCGACTTCGGCCTGTGCGAGAGCAATGGCGTATGCATGGGCATCATCCCGGAGGTCTTCGACCTCGACGACGAGGACTACCTTCACGTGCTGCAGGACGAGGTGACCCCGGACAACGAGCACCAGATCCGCGAGGCGGTGCGCCAATGTCCCCGGCAAGCCATCGCGATCCGCGACGAGTAGCGCCCACCTCGATGCGATTCGTCTTCGTGCATGGCGGTTTTCACGCCGCGTGGTGCTGGGACCGTACGGTTGTGGAGCTGGAATCGCTTGGCCACGAAGGGTTTGCCGTCGACCTACCTGGACACGGTGCGCGCGCGGACGAGGAATCGACACTGGCCAACCGCCGTGACGCGATCGTCGCGGCGATGCGGCCGGGTGACGTTCTTGTCGGGCACTCTGGCGGCGGATTCGACGCGACGCTTGCCGCGGATGCCGCACCCGACCTCGTCGGGCACATCATTTACGTGGCCGCGGCGCTGCCGCGTGAAGGGCGGACCTATCCCGAGGCGATGGCGATGCGCGACTCAGAAGAGGGCGAGTTCGACGCCGACGTCGGAGAGATGTTGAGCTACTTGAAATTCGACGATGACGGCGCGATGTGGTTCGCCGACTTCGAAGGTGCGTGGCGCTACTTCTACCACGACTGCGACGAGGCCACCGCGCGCTGGGCGTTCGAGCGCCTCGGCCCCGAACGCTTCGGGGACACCACGGTGACGCCGGTGTCGGTGCCCAGGTTTTGGGCCGCCGATATTCCGCGCAGTTTCATCGTGTGCCTTCAGGATCGCTCGATGCCGCGGTGGCTGGCCGACACGGTAGCGCGCCGACTCGGGGTCGAGCAGCTGACGATCGACGCGTCACACTCCCCGTTCCTGTCGCGCCCACGGGAGCTGGCCGAGCTACTCGTGTACGCAACGACGACCACGCCCGCGGGTCCGCTAGTCCCCCACTAGTGCTGGCGAGCTGGCCCACACGTGCCGAGGTGATGCCACAAGCCACTCATGTTCCAGCTGCTGTCGTAGAACGCAGCCTGGCACGCGCTGTTGCGGCACTGCTTAAGACGCTGCCACGTGCCGGCCTGGCGGCTCAACATGATCTCGCCGAGAAGCGCGCCACTCAGCCAACGCCACCCCTGGCCTCTCGGCATCCACGAGATCTCCGCCGCGTCGACGAGCGTAAACCGCGCGGTGCCGGAAAAGCTGTCCAGCCGTCCGAGCGGGACTCCTGCGAGCGCACGCTCAAGCACGCTCCGAAATTCCCGCAGCCTGCCCGCATCGTAGTTCGTCAATGCCGGTGGCTGGCAGTACGTTCCCCGTTGGGCGGACCAGGCGCGTACGGCGTGCGCTGCCCAGGCTTGTGCATTCGCTGAGTCACGGAGGAGGTCCGGTCCGTGTTCCTTACTGGCCCCTGTGTTGAAAAAATCCTGGACCAATGCCAGACCGCCTGGCGCCGGGCGGAGCCCATAGCGTGCGGTGGCCGCCCATCGCGGTGCCGCAGCGCGATCGGGCGACTGGCTGAAATGATCCGTCGGCGACGAACTGAGCGAATACATGGAACTCCTTTGGCAGATATTGCATTGGCTTGGCCTCAGCCACGGACGATCAGTTCAGCCGCGCGTTCGGCGATCGCATAGACGGTCGCATTGGTGTTGGCCGACGGAATCGACGGCATCACAGAGGCGTCGGCAACGCGGAGGCGGCTGATGCCGTGCACGCGCAGTTCCGAGTCAACGACCGAAGTCTCGGTATCACCCATCGCGCATGTTCCCACTGGATGGAAGTACGTCGAGTAGTTGGTCTTCACGTACGCGCGCAGTGATTCATCGTCATCGACATCGCGGCCGGGCGCGATCTCTTCGCCCCGCCAAGCATCAAGTGCGCTTGCCTGCCCGATTCGGCGGATGAGCCGCAGCCCAGCGAGGGCGGTGAGCATGTCCCGGTCATCTCCGAAATAGTTCGGATCGATCAGCGGGCTGGCGCCGGCGTCGGGTCCCGACAGCCGGACGGTGCCGCGACTGAACGGTTGGATGACGGCTGCAAACATCCCGTAGCCGGTCTCGGGGCCATCCATCCCGGGCATGAGGCCCACACCGGAATCGAAAATGACGATCTGGAGATCTGGTGTGCCGTCTGCGAACTCGCTTTCAGCCAATCCGAGCACTTCGCCATGATTGGACGTGGCCTTCGGGATCGGAGCAGACGCACGATAAGTCACGGGCACCAGCACGTGATCGTGCAGGTTCGCGCCGACACCGGGTAGATCGTGTATGACGTCGAGTCCGACCGCACGGAGGTGCTCTTGCGGACCGATACCGGAGAGCATCAGCAACTGCGGCGACCCGATCGCGCCCGCGGTGACCACTACCTCGGCGGCCGCGGCTGCAAATGTCGGCAAGCCGTCGCCTGACCTGAATTCGATGCCGGTGCAACGGCGATCAGCAATGGCCAGCCGTTCGACGGTCGCGTTGGGCATAAAGTCAAGGTTTTCGCGCGCCAAAGCGGGCGTGAGATAGGCGTCGGCCGCGCTCTGGCGCTGCCCATTGACGATGTTGGCATCAACCGGTCCGAACCCAACCTCTAAGCCACCACTTATATCGGTCGCGTGGTCAAGTCCGCTTTCGATGGCGGCTTGTAGGCAGGCCGCAACCACTTCATGGAGCGGGCTCGTCGGTGCGACCTGCAGCGGGCCGTCGGTGCCGCGCAGGGCCGGATCCTTGCCTGCGCCGGTTTCGCACCGCTTGAAGTACGGCAGCAGGTCGTCGAATCCCCAGCCGGTGGCCCCGGCTCTCTGCCAGGCTTCATAACTCGTGTGATGTCCCCGCAAGTACATCATCCCGTTGATCGCGGATGAGCCGCCGATGCCGCGGCCACGCGGGAACGGGGTAGCCGCTCCGGTTGCAGCCTGGGGCGTCGTCATTTCTCCCCAACTCGCTTCGGAGTTAAGGAGTGTGGTCCATTCGGTCGCGACCGGACTCGCCGGGGGCGTCGTTCCACTCCCCGCCTCGAGCAACAACACTCGGACGGCAGGGTCCTCCGACAGCCGGGCTGCGATCACACACCCAGCGGTGCCCGCTCCCACGACGATGAAGTCATATGAGTCGGTCCGTAACATCGCCCGCTTTCCTTTCTCGCACTCGACGCCTTGCCGCACATTGGGCCCGTATCAATGCTAATCCAATATCGTAGCGTCGTTATTCCCTCGGGTTGCCGCCTGACACATGTGCTTGCACCATCAGGAGGTGTTAGCAACGCCACGCCACGTGGAGGAACACCTCAAGTACGTCTTCTGTTAGCAGTGGTATGGCTCCAGAGAACCGCCGATAACAAGCGCAGCAAGGGTGCTGGGCTGTTCATTTGGGGCCGTCTATCCGATTGTCAGAGGAGATCGCCATGTCAGCTCCTGCCAACGCCCGCGAGGCGCGGCTCATACGTCGATTCGACAAGTTGACCTCTGGCGACGCGCAACTTGTTGCCGCGCGGCCTGATCCAGCGATCACTGCAACACTGGACCGCCCCGACATGATGCTCACCGATGTGATGGCCACCGTGATGAACGGCTATGCTGACCGGCCCGCCCTTGGCCAGCGTGCCATGGAGTTCGTCACTGACGCCGCCGGTCGCACGGTCGCGCAGTTGCAGCCCCGGTTCGACACCTTGACCTACGGCGAGACATGGGCGCGGGTGCGGGCTCTGGCAGACGCCTTGGCCGGCGACCCCGTGCGGCGCGGCGATTGCGTCGTCACGCTCGGTTTCACCAGTGCGGACTACACCATCGCGGACATGGCGCTGTCGCTGGCCGGAGCCGTCGCGGTTCCACTGCAGACCAATGCGCCGCTGCACCAGCTGCGCCCGATCCTGGTCGAAACCGAGCCGGTGGCGATCCTGTCAAGTGTGGACCACCTCGATGACGCCGTCGAGCTCGCGCTGACCGCGCACGCCCCCAAACGTCTGGTGGTATTCGACTACCACCAGCAGATCGACGACCACCGCGACGCGTTCCAATCCGCCGCCACGCGCCTGGCCGACCTTCATGTCAGCGTCGAGACACTCGATGACGTGATCACGCAGGGGGCCAAGCACACTGACGGCCCACAGATCGCGCGTGGCGACCGCGACACGCTGCGAGTGTTGATCTACACCTCCGGAAGCACCGGCACTCCCAAGGGAGCGATGTACACCGACCGTCTGATGACCAACGGTTGGCGCGGATGGGTGGTCCCCGACTGGGACACCGACGGCACGCTACCGGCAATCACCTTGAACTTCATGCCGATCAGCCATGCGATGGGTCGCCTCATCCTCTATTCCACTCTGGGTGCCGGCGGCACGGCCTACTTCACTGCCCGCAGTGACCTGTCGACCCTGCTGGACGACCTAGCGCTGACACGCCCGACCAAACTCGACCTCGTCCCTCGCATCTGGGAAATGCTGTTCCAGGAAGTGCAGAGCGAAACAGACAGACGCTCCCCCGACGGCTCCGACCGGGAGGCCATCGAGGCGCACGTGATGGCCGAACAGCGCGAGAATCTCATTGGCGGCCGCCAGTTCTCAGCGACGACGACCTCAGCGCCAATCTCCGTAGAACTGCGATCCTGGGTCGAGCGCTTCCTCGACATTCACCTGATCGAGGTGTACGGCTCCACCGAGGACAGCGTCGTGCTGGTCGACGGGCGGATCGCCCACCCACCGGTAAGCGACTACAAGATGGTCGACGTGCCGGATCTGGGCTACTTCGGCACCGATCGTCCGCATCCGCGTGGTGAGTTGTTGGTCAGGTCAAGGGATGTGATCCCCGGCTACTACAAGCGGCCCGAAGTGACGGCCGAACTCTTCGACGCCGAGGGCTGGTATCACACCGGTGATGTGTTCGCCGAGATCTCCTCGGATGAGCTGACCTACGTCGACCGCCGCAACAACGTGCTGAAGCTCTCACAGGGCGAGTTCGTCACGGTCTCGAAGCTCGAGGCAGCCTATGGCGCTCACCCCTCGGTGCGACAGATCTTCGTCTACGGCAACAGCGCTCGCTCGTATCTACTGGCAGTTATCGTCCCGACCGACGACGCGCTGAGAAGCGTCGGCGGCGACGTGGCCGCAGTCAAGCCTCTGCTGAGCGAAGCGTTGCAGCGCATCGCTCGGGACGCGGGACTGCGGTCCTACGAAATCCCCCGCGACTTCCTGGTCGAAACCACGCCGTTCACTCTGGAGAACGGTCTGCTCACCGGCATCCGCAAGCTGGCCCGCCCTCAGCTGAAGCAGTACTACGGTCCCAAACTCGAGCAGCTCTACGTAGACCTAGCCGACGGCCAAGCGGATTTGTTGCGCTCGCTACGCCAGGACGGCGTGCACCGTCCGGTTCTCGAGACGGTCAGCCGGGCCGCCAGCGCGCTCCTCGGTGCCTCCTCGGCCGACGTGGCACCCGATGTCGCGTTCACCGACCTGGGTGGCGACTCACTGTCGGCGTTGACGTTCGCCAACCTGCTGGACGAGATCTTCGACGTCGACGTCCCAGTCGGAGTGATCGTGAGCCCGGCCAGCGACCTTTCCACCATCGCCTCCTACATCGACACCGAGCGCAATGGTGGGAGCAGGCGGCCCACCTTCGCGGCGGTCCATGGCCACAGTGCGATCGAGGTGTACGCCAGCGAACTGACGCTCGACAAGTTCATCGACGCCAAGACCTTGGCCGGCGCCCCGCATTTACCGGGGCCGAGCCGGGACGTGCGCACCGTGCTGATCACCGGAGCGACCGGGTTCCTTGGCCGCTACCTGGCCCTGCAGTGGCTGCAGCGGATGAACCTCGTCGGCGGCAAGGTCATCGCCCTCGTCAGGGCCAAGTCCGATGAGGATGCGCGCCGCAGACTTGATGCAACGTTCGAAACTGGCGACCCAAGCCTGCTCGAGCGCTACCGGTCGCTGGCGGCCGCGCACCTCGAGGTGATCGCCGGCGATAAGGCCGAAGCGAATCTCGGTCTGGAGCAAGCGACTTGGCAGCGACTGACCGACACCGTTGACCTGATCGTCGACACCGCAGCCCTGGTCAACCATGTACTGCCTTACAGCCAGCTGTTCGGTCCCAACGCCCTGGGCACCGCAGAACTCATCCGCATCGCACTGACGGCCCGGATCAAGCCGTTCGTGTATCTCTCGACGATCAGCGTGGGCGACGGTATTGAACCGGGCCGCTTCGTCGAAGACGCCGATATCCGCCAGATCAGCCCTACCCGCAAGATCGACGACAATTACGCCAACGGCTACGCGAATAGCAAGTGGGCCGGCGAGGTACTGCTGCGCGAGGCCAATGACCTGTGCGGCCTGCCGGTGTCGGTGTTCCGCTGCGACATGATCATGGCCGACACCACCTACGCCGGACAGATCAACGTGCCGGACATGTTCACCCGGATGATGCTGTCGCTGGTGGCCACCGGGATCGCCCCCGGCTCCTTCTACGAGTTGGACGCAGACGGTAAGCGACAGCGTGCCCACTTCGAGGGGCTGCCTGTCGAGTTCATCGCCGACGCCATCTCCACCATCAGCGCGCACCTGATCGCGAAAGGGAGCGCATCCTTCGAGACCTACCACGTGATGAACCCCTACGACGACGGCATCAGCATGGACACCTTTGTCGACTGGCTCATCGAGGCCGGCTACCCGATCACCCGGGTGCCCGACTTTGCGGCTTGGCTGGAGCGGTTCGAGAAGACACTGCGCGCGCTGCCCGCGACGCAGCGCCAGGCATCTCTGTTGCCTCTGCTGCATAACTACCAGGAGCCCCAACACCCGATCAACGGATCCACGGCGTCGACAGATCATTTCCAAGCGGCGGTGCAGGACAACAAGATCGGGCCATACCAAGACATTCCACACATCACCGCGTCTGTGATCGTCAAATACATCACCGACCTGAAGCTGCTCGGATTGCTCTAACCAACCAACGTAGGTGGTGACGAAATGTCAGTACATAACCGAGAATTCGATGGTTCCGAGGAGATCGCAGCTGCCGAAGTGGCCGTCGATCGAGCGGTTGCGGCCATGGATGCCGCTCGCGACCGACTGGACAAGGCCGCCGAGACGCTCCGAAAAGCACAGAGCGACCTCGTGATTGTGCAGGAAAAACACGGCATACCAGTCCCGGAATGGCCTGAGCATCGGTCGATTGGCCACCGATGGTGGGTAGCCAGGATCGATTGAGGGTCGCCGACCCGCCTCAAATCGCTTGTTGGACACTTGGTCCTGCAACAGCTCACATAGCGCATCAGCCGATTCTGCGTAGCGCTGCTAACATTCCCTTGTGGATACACGTACGGCGATGGTGCAAGCCGCGGAGGCCCAGCTACTCCTGTCCCCAGAACGCGACATCTCAACGCGAGCGGTATGCGACGCGGTGGGCGTCGGAGCCCCTGTGCTCTACAGACTGTTCGGCGACAAGAACGGCTTGTTGGCCGCTGTTGTCGACAGTGCGTTCCAGCGATATCTGGCGTTGAAGCGCACTCAGAAGCTTTCCGACGATCCGGTCAACGACCTGTATTCGGCGTGGGACGCTCACATTGCATTCGCGTTGAAGAATCAGGCTGTTTATCGCATCGCGTATGCCCCGGCGCTGACCGAGGTGCCTACCGGCGTTGACGAAGCGCGGCAGTTGCTACTTGTGAGACTGGTCCGGTGCGCGGAAGCCGGCGAATTGAACACCACGCCCGACGAAGCAGCCCAGATCATGATGGCTGCCTGCATTGGCGTCGCGCTGAGTCTGATTACGCAGCCCAACACCTTCAGCCATCCCGAGTTGTCCCATCGAGTCCGAGACGCCGTCCTCGGTGAAATGCTTGTCGAGGCGCCCACAGCCAATCGACATGGCGACGCGCTGAAATCCACTGCGCTACAGATGGCGGCGTTGATTCGTGCGAAACCCACACCGCTGACGAGCCCCGAGGTTTCGATGATGCTTCAATGGCTGGGCACTATCACCTCCGCCGTCAGCACCCCGGCCGCAACGAAGAGCACCGGCAATTCACGCTCGCGCCCTCGACGATAGAAGCGGTGCTTCGCGCCTCAGAGGCCAGAGACGATGACGCCGTTGCAGTCGGCGGCGGCCTGACGAAGCTTGGCCGCGGCCTGATAGGCATCCGAGTGGTACCACTCGCGGGCCGCTTCGACCGACTCGAACTCGAGGATCACGGTCTGGCTGCCGTGCCACTCACCCTCGAGCACCTCGGGCTTGGGGTCGAACGACAGCAGCGTTGAACCGGCCATCGCCTTGGCGGCCAACTTCCCGTACTCGGCCATCCCGGCCGGATCCTTGATGTCCTCGGTGATGATGATGTAGCCCTTGGGCATTCGATCTCCTCGGCTATTAGTCGATTTCGCTGATGGCTTGTTCGGGGCAGCATTCGATGGCTTCCTTGGCCCCGGCTTCGAGGCCGGCGGGGACCTCCGACGGGTCCGCGACGGCGTAACCGTC
>Ga0190272_10001210_pt1 | contig 12497 bp, 13 predicted proteins | sample Popmic504T_FD_133746 | JGI IMG/M metagenome (GOLD analysis project Ga0190272, IMG submission 133746) | Populus adjacent soil microbial communities from riparian zone of Shoshone River, Wyoming, USA - 504 T | ecosystem: Environmental > Terrestrial > Soil > Riparian zone | place: USA: Wyoming...
CGAGCCGCGGGTCGTCGACTGCCACGATCTGTCCCGTCAGCAGCCCGAACTTGTTCGATGCCCGCCCCGGGTAGAGAGCGAGGCACAGGATGCCGAGGCCGAGGCCGAACGGCATGAGCACGGCGGTGATCGAGTTGCGATCCCGCGCGCGGGTACCGAGCAGGCCGATCAGCGCCGCGGCCACGAGCGACCCGAGGATCGAGCCCTCGACGACTCCGACCCCGAAGAGGAGCCCTGCCGCAGCCCCGGCGAACGAGAGCTCGCTGATGCCGTGGACCGCGAACGCGAGATCGCGCGACATCACGAAAACCCCGACGAGGCCGCCGACGATACCGAGAACGGCGCCGGCCAGGATCGAGTTCTGCAGCAGCACGATGAGCGCCCCGTAGTCGGAGAAGTCGAAGAGCTGCGACCACCAGTCGTTCATCGGGCACCGCCCTCGTCGTCCGGGTGCGGATGGTCGTGACTGTGCCCATGATCGTGCGCGTGCGACTCGTCGGGAGCGCCGACGATCACGATCCGGCCGTGGGTGCGGATCACGTCGACCGGGGAGGAGTAGAGGTCGCTCAGCACGTCGGAGCGCAGCACCTCTGCGGGTGTGCCGATCCGGAAACGCCCGGCCGCCAGGTAGAGGACGCGATCGACATGTTCGAGCACCGGGTTGACGTCGTGCGTCACGAAGAGCATCCCGAAGCCGCGGTCGCGGCGATGCCGGTCGATCAACTCGCTGACGACCCGCTGCGCGCGCAGGTCGAGCGAGCTGAGCGGCTCGTCGCAGAGCAGCAGGCGCGGGTCGCCGGCGAGGGCCTGGCCGACCCGAAGGCGCTGCTGCTCGCCGCCGGAGAGCCCCGAGACCGGGACGCGCGCGTAGTGCGAGGCGCCGACGGCGTCGAGCAGGGCGTCGATGGTGCGGCGGCGGGAGGCGGCCGGGAAGGGGACGCCCCAGCGGTGACCGTCGACCCCGAGCGCGACCAGATCGCGCCCGCGCAGGGCGACCCCGTCATCCGGGCGCCTCTGCTGCGGGATGTAGCCGATGCGACGGTCTCCGTGACGGATCGGATCGCCGAGCAGGGTCGCGGTGCCTGCGGTCAGCGGATGCTGCCCGAGCACGGTCTTGAGCAGGCTGGTCTTGCCCGAGCCGTTCGCGCCGAGCACGGCGATGAACTCGCCGGGTGCGACGTCGAGGTCGAGTCCGGTCCACAGCGAACGGCCGCCCAGCGTCAGGGCGGCGTCGCGTAGGGAGAGGACGGGAGCTGCGGTCATGAGACGAGCGCACCCTCGATGTCGTCGAGCACGCGGTGCTGCCACAGCAGGTATCCGGTGCCCGCAGGAACGGTCTCCGAGACGGCCACCGCCGGGATGCCGGCCTCAGCGGCGGCATCGAGGACCGCGTCCGTCTGCGGGCCACCGGTCTGGGCGTTGTAGACGACGAGCGCGACCGAGCCGTCACCGATCAGGTCCAGCACGCGTTGCATGAGGGTCGGCGGGATGTCGGTGTCGTCCTCGATGGCCTCGCTGAACTCGGGAGGCGTGCGGTTCTCGAGCCCGATCGCGTCCAGCACATAGAGAGGCACCGGCTCGGTGATGATGACGCCCGCACCCGCGAACCGCTCGGCGAGCGATATCTCGTGGCCGACGAGGCCGTCGTCGATCTCCGTCACCAGTGCGGCTGCGTTCGCGGCATAGGCGGCTGTTCCATCGGGATCGATCGCAGCGAAGGCGTCGGCCAGGACGTCGGCCAGAGCCGCGACCGTCGGGTAGTCGTACCAGACGTGCTCGTTGAATCCGTCGGCGTCGGCATCGTGGCCGGAGAGGTCGACGACGTTCACGACGGCCGCTGCGTCGTTTCCGGAAGCGGCCAGCATCGTGCCGACGAAGTCGTCGTATCCGCCGCCGTTCTCGATCACCACGTCCGCCCGTGACAGGGCGAGCTGCACGCGGGCATTGGCCTCGAACTGATGCGGATCCTGCGACGGGTCGTCGATGATGCTGGTGATCTCGACATCGTCGCCGCCGACGGACGCGGCGATGTCGCCGTAGACGTTCGTCGACGCGACGACTCGCAGCACGCCGTCCTCGGTGTTGTCTGGCTGCGGGCCGGTGCACCCGGCGAGCGCTGCCGCCACGACAGCGGAGACGACGAAGGCGACGGGTTTGAGCACCTCGCTACGCTAGTCCTTATTGATAACCATTGTCAAAACGGTTCTCAATAGGCTGCGGGCTCGGTACCGCAGGGGCTGCGGCGGCCCAGAGGATCAGTCGAGCAGCAGCGCCGGCTCTTCCAGCACGCTCGCGATGTCGGCGGTGAACCGGCTCGCGACGTCGCCGTCGACCACGCGGTGATCGAAACTGGCGCCCACGGTCGTGACGAACGCGGGACGTACCTCGCCATCCACCACCCACGGCTTCTGCTTGATCGCGCCGAGCGCGATGATCCCGACCTCGCCCGGGTTCAGGATCGGGGTGCCCGTGTCCATGCCGTAGGAGCCGATGTTGGTGATCGTGATGGTGCCGCCCGACATCTCGGCCGGCTGCGTCTTGCCGTCGCGCGCCGTGATCGTCAGCTGCTCGAGCGCCTGGGCGAGCTCGAGCAGGCTGAGCTCCTGCGCGTCCTTGACGTTCGGCACGATCAGGCCCCGCGGCGTCGCAGCTGCGATGCCGAGGTTGACGTAGTGGTGCACGATGATCTCTTTGTCGGTCCAGCTCGAATTGACCGTGGGGTTGCGGCGCACCGCCCAGATCACGGCCTTCGCCATCACGAGCAGGGGGCTGACCCGCACACCGGCGAAGTCGGGCGAGTTCTTGAGGCGCTTGACGAACTCCATGGTGCGGGTGGCGTTGACGTCGGTGAAGACGCTGACGTGCGGAGCCGTGAACGCACTCGACACCATCGCCGCGGCGATGGCCTTGCGCATGCCCTTGACCGGGATGCGGTCCTCGCGCTTGTCGCCCCACTCCGGCGTCTGGATGTTGCGGAACACGCTCGCCTGCGATGCCTGGCGGATCACGTCGTCGCGGGTGATCTCCCCCGCGAGTCCCGTGCCGCTCACCTGGGTGAGGTCGACATCCAGATCCTTGGCGAGCTTGCGGATCGGCGGCTTCGCGATGACCGGGCTCGCCGATGCAGCGGGAACGGACGAGGGGCGGGCGGCCTGCACGGCGCCTGCGAGTTTCGACGCCGCCTCCTGAGGAGCGTCGGCTGAGCCATCGGGAGCGACGGTAGTCGGCCGGCGGCGGCGCGAGGTCGCGTGCCCGCCCTTCGACCCGTAGCCGACGAGGACGGCGCCGGATCCCTCCTCGGCGGGTGCCGGCACCGCGGAGGCCGCGGGAGCAGCATCCAGCTCGGGCCGTTCTGCCGTATTCGTCGTGCGGCCCACCTCGCCCGTGGTGTCGGCGTCGCCGGGGGCCTGCAGCTCGATCGAGCCGCCCGACGAATCCACCCGGATGATGGGCGTGCCCACCTCGACGGTCGCACCCTCGTCGGCGAGCAGGGCGGTGACCGTGCCGGCGAACGGGGAGGGGAGCTCGACCAGCGATTTCGCCGTCTCGATCTCCACGAGCACCTGGTTGACCGTGACCGCGTCGCCGGGCTTGACCTTCCACGAGACGATCTCTGCCTCGGTCAGGCCCTCGCCGACATCCGGCAGCGGGAACTCGGACTGTGCCACGGGGGCTCCTTCGTTGTCTGACGGGCTCGCGGTCGCGCGGACCTAGTAGGCCAGCGACCGGTCGACGGCCTCGAGGACGCGGTCGGCGTCGGGGAGGTAGGCGCCCTCTAGCTTGGCGGGCGGGAACGGGGTGTCGAAGCCGCTGACCCGCAGGACGGGCGCCTCGAGAGAGTAGAACGCGCGCTCGGCCACGGTCGCGGCGATCTCGGAACCGACGCTGACGTTGCCCGGCGCCTCCTGGGCGACGATCAGGCGCCCGGTCTTCTGGACGGACGCGAGGATCGGCTCGTAGTCGATCGGCGAGAGTGAGCGCAGGTCGATGACCTCCAGGCTCGTCCCCTCGCCCGCGGCGATCTCGGCCGCCTGCAGCAGCACCGAGACCATCGCGCCGTGCCCGACGACGGTCACCTCGGTGCCGGTGCGGATGACCCGGCTGCGATGCAGCTCGATCCCGCTCGCGCCGCGATCGACGTCGCCGCGCTGCCAGTACCGGCTCTTCGGCTCGAAGAACATCACCGGGTCGTTGCTCGCGATCGCCTCCTGGATCATCCAGTAGCCGTCGTGCGGGGTGGCCGGGCTGATCACGCGCAGGCCCGCGGTATGCGCGAAGTACGCCTCGGGGCTCTCCTGGTGGTGCTCGACCGCCCCGATGTGCCCGCCGTACGGAACTCGGATCACCACGGGGAACGACTGCGACCCCTCGTGGCGGTAGGTCAGCTTCGCGAGCTGCGAGGTGATCTGGTCGAAGCCGGGATAGATGAAGCCGTCGAACTGGATCTCGCACACCGGGCGATAGCCGCGCATCGCGAGGCCGATCGCCGTGCCGATGATGCCGCTCTCCGCGAGCGGGGTGTCGAGCACGCGCTTGTCGCCGAACTCGGCCTTCAGCCCGTCGGTGACGGTGAAGACGCCACCGAGGGTGCCGATGTCCTCGCCCATCATCAGGACCTTCGGGTCGGCCGCCATCGCGGCGCGCAGGCCCGAGTTGATCGCCTTCGCAAGGGTGAGCGACTCGACCGCGGGCACGACGGGGGCGGCGCTCTTCGTCGCGGGCGGGGTCTTCGCCGCGGGCGGGGTCTTCGCCGCGGGCGCCGTCTTCGTCTTGGCGGCCGTCATGCGCGGTCACCGTCGGCGGTGTCGTACGACGCCTCGTACGCCGAGAGCCATGCGGCCTGGGCGTCGACTCCGGCGTGGGCGTCGGTGTAGACGTTCGTGAACATCTTGGATGCCGGCGGCACGCCCAGGCCGTTCGTGCGCACCCGCATGTCGGCCGCGACATCCTCCGCCTCGGTCGCGACATCGGCGAAGAACGCGTCGCCCTCGCCCTTCGCCCGCAGGAACGCCTCGTAGCGCACGATCGGATCGCGCTCGCTCCAGAACGTCAGCTCCTCGGCATCCCGGTACTTCGACGGGTCGTCGCTCGAGGTGTGGGCGCCCATCCGGTAGGTGAGCGCCTCGATGAACCCGGGGCCCCGGCCGCTGCGCGCGTCATCGAGGGCCTGCGCCGTGGTCGCGTAACTCGCGAGCACGTCGTTGCCGTCGATCTGCACGCTCGGGATGCCGAAGCCGGTCGAGCGCAGATAGAGCGGCGTGCGCGACTGGCGTTCGACCGGCACCGAGATCGCCCAGTGATTGTTCTGCAGGAAGAACACCTGGGGGGTCTGGTAGCTCGCGGCGAACACGAAGGCCTCGCTCACGTCGCCCTGGCTCGTCGCGCCGTCCCCGTAGTAGACGAGAACGGCTGCGTCGGTTTCAGGATCGCCGGTCGCGGTCACGCCGTCGAACTGGAGGCCCATCGCATACCCGGTCGCGTGGAGCGACTGGGATCCGATCACGAGGGTGTAGAGGTGGAAGTTGCCGGTCTCGGCCGGCACCCAGCCGCCGTGGCTGAGCCCGCGCAGCATCTCGATGATCTTCATCGGGTCGAGGCCGCGGATCCGGCCGACGACGTGCTCGCGGTACGCGGGGAAGATGTGGTCCTGCGCCTTGGCGGCATAACCCGATCCGACCTGGGCGCCCTCCTGGCCGAGGCTCGGGATCCAGAGCGCGAGCTGGCCCTGCCGCTGCAGGTTGCCGGCCTCGATGTCGAAGCGCCGGATGATCACCATCTGGCGGTAGAAGTCCTGCAGCCGGGCGTCGTCGAGCTTCGCGATCCATGGAAGGTAGGGGGCCGTGGCGTCGTTCTCGACGAGTGTTCCCTGGGGCGAGAGCACCTGGAGCGTCGCCTCGGTGTAGGACATGAGAACTACCCTAGCCCGGCGTTTTCGGGCGTTTCCCGGAGGGTCCCGACAACCTCGGAGGCGGCGCGTAGGAGTGTTTCCACAGACTCCGGCTCCCCGATGGAGACCCGGATGCCCTCCGGCGCGAACACGCGCGCGACGATGCCGTTGGCCTCCAGCGTCCCCGCCGCTTCGGTCGTCTGCTCGCCGGTCGGGAGCCAGACGAAGTTGCCCTGCGCGACCGGGATGGCGTGGTCGCCGATCCAGCCTCGCTCTGCGAGACCCCGCTCGACCTCGGTGCGGCGCTCGATGAGCACCGCGACCCGGTCGAGCAGCTCCGGCTCGTTGTCGAGCGCCGCAAGCGCGGCCCGCTGCGCCGGCTCGGTGACGGAGAGCGGGACGGCGGTCGCGCGTGCCGCGTCCAGGATGTAGGCGGGGCCGACGGCGTACCCGACGCGCAGGCCGGCGAGACCGTATGCCTTCGAGAAGGTGCGCAGCACGACGAGGTTCGGGTAGCGGCCGAGAAGCGGGATGCCGTCGACCGCGGCCGGGTCGGTCACGAACTCGCGGTACGCCTCGTCGAGCAGCACGAGCACCGTGTCGGGCACCTTCGCCATGAACGCCTCGAAGTCCGCGCCGGTGACGATCGTGCTGGTCGGGTTGTTGGGAGTGCAGACCAGGATGACGCGGGTGCGGTCCGTGACCGCGGCGGCCATCGCATCCAGGTCATGTGTCGCGTCGTGTTCTGGACCGCTGCGCAGCGGCACCCGCACGCTCGTCGCGCCGGAGACGGTGACCAGGCCTGGGTACGCCTCGAAGGAGCGCCAGGCGTAGAGGACCTCGTCGCCGGGTCCCGCCGCCGCCTGGATCAGCTGCTGGAGGATCGACACCGACCCCGCACCGACCTGGATCTCGTCGGACGTGACGCCGTAGCGCTCGGCCAGGCGTGCGCGGAGCACTGTGGCGGCGCCGTCCGGGTAGCGGTTCACGCTCGCCTCTGCGACGGCCTCGAGCACGGCCGGGAGCGGCGGGAACGGGTTCTCGTTCGACGACAGCTTGAAGGCGTCTGCCGCCGCGGGCCTGCCCTGGCGGTAGGGCTGGAGGGCGGCGATCTCGGGACGGAGCGTCACGACCATGCGGACCAGCCTAGAGCCGCGCGAACACGTGTCCGCGCGGTGTCCTACCGCTCGGTGCCCGGCGATGCCACAATGGCCCGCATGGGACGCCTCCTCCTCCGCCTTCTGATCAACACCCTCGCCCTCTGGCTGACCACGGTCATCCTCGCCGGGCACGTCGACATCCGGTCGTTCGGCTCCGAGGGCGACACGCTCGCCTTCGTGCTGACGCTCGTGCTCGTCGCCGTGATCTTCGGTCTCGTCAACGGGATCGTCGGGGGGATCGTGCGCGTCGTGGCGTTCCCGATCTATGTGCTCACGCTCGGCCTCATCTCGTTCGTCGTCAACGGCCTGCTGCTGCTGCTCGTCGCGTGGATCAGCGGCCTGATCGGTTTCGGCCTCTCGGTCGAGAACTTCGGGTGGGGAGTACTCGGAGCTCTGCTGCTCGGCATCATCGCCTGGCTGATCGGCATCATCCTGCGCCCGTTCACGGGATCGACCCGCCGCTCGACCAAGTAGGCGTCACCGCGGCGGGAATGCCGGCGCCGAGCGACTTGCCCGGGGCGAGGTGCTTCTCTCCGCCGCGCTCCGCGTGATAGGTCATCACGGTGATCGTGGCCCCGTCCCGGTGCTCAAAGCCGGCGGTGAACGCATCCATCGCGGCGATCTGCCGCCGCACCGCAAGCGACTCCGCGGCGTCGATGGCCGTCGCTGTCGCGGCATAGGCCTCCCGCTGGTGCGCCGGGGCGGGCTCCGCGGTCGGGATCGGTGCGCCCGGTGCGAACGCCCGGCGTTCGACCTGCAGGAGGTGATGGTCGGACTGCGGCCCGGCCAGCGCCGGGATGAAGTCGTCGGTGTTGCGGATCGCCATCCCGGCGAGACCCTCCGGTAGCGCGATCCCTCCGGCCGGAGCCCCGTAGGTCTCAAGGCCCACCGTGTTCCATGAGTCCGACGCCGCGAGCCGTGCTGCGATGAGACCGCCCTGCGAGAACCCGATGAACTGCACCTGGTCTGAATCGCGGACACCCGCGTCGTGCATCGCGAGCTCGGTCGCGCGGAGCGACCCGGCGCCGAGACCGGCGACGGCAGCGACGTTGCTCGTGAGGTCCCACGGCTCGTCGGTGGCGACCGGCGAGAACGTCTCGGTCGGGCCGACGTAGACCACGTACCGGGGCGGCTCGCCCGGGGCGTCGTACCGCTCGATGCGGACCTGATCGTTCTCCGGCACGCGGGACAGCCGGTCGAGGGTGCCGTGCGCCCCGTGTGTCACCCGAGAGGTCGTGACGCGCTCCATCGACACCGCCCCCTCCCGGAACAGCCCGATCGATCCCCCTGCCAGCATGGTGATCGCCGCACCCGCCTCGACTTCGGTGAATCCGTGAGAGGCCGCAAGACTCTCGACCGCTCCGGGCGAGAGCCCCATCGCCGACCCCGTCGCGTCGTCGATGCTCATCACGGTCGCGCGCACGCCCTCGACGAACGCCGGGTCGGTGATGAGCTCCGGATGGTCGAGCAGCCACCGCTCCAGGCCGTCGACGGGCAGATCCTCCGGCCCGAGCCCGGCCGCGCGGGCGGACAGCAGAGACGGCATGCCGGCGATGACAAGGCCACGGAGAGCGGGGCCGAACAGGATGCCGACCAGTTCGCCGAGCCGCAGTGCCTGCGACTGCTGCCGCTCCTCGGCAGCGGTGTACCCGGCGATCGCCTGCCTGAGGTCGGCGTCGGCGCGCCGGGCGACCGCCGCCGCAGAGCGCACGGCCACGCGAGCCCCGTCCAGGTGCGCGGCGCTGCGCATCGCGGCCGCCGCGCCCGGCACGCCCGCGGCGGCGGTCGCCAGCGCCCCGACGCCGAGCGCGTCGATCCGGTCGAGCGCCACCGCGTCCGATTCGAGGGAGTCGTGCAGCCGGGCGAGCCGCTCGGTCTGAGCCAGCAGGGCGTCCGTCGCGACCATGACCTGGCTGCCGCGGCCCGCGGGGGTCACCCACAGCGGACCGCCGAGCGCCGGATCGGGCAGCGGTGCCGGTGGATGGGTCGAGTGCATGCGTCAGCCGCCGAGCTCTGCGAGCGCGAGCCTGCTCGTCTGCAGCGCCGTCGACACCGCACGCTCCGCGACGGCGACCCGCGAGCGGAGCCGCGACTCGAGGCCGTCGTACGCGTCGGACGCCGGTCCGTGCCAGTCGGCGGGGGCGACGGCCGGGTGCGCCTCGGCGGCGTGCAGGCCGGCGGCGATCGGGGCGAGAGCCGCGACCTGGTGCTCGAGGGCTCGCCGCAGAGCGTCGCCGGCGGGCTGGGATATCGGTCCATGCGAGGTCACCGTCGCCTCCTTCCGGTGCCCAGGATCGCAACCGGTAGCGCCGCCTCGGGTGCCACGTCCGCGGCCGGTGCGCACCGCATCCGGAAGCGGTCCTGTGAAGGAGGGCAAAGCGGGAGACATCGGAGCCCGCGGAGCGAGACAATGGAGTATGAGCTTCGACCGCGCAGCCGATGTGCCGCCGGTCTTCCGCATCTGCTTCGTGTGCACCGGCAACATCTGCCGGTCGCCGATGGCCGAGGCGATCTTCCGCAGGCTCATCGCCGAGAAGCGACTCGGGCGCCGGCTCGCCGTCAGCTCCGCCGCAACCGGCGACTGGCACGTCGGCGAGCGCGCCGACGCCCGCACCATCGAGGCGCTCGGCAAGCTCGGCTACGACGCCACCGCCCACCGCGCCCGGCAGTTCGACCCGGCGTGGTTCGGCGACCTGGATCTCGTCATCGCCTTCGATCGCGGGCAGGAACGCATCCTGCGTGAGTGGGCGCACGACGAGCACCAGGGCAAGGTGCAGCTGCTCACCGGCTTCGACCCCGACTCGGCGGGGGTGATGGACGTCCCCGATCCCTACTACTCCGACGCCGCGCTGTTCGACAGCGTGCTCTCCACGATCGAGCGGGCGAGCGTCGCCCTCTTCCGCCAGCTGGAACCCGGCATCAGACAGGGAGTCTCATGAGCCTGCCCCCTCAACCGCTCAGCCCGCTCGACGGTCGGTACCGCGCCGCCGTCGAGGACCTCGGCGAGCACCTGTCGGAGGCGGCACTGAACCGGGCCCGCGCACATGTCGAGGTCGAATGGCTGATCTCGCTCACCGAGCGCCGGATGTTCGGGACCGAGCCCCTCGAAGCCGAGGCGTCCCGCGCGCTGCGTCAATGGGTCGCCGACTTCGGCCAGGCCGAGATCGACGAGCTCGCGACGCTCGAGGCGACGACGCGCCACGACGTGAAGGCCGTCGAATACCTGGTGCGCGGCAGGCTGCCCGCGCTGGGGCTCACGTCCGTGGCCGAGCTCACGCACTTCGCCTGCACGAGTGAGGACATCAACAACCTCGCGTACGCACTGACCATCCGGTCCGCCCTCGCCGAGGTGTGGGTGCCGCGGCTGCGGCTCGTGCTCACCGCCCTGCGGGAGCGGGCGACCGAGGGGCGCGGCATCCCGATGCTCGCGCGCACGCACGGCCAGCCGGCGACCCCCACGACGATCGGCAAGGAGTTCGCGGTGTTCGCCGCACGCGCCGAGCGGGTCCTGGCGCGGATCGAGGCGGTGCGGCCCCTCGGCAAGTTCAGCGGCGCGACCGGCACGTTCGCCGCGCACCTCGTGGCCGACCCGGACGCCGACTGGCCCGCGATCTCCCGCGAGTTCGTGACCTCGCTCGGTCTCGACTGGAACCCCCTGACGACCCAGATCGAATCGCACGACTGGCAGGCGGAGCTGTACTCCGCGATCAGCCATCTCAACCGCATCCTGCACAACCTCTGCACCGACGTGTGGTCGTACATCTCCCTGGGGTATCTGGCTCAGGTTCCGCAGGAGGGCGCGACCGGGTCGTCGACGATGCCCCACAAGATCAATCCGATCCGGTTCGAGAACGCCGAGGCCAACTTCGAACTGTCGTGCGCGCTCCTCGACTCGCTGGCGGCGACCCTGGTCACCAGCCGCCTCCAGCGGGATCTCACCGACTCGACGACCCAGCGCAACGTCGGCGTCGCGCTCGGTCACTCGCTGCTGGCGCTCGACAACCTCGCGCGCGGGCTCGGCGAGATCGCGATCGCTCAGCCGGCGCTCGAGGCGGACCTCGACGCCAACTGGGAGGTGCTCGGCGAGGCCATCCAGACGGTGATCCGCGCGGAGGTCACCGCCGGGCGGAGCTCCATCGCCGACCCCTACGCGCTGCTCAAGGAGCTGACGCGCGGCAAGCGGGTCGGGCCGAAGGAGCTCCGCGCGTTCGTCGAGGGGCTCGACATCGGGGCGGATGCGAAGGCGCGGCTGCTCGCACTGACTCCCGCCACCTACGTCGGGCTGGCCGACACGCTGGTCGGCTACCTCGACTGACGTCGCGCCCGCGGCCGACCGGATGCGCGGCGGCTAGTGCCCGCGACCGCCGTCGTCCGGCCCGGTCTCGTCGTCGTCGCGCTTCGGCGACACCGCGAGCAGCAGCATCGCGAACACCACGAGCGACACGATGAACGCCACACCCGTGAACTCGGCCGCGAGCAGCAGGTTGCGCGTGCCGAAGAAGGTGATCAGCCCGGTGACCGCGGCCAGCGCGGCCGAGAGCCCGAGCAACTCGGCGGGTCGGGTGCGATCCCGGCGGGACGGCACGGTCACGACGACGCCCCCGAGGTCGCGTTGGTACGGGCGCGTGCCTGCCTCGGCGACGCGGCGGCGATCGCGAGCAGCACGCCGGTGACGATCCCCCAGCCGCCGAGCAGCCCGACGACGATGATCGGCGAGGTGAGGAGGCCCTCGACGCCCTTGTCGCCGGTGAACCGGTCGGCGATGTCCGGCGGGATTATGAGCACGATCGCCCCGAGCAGCACGGTCAGGCCGCCGACCGCGATCCAGTCGGTCCAGGCGACGACGCGACGACGGGCCCGGATGCCGGAGACCAGTTCCAGCGCACCCGTCACGATCGCCCATCCGCTCAGGATCCACACGAGGTAACCGATCCCCCCACCGGGCAGCACGAGGGCTGCGATCCCGGCGGCGACGCTGACGACGGCGTGCGCGCGGAACGCCGTGCGCGAGATCGGCTCCGCACGCGGGCCGAACGATCCCGCCGCGAGCAGCAGGCCGCTGAGCACTGCGAAGACACCGAAGACGAGGAGCCCGAAGGTGGCGGTGTGCCCGGCCGTGAAGGTGATGACGAGCCCGAGCGCGAGGGCCAGGAACGCGCGGCCTGCCGGAAGGATCCACGCGTCGAGCACGAGTGCCAGTCTAGGTCGCAGCCGCTGGGGACTCAGACCCTCGGCATGTCGGTGAATCGCGAGTACATGCCCGCGAACGAGACCGGGATCGTGTCGGTGCGACCGTTGCGGTGCTTGGCGACGATGAGGTCCGCCTCGCCCGCACGCGGGTGGTCGCGCTCGTAGGCGTCTTCGCGGTGCAGGAGGATCACGATGTCGGCGTCCTGCTCGAGCGATCCCGACTCGCGGAGATCGGCCAGGGCGGGCTTCTTGTCGGCGCG
>Ga0190272_10001211_pt1 | contig 12496 bp, 11 predicted proteins | sample Popmic504T_FD_133746 | JGI IMG/M metagenome (GOLD analysis project Ga0190272, IMG submission 133746) | Populus adjacent soil microbial communities from riparian zone of Shoshone River, Wyoming, USA - 504 T | ecosystem: Environmental > Terrestrial > Soil > Riparian zone | place: USA: Wyoming...
CGGCACACGCGCGAGCTCTTGGCCAGGGCGGGTGAAGCCCATGCGGTCCATGGACGAGCCGGCCAGCGCGCGGCTCACCTCTTCGCCGCCGCTGACCCGCAGCGGCAGCGGCTTGGCCAGCCGCACGGCGGGCGAGCCATAGACGCCGACGCCATAGGTCCGCGAGCCGACCTTTACGACGCCATAGCCGGCGTGCGTGCACTCCGCATGCAGCAGGTTTTGGCGGTGGCCGGGGCTGTGTTCCCACATGTCCTCGAACTCACGCGGCGTCGTCGCGCGTTGGGGCTCCTCGCGCCAGGCGAGGTTCTCGGCGACGGGGCCGGCCTTGTCGCGCACCAGCAGCGAGGCGCGGTCGAACGGCGTGAAGCCCTCGGGCGTGTTGTGGGAGAAGTAGTTGCGGGCCGCCATGTCGGCGGCCTGGGCGCGGGCGCAGGCGGCCAAACCGTCATCCCAGGCGAAGGAAGCCATGCGCTGGCCCGAGCGAAAGCCGTTTGTGCTGCGCAGCAGGGCGCGGGCAAAGCCCTCGTCGAAACGGCCGCCGCCCGCGTCGCCGAGCCGCGCCCGAAGACGGTTCTCATAGGAGAGCCAGGACGAGGTGGTGGCTGCATGAGCGAATGCGGTCGGGGCCGCCGCGGTAATCAATGCGCCCGCAAACATGCTGCGCCGGGTCATCATCATTTTGCCCACCCCAAATACGCCAGGTTCCCCAGCGTTATGCCTCAGCTCGCGAGGTCTGTGGATGTGGCCTGCTGTCGCGCTTAAAAGGACCTCATGCGCAAGATCACCTCGATCTACCTGGCCGGCCCGGAGACCTGGTATCCGGAAGCCGGGGACCACGCCGCCGCCCAGCGGGCCACCTGCGAGCTGGCCGGTTTCGTGGGCCTCACCCCCGCCACCATCGCCACCAGCGAGGTCGAAGGCTCCGAGCTTGGGGCGCGGGAAATCTATGCCGGCCGCATGGCGCTGATGCGCCAGGCAGACGCGGCGGTGGTCAACCTGACGCCCTGGCGCGGGGTGTCGTGCGATCCGGGCGCGGCCTTCGAGGCGGGCTTCCTGTCCTGCCTGGGCAAGCCGGTGTTCGGCTTCCTCAATGTCAGCGACGAGTCGGAGGCCGAGTACGGCGAGCGGGTCGAGGCTTTCGTGGGCGCCACCCGGGATGAGGAGGGCGTCTGGCGCGACGGCGACGGCTGTCTGGTCGAGGACTTCGGCCTGCCCGAAACGCTGATGCTGTGGGCCGAGGCGCGACGGCTGTTCGTCATCGTCACTCCCGACCCACTGGGCGACCTGACCGGGCTGGAGCTGTGCCTCACCGCCGTGCGCAGCTACGCCGACTAGCGCCAGGGCAGGGCGGCCGCGCCCCGCAGGATGGCCTCGGTCTGCGCCGTGTGCTTGCCGCCTTCACGGTCGTGCAGCACTAGCGGCGGCAGCAACACCAGCGGCGCCTTGCCGGTCTTGATCGCCCGCACCAGCACCCGCTTGGCCGGTGCGTCGGCGAAGGGGTGGACTGGCCGCACGCGGAACGACCCGGCCTTGAGGGCCAGCAAGGCCAGCAGGTCCGCCAGCCGGTCGGCGCGGTGGATAATGGTGATGGCGCCGCCTTCGCGCACCGCCTTGATCAGGAAGGCGGTCCAGCTTTCCAGCCCGTCGTCGGCCATCCAGGCGCCGGTCTTGGACCCATGCGGCGCGCGCAGTTCCGAAGTGTCATCGAAGAAGGGCGGGTTGGAGATGGCGTGGTCGAACGGCGCCAGCCCCAGCACGCGAAAGCCCTGGCCAACGTCGCCGCCGGTGGCCTCCACGCTATCCTGCCGCTGATTGAGGACGATGTTCTCGCGCGCCAGCGCCAGCGCCGCCTCGTCGCGCTCGACGCCGACGAACCGCGCGTCCGGCGAGCGCACCGCCGCCGCCAGCATCGCGCCGCCCGCCCCGCAGCCGGCCTCGATCACCCGCTCGCCCGGCGCAGGATCGCAGGCGGCGGCCAGCAGCGCCGCGTCGACGCCGGCCCGATAGCCGACGCGCGGCTGCCTTAGCCGCACGCGGCCGTCCAGCAGGCCGTCCTCGGTCACGTCCGTCGTGGCGTCCATGGGTGTCCAAAGCCTTGTGCTCGCCTTGACCCTGACCTATCCCGCCACCATTGTCCCTCGCAACGGCGCCGAGGGTGGGCGGTAGCCCAAGCAGGGAGCCCCATGGCCTTCGAGACCGCAAACACCGCCGTCGCCAGAGCGCCCGGATCGGTGGAGCGTCTCGTGCTGCTGGCTGAGCCAGACATGGCCGGGGTCAACGCCTTCATCGCCGAGCGCATGCAAAGCCCGGTGGCCATCATCCCGGCGCTGGCCGACCACCTGGTGGGCGCTGGCGGCAAGCGGCTGCGCCCGCTGGTCACCATCGCCGGCGCGCGGCTGGCCGGGGCCACCGACGACGCCTGCCAGAAACTGGCCGCCGCGGTCGAGTTCATCCACACCGCGACCTTGCTGCACGATGATGTGGTGGACGCCTCGGAGCTGCGGCGCGGCAAGGTCGCGGCCCACCTGATCTGGGGCGGCACGCAGAGCGTCCTGGTCGGCGACTACCTGTTCGCCCGCGCCTTCGAGCTGATCGTCGAGGCCAGCTCGATGAAGGCGCTGGAGATCCTGGCCCGCGCCTCCCGCGTCATCGCCGAGGGCGAGGTGCTCCAGCTCACCCGCTCGCACGACCTGGCGCTGTCGCAGGAGGTCTATCTTGAGATCATCTCGGCCAAGACCGCCGAGCTGTTCGCCGCCGCCGCCGAGGCCGGCGCGGTGTCGGCCGGCGTGGCCGACGACAAGTGTGCGGCATTGCGGGCCTTTGGCCTCAATCTCGGCATCGCCTTCCAGCTTGCCGACGACGCGCTCGATTACGGCGGCTCCACCGGGGCGCTGGGCAAGAACGCCGGCGACGATTTCCGCGAGGGCAAGGTCACCCTGCCGCTGCTGCTGGCCATCGCCCGCACCGGCGAGCGCGAGGCCGCCTTCTGGGAGCGCACCGTCGCCCGTCGCGAACAGGTGGAAGACGATTTCCGCCGCGCCCGCGACCTGATAGCCGCGGCGGGCGCCGTGGAGGCCACGCTGGACCTCGCCGCCGACTACGCGTTGCGGGCCAAGGCGGCGCTGACTGCCTTCCCACGCAACGACTGGCGCGAAGCGCTCGAAGCCCTGGCGGATTTCGCGGTCAGCCGGCGCGCCTAACCCGGCGAGATCATCTTCTCCGGCCGCACGTACTCGTCGAACTCGGCGTCCGTCACATAGCCGCCGCCGACCGCTTCCTGGCGCAGGGTCGTGCCGTTCTTGTGGGCGGTCTTGGCGATCTTGGCTGCGTTGTCGTAGCCGATCCTGGGGGCCAAGGCGGTGACCAGCATCAGCGAGCGGTCGAGGGCGGCCTTGATGTTGTCCTCGCGCGCTTCGATCCCCACCACCATGTTGTCGGTGAAGCTGATGGCCGCGTCGCTGAGCAGGCGGCAGGACTGCAGGAAGTTGTAGGCCATCACCGGGTTGAAGACGTTGAGCTCGAAGTGGCCCTGGCTGCCGGCGAAGGCCACCGTCGTCTGGTTGCCCATCACCTGGGCGCAGACCATGGTCAGGGCCTCCGACTGGGTCGGGTTGACCTTGCCCGGCATGATCGACGAGCCCGGCTCGTTCTCCGGCAGGGCCAGTTCGCCAAGGCCGGAGCGCGGGCCGGACCCCAGGAAGCGGATGTCGTTGGCGATCTTGAACAGGGCGGCGGCCGTCGAGGTTAGGGCCCCGTGGCTGAAGACCATGGCGTCGTGGGCGGCCAGGGCCTCGAACTTGTTGGGCGCGGTGACGAAGGGCAGGTGGGTGATGACGGCGATACGCTCGGCCACCTTCTCGGCGAACCCGATGGGCGCGTTCAGCCCGGTGCCGACGGCGGTGCCGCCCTGGGCCAGCTCATAGAGGCCGTAGAGGGTGTCCTTGATGCGCCGCACGCTCATCGAGACCTGGTGCGAATAGCCGCCGAACTCCTGGCCCAGCGTCAGCGGCGTGGCGTCCTGGGTATGGGTGCGGCCGATCTTGATGATGTGGTCGAACTGCGCCGATTTGGCCTTCAGCGCCGCGTGCAGATGCTCCAGCGCCGGCATCAGGGATCGGGCCACCTCGTCGGCGCAGGCGATGTGCATGGCCGTCGGGTAGGTGTCATTCGACGACTGGCTCATGTTGACGTGATCGTTGGGATGCACGGGGCTCTTGGAGCCCATCGTCCCGCCCAGCATCTCGATGGCGCGGTTGGAGATCACCTCGTTGGCGTTCATGTTCGACTGGGTGCCCGACCCGGTCTGCCAGACGACCAGCGGGAAATGGTCGTCGAGCTTGCCGTCGATGACCTCCTGGGCCGCCGCGACGATGGCCGCGCCGATGGCGGGGTCCAGCTGTCCCAGCGCCATGTTGGCTTCGGCCGCCGCCCGCTTGACCACGCCCAGCGCCCGGATCACCGGCTGCGGCTGTTTTTCCCAGCCGATCTTGAAGTTGGCCAAGGATCGCTGCGACTGCGCGCCCCAGTAGCGGTCCGACGGGACCTCGATGGGACCAAAGGTGTCGGTTTCGGTGCGGGTGGCGGTCATCGGTCGTCCTGCGTAAAGCGTCGGCCACGGTTTAACGGCGCGGGTGCAGACTGCAAAGCCGCAAGGCCTTATGACCGTGTTCGTGGACGGGGAATGGACAGGTCGGGGCAAGGTGCGGGCGCGCGAGGGCGGCGGCGTACTGGAGGTCGTGGTCGACGGTCTGACCACCCAGGCCAAATACTACAAGCCGCTGATCTACGAGTTCTTCCGCAAGGAATGGCGAGGCGGGCGGCCCGCCTGGGGCGAGTTCGCCGTTGAGATCAGCATGGAGTTCACCGGCGATCCGCCGTGGCTGGACCTCGACAACCTGGCCAAGGCCATCCTCGACGCCCTGAAGGGCTATGCCTTCCATGACGACGCCCAGGTCTCCCGCTTGCTGGTCGAACGGCGGGCGGGGGAGCGCGAGCGGGTGTTGGTCAAGGTCGAGAAGCTGTCCGGCGGCGGCTTCGGGGCCTAGCCGCTCCAGGGCGTCAGCGCGCCCCAGTAGCCCAGCGCCACCGAGAAGGCGGCGAACACCAGCACCGTGGCTGTGAAACGCAGCTTGCGCCACGGCGTCCAGCTGTCCACCCGCCGGCCGCCTCGCCAGATCACCGGCAGCATCAGCAGGGTCACCAGGGTCAGCAGCGCCGCCACCAGCACGCAGGCCGAGGCCAGCACCACCTGCCATCCCGGCCAGCCGAAGACCACGGCCGCCGGATCGGTGGCGTTCAGCGCCCAGATTCCGAAGATGCCCAGCCCCAGCAGCCACAGCACGCCTTGCGTGTTCTGCATCAGGCTGGCGCGGGCCTGCACGGTGGTCTGGCGGAAGTCGCGGCGGTCGCGGAAGGCGACACCGACCAGCACGGCGATGGAGGCGAGCGCCGTCAGGGCAGCCAGCGCCGACAGCAGCCCCAGGCTGGCCAGCCAGCCGCGCCGCTCCATGGTCACGCCACCGGAGTTGCCGAAGAAGCGGGTGGCCTTGCCGCCGCGGATCTCGAAGGCGATCGTCTGCGCCCCGTCGAACCGGCGAAAGATCCCCGACTGGGCGGTGGCGGCCCACAGATGGATGCCGGTGGAGTCCCTGATGCTGAGATAGCCGGCGGGGGTCACCTTGACGTTGGCGAAGCCGATCACCGAGGTGACGAAGCCCTCCATGCCGCCATAGCCGCGCCGCGTGGTCAGGTAATTGCCCTCATAGACGCCGGCCTGCTGGACCAGCGATGGCGAGCCCGGCGGCGGCGTCTCCACACGCGGCATGTAGAAGTGCTGGACCACCTGCGCCGGCAGGTTGGCGGCCAGGTCCGCGCCGCTCTCGCTGTTGGTCGAGATGAAGACCCCCAGGCCTAGGTCGGGCGCCAGCACCATGTTCGACATGAACGACAGCGTCGCTCCGGCGTGCCCGAAGCCGCGCCGCCCGCCAGGGAGGGCGACGTCTTGGAAGCCGTAGTTCCAGCCTGAGGCGCCGGGCGCGGGCCGATAGAGGCTGGTGCGCATCCACCGCGCGACGTTGGGACTGAACACCGTCACACCGTCCAGCGTGCCGCCGTTCAGCAGCAGCATCATGTAGCGGCCCATGTCGGCGGCGGTGGAGGAGGCGGCGCCGGCCGGGGCGATGTGGCCTACGTACTCGAACGGACGCCGCTGATAGCCGTCGGGCGTCCAGCGCAGGCCCTGCGCCACGTCGCGGGCAAGGGCCGGCTCCATCGGGCGGGGCAGGCCCTCCTTGACCGGATGCGGCTCGCGAAAGGTCGTGCGGCTCAGGCCCAGCGGGAAGGTGATCTGCTGTTCGACCAAGGCTTCGAAGGTCTTGCCGGTGACGGTGGAGACCGCCGTGCCGGCCAGGGCCGAGCCATAGTTCGAATAGGACGGCGCCAACCCCGGCTCGCGCACCCGCCGGGGCCGCTCCTGGCGCAGATAGACCTGCAGCGGCCGCACGCGGTCGTAATCACGCTCGAACAGCTGCCCCAGCGCCCGGTCTTCGAAGCCGGGGGTATGGGTCATCAGGTGACGCAGGGTGACGGGCTTGTCGAAGCCCTGGTCGGGCACCTGCACCCTCTGCGGCAGATAGAGGTTCACCGGCGCGTCCAGCCGCATGCGGCCAGCCTCGATCTCCTTCATCAGGGTGATCCAGGTGAAGGTCTTCGAGATCGAAGCGATGCGAAAGAGGGTGCGGTCCGGATCGACCGGGCGGGCCGGGCCAAGGCTGGCGAAGCCGTAGCCCTTCTTCATCACCACCTGGCCGTTCTGGACGATGGAGACGGTGACCCCGGCGATGTGATCGCGGGCCATGGCCTCGCGCACGACGCCGTCGACGAAGGCCTCCAGCTGGACCGGCGGCATCGGGGCGGCGGCGGTCAGCGGCGTGAAGGGCGCGGGGCCGGCGGGAGCGGCGGCGACGGGCGCACGCGCGGCGGCGCTGACGCTCGGGCGCGGAGTGGTCCGGCGCGGCGTGGCGGCGGGCCGGGGGCGTGACGGGCGGATGGTGGTGTAGGGGATCGGCGCCGAGGGCAGGGCAACCGCGCCGGAGGACGGCGGCGGCGGCGGGTTCTCCTGTGCGACCGCGGGCGCGAGGAAGGCCAGCCCGGCAAGCGAGGCGAGGGCGAGCTTCAGGATGCGGCGCAGCGGCAAGGGCGGTCCTTCAGGCTTCACGGTGTCGCCGCGCCCGGCGGCGCGGGGAAGGCATAGAGCGGCAGCATGGGCTTGATCGCCGCCCCGATCCACAGCTGCGGCTCCGAAGGCGGACGGGCGCCGGTCTCGCGTTCCTTGGCGGCGACGCAGGCCAGCACGGCCTCACCCAGCGCCGGGAAGTCGCGCGCCGTGGCGGCCGATTGCAGGAAGCAGTCGTCGAAGTAGGGGTACTTGTTGCTCTCGCCGCAGCCGAACGAGGAGCGGTCGCGCCGCGCCGCGGTCAGGATCATGCGGTCGCTCTTGGCCAGCGCCGGCACGAAGACGCCCGAGAAGCAGGCCGAGATCACCACCACCGACGGCCGGTTGGGGCAGGCCTGGTTGACGATGTCGGCCATGGTGTCGGGCGAGACGAGGGTCTGGTCGCCCCGGTCATCGAGCACCACGCCTGGCGGGCCGCCGTGGGAGGTGTAGTAGACCAGGCAGCCGCCGGGAGCCTTCTGGGCCAACCCGCTCAGCGTCTCATAGATCGGCCGCAGCTCGGCGCGCATAGGCCGGGTGTCGGGATAGCGCTCCGGCCGGGTCGAGAACTGGCGGATGTTGGCGGGCGAGAAGCCCAGCGCCGGCAGGCGGGCGGCGACGTCGCGGCGGGCGTTGTCGAAGGCCTCGGTCGAGCCGCCGGAATGGGCCCGCCAATCGCCGGCGATGACCACGACGGCCCAGTTGGAGAAGGGGCCCGCCGCCTGGCTGGACGCGGGCGCCCAGGCAAGCGCCATCAGGGCCGCCATTCCCGTCAGCAATCCTCGGATAGGCCGCCCCAACCCAGTCCCCTACTTCTTGTACCTCGCAAAGGGCGTCGGGATCGCCGTTCCCGTCGCCTTGGCCAGCAGCCGCCCCTCGCCATCGTAGAGCTCGCCTTCGGTGAAGGCGACCGTCTTGCCCCAACGCACCACCTTGCCGACGCCGCGCAGGGGGCCGGGCATGGCCGGGCGCAGGAAGCTGGTCTTCATCTCCAGCGTCGGCGCGACGCTGGTCATCCCCGAAGCGACCATGCAGGCCACCGACATGCACTCATCCAGCATGGCGCACAGGTAGCCGCCCTGAATCTGGCCCATGGGGTTGCAGAACTGGTCGGAGGCCTCGAAGGCCGCCTCGACCGAGCGGCTGGCCTGCTCGACCTTCAGCAGCCGAAATCCGACCAGCGCCGATCCCTTGGGCAGGTTCTTCGAAGCCTGGAACCGCGCGAGGATCGCCTCGTCGGTGAGGGTCTGCGGCTCCGACGAGGCGATGTCGCTCACGCCGGCCTACTTCTTGCGGAACTGGTCGAGGGAGACGACCTTCTCCTCCTCGCCGCCTTCGCCTTCTGGCGCGGGGTCGGCGATCTCGGGTTCGGTGACGTCCTCGGGCAGTTCGTCGCGCACCGCGTCGGCCTCGAACTGCAGCAGGAAGGGCACGCTAGGGTCATAGAAGCGGGTCACCGCGGCGTAGGGGACCTCAAGCTTCTTGGGCTGGCCGCCGAACTTCAGCGTCACCTTGAAGTAGGTCTCGCCGGGGGCCAGGTCCCAGTACTGGTGCTGCAGGACGATGGTCATCTCGTCGGGGTACTTGTCGAGCAGGTCGGCCGGGCCGGAGACGCCCGGGGCCTTGCTCTTGAAGGTGATGTAGAAGTGGTGCTCGCCGGGGATGCCGCCGGGGGAAGCCGCCACGCGCAGCGCGGACTTGACCACGCCGCGCAGGGCGTCCTGCGCCAGCGCATCGTAGTGCATCAGGTCTTGCGAAGGCGTGTTGTCGGCCATGGCGTCCGTCTAGGCGAAGGAAGGCCGCAGAAGCTAGCCTTTCGACGCGCCGCCGCAAAGCCGCCGCGCGCGCCGCATGACACCTATTTTGAGGGAAAGTGGAGGGGTTCTGTTGCCAGGCCCCCTCCGAGCCCCGCCAGAGGGTCTGAATCCCCTGGACTTTATTCCAAGTTCGCTAGCACCGCATTACGCGGCGATGGCGTACTCTTCAGCGAAGTTATCGTTCGCATTTAGAAAATGACCCGAAACGGTGAGTCACGCCGGGACAAAGAAGCGTCTTTACACGTCTGTCGATGCTGATCGGCCCCGCACTTTCCGGCGATACCCGGGGGAAGATTGGTGGAGCCGCCGGGAATCGCACCCGGGTCCAGTCCGCTTATTACACGCACGTTTATGTCCATAGTCCGGGCAAGCCCGAACCCTTCCAATATAGGGGCTCATCGGCCCGAGGGGAAGGTTCAGGGGACCGGCGGCGTATCGAGCGGGGTGGGATCGAGCTCCTCGGCTGGCGCTTCGGGCACCAAAGCCGGCTGGGTGATGTTGGTGCGCGCGGGGTTGAGACCGCCGCCGCCGGCCAGCAGGGCTTGGTAGTCCTGGCGGTCGCCTTCGAAGCTGGCGCCGCGCGGGAAGACCACGTCAAAGCGCGGGTCGTAGCCCAGCGCCGCCGACAATACGGCGCTCAGGGCTGGAGCGATGGAGCCGACCTGCTCGCCAGAACAAGCCCGGTGCAGCGACCGCGCCCCGCCGGGGACCACCAGGCTGACATCGTAGGAGACGCCGTTGACGCACAGGAGGTCCATGGTTGCGCCGTCCTGCACCACGTCCACGGCGCGGGGCTGGTTCCACAGGGGGTCAGCCAAGATGGCGCGGACGGCGGCGGCGCGCTCGGGCGCCAGCTCCTCGTCGAAGCGCACCAGGCGAGAAATTTCCGGCTCGCAGCAGCCATAGCCGGCGCGGCCCTGCACGAAGGCGCGGCCGTCCCCACGAAGTGTGACGCGGACCACGGCCTGGCGCACGGTCTCGGCGGGGCGGGCCCACATCTCGACCACGGCCTCGCCCCGGCGGACCAGCTGGTCTTGTAACGGCGGCAGGCCCCAGAGCCGGTAGAGCAGGGGCGGCACGCCGTTCTGGATTTCCAGCCCCGGCGGCCGCTCGCCGCGGCGCATGCGGCGCTTCAGCGGGTTGGTGGCCTGCGACTTCTCGGGCCACTTGTCCGTCCACCAGGCCTGTGGGTCGGGGGCAGGGATAGCGGTGGTGGGGATGGCCACCGTCACCTGCTCGTAGCGTTGCATCGGGCGCGGCTGAATGGGCCCGGGCGGCAGCGGCCCTTGCGCGAAAGCGGCGGGGGCGCTGAAGGCGGTGATCAGGATGGCGGCGGCGAGGGTGCGTCTCAAGCGGCGCTCCGTTTGGCTTACATCCCTTCGGCGCCGCGCTCGATGGAGAGCACGCCGGTGCGGGACAGCTCCACAAGACCCAGGGGACGCATCAGTTCCACAAAGCTGTCGATCTTCGGCGAAGCTCCGGTGATCTCGAAGACGAAGCTTTGCGAGGTGGTGTCGATGACGTGGGCGCGGAAGATTTCCGCCACCCGCAGGGCCTCGACCCGCTCGGCCCCCGAGCCGCGCACCTTGACCAGCGCCAGCTCGCGCTCGACGCCGTTGGGATCGCGGGTGACGTCATGGACGCGGCGGACGCTGACCACCTTGCGCAGCTGCGCCTCGATCTGCTCCAGCACGTGCGGCGCGCCGCGGGTGACGATGGTGATGCGCGAGGTGTGAGCCCGGCGGTCGGTCTCGGCCACCGTCAGGCTCTCAATGTTGTAGCCGCGCCCGGCGAACAGCCCGACGATCCGGTGCAGCACCCCCGGCTCGTTGTCGACCAGCAACGCAAAGGTGGCGACGTTCTCGACCTCGTGCGTGCCCGGCATGTCATAGGCGGAGGCGGGCTGGACGGTGGTGTCGGTCATCTCATTTCCTTACCCGCTCATCCCCGCGAAAGTGGGGACCCAGGTGTTTTATCGTAGAGCTCGAGGCTTTCAGAAAAAGCCTGGGTCCCCGCTTTCGCGGGGATGAGCGGAACAGGGTTACACCAAGCCTCTTCCCGCCGCGTCGATGACGGAGCCGAGGTCGGCGCCGTCGTCGGGGAGGATCATCTCGTTGTGGGCCTTGCCGGAGGGGATCATCGGCAGGCAGTTCTCGGCCTTCTCGACGCGGCAGTCGAAGATCACCGGGCGTGGCGTGTCGATCATCTGACGGATCTTGTCGTCCAGCTCGGCCGGGTCCTCGCAGCGGATGCCGACGGCGCCGTAGGCCTCGGCCAGCTTGACGAAATCGGGGAGGCTTTGGGAGTAGGAATGGCTGTAGCGCTCGCCGTGCAGCAGTTGCTGCCACTGGCGCACCATCCCCATCCATTCGTTGTTGAGGATGAAGATCTTGATCGGCAGGTCGTACTGAACGGCCGTCGAAATCTCCTGCATGGTCATCTGCACGCTGGCCTCGCCGGCGATGTCGATGACCAGCGAGCCGGGGTGGGCCAGTTGCACGCCGACGGCGGCGGGCAGGCCATAGCCCATGGTGCCCAGGCCCCCGGAGGTCATCCAGCGGTTGGGCTCCTGAAAGCGGAAGAACTGCGCGGCCCACATCTGGTGCTGGCCGACCTCAGTGGTGATGTAGTGGTCGCGGTCCTTGGCCAGGGCGTAGAGCCGCTCGATGGCGTACTGCGGCTTGATGACCGTGTCGGAGTTCCGATAGCGCAGGCACTGCCGCGCCCGCCACTCGTCGATCTGCCGCCACCAGCCGTCCAGCGCCTGGCGGTTGGCCTGGTAGCCCTTGGCCTTCCAGACCGCGATCATATCCTCGAGCACCGAGGCGCAGTCGCCGACGATGGGCACGTCCACGCGGACGTTCTTGTTGATCGAGGAGGCGTCGATATCGACGTGGATCTTCTTAGACCCGGGCGAGAAGGCGTCCAGGCGCCCGGTCACGCGGTCGTCAAAGCGCGAGCCCAGCGCCACCATGACGTCGCACCCGTGCATGGCGCTGTTGGACTCGAAGGTGCCGTGCATGCCGACCATGCCCAACCACTGCGGATCGGCGGCCGGGAAGGCGCCCAGCCCCATCAGGGTCGAGGTGACCGGCGCGCCGGTCAGGGCGGCGAACTCGCGCAGCAGGGCGCTGGCCCTGGGGCCGGCGTTGATGATGCCGCCGCCGGTATAGAAGATCGGCCGCTGGGCGTGGGCGATCAGCCGCACCGCCTCGGCGACCTTGGCCGTGTCGCCCTTGGTGCGCGGGGCATAGGCGTGGCTGAAGCTGACCTCCTTGGGGCCATAGTAGTCGGCCTTGGCGAACTGCACGTCCTTGGGGATGTCGATCAGCACCGGGCCGGGGCGCCCCGTGGTGGCGATCAGGAAGGCCTCGTGGATGACGCGGGGCAGGTCGGCAGGGTCCTTCACCAGATAGTTCTGCTTGGTGCAGGCGCGCGTGATGCCGACCGTGTCCGCCTCCTGGAA
>Ga0190272_10001212_pt1 | contig 12494 bp, 15 predicted proteins | sample Popmic504T_FD_133746 | JGI IMG/M metagenome (GOLD analysis project Ga0190272, IMG submission 133746) | Populus adjacent soil microbial communities from riparian zone of Shoshone River, Wyoming, USA - 504 T | ecosystem: Environmental > Terrestrial > Soil > Riparian zone | place: USA: Wyoming...
CATAAAAATCCATGAGGTATGGATTATGATCCACATCTTCAAAATTAGGTATCCACTTATAATGCTTACTCAGCATTTCAGTCAATGTAGTTTTACCTGCACCGATATTGCCTGCTACTGCTATATGTTTGGGTTTCTTTGTTTTTGCCATGCCCCTATTCCGCCCATTGGCGGAGAATTTTATTTTAATAAATGAATATATAAAATCTTTTCGCTACTTCTCTCAAAAGAAATTTTCATTACACTCCTTTAGGGGATGGAAGTTAAAAATAATTCAGTCCAATACTCTCCCTTACCAGATTCATAGTGATTTGAGCACTTTTCCTTGCCTTTTCTGCCCCTTTTTCCATTACTTCTTTGAGGTATGCAGTATCATTCCGGATACCTTCAGACTTTTCCCGGATAGGCGTTATAAATTTTATCATATCCGCAGCTAATTGTTCTTTCATATCGCCATACCTGATGGTACAATTATTATAATCATCTTCAAATTTTTTGATCCCATCTGCATGGCTCACTAATTGCATTAGCAGAAAAATATTTTCCACTTCAGGAGATTTAGGCGAATTCATTTCTTTAGGACCTGAATCCATTTTTGCCTTCTGTATTTTTTTGCGGATCAGGTCGTCATCATCGGAAAGATAAATAGTAGCATATTGATTTTCACTTTTGCTCATCTTTCCACTGCCATCCAAACCCGGCACTTTCACTAATTCGCCACCATAATTAAAAGCCTGTGGTTCCGGAAATACATCGCCATACCGGTGATTAAACCGATTGGCAAAATTGCGGGCCATTTCCAGGTGCTGTTCCTGGTCCTTACCTACCGGCACTAATGATGCCCGGTGTAAAATAATATCTGCCGCCTGCAACACAGGATAGGTCAGCAATCCGGCATTGACATTATCCGGATGCTGACGTACTTTATCTTTAAACGTAACTGTTTTCTCCAATTCTCCTTTGTAGGCAAGCATATTGAGGTACAGGTACAATTCTGATGTTTCGTAAATATGACTTTGACAATATAAAGCTGCCTTATCAGGGTCTAATCCACAGGCTATATTTTCCGACAATACCCGGTGCACATTCAGTTTTAGTTCTTTGGTATCTGGATGGGTAGTAAGGGAATGCAGATCGGCCACCATAAAATAACACTCGTATTCATCCTGCATCCGTACATAGTTCCTTAATGCCCCAAAATAATTGCCCAGGTGTAAAAAACCTGTAGGGCGAATGCCACTCATTACTATTTCTTTCCGCTTTTCCATAAGGCGGCGAAGATAAAAAGAAGTTTGTGGTTTATGGTTGCCTGTTTTCGGTCAGAATTTACAATTTTAAGATAACTATAAACCAAAAACCATAAACCGTAAACTTAAACTATGGCTATATTTGTCAGATGGAAGTGAATGACTCAATGATAGATAAACTGGCCCATCTGGCCCGGTTAAAATTCAATGATACAGAAAAGCAAGAAATTAAAATTGACCTGCAGCGGATGATCGTTTTTGTTGAAAAATTGAATGAACTTGACCTTGAAGGAATTGAACCGCTACTGCATATGAGTGATGAAGTAAATGTGTTGCGGGAAGATGAAGTAAAAGGATCAGTGAGCAAATCTGAAGCATTGAGGAATGCCCCCTCGCATGATGAACAATTTTTTAAAGTACCTAAAGTGATAAAAAAATGAAGTCAGAAGTCAGAGGTCAGCTATCAGACCTCCGGCTTCTGACTTCTGACTTCTGACTATGAGTTCAATTATTCACCTGGAAAATATCCGCAAGAATTACTTCATGGGCAAAAATGTGCTGGAAGTATTGAAAGGTCTTTCTCTGGATATCAACAAAAACGAATACGTAGCATTGATGGGACCTTCCGGTTCGGGTAAGAGTACATTGATGAATATTATTGGATGCCTGGATACGCCTACCGCCGGAAAATACATTTTGAACCAACAGGATGTCAGTAAAATGGAAGACAATTCGCTGGCTGAAGTCCGTAATAAAGAAATCGGTTTTGTATTCCAGCAGTTTAACCTGCTTCCCCGCCTTACTGCTTTGGAAAATGTAGCATTACCCTTAGTTTATGCAGGAATCAGTAAAAAATTACGCAACGAAAAAGCATTGCATGTTTTAGACATGGTCAATCTTTCCGATCGCAGCCATCACAGGCCTAATGAACTGAGTGGTGGTCAGTCTCAACGGGTAGCTATCGCCCGTGCATTGGTCAACGATCCGGCTATTATTTTAGCAGATGAGCCAACCGGTAATCTTGATTCAAAAACCTCTTATGAAATCATGGATATTTTTGGAGATATTCATAGCAGGGGTAATACAGTTGTACTGGTGACTCATGAGGAAGATATTGCCAACCATGCTCTTCGCATTGTACGACTAAGGGATGGTGTAATAGAAAGTGACAAACTAAAAATGGCAATCACTGAATCAATAAATTTATAGATCATTGATAAGATAAAGGCAGGGAGAGTTTATACTCTCTTTTTTTACTCTTCCTATTTTTGTCCGGCCTTAACGATAGATTGAAGTTTGCCGGTTAAATACTCATCGTTTATGTCAATGAAAATATATACCAAAACAGGAGATAAAGGAATCACATCGCTTATCGGCGGTACCAAAGTTTCTAAAGCTCATTTGCGCATTGAAGCTTATGGAACCGTGGATGAATTAAATTCTTATATTGGTTTATGCAAAGATCTGTTAACCGATAAAAATAGTACTGCTATTCTGCACGAAGTACAGGACCGCTTATTTACAATTGGTTCCGCACTTGCCTGCGACCCGGAAAAAGAAACAAAAATGAAGATCCCGGATCTTAAGGAAGAAGACATCACTTTATTAGAAAAAGAAATAGACAAAATGGATGAGATACTCCCATCTATGAAATCTTTTATTTTGCCGGGTGGCCATCCTACTGTCTCACATTTACATATTGCACGTTGTATATGCAGAAGAGCTGAACGTTGTTGTGTAAGGCTTGAAGCGGAGAGTAGTGAAGTGGAACCGATCATTACTAAATACCTGAACCGGTTAAGCGATTATTTATTTGTATTGGCCCGATATGCAGGACATTTACTCAACGTTGCAGAACTTCCATGGAAACCGAGAGTATAATTTAAACCCTAAAACACGGCTTCCTTATCGGCCAGCTAAAATTTTGACCTTGCCTGCTTCCTTCCCTGCCTGACTAAAGAAATTCCTGTAATCACTATAGCAATAAAAACGAACGCCAAACCAATAGATACAGCAATTGAATTTTTATATTGATACTCGTTCAATAGCCGAAAGAATTGTGCGATTCCTCCAAAGATTAATAAGCCGCCAATGATTATTTTCCAATTCATAAAAAGTGAGTTTCGTTTATAATCTGATCACCTAAACAATCTTTCCATCTTTCATGTGCAAAACCCTGTCGCTTAGCTGTGCTAATTCTTCGTTGTGTGTAACAATCAAAAATGTCTGGTTGAATTTATCACGCAGATCAAAAAATAACTGATGCAGTTCTTTGGCGTTGACTGAATCAAGATTACCGGTTGGCTCATCAGCCATTATAATGTCGGGCTTATTGATAAGAGCTCGTGCCACTGCCACCCTTTGTTGCTCTCCTCCCGATAACTGGTTTGGCTTGTTTTCCACCCGGTGAGAAAGACCGAGCATATTCAATAATTTCATAGCTTCTTCTTTTACTTCAGTTTTTTTTCTGCCGGCCAACCAACCCGGAATACAAACATTTTCAAGGGCTGTAAACTCAGGCAGCAAATGGTGAAATTGAAATACAAAGCCAATATGCCTGTTTCTGAATTCAGCCAATTTTTTCCCTTTTAATGAATTAATCGCAGTATTATTCATATTCACTACACCATTATCAGCTTTATCCAAAGTACCCAATATATGGAGTAGTGTGCTTTTTCCGGAGCCCGACGGTCCAACGATAGAAACAACCTCACCCTTCTGAATCTCCATGTCCACTCCTTTCAATACTTCTACTGAGCCATACTTTTTATGAATATTTTTCCCTGAGATCATGCTGTTAAATCCTTTTAAATTAATCAAATATCCATAAAAACAGGCCTTCCGGCAAAACAGTATTGCCAGGGAGATTGAACTTTAAGAAATTATTCAACCCTCAATGTGCAACTAAGGATTTGGAAAATTCGTTAATACCGTTACATTTGCGGAAAATTAGGAATATTAATCAGCCCTTAAAACCCGGATTTTAAATAAATTAAACCTTTCGAATATGTTTTGGACATTAGAATTAGCTGGGTACCTCGAAGATGCTCCCTGGCCAGCCACTAAAGATGAGTTGATAGATTATTCCATCCGCAGCGGCGCCCCGCTTGTAGTAGTGGAAAATCTGCAGGAACTGGAAGATGAAGGACAGGAAGTGTATGAATCCATTGAGGATATCTGGCCCGATTATACTACAAAGGATGACTTCCTGTTCAATGAAGATGAATATTAAAGAAAAACTGCGAGCCTTTAGCTGCAAGCTATGAGCTATAAAAAAATTGAAGCCTCCTCATTTGGAGGCTTTCTTAATCTTTGACTGAGTAATACCTATTCTACACCAAGCTTCTGCATCACTTCATTACTGACACCAGTAGTAGAATATCCTCCATCATGAAACAGGTTTTGCATGGTCACCATCCTGGTCAGATCAGAAAATAAAGTAATGCAATAATTTGCACAATCTTCCGCCGTCGCATTTCCTAAAGGTGCGATCGCATTTGCATAATCATAAAAATCACCAAATCCTTTTATACCTGTTCCTGCTGTTGTTTTGGTGGGTGATTGAGAAACCGTATTAATGCGAACTTTTTTCTCAACCCCATAATGATAACCAAAGCTGCGGGCAATTGATTCCAGCATCGCTTTAATATCTGCCATATCTGTATAAAAAGGATAGACACGCTGTGCCGCCATATATGTAAGCGCCACCACACTTCCCCATTCATTGATCGCATCCAGTTTCCTGGCTACACTTAGCATCTTGTGAAAAGACATGGCCGATACATCAATGCCTTTCATAAAATAATCATAGTTAGATTCTGTATAGGGGATATTTTTCCGAATGTTAACACTCATGCCGATAGAGTGCAATACAAAGTCAAGCTTTCCTCCCAACACTTCCTGGGATTTGGTAAATAAGGTTGTCAGTTCTTCTACGTTGGTCGCATCAGCAGGAATAATCTCTGAGCCGGTAGCTTCAGCCAGTTTTTTTATTTCGCCCATACGCATAGCGATAGGTGCATTGGTCAATACAAACGTCGCTCCTTCCTCATGTGCCTTTTCCGCTACTTTCCAGGCAATGGAATTAGCATCCAATGCACCAGTTATGATTCCTCTTTTACCTTTTAAAAGATTATAAGCCATAGAATTAATTTTATTAAATTTTAACTGCGGGTAAAAATAGCAATAAATGACTACTCAGCATCAACAAGAAACGCATAGCTTTTAATGAGTATAAACAATCCTCCAAAAAATAAAAATGCATTCACCAATAATAACAAAAGTGAATAGCCAAATATTTCCCAGCCAGTTTCACTTTCCTTTATTTTTTTATTCAGGTATCCAAATGATGAATACCCACCCATCAGCATGAGAGCAAAAATGATTAAAAAGAGCAAGAGCTTATAAATGGGTACCATACTATTTCATTGAATAAACATCCGGTAATTAATTCCTTACCATCTCTCTTGCGTTTTCCAATGCAGCGGCTGTTGGTTTTTCACCGCTCAGCATTTTCGCAATAGCAGTAATTCTTTCTTCATTGGTTAACTGGCGGATATTTGTTTTCACTACATCTTTTACGATCTCCTTGTACACAAAAAAATGAGCATCTGCTTTGCCAGCTATCTGTGGCTGGTGGGTAATACAGATCACCTGCCTTTTAACTGAAAGTTCTTTTAAGATTATACCCACCTGTTTTGCCGCCTCCCCTGATATGCCTGTATCAATTTCATCAAAGATCATTGTCGGCAGATCAATAGATTGTGCTACCAGTGATTTTATACACAGCATCAACCGGCTGAGTTCCCCGCCACTGGCCACTTTGCGAACAGGTTGAAATTGCCCGCTCTTATTTGCATCAAATAAAAATTCGATCTTATCAATACCGAATTGATTTAATTCTGATTCGCGTTTACTATCAACTTTCAATCTTGCATTAGGCATACCTACCTGTGCCAGCAACTTGTTTACTTTATCTTCCAGGGGTTTTATTTGTTTTTGCCGGGCATCGGATATTTTCTTCGCCAGTTTTGCAGCTTCTTCTTTTAGCTGGTTGCTTTCCTTTTCTTTTTGCTGGATAGCTTCATCGATATTCAGCACAGCCTGCATTTTTTCTTCCAGTTGTTGCTGTATCAGCAACAACTCATTGGTAGTTTGTGCACCATGTTTCTTCAGTAATTTATATCCATTAGAAAGCCGTTCGTTTAATTGTTCAATCTTTTCAGGGTCATAATTAATATGATCGCTGATGCGACCCACTTCATCCGCTACATCCTGTAGCTCTATTTGTATGGATTGTAATCGCCCCAATACTACGGGTAAATCATGGTGAAAAGATTGATAAACATTTAGCTGATTTGACAAACTCTTTATTTGTTGAACCATCGGACTCTCACGTTCCTGCAATTCAAAATATACTTTGTTCAATACTCCTTTGATACCTTCCGCATTGCTCAGCATCTTCAATTCGGCATCAATATCTTCCAGCTCATTTTCTTTAAAACCGGCTTCTTCCAGTTCTTTATATTGAAATTGGTTATAGTCTGCCTCTTTATCAAACTGTAGCTTTTTGTTTTTTAACTCATCAGATTCCTTTTTTACTACCTGCCATTGTTTGAAAATAACCTGGTACTGGTTAAGCATCGGTATATTTCCTGCCAAAGCATCCAGTACTTCACGTTGAAAATCGCTTTCACCTAATTCCAGGGTATCAAACTGAAGATGCAGATCAACAAGCAAAGAACTTATCAGTTGCAACTGAGAAAGATTAACCGGAGTATCATTGATGAAAGCTCTTGATTTGCCATTTGTTCCTATTTCCCTGCGCAACACCAGCTCTTCTTCAGCATCCAACTCATTTTCTTTTAGAAACCTTTTTACGTCCTTCTTATTATCTGCACAAAAAGTTCCTTCTACTATACATTTTTTTTCTTTGTTCACCAGCACAGTGGAATCGGCTCTTTCGCCCAATATCAATCCTAATGCTCCTACAATGATAGATTTACCGGCACCTGTCTCTCCAGTAATGATGTTCAACTTTTCTGAAAAATCAATTTCAAGTTTATCAATGATCGCATAGTTGAGTATCGAAAGCTTTTGTAGCATGAAGTAATAACTGAATAAAGATTAATGAGATTTTTGGTTGATCAGGAAAGCAAATTAACTAAAGGCCAAAACATAGCCCAATAAAAAACCCCGCCAGGCAAAATGCAGGACGGGGAAAATAAAAAAAGAAAAAATATTTTTCCCTTTCATATTCAAGGGATACTTATTTTATCTCAACATTGTTACTCAATTCTTCATCTACCAGGATACGACCGCAGTTCTCACACACCATCACTTTTTTATGTTGCTTGATCTCACTTTGTTTTTGTGGGGGAATAGAATAAAAACATCCACCGCAGGCATCTCTTTCAACAGGTACAACAGCTAAGCCGTTACGGTAACTTTTACGAATTTTCTCATAGCTTGTCAACAAACGGGCATCAACATGTTCTCTTGCTTCAGCAGCCAATTTAGCAAAATGCTTTTCCTCTTTTTCGTTAGCAGCAATGATCTTTTCTAACTCTCCCTTTTTATTGGAAAGGGTTGTTTCTTTATTGGCAATATTTTTCTTTGCTTTCTCCAATAAAACAGCTTTTTCAGCTATCTCTTCTGTAGCATCTTTAATATGTTTTTCTGCTAGCTTAACTTCCAGTTGCTGCATTTCCATCTCTTTGTTGATGGCTTCAAACTCCCGGTTGTTTTTTACATTATCGCTCTGTTTCTCATATTTTTTCACCTGTGCTTCAGCGTCCTTTATAGCATCCTTTCTTTGCTGAATAAATTCGGTTACGCCGTTGATCTCTTCTTCTATGCGGGTCTGGCGGGAATGTAAACCCGTGATCTCATCTTCAAGGTCTGCTACTTCCATCGGAAGTTCACCTTTAAGAATACGGATCTCATCCATTTTGCTTTCGATCTTTTGCAGAGTAACTAAAGAAGTAAGTTTTTCTTCGACAGAGAATTCTTTAACGTGTGCCATATTTTATTTGATGTTTAAAGGCTCAGAAGTAATGTACCGGATTGGTCAGCACTCCTGTTTTAAGGACGGCAAAGGTAGGGAATTTTTGCTCCAAAATTTCCTGTAGCAGGTCAATCGTAAACTGTTCGCTTTCGTAATGGCCGATATCGGCTATCAGCATTTTGTCATTTGCATCAAAAAACTCATGATATTTAATATCTGCTGTTATATAAATATCTGCTCCGAAACGTAATGCATTGGGAATCATAAAGCTACCAGCACCCCCGCAAAGGGCTACCTTCTTTACAGGTTTATTTCTAAGTCTGGTGTGACGAATAACCTTAAGTCCAAAAACTGATTTCAGATGGCTCAAAAAAGATTTTTCTTCGATAAGGTCGGCCAGTTCGCCAATAATACCTGCACCTGTTTTCGGATGAGGATTGGACAAAGCCACTATATCATACGCTACTTCCTCATAAGGGTGGGCTGCTTTTATTGCCGTTATAATTTTACTTTCTAAAAAAACCGGAAATATCGCTTCGATCCTGATTTCTTTTTCCTGGTGCTGTTCTCCAATATTACCAACATAAGCATTACTGCCGGCACCAGCTTTAAATGTTCCTGTACCCTCTGAATTAAAACTACATTCACTGTAATTGCCTATATAGCCACCCCCCGCACCAAAAATAGCGTTGCGAACCTCTGTCGATTTTTCAGTAGGAACAAATACAAACAGCTTTTTAAGTGTATTCTCTTTTGCAGAAAGAACAGAAAGATTTTGCAGGCCGATCATCTTTGCCATTTTACCACTTACTCCATCAATTACATTGTCCAGGTTGGTATGAATTGCATAAATAGCAATATCATTTTTAATCGCAGTGATTATTGTTTTCTCTACATAATTTTTCCCGTTAATTTTTTTCAGCCCTCCGAAAATGATAGGGTGATGCGCTATGACCAGGTTACACTTTTTTTCGACAGCTTCTTTTATCACGTCTTCCGTTGAATCTAATGAACAGAGAATTCCTTTGCAATCCCAATTAGCATTGCCAGTTATCAAACCAGCATTGTCATAATGTTCCTGCAGCGATGGATGAGCCAGTGATTCAAGAAATGAAATTATTTCAGCTATCTGCATAGTCATAATACTTTTGATATTCCGAATATTATATTGCCACTTGAAATGGGGAAAGCAAGTTAACCATTTGATCAAATCTATAATGATACATGGAAATTTTCTTTAAACTATCTTTGGATACATGGCCATCCGCTTTATCAACGATCTTCGTGAAAAGATAGGAATCGCTTTAGGTAAAACTGAATTCCAGCCTGCAAGCCGCTATCAAAAAGCCAAACATTCCTGGCGGGTACAACGGACAGTACGGGATTATATCCGTAGTGGGCTTTTTGTTGTGATTGGCGTTTTATCAGCCGGCTTTGGATTGAAAGGATTTTTAATGCCCAACAATTTTATTGATGGCGGAGTAATGGGTATTTCGCTTTTAACCAATAACAAAACCGGCATTCCGCTTGCAGCACTTATTATTCTTATCAATATCCCATTTATATTATTAGGATGGCACCAGATAAGCAAAGGGTTTAGTATCAAAAGCGTTGTGGCCATTTCGTTGCTGGCCATTGCTGTTGTAATAGTCCCCTATCCCATTGTTACAGACGATAAATTATTAGTGGCTGTTTTTGGAGGCTTTTTTCTTGGAGCAGGCATTGGATTTACTATTCGCGGTGGAGCTGTGATTGATGGCACAGAAATATTAGCCATTTTTTTTAGCCGGAAACAAAGCCTTAGTGTAGGCGATTTTATACTTGTTTTTAATATTCTTATTTTTTCTGCGGCGGCTTATCTTCTTTCTGTAGAAGTGGCGATGTATGCAATGCTTACTTACCTGGCAGCTTCCAAAACAGTTGATTTTATCCTGGAAGGAGTAGAAGAATTTACCGGCGTTACAATTATTTCTCCCCGTAGCGATGAAATAGCAGACTTTATTAAGTTCAAAATGGGCCGTGGATTAACAATTTATTCCGGTAGGAGAGGTTTTGGAAAAAGAGGGGAAAATTATATTGCCACTGATATCCTGTTTACTGTAGTAACGAGGCTGGAAATAAGCAGATTGACAAACGAAGTGGAAAAAATTGATCCTAATGCCTTCATTGTTATGCAAAGCATCAGGGATACAAAGGGTGGAATGGTAAAAAAAAGACCTTTGAAATAAATTAAACAAAAAATAAGGACATTAAAGATGCTTACCTTTAATATCCTTATTTTTCCACTTTTTTTGGGGAAATGACATAACCACCACTTTGTAACTCAATTTACTGTACCATGCTTAAAAGAACCAAAGGCCGTATTCTTCTCACATTGCTGGTTGTCACAGGTTTTGCAGGAACATTAAATGATACCACTCTTACTAAACAAGAAAGAAAGTTTGCTATCAGCCAACTTAAAGACACCAGAACTGATTTATTGAAAAGCATCAGGGGATTATCAGAAACGCAACTCAATTTTAAACAATCACCGGACCGGTGGAGTGTTAAGGAATGTTTTTATCATCTCACCCTGGCTGAAACGGGTCTTTGGGCAATGCTTGAAACATCTATGGAGAAACCCGCTACTCCGGAAAAACGTTCAGAAGTAAAAATATCCGATGAAGATCTTTTGAAAGGAATTACCAACCGGTCTGCTAAAGTAAAAGCTCCTGAACCTTTTCAACCAGAGAAAGCTGACTGGAAGTCGATGGATGAGGCTGTGTCGGCCTTTAAATCTTCAAGATCACAGCATTTCAAATATGCAAAAACAACCACAGAAGATCTGCGGAACCATTTTATCCAACTGTCCTTTGGCTGGGTAGATTGTTACCAGTTCATCATTTTCATTTCAGGACACAGTAACAGGCATACACAGCAAATCAATGAAATAATCGCTGATCCTGATTTCCCAAAAAACTAAAAGTCAAACTCAATTAAACGCCCATAGCCATTCTATTTATTTTTTGACTTAAATTAATAGAGAGAAATAGGTTAAAATACTATTGCATATATAAAAAGATAGCCTTACATTGGCACACAACTTTACCTATGAGAAAAGTTATCACCATCGTTTCTTTTTTTCTGGTATTATCGGGGTGCAAAAAAAGCATAGATAAACTAAAAGAAAATGCAGTCATCTCGGCTATGACTGATGGACAATGGTTTATTAAGAGTTTTATTAAAAATGGCACAACTATTACTTCAGATTTTGATGGCTATAAATTTCAATTTTATAGTAATAACACGGTTGATGCCATCAAAAATAATATAGTGGAAAAAACCGGGACCTGGAATGGCGATGCAGCAACGATGACTATAGGGGCCGATTTTCCTAATGTCGTAATACCATTGAGCCTGATAAATGGGAACTGGCATGTAGATAATAACAGCTGGACCTTTGTAGTTGCCTCGCAAAAATCAGGTAATGAAGTAAAAACAATGAGACTGGAGAAACTATAATTCCTGTCTTACATACCATCCAATTTCCTTTTGATTTCATTTCCTTTTGAAAGCTATTAGCGAAAAGAGAAGTCTTGTAAAAGAATACTTATTTTCGTTCAGAATTCTTTTTTTAAAGAATAATTTTTTACCGGTATGGCCGTTGTAAGGTAGCAATAAAACTAAAACGTACTGAAAACTCAATTTTACAATAACCTGAAGAAAGCATTTATTGTTTTCATGCTGGCCTTATCCGGAACCGCTTATGTTTTTGGGCAAAACCCTGTTGCCAATTTCAGCGCCAATGCTACTTCAGGATGCGCTCCATTGACGGTAACTTTTACTGATCTATCAACAGGAAGCCCCACTGAGTGGAATTGGGAATTTGGCAATGGTACACTTTCAAGTGTACAAAACCCTAGAGTTTCATTTAGCACTCCCGGAACTTATTCTGTAAAACTGGTAGTACGAAATGCCAATGGTATTGATCAGATTGAAAAAACTGATTATATCACAATATTTCCTTCACCAATAGCCGACTTTTCCGCAAATATTACTTTAGGCTGTGTTCCTGTGACTGTCAGGTATATCGATGAATCATCTACACCGGTGGGCACTATTGTAAAATGGGAATGGGAGTTTGGTGACGGCAATACTTCAGGTCAACAAAACCCTTCGCATACTTATACGAATACAGGGTTTTATACAGTATTATTAAAGGTAACCAGCAGTACAGGATGTACACGGCAAATTGCAAGAAC
>Ga0190272_10001213_pt1 | contig 12491 bp, 2 predicted proteins | sample Popmic504T_FD_133746 | JGI IMG/M metagenome (GOLD analysis project Ga0190272, IMG submission 133746) | Populus adjacent soil microbial communities from riparian zone of Shoshone River, Wyoming, USA - 504 T | ecosystem: Environmental > Terrestrial > Soil > Riparian zone | place: USA: Wyoming...
AAAAGAAGGAACATTCAAGGTACAGGGCAAAGGGGGACGGGAACGGCTAGCTTTTATCGTCGACAAAATAACCCGTAAGATTCAAATGGAGCATTTAGAAGTTCGTAATCAACTTAAAACGGAAAGTACCGCGCTTTTTCTAAATGCGGCCGGCAAACGACTTTCTACACAAGGAATAGCGAATATTATCCTCCAACTCCGCCAAGCCAGCGGTATTGAAAGACATATTACTCCGCATATGCTACGGCATACTGTGGCAACCATGCTCCTTCGAAACGGCGTCGATATACGTATCGTGCAGGAATTTCTGGGACATGCATCGATCGCTACCACTCAACGTTATACACATGTAGCGAAAGAGCATATGGTAAGGGAACTAAAAAGACGACATCCATCCCTAACAATTCGTGAATAGCTGTTTAAAAGAGACCTTTTGTTGAGTTTTGTCCCGACACTGACTAATTTATCGAAGACTCAATCCAGCACCCGTTGGGTGCTTCTGTGCAGTCATTAACTGTATACACGTTTCGTATTGTTAGTGCCCGGTTACGAACCCCGAGGCCTCCCTGGCGAAAGAGCATAAACGGCTGGTCAGTAAAGGATTTCAGAATTCGCGAATTTTATTGACACGAATTTCGCAACTATGTTAAGTTTTTTACCAAACCTAATAGAATCATCAATGGGATAGATCGAGTTCCGGACACTATTCTCTTTTCTCAAAACATTTAAGTTCGTATGCCGAATTACTCCTACATTATTCGCGGCGTTTTAGGACTAAAAATCTGCATTAGCTGCGTGTGTAGGATTCCCGACCTGAGTCGAGATAACTGCTTTCCTTTTCAAAACGCCATTTTAAAACTATCAGGGAGAGTAGCTTTTGCTGATCTATGTAGCGGATCTTACGTTAAAAACATACATAGACCTCTTATCGTTGACAGATGAAATCAAACCGAGGAGAACAAACTCATGTCCCGAATCCCGCTTGCTGGTGTTGTTATTCGTCTCGAAAAGCCATTATTATTTGTCGCCTGCTATATTCCCTTTGCGCCTCCGTTATAAGTGGAACTCCGGTTTTCCTGTTCGGTAACGGGAAATAACCGCATATACATTTCTACTATGATAAGATTCACCTTCCATAATACTGTATTCTTCAAATTGTCAATTGTTATTTTCGTGCTTTTTGCCAGCCTTCAATTTTTGCCGGCGCAGGGCAAAGATACGGAAGTCAGGCCCCTGACGCCGGACCAAACTATCGAACGCGAGATGACGGGTGTAGAAACTCATCGTTACCAATTCACATTGCAGAAAGACGAGCTTTTCCAGGTTTATGTGGAACAGAAAGGGCTCGACGTAGCATTGAAATTGCGCGATGCCGCGGGGGCTATTCTCGTGACAATGGATAGTCCGAACGATAAAGAAGGGCCGGAAATCCTCACGTTTATCCCGACGGCAACTGGCAATTATCAACTCGAGGTTGGGGGATTCGATAAGGACGCCGGGAAGGGCGCCTACATAATTCGGCGAGCGGGACGGTTAAACGCAAACGCGCTGGACAGACAGCGGGTCAACGCGGAAAAGTTTTTTGTCGAAGGAATGTCGGCCCGGCAAGACGACCCGGAAGAAGCAATTGCGAAGCTGGAAAAAGCTCAGATCGGCTGGAGCCAACTGAGGGATGCCGACATGCTCAGGATGACTACCGACCAGCTAAGCAAGTTGGGAGAAACAAGGATCCACTTTAATAGCTATCCATTGCCTGACAAACCGATCGAACGTCGAATAATAGACTCGGTGCCTCATTTATATAGGTTTTCGCTTGACCGCGGCCAGATATTAAGCGTCGAGCTGCAGGAAAAAGGGGTAGATATTTTTATGAGTCTCGCTGCTTCCCAGGACGGTGAACCCATTCGGTTATCTCTCTTCAATTCGGGGACCGGCCGGGAAACTATTACCTACATTGCACAGCAATCCGGCGTTTATGAAATTGGAATTGTTGCCTCAAAATCGTTGAGGCCGGGCAGCTATTATCTTAATCCCATGATCAAAAACAGTCCGACAATCGAGGACGCGAGACGAATAGAAGCTACGAATCTTCTCATGCAAGGGCTCATACTTTTCAACAAGAAACCGCAAGATATTGATAACGCTGTAAAAGCATGGAACGCCGGCGCGGATCTGTGGCACGGTATCGGAGACAAGTACTGGGAGGCCCATACCTTAAACTGGGTAGCGAAATGCAATATAGACCTAAACAGGCTGACGGAAGCAACCGAGGCCTTGGACCGGGCCGTGCCTTTGTGGGACGCCATTAACGACAAGAATGGTAAGGCGGGGGTTTTTCGATCCCGATCCGCAATATTCCTAAAAAATAATCAAAAGCGTAAAGCCATCGAAAGCCTGCATAACGCGCTCGACCTGCTGAGAGAAACCGGCGATTTTGAAAACGAGGCCGAGTGTTTAATGGAACTCTCCTATCTATACGGCCAAATTGCCGAGAAGACGAAGATGAGCGTTTATCACCTGGCTGCAGGAATGCGTATAAAGGACGAAGATATGGACCGCTTGCTTTCAGAGACCGGATTGACGCAAAAGGCCATGGGTGATCTGCAATGGGCTAAGGAGGCTGGAGAACTGGCTTTGATCTATGCCAAATTGGGGGCTAATAAGCCGCAGCAGGCCATCCTACTTCGGAATTTAGCCGATATCGCCTTGAGATTGGGACATCCTACCGAGGCTTGGGAAAAGGCTAAGGCTGCCGTAGTGATCGAGGAACAATTCAAGGGGAACCATATGGGTTTAGCATTTGCTTTAGGGTACATGAGCGAAATAAAGCTCGCGCTTAATGAACCTCAACAAGCTTTGCAATATATAGAGCGATCACTGTCATTAGTTGGGTCGAAGAAATACACCAAAATACTTCTCTGGGCCGGTGAAGCCTATAGTGCCGCCGGCGACCACCAAAAGGCTTTGCGTTTTCTAAAGGAAGCGCTCTTGTTAGCGATAAGGGCGGTGAGTCACTATGAGGAGGCCAGGGTATTGAAAGACCTGATGGTCGTTTGGCGAGCGCTTAATAATCCCCGATTGGCGGTATTTTACGGGAAGCAGGCTGTAAACGTCCTACAAACCCAGCGCGATTATTTTCACGACGTCGATCAACGGGATGATCCGCAAGCCGAACTAGTGGGTAAAAATACGCAGAAGGGATTTCTTCACTTATATGAGGAAATTTACAGACAACTGGCTGATCTATTGATAGAAGAAAATCGCCGGCCGGAAGCCCTTGAAGCCCTGGTAGCTCTCAAGGACCAGCAGGCCTGGGATTTTGGTCCGGCCGGGAAGGATAAGTTGAAAATGCTATCCGCTACCTTGCATGAAACGCGCTCCGCCACTCTCTACAAAGAGATCGCCGACCGTGTGGCTGGAGTCAAATTCAAATTGCACAAGTGGATGGAAGAAAGTGAAGAAGACACGGTAAGCATAAAAAGAATCCCTAAAAAAAGGCAGGAAATAAGTGAGGAAGAAAAATATCAGCAGGATGAGGCAACAGTTAAAGAACTCGACAACGTGGTAATAAAGCTGTCGGGTGTTATCGATAAGATCGATACGGACTATGGGTCGTTTGATGCGGCTGTTGATAAGGTCCCCGACGTTCCGGTGGTGCGAACCCTTCAGTCGATCTTGCGCCGAATTTCCGCGGCAATGGGTCAGCCGCCCGTTGTTGTCTATCAACTTGTAACCGAAGAACGAGTTCAATCTCTTTTAGTAACGGATAATGATATTGAGTGGGCGCCTTCGCCGGTCAAGAGAGCCGAGCTGAATGAGAAAGCGCTTTGGCTCTGGGCCCTTTTACAATCAGATGCCTACGATCCCACCCTGCTTTCGTCTGAGCTCTACGATATGGTTTTCAAACCCATTGAGGCCAAACTGCCTAAGGGAACAAAAACGATTCTTTGGTCCCTTGATGAGCATTTGAAATATCTCCCTATGGGCGCGTTGTATGACGGAAAGAAATATTTGGTTGAACGATATGACCATGTCCTTTTTACACGTGTTAATGAAGATGAGTTAACCAAGGCCTCGCGATTCAACTGGACGGGATTAGGCTTTGCGACTTCAAAACCATATAAGATCGAATTTCTCGAGGATTACATCAATTTCGAACAACTGGATTTTGCTCGGAATGAAATGCTGATATTCAAAAACGACAAAAATAGCCAGAGCGGAGTTGTAACGGGCGATGTGTTCTCCGACGAAGGTTTTACCAGAAAAGAATTTATCAACGCCCTCAAACAAAACCGCTCGCTAATACATATTTCCAGTCATTTTTATTTCCGTCCGGGCGACGAATTTCGTTCATTTCTGCTTTTAGGTGACGGCAGTATTATGACACTCGCCGACATGAGAGAACAAAAGGGTTTATTTCAAGGTGTCGAACTATTAACACTCTCTGCGTGCAATACGGCGGCACAGCTGCCGGATTCCGATGGCCGTGAGATAGACGGTTTTGCGGAGCTCGCACAGCGTTTGGGGGCCGAATCTGTCATGGCAACTTTATGGCAGGTTAACGAAAAGAGCACGGCCATGCTCCTAACTGATTTTTACAAAAAACGCCAAACAAACTTATTGAGCAAAGCGGATGCACTGCAAAAGGCCCAGATCACTCTGCTCCACCAAACCACTGGAAAAGAAGCGAGTCCCGAAGGTTCTGAACAAAAAAAGGTCACGAAGGGATTCCCGGAAATCGATGACATAAAGGTCGAGAAAAAATACTTGATTCCCTTTGAACCAGACAGAAACCGGCGGTTTGCCCACCCTTATTACTGGGCGCCCTTTGTATTGTTCGGTAATTGGAAATAGGTCCGCCGCTAATGGCAAATTGTTGAAATCGGAACAGAATTAAATTCAATGAAAAAACATAACTTCCATAAAATAACCTTGAAAAAGCTTATTCGGCTAGTGCTTCTTGTATTGTTTGTGCCTCTCACCGGATTCTCCCAGGACCGGAAATCGGAGATTGTTGAACTGGGACCCGGAAAGGTTATCGAACGCGATATTGCCGGCGCGGAAGCGCATCGCTATAAAATCGAGTTGCAGAAGGATGAGTCTTTACAGATACGTGTCGACCAAAAGGACATCGATCTCGTAGTAAGATTGCTTGACGCGGCCGGGACATTATTGGTCGAGATGGACGGCGTTAATGGGAAAAACGGTCCTGAATATCTTACCTTTTCAATTGCCGAACCAGGCAAATATTTAATAGAGATAACCAGTCTCGAAGCGGCCGTGGCGCCGGGGAAATATAGCGTTTTTAGAGCTATAGACGAAAAGGATAGAAAAACGATTCGGGCGGAAGCCCTCTTTATGGAAGGTTACAATATTTATGACCAAAGCCAGGTCGCAATGTACAGCTCAGCCTTGACCAAAGCTCGAGAGGCCCTATCGATATTCCGGGAACTCGGCGACAGGAGCGGCGAGATACGCGCTCTCAATATGTCGGCCGCGATCTCCCACGATCTTGGAGAAAAGCCATTACATTTTAAGTTTCTCGAAGATTCGCTGGCAATTTACAGATCGCTTGGTGAAAAACAAAGTGAAGCTACGGTGTTGGCAAGCATGGCTAATGTGACCGACGATTTTGGTGATCCGCAGAAGGCGCTCGAGTACTACGATCGCGCATATCCCATTTTCGAGGCCGCCGGTGACAAACAAAAAATGGCTGCCGCGCTCACCGGCATTTCCAGGATCTATTCCCGGCAAGGTGATCAAAAGCAGGCACTGGAGTATTTGGAAAAGGCATTACCGCTTCGACTGGCTTCGGGAGACATCGGAGGCAGGGCGATAACCCTCCTCAATTTTGGGGCGGCTTATACCGAGTTGGGGAATCACCTGAAGGCGGTGGAGTTTTTCAAAGAGGCGCTTAGCCTTTCCCGATCCGTAAGAGATCCGCGCGGGGAAGCCCTTGCATTGATTAATTTAGGCAATTCGTATTCATTTCTCGGAGACCGGGAAACGGGGCGTGATTATCTCCAAAAGGCCTCACTTATAGGCGGCAAGGATATACAAGCCAGCGCGCTGACAAGTATCGGAAATTCATTTTATCGACAGGGTGACAATGTAAAAGCTCTTGCGTTTTTAAATTATTCCCTGCAAATTTACCGGGAAATTAATTACCGGGATGGCGAGGCTACCGCGCTTCATTACACCGGCCTGGTCTATTTGGCTCTCGGTGAATATGGCAAAGGGCTCGCCTACTTCAACCAAGCCCTGGATATCTATACCAAAACCGGCGCAAAAAACAGGGAAGCTGATTCATTAAGCGGAATTGGCCGAGTTCATGCTGACCTCGATGAACACCAAAAAGCCCTGGATTACTATGACAGGGCACTGGAATTATATCGGAAAACCGATAATAAAACTGGCCGGGCCTTTGTATTGGTTAACAAGTCGGCACTTTATTTAGACTTGGGCAAACCGAAGCTTAGTCTTGAGTATTCCGGGGAAGCCCTGTCGATATTTCGCGATAAAAAAAACACGCGGGGCGAAGCTTACGCGTTATCGGCTAGAGGCACCGCCTGCTTTAGACTTGGCGACAGACAGCCGTGCCTGGCGGATCTTTATGAATCATTATCTCTTTACAGGGCGGCGAACGACCATGTCGGCGAAGTGATAAACCTTTATAATTTGATGTTCGTTTGGGAAGCGTTGGGCAATTCGAGGCTAGCGGCATTTTACGGCAAACAGTCGATCAATAAGTATCAGGAAGTGCGTAAAATGGCGCTTACCTTTGATAACGAATCACAAAAATCGCTTCTCCGGAAGTTCACGTTTGCATATCAGTCTATGGCCGGACTATTACTTAGAGGAAATCAAACTGGACAGGCCGTAAAAATACTTAATCTTTATCGAGACCAGAAATTTTTTGATCTCGATCGGTTCCCGAACACTGTCCCTGTGCCGAAAATAGCGTATTCCCTGCGCGAGCAAAATTTTGTCGATCGGTACGAGACCGCAATGGATAACGTGGAAGAAGCCGTTTTTAGGGTTGGGCGGGAACTATCGACCGCAGCCGCGCAAGCAAAGTCTGAAACCGAATTCCGGGGGGCCGTGGATACGGTTTCCGGTGTTCTCGAGAAAGCGGAAATAGAATTTTCCAACCCCACGGATGAAAAAGATATCGTTATGTCGGCGCCGGATGTTAGTGATATGCAGGCAGCCTTGCGTGAACTTGGCGTTTCGACCAAACAATCCGCGGCTGCCATTTATACCGTAATAGACGAAGACGAATTTCATACGGTCTTGATTACCCCCGGTACGGTTAGCAGTTTCCGTAATCCAATAAAGGCGAAGGAATTAAACAAAAAAATATTGAAGTTTTATGCTCTTCTCCAATCGCCGTATTACGATCCGCGCATTCTCGGTAAGGAGATTTACGACATAATGGTTACAAAAGCGCTCGAAACAGAACTTAAAAAACAAAAGGTCCAAACATTAATGTGGATGCAGGACGGCAACTTGCGTTATATCCCGATGGCGGCACTGTCACCGGACGGAAAGAGATATATGGCGGAAATATATCAAAATGTGATCTTTACGCGGGCCGATGTTAAAAGACTTACTCGTCGTGTCACCTCGTCGTGGAACGGCTACGGATTTAGCAGTACCCAGCCATTTATGGTTAGGTCCCCTGAAGATAAGGAAAAATCCGTTTCATTTTTTTCGCTGATCCACGGGAATGAGGAAATGGGGATCTTCCGGACCAAAACTTCTAAAAGCGGATCGATAGCAGGAGATGTGCTGACCGATGCGCAATTTACGAAGCGGTCCTTCGTTGAAGCCCTTAAACAGAAGCGGCCGCTCGTGCATATTTCTTCTCATTTCAGATTTTACCCGGGAGATTCCTCGTTTTCTTTTCTGCTGATGGGAGACGGGGACATTATGACCCTGGCGGAAATGAAAGAGCACAAAGACCTGTTTGAAGGAGTAAGTCTCCTGACGCTCTCGGCCTGCGAGACCGCCGCGCAATTCTCCGATTCCCGCGGGCGGGAGATCGACGGCTTTGCGGAGCTGGCCCAGCGGCTTGGAGCCGGGGCAGTGATTGCTTCGCTCTGGCAGGTTAATGAAAACAGCACGTCCCAATTTATGAAACATTTTTATAAAGGTCTGGGATCGGGGAAAATGAACAAGGCGGATGCTTTGAGACGAGCCCAACTCGATCTCCTCTACGGGCAAGCGCAAGTTACGCAGATCGTGCCGGGATACCCGCAAAGCTTGCCGGCTCCCGCGGTAAAGAAGTCGGGGCCGCAACACCTCGCAATCGGCGATGTCGAAATTGAGGAAAAATACCGGGCAACATATAAAAATGATAAGAAAAGGCCGTTTGCTCATCCGTATTACTGGTCGCCCTTTGTGCTGTTCGGCAACTGGAAATAACAATTACTCTAAAATAGCGCTATGAAAAAAACTATCTTCCACCGAATTGACGTTCCTGAAATCTGTAAGATCGCACTTATCTTATTTTTTGTGGTCCATACCACTTCCGCCCAGATCCGGAATTCCGATCTCCGGCAGTTAAGCCCGAATCGGCCGATCGAACGCGAAATGACGGGGACGGAAACACATCTCTATGAACTCGTCCTGCAGGGAGGAGAGTTCCTTCAAGTCCGGGTCGAGCAAAAGGGCGTGGACGTAGCGCTTAAGCTGGTGGATGCAGGCAAAAATGTTTTAGCGGAAATGGATAGCCCGAACGGTAAGGAAGGACCTGAAATACTTTCCTTCGTGGCCCCTAAAAAAGGCGGTTTTATATTGGAGATACGCGGATTTGATCCAAAAGCGGAAAAAGGGAAATATGTCGCCGAGCGCCGGGCCTCACGGAAAGCGGCAGCGCAGGACAAGCGGCGGGTCGAGATCGAACATTTGTTTATCGAGGGAATGAAATTGCGCGATCTGCCCGGACAAAGCGGCAACGCGCTTAAGAAGCTGGGCGAAGCCGAACTCGGATGGCGGGACCTGAAGGACGAGTACCTCGCCGAATTGACGGCGCAGCAAATCCGGCAAATTAATCAAGCGCAAAATCAGCCGCAAATCGACCCGTTACCGGTCGGACAAACCGTTAACCGCCAACTAAAAGGAAGTGACATTCATTATTATATCGTCGAGCTCAAACAGGGACAGGTGCTGCAGATCGATGTCCGCGAAACCGGGATCAATCTGAAGATTGCGATCGGTAAGGCTGCCGGCCCGCAAATCATAAAAGCAGTGGATTTCGGATATGGTTACGACCGCGAAACTCTGACGTTTATTGCCGATCAAGGAGGACTTTACGGTATCGGAGTAGTTGCGCCGATATCGGATTCCGGCGGCAGTTATCAGATGACCGCGCAGATCAGCGAGTCGGCTAAAGAACCCGATAATGAGCGAATTAAAGCCGAAGCCCTGTTAACCGAAGGACTGGCCTTTCTCGGCCAAAGAGACCCGGCAAATCTGCGGAGTGCGGTTCTCAGGTTGGAAGAGACTTTGTCGTTATGGCAAAAAGCGGGCGAGAAATACTGGGAAGGATATAATAAAACGCTGCTCGGATTGGCATATTACGCGCTCGGGGAAAAACAAAAAGCCGTCGGATTTTACGAGCAGGCTATATCTCTCTACAGGGCAATTGATGAAAAACGAGCGGAGGCATTCGCGCTTACCGGCCTGGGTAAAATTTACTCGGATGTAGGTGACAAATCCAGGGCGCTCGAGTATTTCACCGCGGCCTTACCGATCTATGAGATCACCGGTAACCGGTTGGGTAAAGCGGTAATTCTCGGTAATGTTGGCGATATTTACTCCGCTTTAGGTGATAAACGGAAGGCACTCGAGCATTTTGAGCAGGCGCTTCTTATCGCTCGCGAGCTCGGTGATTTACAAGGTGAAGCGGCGTCGTTGACAAGGATCGGCACAATTTACTCCTCCTCGGGTGAAAAACAAAAGGCGCTCGAATATCTAAATAAAGCGGTACCGCTTTTTAATAAGGCCGGCGACCGGCAGGGGGAAGCGGGCGCGCTCAGCGCGATCGGCAGCGTTTTTTCCGATCTCGGAGACAAGCCCAAAGCGCTCGAGTATTACGAAAAGTCTCTACCACTCGCTCGCGCTGTAGGCGATAAGGCATTGGAGGCAACAATTCTAACCAATCTCGGTTCGGTTTATTCAGATCTGGGTCACAAAGAAAAGGCGATGGATTATTACAATCGATCTCTGTCATTACTTGAGGGACTCGGATATAAAGAAGGTGAAATTGGGGCTCTCCTCAGTATCGGAAAAATATATTCTGATTTAGGCACAAGCGTAAAAGCGCTCGAATACTACAAGCGGGCCCATGCGCTTAACCTGTCCGTGGGGAATAAGCAACTCGCCGCCTTGCTTCTCACTGATATTTGTACCGCGTCTTCGGATTTGGGAGATCCAAAAGCTCTCGAAAATTGCGAAAGGGCTTTGGTGTTATGGAAAGAGATCCGTCACGTTGGCGGAGAGTCTTCAACATTAGGGAGTATAGGGCAAATTTACAAATCCTTAGGTCAGAGCCGGAAAGCCCTTGATTATTATGAGCGCGCCTTGACACTAATGAGGGCGATCGGCGATTTGAGCGGGGAGGCCGTTACCTTAAACCGGATCGCCGGCATTTATGTGACTTTCGGTGAAGCACAAAAAGCCAATGATCTATTTACCCAGGCTTTAACGTTGACAAGAAAGGCGGGGAACCGGCAAACCGAAGCCGAAATCCTTAATAATATGGGTGTCACGGCGTCCGATTCGGGGGAAAAGCAGAGAGCCCTTGAGTATTACTCACTCGCGTCATCAATTTTGACAGCCATTGGCGACCAGAACGGGAGAGCAACGACATTAAACAATATCGGGACAACGTATTCGGAATTAGGAGAGCAGTGGCAAGCGCTGAATTATTTCAATGAAGCCATATCGCTTCACAGGTCGACCGGAAATAAAAGCGGTGAAGCCATGTCGCTTACAAATGTCGGCAAAATTTATCAGGGTCTGGGAGAAAAACAAAAGGCTATCGATTATTTCGATCAGGGCTTGCGGATTTTCCGTGATTTGGGCCAAAAAAACGCCGAGGCTACGGCGTTGAATAATATCGCTTTGAGTTATTCAGCATTAGGAGAAAGACAGAAGGCCCTCGATTTTCTCGCCCTTGCCCTACCGCTCTACAAAAACGCCGGAGACCGGGGGGGCGAGGCCACCGCGTTGTCGAATATAGGCCTGGTGTACTCAAATTTGGGAGATACGGTCCGGGCCTTTCGTTATTGCCAGGAAGCCCTTTCAATTTTTAAGGCCATTAATGATAGAAAGGGCGAGGCGGGAGTACTTAACAACATCAGCGGAGTTTATTTTTCTCTGAAAGACTATCGGGCAGCTCTCGATTATTCCAGCCGCGGCCTGGTCCTTTCCAAGTCGCTCGACAGCAAACAGGAAGAGGCGACGGCGCTCGGTAACCTGATGGTTATTTGGAAATCACTGGGCAATCGGCAAATCGCAATTCTTTACGGCAAACAGGCGGTAAACAAATATCAGGAGCTTCGCGGCAAAATAAAAACGTTGGATGTCGGTACGCAAAAATCCTTTCTAAGGGACGCGGATAGTCTCTACGAGATGTTGGGTGTTTTATTGATCGAACGAAAAAGGCTGGATGAAGCCATTCAGATCCTAAGTCTTCATCAAGACCAGCAATTCTTCGATTTTAGCCAAACCAGGGGAACCCCGGTAAAACAAGCGTTATTTTCCAAACACGAACAAGGGCGGGTAAATGTTTATGAAGACCTGGGCGGTAATACACTAAAGATCAGCTCGCAAATCCAGGACTTAAGATCTCAGATCGGAAATCGTCAGCCGACGGAGGCGGAAAGCACGCGGTTAAAAAACCTCGAAGAAGAACTGAGTAAAGCTTCCGACGCATTTTCAACAGTTTTTACAGATACGGAAAAAGATTTCTCGAAACCGAACCCTGAAAACGAAACGGCTTCGGCCATACCTGACTCGATAGAAGTTCGGCAGCTGACAGATACGTTAAGTGCCGAAACAAAACAAAAGACAGTTACACTCTTCACCTTGATCGGAAGCGACAGGTTGTATATTTTGCTTATCGCGCCGGGCGAGAAGATCATGCAATTTGAATCTCCCATAGAAAAATCCGATCTGGACCACAAACTGCTGCAGTTTTATGCTGTTCTACAGTCGCCGGTCTACGACCCGCGACTGCTCGGCCGGGAGCTTTACGACATTATTTTTAAGCCTGTCGAAGGAGAACTGAAGAGACAAGGCGCACAGACTCTGATGTGGAAATTAAGTGGTTATTTGCGTTATATACCGGTGGCAGCTCTTTGGGATGGCGAGAAATATCTAATCGAAAAATACCAGAATGTCGTATTTACCCGGGCTGATAAAGAAAGATTGACGCGAAATGTCAACAGGAAATGGCTTGGTTTAGGCTTTGGCAGCTCAAG
>Ga0190272_10001214_pt1 | contig 12489 bp, 10 predicted proteins | sample Popmic504T_FD_133746 | JGI IMG/M metagenome (GOLD analysis project Ga0190272, IMG submission 133746) | Populus adjacent soil microbial communities from riparian zone of Shoshone River, Wyoming, USA - 504 T | ecosystem: Environmental > Terrestrial > Soil > Riparian zone | place: USA: Wyoming...
CCGGCCACTTGCCGTGCACTTTGCCGCCCTTCACGCTGCCGCCGATTACGAAGAGCGCGCCCGCGTGACCGTGATCGGTGCCGCGATTTCCGTTCTCGCGCGCCATTCTGCCGAACTCGGACATCGTCATGATCACGACGTCGTCCATGCGGTCCCCGAGATCCGTCACGAGCGCGCTGATCGATCTGGCGAAGTCATCCAGCCGGGCTGCCAGCTGTCCCGTCGATGCGCCCTGGTTCACGTGAGTGTCCCAGCCACCGATGTCGGCGAACGCGATCTCCAATCCGACGTTTGCCTTGATCAGCTGCGCGATCTGCAGCAGGCGCTGACCGAACTGCGACCGCGGATACTCGGCGCCGTTACGCGGGAGATATTTCCGCGGGTTCGCCGCGCGCAGCATCTTCACGGCGTCGAACATCTCGGCGCCGGTTCCGTGAACCAGGTCGGCAGAACCCGTTCGGTACAGTGCCTCGAGACGCTCAGCCGAGCTGCCCGTAGCGCGGACAGTGAATTCGTCGAGGTTGTTCATCGCAACCGTCGGCGATGGTCCCTCGAGCACGCGTGGCGTCTGCGCGGTCAGCGACACGGCGCGGAACGGCACCTTCGCGATGTTGCACTCGTCGCAAGTTCCCTTCGCGGCGAGATAACGATTGAGCCACCCGTCCGTCGTTCCCTTCACGTCGGGAGTGCCGCTCTCCATGTAATCCTGGGCGTCGAAGTGCGAGCGCGTCGCGCTCGGACTGCCTACCGCGTGCACTGGCGCGAGCAATCCCCTGTCGTAAAGCGGCTTGAGCGGAGCGAGGGAAGGATGGAGTCCAAAAAATCCATCGAGGTCGATTGCCCCTCCCGCCGCACCACGAGTTGGCTGCGGAATCGCGATCGACGGACGCATCGCGTAGTACGCGCGCTCGCCGTGCGGCACGACAATGTTGAGAGCATCGGCCGCGCCACGCTGGAAGAGACAGATGAGAATCTTGCCGTTCGCCGTCTTCGTGAGCTCCATCCCGAACGCCGTACGCCGGAGAAAGCTCGGACTGAGTCCCATCGTGACGAGCGCGATCGCTCCTGATTTGACGAATGCTCTGCGTTCCATGAGTCTCTCCTAGCGGCGCTGAAACTCGGGTGACCCGAGTGCAAGTCCGACGATTTGCGGAAGTCCGGTGAGCTGAGGGAGGTTGCCGACCGGACGACCCTGTAGTGCTGCACGCCTGCCGCCCGCATTCTGATTGGGCCGGCGCGGATTGGCGGTACTCCTCATTTCCTCGCTGGCGGCTGTCATTTCGGCCTCAGCCGCTCTCGCCGCGACGACTTCACTCGCCGCAGCGACATCAGGAACTCCCGCCTTCGCGGCACTCGCAAGCATCGGGTGCTCTCCGGAGACGAGCACCGCTCGCGTATCAGGCGACACCATTCCATTGAGAAGATTTGCAACGACGACATCCACCTGCTTGTCGCGGGAGGCAGCGCGCACCGAGTCGAGAGCGGGAAGCCGGCGAACGTTTATTCCCGGCAGCCGTCCCGAAGCTGCCGCCATCCCGAAGTTGATGCGATTCAGGATCGCACCGGTGTTCATCCACGACTCTCCCGTCTCGGGCCAGCCGTTCGGCGCCTGGTGGCCGAAGATCGGCTGACCGAGGTAGGCGATCATCTGCGCCGTGCGAGGAGTGCTGTCCGGCTCCGCATTCAGCGCGCGCATCGCGCTGACGACGACCTCGAACGGTGATTTCACCTTGCTGCGAAATGCCTGCTGCGAAAAGAACTCCGGTGACGTGACAATGGTGCGGACCACCTCGCGGATGTCACCGTCGGTCCGGAGAAATACCTGGGCAGCGCGGTCGACGAGCTGCTTCGGTGGAGTATCACTCACGAGCCGACGCGCAATCTTGGTGGCGATATAGCGCGCCGTCACGGGACTGCGCGCGAGGATGTCGAGCACCTCATCGGCGTCTTCCTTCCCGCGTCCCGCGCGCAGCTTGTGCCCGAGAACGATCTTCTCGCCGGCATCATGAACCTGGGGGCGGAAGACGAACCCTCCACCCTGCTGCGGCGTCTGTATGGTCCAGCCCGTGAACGCGCGCGCAACGTTGATCACATCCTGCTGGGTGTATCCGCCATCGACGCCGAGGGTGTGGAGCTCGAGCAGCTCACGCCCGTAGTTCTCGTTTAGTCCGCGGCGTTGCCGCTGCACCGGCTGTTGCTGCTGCTGCTGCTGCGCTCGACGCGCTGCCCGACGCATCGCCGCGGCACCGCCGCGTGGCGCAGCCGCCGCGCGCCGCGCATTCGGTCCGCTCAGTGTCGGCTGACCGCTGTCCGCTACGCTGCGCGCGTTATCCAGATACCAGAGCATCGCCGGACTCTCGGCGACAGCACCGAGCAGGTCGCGGAATTTTCCGAGCGCGCGGGGACGGATGACGTTGCGATCGAAGTCGTTGAGGTAATACGGCTGCGCCTGTCCTTTTTGTGCGTAGATGCTGAAGTGATTGTGCCAGAAATCCGTCATCACTTCCTGGAGCTGCCTTTCGCTTGCCACGGCGCGAGCGACGCGCGAAGACTGAAGCTGCGTTACCACCTGGCGGGTGAGGTTGTATCGCTGCTGCCGCTGACGCCGCATCGCAACACTGTCGGCGCCACTCATGGCATCCGGCGTGTCGCGCCGCATCTGCCGGCGCTCGCGCAGCTCCTCCGCGTACTGCCGCAGAAGATCGTCATGGCTTCGATTGATTGCGCTATAACGAGCGAGGAACGCTTCCAACCCTGAGTCATCGATCTTGTTCGGGTGGAGCTGCCGTTCGATCCATTTATCGAGCCCGATTGCGCGGACTTCCTGCACATCGCCCGGTCGCGGACCGAAGCTGAGTCGATTGAGTGCGTGGATTATCTGCTGGTCGGCGGGCAGCTCCCGAGTCTGCGCGGCCAACCCGACGGGAGCCCCGAGCGAAACCGCCAGAGCGGCATATCGTACGTAGTGGAAACCCCTTCTGATTGCGCGGGACGTACTCGTCATGGGCCGATCGGTGGACATCATAAAAGCCTGCTCGGAAGCATGAATATTCTCCCTCTGCTTGGACTTTAGACGCCTGACCGGGCAGATCGTTAAGCCCATTTGCCAACCTTCTTGCCCCTAAGGCTATCTAATTAAGTAATCCCGGGCTCTGCCTAACTTTTCCCGTCCCTGATGACCCAGATCTCCGAACGCCTGCTTGCTGCCATCGGCAGCTCCTACACCATTGAGCGTGAGCTCACTGGTGGTGGAATGGCGCGCGTATTCGTGGCCGAGGACAGCGATCTGGGACGCAAGGTCGTCATCAAGATCCTTCCGCCCGATCTCGCCGCCAGTGTCTCGGCCGAGAGATTCCGCCGCGAAATTCTCACCGTCGCGCGGCTGCAGCATCCCCACATCGTCCCTGTGCTCAAGGCGGGTGATCTGGATGGACTGCCGTATTTCGTGATGCCCTACGTCGATGGCGAGTCGCTCGACATCAGGCTCCGCCGCTCGGGGACGGTGAGTGTGCGCGAGGCGCTCGGCATCCTCAAGGACGTCGCGCGCGCGCTTGCTTTCGCGCACGAGCGTGGCGTCGTTCACCGCGACATCAAGCCAGGAAATGTTCTGCTCGCCGCGGGCTCAGCGACAGTTACTGATTTCGGTGTCGCGAAAGCTCTGTCGACTGCGCGCCGGTCCGGCGAGACTGGCGCGGGACTGACCCACACCGGAATGTCGCTCGGCACAATTCTCTACATGGCGCCCGAGCAGGCAGCGAGCGATCCGGAGATCGACGGACGGGCCGACATCTATTCGCTCGGCATCACCGCGTACGAGATGCTCTCAGGGGCGGCGCCGTTCGCACGGTTGAATCCCCGCGAGATGCTGACGGCGCGCTTGACGCTGCCGCCACCACCGCTCGCGTCAGTTCGGAGAGACGTTCCCGCGGGACTCGAGCGGCTGATCGCGCGCTGTCTCGCAATCGATCCAGCCGATCGCCCACAGACGGCGGCCGAGCTGGTCGAGGCGCTCGAGGATCCCGATGTCATCAGCGGGTCGTTCGCCGCGATCCCGCCACGGATCGCGCGCGGGAGTCGCCGCGCACGTACGGTTGGAATTGCCGCTCTGGCGCTCGTGGGCGCGATCGCTGTGAGCGCGGGTATCTACACGCGCACGAACCCCAACACGGCAGCCGCGTCAACCGCTCCGGCTCCACAGCTGGAGCTGATCGCCGTGATGCCATTCGTGAATCTCGGTCCGGATTCGACGAACGCGCATCTGGCGACGGGAATGACGAACGCGGTCGCCGGCAAGCTGATGAAGACGCGCGGGCTTCGGGTTCTCGCTCCGGGAAGACCACGCTCGGTCAAGCGCCTGGGAGATACCGTCGGAAGCGGCAAGGTCGAGGCGAATCTCGTCCTCGAAGGCACCGTCGAGCGCGTTGGGAACCGGCTGCGTGTCACGGCGCGATTGAGCAGCACCGAGGACGACGTGATGCAGTGGGCGGATGTGTTCGACCGGGACCTCAAGGATATTTTCGCGGTCGAGGACGAGATTGCCGATGCCATCGTTGCTTCGGTGTCCCCTATGGCTGCCGCGCGCTATGCGGATCCGGCGTAAGTCTTAAGCGGCACCAGTCGCTTCAACGCTTACCGCTTCGACAGACTCCTCAACAGCTCCATTAGTGGCTTGGAGCCTTTTCGCGAAGATCAGCTTGTCATCACCAGCCTTGTAGTAATCAGCGATCTTCCCGACAAGCTCGTACCCGGTCCGCTCGTAGAACTGAATGGTGCCACCGTACGTCTCCTGAGATGACGTCTCGATCAGCAGCAACCGCCCACCGCGACGCTCCACTTCCTCTTCGGCGAACTTGATCAGCCGCTTGCCCACACCGCCGCGGTGCTTCGACTTGTCCACCGCTATCCAGTAGAGATCGTACGTCCACTCGGTGAGCGGAGTCGGGCCAAAGCACACGTAGCCGAGCACGCCGGCGCCGTCGGTCGGTGATTCGAGGATGTAGGTGAGATAACCGCTCTCCTCGCCAAGGGTGATCCATTCGTCCACCAGCTCGAGGGCGATGGCGATCTCATCAGATGTGAAATTGCCCGCGCCCTCGAGAATCCTGTAGACGCCATCGCGATCGGCCGCGGCGAGCGGCCTGATAACCCGATTGCTGGGCATCTATATATGTATCGATCTGCCAAGGACGCCGAGCGCGGCTTCTTTCACCGCTTCGCTCAGCGTCGGGTGCGAGTGCACCGTGATACCGATGTCTTCCGAGGAGCCGCGATACTCGAAGGCGAGAACGGCTTCCTGAATCAGCTCCGACACGTTCGGCCCGATCATGTGGGCGCCGAGCAGCTCGTCGGTCTCGGCGTCGGCGATGAACTTGATGAAGCCGGCGGTGTCGCCGGCCGTGCGCGCACGTCCGTTTGCGGAGAAAGGAAACTTTCCCGTCTTGTATTTGCGCCCGCTCGCCTTCACCTCGTGCTCGGCCAGGCCAACCGTTGCGATCTCGGGCCAGGTGTAAACCACGGACGGCATCGACTTGTAATCCATGTGCACTTTGTGCCCCGCGATAACCTCGGCGGCGATCACTCCCTCCTCTTCGGCTTTGTGCGCGAGCAGCTTGCCACCGACTGCATCCCCGATTGCGTAGACGTTCGGAAGATTCGTCCGGAGCTGATTGTCCACGACGATTTCACCGCGCTTGCCGACCTTGAGTCCGAGCGCGTTAGCGTCGATGCCGAGCAGTGAAGGCTTTCTGCCGACTGAGACCAGGACGTGATCTGCATCGAGGGTCTCCTTCTTTCCATCCTTCTCGACGTTGATCTGAATCTTGGTTCCTTCCAGCTGCGCGCCCGTGACTTTCGTTCCGACGCGAATGTCGAGACCCTGCTTGCGGAAGATCTTGTCCGCTTCGCGAATGATCTCCTCGTCGTTGCCGGGAAGAATGGTCGGCATCAGCTCGACGACCGTCACTTTCGCTCCCAGTCGGCGCCAGACCGAGCCGAGCTCGAGGCCGATGACACCACCACCGATCACGACGAGATGTTTGGGCACTGAGGGGATCGTCAGCGCCCCGACGTTGGAGTGCACGCGCTTCTCGTCGAACTTGAGGAACGGCAGCTCGACCGGGACGGAGCCGGTCGCGATGATCACGTGCTTGGCGTTCCAGGATTCAGTCTTGCCGTCGTCGCCGGCGACTTCGACGACATTTCCCTTCCTGAGAGTGCCGCGTCCCTTGGCCCAGGTGATCTTGTTCTTCCTGAAGAGGAACTCGATGCCCTTTGTGTTCTGGCCGACGACGGTGTCCTTCCGCTTCATCATCGTCGCGAGATCGAGCCCGATGTCGCCCAGCTTTATCCCGTGCTCAGCGGCGTGGAGCCGGGCGAACTCGTAGTGCTCGGAGGATGAGAGCAGTGCCTTCGACGGAATGCACCCGACGTTGACGCACGTCCCGCCAAGGGTCTTGTCCATCTCGACGCAAACTGTGTTGAGTCCCAGCTGGGCGGCGCGAATTGCTGCCACGTAACCACCGGGCCCGCCCCCGATGACCGCTACATCACAGTCGGGCATCTACTCGATCAGCATCGCGGCCGGATCTTCGATGAGCTCCTTCACGCGTACGAGGAAGAGAACGGCCTGCTGCCCGTCGACAATGCGGTGGTCGTAGGAAAGCGCGATGTACATCATCGGGCGGACCTCGACCTGTTTGTTGATCGCCACCGGACGGTCCTGGGTCTTGTGGAGCCCGAGGATTCCGACCTGCGGATAGTTGATGATCGGCGTCGACACGAGCGAGCCGAACACACCGCCGTTGGTGATCGTGAACGTTCCGCCGGTGAGATCATCCATAGTGAGCTTGCTGTCGCGAGCACGCTTTGCGACGGAAGCGATGTCGGAGCTGAGCTCTATCATGCCTTTCCGATCGGCGTCCTTGATGTTGGGGACGACGAGTCCCTGATCGGAAGCGACCGCGATCCCCATGTTGACGTAGTGCTTGTAAATGATGGAATCGCCATCGATCTGCGCGTTGACCATGGGGAACTGCCTGAGCGCGGCGCACGCGGCCTTGATGAAGAACGGCATGAACGTGAGCTTGACGCCGTACTCCTTCTCGACGCGCTCCTTGTACTTCTCGCGCAGCGCGTTGACGACGGTCATGTCGACTTCGTTGAACGTCGTCAGGTGCGCGGTGTTGTGCTGCGACTGCAGCAGATTCTCGGCGATGCGCTTGCGCCGGGTAGTCATCTTTTCCCGCGTCTCGCGCTCACCGGAAGCACTCGCCCCATTCCCACCGCGCGACGGTGCAACGCCTCCGCTCGGCCGCTGAGCGACTACCCCCGTCGCCTGGGGCATTGCGGCCGGCTTGGCACCGGAATGTCCAAGCACGTCGGGCTTGGAAACAACGCCGCCCCGCCCCGTTCCGCCGACAGCGGCCACGTCGATGCCCCGCTCGTCCGCGACACGCCGCGCTGCGGGAGACGACTTCGTAGTTCCAGGCTGGGAGGGAGAGGTACGGGCTGCCGCGGAGACCGCCTCCGCAGCCTCCCGGAGACCGCGGCTGTTTGCGGGCTCCGCGGAGCGAGGACCAGCGGGCGCCGCGGCAGCCGGTGCCTCTCCCTTGGAGGCAGATCCACTCGAAGCAGCTCCCGCAGTCGCCGGAACCGCGGAGTCATCGAGCTCGCCGAGCACTTCGTCGACTTTGACGACCTCGCCCTCAGCCTTCGAGATCTTCCCCATAGCGCCGCCTTTGAGCGCGGGGACTTCCACCGTGATCTTGTCCGTCTCGAGCTCCACGAGCGTATCGCCCGCGGCAACGGCATCACCCTGCTTCTTGAGCCAGCGCGATACGGTGGCCTCGACGATCGACTCGCCGAGCGGGGGGACCTTGATGGAGATCATTGGGTAATGGCGATTCCTTCAAATGCGCCGTAGGGGGCGTTGATGACGTTAAACCGCCTGTCAGACGGTAAATTCAGCGCTGTGACCGCCGAATCGTCGTTCCAACTGAATATAACGCTCCGATATTAGCGTGCGAGGACTCACGATCTCGGCGCACGGTGGGCTCGATCAGCTCGAGTACCGCACCGATCTGCCGAAGCCCGAGCCGAAGCGCGGCGAGATCCGCATCCGCGTCAAAGCGGTCGGGCTAAACCATCTCGACCTGTTCGTCCTCGGCGGCCTCCCGAACCTGAAAATCGTCCCGCCCTGGATCCTGGGCGCGGATGCGGCAGGCGTGGTCGATGCGATCGGCGACCTGGGCGGCGAGGCTGCCGGCAACATCAAGGTAGGCGATACGGTCATCGTCAATCCCGGCCTGAGCGATCATACCTGTGAGTACTGCCTCCAGGGAGAGCACTCGTTGTGCGTGAAATTCGGAATGCTCGGTGAGCACCTGCCAGGGACGTTGGCCGAGTTCGTCACGATTCCCTCGCGCAACGCGCGGACGATACCGAGAGACAGGCCGATCGAGTCCGCCGGCGCGTTCACACTTTCCGCGCTCACGGCGTGGCGGATGGTGGTAACGCGCGCGCGTGTGAAAAAGGGTGACAACGTTCTCATCTGGGGAATCGGCGGCGGCGTCGCGCTCGCCGCGCTCGAGATAGTTCGCCGCATCGGCGGCATCGCGTGGGTGACGTCGCATAGCGAGGAAAAGCTGGCGCTCGCGCGCGGCCTCGGCGCGGAGCACGTGATCAACTACACGAATACCGATGTCGGGAAAGAGATTCGGGCCCGCACGGGAAAGCGTGGCGTCGATGTCGTGTTCGACACGGTTGGCGAAGCGACGTGGTCGCAATCACTGGGCGCGCTCGGAAAACGCGGCAGGCTCGTGACCTGCGGCGCGACATCGGGACCGGTCGTGCAGACCGATGTGCGGCGCTTGTTCTGGAACCAGTGGGACATCATGGGCTCGACGATGGGGAACGAGTCCGAGTTCGAGGCGGTGGCGTCGGAGTTCGCGGCTGGACGTCTCACGCCGCTCATCGATTCGGTGTTCGACATCTCGCAGGGCCGGAAGGCGTTCGAGCGCCTCCAGAGCGGCCAGCAATTCGGGAAAGTCGTCGTCCGGATCCCCGAATGAGCGACGCGCGCGCGCAGTACACCCCGGTGGAGATACAGCGGATCCGCGAAGAGTTCGTGTCTGGAAGCAACCCGCAGTGCCCGCGCTGCCTCGTCGCGATGACGAAGCGGCCGATCGGCGGGGGGTCGTTCGGCCTGGGTTACGCGCGAAAGCGGGACTGGCTCATTTGCCCGAAATGCCGGCGCAGCGCGATCTACGACATCCAGCGCGGCACACGGAATTAGGGCGCGATATTGGCCCGCGCCCTATCTTTGCAGGACCATGTGTATCCGTTCTCCAAATCCATTCATGCCGCTGACAGATTCACCCGCAATCAGGAAAAGCTGATGCGACGCCTGGCTTCAACCAGCGCCGTTGTGCTCTTCTGCCTTGCATCGATTGCCGGTGCGCAGGTAATCGAGCGGCCCGTTCCGTTCGACAGTGCGGCTACCGTGATCGTGATGAACCCGATGATCGCCGAAAGGGCGGGACTCGGTCCGCCATCGTGGCCGGTGTCGGGCGACTTCGTCGAAGCAAGACTCTACACGGTCACCGACTCTTCGTACATCCTGACAGTGAGGCGCGGAACCGGGGTCGTCGAGCGTTACAATCTTTCGGCGGCCGATCGTGAAGCGATCCGCGTCAGTGTGTCACGACTTCCACCCGACGTAGTGCGCGAGCGAAACGATGCGGGCAACTCGTTCATCCGCAACCAGACTCTCCTTGGTCTCGCGGTGTATGCGCCGGCGTTTGCCTACGCCGTGGGCGAAAACCCCGTCGGCGCCACTGCAGGCTATCTCGTCGTTGCCGGCGGTTCCTTTTTCGCGGCGTCGGAGATCGCGCGGAGAAATTTCATCTCTCGCGCACAAAACGATCTCTCCTTCAACACCGGGCGCAACGGCGCTCTGGGTGCGTGGGGGATCGCTTATCTCTTTGGCGCCGAGGATAGAGCGGAGGCGGCGGCAGCATTCATCGGCGGCCTCGCCGGAACCGGCCTCGGACTTCGCTGGGGGCGGGGAATGACCGAAGCCGAGGCAATGGGGGCGGGTTTCGGTGCGGATCTTGGCGCTCTGATCGCGTGGGGGGCGGTCTCGACAATAGATGGTGACCCGGACTGCGGGTTCGATGCGAACGAAGTCTACACCTGCCGCGATCGCATTGGCGACAAGGCGAAGGTGTTGACCATCCTCGCGTCCGGATTGGTCGGCTATCCGCTTGGCGTATTGTACCCGAAGAACTCCAGCTACAACGTGACGCCGGGCGACATTCAGACATTGTGGCCGGCGGCTCTGGTCGGAGTACTCGCCGGCGTTTCGTTTTTGCCCGAGAGCCCGAAGAATTCCCACGCCTGGGGCGCCGCCACACTGGGCGGAATCGCCGGTGTCATCGCCGGCGACCGCTTTCTCGTTCGCCGCAGGGATCACAGCCGCACTGATGCCGGGCGACTCACGCTCGGAACCGTCGCGGGCGGTCTGATGGGAGGTGGTGTTGCCGCATTGATCGACACCGACCTCGGCGATCCCCAGCTGGTATTCGCGTTGACTACCGTCGGTGCGCTGACCGGGATGATCGTCACCGAGCGCACCATCGATCCCCGCCGCGACGCCGGGCGGCAGCGGGTTAGAGTAACATTCAACCCATCGGGACTCGTCATGCTCGCGACGGGGACGCAGGGTATGCACTCCCTCTTCACGGTGAGGTTCTAGTGGATACGACGATGACGCTCACGTTTGGCGAAAGGCTGCAAGGGAGCTTCGAGCAGCTCTACGGCTATGTGCCAGCGCTGTTCGGCGCGCTCGTCATCCTCTTCGCCGGCTATCTGCTGGCGCGACTGCTGGAGAAGGGAACCGACCGGTTGATGCGGCGCATCCACTTCAACCAGATCCTGGAGAAGGGCGGCGTGATGCAGGCCGTCGAGAGATCGGGGTCGCACGTCAACCCGACGCGCGTCGCGGGAAGCCTGGTGTTCTGGTTCGTGATGTTCGCCGTGATGCTCGTCGCCGCGAACGCGCTCGGACTTCAGTCGCTGGCGAACGTGTTCTCGGAGCTGGTGAGCTACATCCCGAGCGTCATCGCCTCGATCGTGATCATGATCGTCGGCATTGTGCTCGGTGGGTTCGTCGGTGGACTCATCATGGCGTCCGCGGGCGGCTTGCGTGGCGGTCCGACGCTGGCGCGAGCGGGGAAGGGCGGCGTGATCATGCTCGCCGCGTTCATGTCGCTGCAGGAGCTTGGAGTCGCCACCGAGATCGTCACCACGGCGTTCGCGATTCTTTTCGGGGCAATTGCGCTCGCACTTTCGCTTTCATTCGGGCTCGGCAATCGCGAGCTCGCTGGCGAAGTCACTCGCAGCTGGTACAAGCGTTACCGTGAGGAGCGCGATGCGATAGAGCGAGACAACCGTGAGATCGACCGCGCGGAAGGCATGTCGACCACGGAGGATTACGTGCGCCCGGTGTACTCGAATCCACTGCGTGACGTACCTCCGCCTCCGCCGATTCCGCGCACCGTGCCTGACGACGTAGCGACGGTCACCGCACCGGACGACGTCGTCAAGTCGAGCGGCTGAGAGTAGCTGGCACGACCTTTCCCTGCTGTTCGGGCCATGGCCTCCAAAAACGCCGATCTTCACGGCAACGTCCCCGACCAGTGTAGCGTCGCCCTCGTACTGATCGACGTCATCAACGACATGGAGTTCGACAGCGGTGCGGCGCTGCTCGAGAATGCGCTTCCTGTCGCGCGGCGGCTCGCCGACCTGCGCCGGCGCGCCAGGGAGGCGGGGGTGCCGGTGATCTATGTCAACGACAACTTCGGCAAATGGCGGTCGGATTTCCGGCGCCAGCTCGGGCACGTACTCGAGGACGGAGTGCGCGGGCAACCGGTGGCCGAGCTGCTGCGGCCGGACGAGAAGGATTACTTCGTGCTCAAGGCGAAGCATTCGGGATTCTACGATACGCAGCTCGATCTTCTGATCGATCACCTCAAGGCGAAGACGCTGATACTCGCCGGCTTCACGACCGACATATGCGTGCTGTTCACCGCATCCGATGCGTACCTGCGCGATCTCGACATCATCGTCCCCACCGATTGCGCCGCCGCCGCCAACATGGAGCACCACGATCGCGCGCTCGAGCACATGCGGCGTGTGCTCGATGTGAAGGCCGTCCTCTCGACGGAGCTGGATCTTGCCAAGCTTGTGGGAGAGTCAACGGCGAGAGCGGAGTGAGGAGGTCGCGAATTTTATCACGCAGACTCTCTGCGGCCGTTCTCGTTGGCGGAGTTCTCGCGTGCGCCGGAAGAGTCGGAGTCCAGCCCCGGTCTGATACCGAGGCAGCAATAACCGCCGCCGATGTCCAGTCGCGGATTTACCGCGTCGCTCACGACTCGATGGCGGGTCGTCCCGCCGGTGAGCACGGAAACGTCGTGATGACGAATTACATCG
>Ga0190272_10001216_pt1 | contig 12480 bp, 7 predicted proteins | sample Popmic504T_FD_133746 | JGI IMG/M metagenome (GOLD analysis project Ga0190272, IMG submission 133746) | Populus adjacent soil microbial communities from riparian zone of Shoshone River, Wyoming, USA - 504 T | ecosystem: Environmental > Terrestrial > Soil > Riparian zone | place: USA: Wyoming...
GCCTCGCCCAAGGCAACCGACACGAAGCCCTCACCCACTACACCACCTACCGCCGCATCCTCCGCGACGAACTCGGACTCGACCCCCCACCCGCCATCAACCACCTCCTCACCAGCGCCTGACGAGAAGGCGCCTGACGAGAAGGCGCCTGACGAGAAGGCGCCACGACCGGTCCACGGCCGGGTAACGCCTCCCGGCGGATGCTGCGAGGCGCAGGCGAAGGACCGGCGTCGGAATGTCGAGGAAGTGCCATGGCCACTCAGCCCTATCCGCCGGGAGTGCCCGGCACGCTGACATGACCGCGGTGCGGGCCGTTCGCGGTGCGATCCAGGTCGACCGCGACGAGACCGAGGAGATCATGGCCGCCACCAGCGAGCTGGTGGCGGCCGTCATCGACCGCAACGAGCTGTCGGCGGACGACATCATCAGCGTGCTCTTCACCGTCACGCCCGACCTGGCCAGCTGCTTCCCGGCGGCGGCGATGCGCGCCCTCGGCTTCGCCGACGTGCCGCTGATGTGCGCGACGGAGATCGCCGTGCCGGACGCGATGGAACGAGTGGTGCGGTTGCTCGCCCACGTCAACACCGAACGGCCGCCGTCGGCCGTCGAACACGTCTATCTCCGCGGCGCCGCGCAGCTGCGGCCCGATCTCCAGCCGCGCCGGATCGCCTGATCACGTGCCGCTGGGGCGATGAGAGGAAACCGAGACAAATGGTAATCGTGATGTCGGCCGAGGCCACGCATTCGGATGTGCAGGCGATCGTGGGAATGGTGGAGGACGCCGGTGGCGCCGCGTTCGTCAGCCGCGGGGTCAGCCGGGTCATCATCGGCCTGGTGGGTGACGTCGACCAGTTCGCCACGCTGAACCTGGAGGCCAAGCGGGGGGTCGGCAAGGTCACCCGGATCTCGGCGAAGTACAAGCTGGTGAGCCGGGAGCAGCACCCGGAGCGGTCGGTCGTGCAGGTCGGCGGGGTGCCGATCGGCCCGCACACGGTGACGCTGATCGCCGGTCCGTGCGCCGTCGAGACCCCGGAGCAGACCCTGGCCGCCGCGCAGATGGCCAAGTCCGCCGGCGCGACCCTGCTGCGCGGTGGCGCGTTCAAGCCGCGCACCTCGCCGTACGCCTTCCAGGGACTGGGGGAGCGCGGGCTGCAGATCCTCGCCGACGTGCGGGACGAGACCGGGCTGCCGATCGTCACCGAGGTGGTCGGCGCCCACGACGTGGAGATGGTCGCCGAGTACGCCGACATGCTCCAGGTGGGCACCCGCAACATGCAGAACTTCCCGCTGCTGCAGGCCGTCGGGTCGGCGGGTCGGCCGGTGCTGCTCAAGCGCGGCATGAACGCCACCATCGAGGAGTGGCTGATGGCCGCCGAGTACATCGCCCAGCGGGGCAACCTCGACATCGTGCTGTGCGAGCGCGGCATCCGGACGTTCGAGACGGCGACCCGCAACACGCTCGACATCTCCGCGGTGCCGGTGGCCCAGCAGCTGTCGCACCTGCCGGTGATCGTCGACCCGTCGCACTCCGGTGGCCGGCGTGACCTGGTGCTGCCGCTGAGCCGGGCCGCCGTGGTGGCCGGCGCCGACGGCGTCATCGTCGACGTGCACCCCCAGCCGGAGGTCGCCCTGTGTGACGGCCCGCAGGCCCTCGTCGGGTCCGACCTGCAGGTGCTGGCGACCACGATGGAGCGGCTGGCCCGGTTCATGGGCCGCCAGCTGCCGCACCAGCAGCAGCGGTTCCTGGCCGCATAGGCCGCAGGAGTACCCGACCCGAGTCGGCACTCTGGAAGAACCAGGTGCCGACCGGAGTCGATACCGTCGGTTCGGATAACCGCAGAGCGCCGAGCACAGCGCGGAGATGTTCTCCGGGCGTGCCCGGATTCGGTCGCAGGCCGGACCAACCGTCCGATGCAAAGGATCGTAACGATATGACAATCGTGACGAGCGTTTCCGCACGCGAAATTCCGCGCCAGCCGGAGCCGGAGCTCACGCCGGCGCAGATGATCGCGCGCGCGGAGGCAATCGCGGCGACCCTGGTCGGGCGCCAGTCGGAGACCGAGCAGCGCACCTACTACGCCCAGGACACACACGAGAAGTTCGCGTCGGCGGGTTTCTACCGCATTCTCGTCCCGAAGGTGTACGGCGGGTACGAGTTCGGCATCGACACCTTCATGCGGGTCGCGATGGCGTTGGCGCGGGGCTGCCCGTCGACCGGGTGGATGTACGTGTTCGGGGCGGCCCACACCCTCGCGGTCGCCACCCTCTTCGAGGAGCGGGCGCAGGCCGAGTTCTTCGGCGGTGGCGACTTCATCTGCCCGGCGACGGTGGCGCCGACCGGCACGGCCGAGCGCGCCGCGGACGGCGGCTGGATCATCAACGGCACCTTCAACTACTGCTCCGGCTCGCCGTACGCGACGCACTTCATGGGCCACTCGCTCATCTCGCACGGCGAGGGCGAACCGCCGGCGCCGCTGCTGTTCGTCGCCCCGCGCAGCCAGTGGCGGCGGCTGGACGACTGGGGCCAGCAGCTCGGCCTCAAGGGCAGCGGATCGCACAGCATCAAGATCGAGAACGGGTACATCCCCGAGCACTTCGCGCTGCCGTACACGCACATGAGCCAGGTCGAGATCACCGAGGACTCACCGGGGCGGCGGCTGCACCGCAACCCGGAGTACGCGGGCGGGCCGCTGAGCTTCATGCTGCTGGAGCTCGGCTCGCTGGCCACCGGGATGGCCAAGGGCGCCCTCGACGCCTACGAGGAGCTGATGCGGACCAGGACGACGATCTTCCTGCCCATCACGCCCCGCACCGAGGACCCCGACTACCAGTTCAAGTACGGCGAGGCCACCGGCCTGATCGCCACGGCGGAGGCCGCGCTGCTCAACGCCATCCAGCAGTGGCAGGACACCTGCGCGCTGGGCCCGGCGGCGTTCACCAGGGAGCAGGAGCTGCGGATCGCCACCATCAGCCGTGAGGTGATCCGGCTGTGCTGGCGCGCGGTCGAGGGGCAGCTGTTCCCCACCGCCGGTTCGAGTTCGGTACGCCACGGTGAGCGCATCGAGCGCGTGTGGCGCGACATGTCAACGCTGCACAGCCACGCCGGGGTCGCGGTCTTTCTCTCCACCCTGGCCAACCGTGAGCTCGCCAGGGCCCGATTCGGCATCGAGAGCTGAGCATCGAGAGCTGAGCTCAGCATCGAGAGCTGAGAGCCGAGCATCGAGAAGAGGAAGTCCGATGACCGAACAGCCCGGCACGCCCCCGGCGACGCGTCCGCTGACCGGCGACGAGTACATCGAGAGCCTGCGTGACGACCGCGAGATCTACATCTACGGCGACCGTGTCAAGGACGTCACCTCGCACCCGGCGTTCCGCAACCCGGTCAGGATGACGGCACGGCTCTACGACGCGCTGCACGCACCGGAGACCCGCGACGTCCTCACCACGGCGACGGACAACGGCAGCGGCGTTCCGGGTTACACCCACCGGTTCTACACGACGCCGCACACCGTGGACGACCTCGTCGCCGACCAGCAGGCCATCGCGGCGTGGGCGCGGATGAGCTACGGCTGGATGGGCCGCAGCCCCGACTACAAGGCGGCCTTCCTCGGGACACTCGGCGCCAACGCGGACTTCTACGAGCCGTTCGCCGACAACGCCCGCCGGTGGTACCGGGAGTCGCAGGAGAAGGTCCTGTACTGGAACCACGCCATCGTGCACCCGCCGGTCGACCGCAGCCGCCCGCCGGACGAGGTCGCCGACGTGTTCGTCCACGTGGAGCGGGAGACCGACGCCGGGGTGATCGTGAGCGGGGCCAAGGTGGTCGCCACCGGCTCGGCCCTCACCCACTACAACTTCATCGCCCACTACGGCCTGCCGATCAAGGACAAGAAGTTCGCGCTGGTGGCCACCGTGCCGATGGGCGCGCCGGGGCTGAAGCTGATCTGCCGCACGTCCTACACCGCGACGTCGGCGATGACCGGCAGCCCGTTCGACTACCCGCTCTCCTCGCGGCTGGACGAGAACGACACCATTCTCGTGCTCGACAAGGTGCTGATCCCGTGGGAGAACGTGTTCATCTACGGCGACCTCGGCAAGGTCCAGCTGTTCACCGGCCACTCCGGCTTCATCGAGCGCTTCACGTTCCACGGGTGCACCCGCCTCGCGGTGAAGCTCGAGTTCATCGCCGGCCTGCTCGCCAAGGCGCTGGAGATCACCGGGACCCAGGACTTCCGTGGGGTGCAGACGCGCCTCGGTGAGGTCCTGGCGTGGCGCAACCTGTTCTGGGCCTTCTCCGACGCGGCCGCCCGCAACCCGGTGCCGTGGAAGAACGGCGCCCTGCTGCCCAACCCCGCGTACGGCCTGGCCTACCGCTGGTTCATGCAGGTGGGCTACCCGCGGATCAGGGAGATCATCATGCAGGACGTCGCGAGCGGCCTGATCTACCTGAACTCCAGCGCAGAGGACTTCAAGAACCCGGAGATCCGGCCCTACCTGGACAAGTACGTCCGCGGCTCGGGCGGCATCGAGGCGGTCGAGCGGGTCAAGGTGATGAAGCTGCTGTGGGACGCGGTCGGCACCGAGTTCGGTGGCCGGCACGAACTCTACGAGCGCAACTACGCCGGCAGCCACGAGAACACCAGGGTGGAGCTGCTGTTCGGTCAGCTGGCCAACGGGCAGGTCGACGGCTACAAGGCATTCGTCGACGAATGCCTCGCCGAATACGACCTGGACGGGTGGACGGTTCCCGACCTGTCGTCGTTCGAGGATCTGCGCAATCTCAACAGGGGCCTGATCAACGGTTGAGTCTCACTCGAGGCCCACTCGGGCCACGCTCGAATTGGTTTCCTCGGCCTGCTGCCGTGGTCTATCGTGGGTAACTGGACACATTAGCACAACGACGTCGTCACGGGTGAAGCGGCGTCGAGGAAATAGCAATCCAGAAGATGCGGCGGCATCCGTCAGCGGAGAAGCATTGTTCGGTGCCGCAGCGGCTCATGAGCTAGGCCCGTCCTAGAAGGCTTGGAGCTGTACAGCTTGAAGGGGAACCGATGTGAATGAATCAACCAAGGTAGGCGCTCTGGCCAAATTTCCGAGCAGCCGCAAGGGCAAATGGGTTGTCGTGGCCCTCTGGGTCGTCGCGTTCATGGCTCTCGCGCCGCTGGCCGGGAGTCTGACCAAGGTCCAGGACAACCAGGTGTCGTCCTGGCTGCCGGGCGACGCCGAGGCCACCCAGGTACTCGAGGTCACCGAGCGTTTCCGCTCGAACGACGAGTTCATCGCGATCGTGGTGTACGAGAAGGCCGCGGGGCTCACCCAGGCCGACCTGAGCGCGATCGGCGACCAGATCGACCGCTTCTCCGGCCTCGAGAGCGTGAAGTCCGACGTCGTCGGCCCGATCACGTCGGCCGAGCAGCCCAGCCCGCAGGCCGCGCAGGTTGTGGTGCCACTCAACGTGGGCCGTGGCACGGAGGGCTTCAACGAGCTGCCCGACGCGGTCGAGGAAGTCCGTGACATCGCCGGCTCCGGCGTCGACGGGCTGTCCGTCCACGTCACCGGCCCGGCCGGTACCGCGGCCGACCAGGTGACCGCGTTCGGTGGCACCGAGGGCACGCTGCTCATGGCCACCGTGCTCGTCGTCATCGTCCTGCTCCTGCTCACCTACCGCAGCCCGGTCATGTGGCTGCTTCCGGTGATCTCCGTCGGGATCGCGCTGATGGCCGCGCAGGGCCTCATCTACGTGATGGCCAAGAACGGCCTGACGGTCAACGCGCAGAGCGCCGGCATCCTCGCCGTACTCGTGTTCGGCGCGGGAACCGACTACGCGCTGCTGCTCATCGCCCGCTACCGCGAGGAGCTGCGCAAGCACGAGGACAAGCACCGGGCGATGGCCATCGCCCTGAACCGGGCCGGGCCGGCGATCTTCGCCAGCGCCGCGACCGTCATCATCGGCATGCTGTGCCTCAGCTTCGCCGACCTCAACTCCACCGCCGGCCTCGGGCCGGTCGCCGCGGTCGGCATCGCGGTCGGGCTGCTGGCCATGGTGAGCCTGCTGCCGGCCCTGCTGCTGATCTTCGGCCGATGGGTCTTCTGGCCGGCCCGCCCGAACTACGGATCGTCCGTGGCGGCGAAGACCGGTCTGTGGGACCGCGTCGGCAGCGCCGTCGCGCGCAAGCCGCGGTTCACCTGGGTCGCGACGGCGATCGTGCTCGGCGTGCTGGCGCTCGGCTCGCTCAACCTCACGGCCAACGGGCTCACCAACGCCGCCGGGTTCACCAACAAGCCGGACTCGGTCGTGGGTGCCGAGATCCTCGGCGCGCACTTCCCGGCCGGCAGTGGCCAGCCGGTGCAGGTGGTCGCCAGCGCCGACAAGGCCGACGAGGTGGCCGACGTGCTGGCCGACGTGCCGGGCATCGACTCGGTGTCGGAGCCGGTCGTCAGGGACGGCTTCGTCTACCTGGAGGGCATCTCGACCGCCGCGCCGGACAGCGACGAGGCGGTGGCGACCCTGAACCGGGTTCGTGACGCGGTGCACCAGGTGCCGGACGCGAACGCGCTGGCCGGTGGGCAGACCGCCCTGCTGGCCGACACGGCGGCCGCGAACAGCCACGACCGCAAGCTGGTCATCCCGATCATGCTGGCCGTCGTGTTCCTGATCCTGGCCGGGCTGCTGCGCTCGATCGTCGCTCCGGTGCTGCTGCTCGGCACTGTGGTGCTGTCGTTCCTGGCCACCATGGGCATCAGCGCGTTCTTCTTCGAGAACGTGTTCGGGTTCGAGGGCGCCGACGGTGCGTTCCCGCTCCTGGTGTTCGTCTTCCTGGTGGCGCTGGGCATCGACTACAACATCTTCCTGATGACCAGGGTGCACGAGGAGTCGAAGCTGGTGGGCACCCGGCGCGGTGCGCTGACCGGCCTGTCGACTACGGGTGGGGTCATCACCTCGGCCGGCCTGGTGCTCGCCGGTACGTTCGCGGTGTTCATCGCCCTGCCGCTGACCCACTTCGTGCAGCTCGGCTTCGCGGTGGCGGTCGGGGTGCTGATCGACGCGATCATCATCCGCGCGGTGCTCGTCACGGCGCTGACGCTGGACGTCGGTCGGTGGATGTGGTGGCCGAGCAAGCTGGCCCAGAAGCACGATGTCGTCGAGGCTCCCGCGGCGGTCGACCCCGCCCCGGAGCACGCGGTGCGCGTCTGATCACCGCCTGACATCTCCGTCCCGCCGGGCGGTGACCGATCCTGGTCACCGCCCGGCGTTTCGGCGTTCCGGGGGTCCCCGACCGTTGTGCCGCATTCCTGGTTCCCATCGATGGCTTCGGGCAGGCGCACCGCCATTTTTGGCATCCTCAGTCCCATTTATGGAATTGTTTCCACCCCACTGCCTTCGTGGTGGGGCTGGTTGGTGTCGTGATGGTGGGTGATTGAGCGGCCTGGCCGGTTTGGGGTGTCGGCGCGACACCGACGGCCGGTGTCGGCCGCCGCATCCGGACACCATCGAGGCTGCTCAATCCGCAAGATCCGCAACAACCCACACCTCATCCTCACCATCATGGGCCTGCATCAACAACCCGAAAACCCATCATGACCAGCAGAAACGACTTCGCGCACCGCACTGGCTCGGCAAGGCACACAAAGCAGGCAGGCCGATGGTGTTGGACGAACGTTCCAGCATGGTCCACCAGCGTCGACCAACGGCGCCTGCCCGGTCTCGCCTGTGATCTATACTGCCGCGGTAATCGATCACTGACCTGGAGGCAACTGGGGAGGATCGGAATGGTCGCCAGATTCGCGCCACTGGCTCCTGGGGATCCGCAGGAGGTCAGCGGGTACACGCTGCGAGCGCGTCTCGGCGGCGGTGGCATGGGTCGGGTGTATCTGTCCTTCTCCCCGGGTGGGCGTCCCTTGGCGATCAAGGTCATTCGCCCTGAGCACGCTGAAGATGAGGAGTTCCGCCGCCGGTTCCAGCGCGAGGTGATTGCCGCCCAACGTGTACAAGGCCTGTTCACCGCGCCGGTGGTCGACGCCGATCCCACTGCGGCGTCGCCGTGGCTGGCCACCGCTTACGTGTCGGGCCCATCGCTGAGCCAAGCTGTCGCCGAGCACGGCCCACTCCCGTCGCTGACAGTGTTTCGGCTGGTGGCGGGTGTGGCCGAGGGCCTGGCGGCCGTGCACGCCTGCGGAATCATCCACCGCGACCTCAAGCCGGCCAACGTTCTGCTCGCCGAGGACGGCCCGCGTCTGATCGACTTTGGCATCGCCCACGCCGCCGAGGCGACGTCGCTGACCCGCACCGGTCGGACCGTCGGCACACCGGCCTTCATGGCCCCCGAGCAGATCCGCGGCCGCTCAACCACTCCGGCAACCGACGTGTTCGGTGTGGGGCATCTCGCCGTCTTTGCCGCGACCGGACACCCCGCGTTCGGTGAGGGCAATCAGGACGCCCTGCTGTATCGGATCATCCACGAGCACCCAGACCTCGACGACTGTCCGCAGGAGGTACGGGCCATTGCCCTGCGGTGTCTCGCCAAAGATCCGAACGAGCGACCCGGACTCACCGAGGTCATGGCCTACGCCCGGCAGCAAACCAGCGGCCAGACCCTGCAACTGGCCGGATCGTGGCTGCCTGTGGCCGTCGCCGAATCCCTGGCCGCCTACGACGCCGCCGCATACCGCCTCGAAACCAACCGCCTCACCAAAGCTAGGGGCGCCGATGCGAGCGCCTCCGCACACGCGGCCGGACCACCAGTTGTCGCCGCAAGCAGACCGCCCTTGTACCCCCAAGTGCCCTATCTGCAACGGCCCGCGTCCTCGTCCGGCGTCGCGATCACTGCGATGATCCTGTGCACCGTCACGAGCCTGCTTCTGGTATGGAGCGCCATCAGCGTGTTGATCGGATCTCCGCCTGTGGCAACGTCCCGTATGCCGCCAGGGGTGGGTGCTCTGGGCAACTGGATGTGGACGATCGGCGACATCCTGTTGATCAGCGGAACGATCCTGATGTGGCGCCGGAGAACGACTGGCCGGTTGCTGGTGATCATCGGCCTTGGCTTGGTGCTGGCCGCTATGCTCGGCTTCGAACTTGCGGCCTTGTCTGCGCCTAGCATCGTAAGTCCGTTGATCTACTTAATCAACGTCTTCACCGTGGTGAGCTTGGTGTTTGTACTACTCCCGGGCACCGACAGGCACTTGAAGACTGGGCCCTCATCGCCGTACGCGTCGGCCTCCCCACCGCCGTATCCACCACCCGGCCACCCACCCACACAGTGACCAGGGCGATGCGCAAAGTCGTCTTTGTAGGTCAGCTGTGTTGTGGGTGATTGGAACTGGGACCGCTTCCGAACCAGCATCTACAGCCTCCACCTCAATCACTACGTCGACATCACCCACGTCTTTGACCGCAAGGTAGCCGCCCTCCAGTCTCACGCCAGTCAGGCCAGCGGTCGGGATGGCCTGGCCCAGCAGATGCGCGCCCGCATCGCTGGCAACGCCCCGGCAGCCGGGCTGCCGCGGGACCCGCCTCGTCGAGTCCTTCCACGTCGTGGCCAACGCCTAAACCCCGCCGGGAGCCGGGCGGGCCGCCAGCAATTGCCGCGCCTCGCGCACAAACTCGAACCTGCCGGACGTTCCGGTGGAGCGGACCCCGTCGCCCGTGTGAGGGTCGAGCAACGCGATGCCTCCGGTGCCGACATGGCACCGGAGGCATCCGGACGTACGGACCGGGCTACAGCGCGGTCGCGTTGGGGGTGACGTCCTCGCGGAACAGACCGTTCGGGTCGACCCTGGTGCGTACCTGGTCGACGGCGTGGATCTGGTCGGTCCGCAGGTGGCCCTGCGGCTGCGCGTAGGCCTCGACGAAGGACGGCGCGGTCCGGCCGGTGTCCCACGGGGCGAGCGCGGCCCGCACCACGGCACAGTGGTCCTGCAGCTGCTGGACCGTGACCGGCTCGAACGGCACCCCGGAGCCCGCGTACGAGTAGTGGGCGTCGAAGTGGCCCAGCGCGCCTGGCGTTCGACCGACCGACGCGGCGAACGCGCCGCCGAGCTGGCGCAGGCCGGCCACGATCAGCGGTGACCCCGAGCCCTCCCCGGTGACCCTGAGGAACTCGGCCGCCCCGTCGTCGCCGATCTCCCTGAGCAGCATGTGGTCGCCGATGATGGTGACCGGGTCGGACGGGTCCATGTGGGCCTTGGGCACGTCGACCGGGGTGGTGAGCTGCCAGGTGTCCATGACCGGCTCGGCGATCGCCCGCAGCGGACCGAGCAGGTCCTCGGCGATCCGGGTCGCCTCGGTCACGTCGTCGGTGGTGCTGAGGACCGCGCCGTCGATGGACAGCACCGGCCCGGCGGCCAGCTCCGGCGGCACGTTGGGCAGCGGTGGCAGCCGCATCACCCGCAGCGACGTGGTGGCCTCCCACGGCGCGTCGACGGCCCACGTGCGCCACGCGGCCAGCAGGCGCGCCGAGTGCACGCCCGGCCAGTACGCGCCGCCGGTGATGACCTTGGCCGCCGGGAACAGGTCGATCTCCACCGCGGTGACGACGCCGAGGCCGCCCCCGCCGCCGCGCAGCGCCCAGAACAGCTCGGGGTCCGACGCCGCGTCGACCCTGCGGAGCTCGCCGTCGGCGGTGACCAGCTCGATCGCCCTGATGCTGTTGACCGCCAGGCCGACCCGGCGGCCGTAGAAGCTCATGCCGCCACGCAGCACGTACCCGACGACGCCGACGTTGGACGACGACCCGTGCGGCGCCGCGAGCCCGTGCAGCGCGGCCGCCTCGACGACGGGGCCCCACCGGGTGCCCGCCGTGATGCGCGCGGTACGGCTGGCGGCGTCGATCTCGACCCCGCCCCGCAGCTCGGTGCGGATCAGCAGGGAGTTGCCCATGGGGCGCACCGCGGCCGCGGCGTGCCCGGTGGCGTGCACCCGTACCGAGAGACCCTCGGACTTGGCGTACCGCAGGGCGGCCCTGATGTCCTCGACGGTGTGGGCGATGACGGCCGCGACCGGCTGGGCCGGTGCCGCCAGGTTGAACACGTGCGTCGCGGCCTCGTAGCCGGGGTCGCCCGGCCCGGCGACGCTGGTGGGGCGATCGTCGAGGGTGGTCATCGCGGCCGCTCCGCGGTGATGAAGACGAACGTGCCGGGGCCGGACTGCTCGGTGATGGTGAGGCCGGCGGCCGCCACCCAGTCCAAGATGTCCTGCAGCTCGAACAGGTGCAGGCCACCGGAGTGCTGCGGGAAGTGGTGCGACCCGACGAAGTACCGGTAGATCGCGTCGTCGGAGTTGCGGAACGTCAGGAACGAGAACGTGCCACCGGGCCTGAGGCACCGGCCGACCTCGGCGATCGCAGCGGGGGCGTCCTGCGGGAAGGCCTGCAGCGCGTTCCAGCACAGCACCGCGCCGAGGCTCTCGTCCTCGAACGGCAGGGTCTTCGCGCTGACCAGCACGGCCGGGATGTCCGGCAGCCGGCCGCGCAGCACCGACAGCATGGGCGGGTTGAGGTCGAGCGCGATGAGGCGCTCGCTGCCGACGGCCTTCGCCAGCACCTCGGTCCACCGGCCGGCGCCGGCGGCGAGGTCGAGCACCGGCCCGTCGACCGGGCGCACCTGCTCGATGATGTAGTCGTCCTCGTCGGTCGGCGACACCTGCTCGCCCCAGTTGGAACCGCACAGCCGCAGGAAGTTCGGCCGGGCGTACGCCTCGTAGAAGAAGCCCATGCTGGGCATCTCGGCGAGCTTGAACTGGAAGTCGCCGGGGCCGTCGGAGGTGCTGCGCACGCCGGCGGTGAGGTTGAGGATGCCGCCGGTGACCGGGTAGGCCATCGAGCAGCTGGCGCACCGGGCGCCGCCGGGCTCGAACCGCAGGGCGTCGCCGCAGTCGGGGCAGCGGAACGCGTCGCCGTGCTGCTCGAAGATGGAGTTGTCGGACTCGGGGGCCGCGCCGGTGCGGGGCGGGACGGAGTCCGTCGACCAGGCGGCGGGGGCGCCGTTCTGGACCGCCCAGTACGCCTTCGCCCCGGTGTGCCCGAGGACGGTGCGGGTGTCGTGGCGCCAGGCGGCGAGGACCTGGTCGGGGGTCAGCGAGTTGATCCAGGTGCGGTCGAACTCGCGCTCGGACTCGTCGAGGTTCCACACCGCGGGGGAGGGGAACACCCGGCCGAGGTTGGGGTTCTCCTGGTCCAGCTGCCGCAGGGCGCGGTCCAGCCTCGACAGGTCGTCCTCGTCGAGGTCGAGACCGTTGGCGACGGCCAGGATCGGTTCGCGGCTGTCCGGGAAGTGCGACAGCAGGTACTGCAGGGCCAGCGACAGCGGCTCACCCTTGGTGCTGGTGCTCCACAGCGCGGTGTACCCGGCGACGCCCGACCGGACCGCGGTGGTCACCGGGCCGTCGGTCGCCGGGAACTCGCCCTCGATGAGCAGGCCGAGGAGGACCGCCAGGTATCCCTTGTGGGCGTCGTCGGCCTCCGTCAGCCTCGCCATGAGCAC
>Ga0190272_10001217_pt1 | contig 12476 bp, 13 predicted proteins | sample Popmic504T_FD_133746 | JGI IMG/M metagenome (GOLD analysis project Ga0190272, IMG submission 133746) | Populus adjacent soil microbial communities from riparian zone of Shoshone River, Wyoming, USA - 504 T | ecosystem: Environmental > Terrestrial > Soil > Riparian zone | place: USA: Wyoming...
CAGCGGCTGTCGCTGGCGATCCTCGTCCACTCGGGCGCCAACCTGCTGATCCTCGACGAGCCGACCAACCACCTCGACGTCGACAGTCGCGAGGCGCTCGAGGACGCGCTCGGCGGCTATGACGGCACCGTCCTGCTGGTCTCGCACGACCGGGCCCTGCTCGACGCCGTCGGCTCGCGGACGATCGCGATCGAGGACGGCGAGCTGCGCAGCTACGAGGGCGGCTGGGCCGACTACGCGCGGATCCGCGAGGAGCGGCGCAGCGCCGCCTCGGAGGAGAAGGCGGCAGACAAGCGCAAGGCGTCCGGCAAGAAGAGGACCTCCGAGAAGCCGTCGCCACCGACACCGGCGGCACCGGCCAGCAACGGCAAGGGCCTGTCGAAGAACATGCGGCGCAAGATCGGCGCGATCGAACGCGAGATCGAGCGCAGCGAGACCGCGCTGAAGGCTCTAGAGGAGGAGCTCGCCGCCCCCTCGGCCTGGTCGACGCCGGAGCTTTCGGAGCAGTCGACCGCCCGCCACGCCGAGGCGAAGCGAGCGGTCGAGCTTGCTTACGAGCGGTGGGACGAAGTCACCGCCGCCACTGCCGGCTAGCCGAGCAGCTTGGCCTTCTGGGCCTGGAACTCCTCCTCGGAGATCGTGCCGTTGGCCTTCAGGCCCGCGAGCTTCGACAGCTCGTCCGCGGTCGACGCGCCACCGCTGGTGGTCGCCGTCTGACGCACGTAGTCGTCGAAGTGCTGCTTCGCCTCGGCCTGCGCCTTGATCGTCCGGTCGCGCATGCCGTTGCCGCGGGCGATCAGGTAGATCAGCGCCGTCAGGAACGGGATGAAGACGAGGAACAGGACCCAGACCGCCTTCCACCAACCCGACAGCTCGTGGTCGCGGAACAGGTCGCTCAGGATCGTGATCAGGATCCAGATCCAGATCACGAAGAAGAAGATCGACAGGACAGTCAGCAGCCCCTGCCCAAACGTGTACTCAGCGATTGGCACTAGTGCTTCCTTTCGTTGTGCGAGTCCCAGAGGGGCCCCTTGTCCGCCCATGCTGGCGCGCGGCGGCCTCGCATGCAAGCCAGCCCTTCACCCGCTTGGGGTGACGGCTGGGGGTGCGAAGCTAGCGCTCGGGCGGACGGGACTGTGGGAAAACCGCACAACGCGAGCCCTGACGGTACTCCTGCACGGGGTTTGGGTACCACATCGATGCAGAAGTCGTGCAACTCGACACGGAGGCGCAGCTTGACGGCGGACAATGCCAGCCAGCCGGCCGGAGGCCGGCGCCTCACAGCAACCGTAGCGGCGTTGGCCGTGCTCGCGGCCGTCGTCATGGGAAGCGACAGCCTGGCTCAATCGCCGAGCGTGTCGACTCCCGCGGTGAGCATCGGCGCCGGGGGAGTGCGCGTCGACACACGCGCCTTGAAGATCCCCTCGCCGACGCTGCCCGTCGCCCCGCCCGCAGCGCCGCTGCCGGCCCCGAAGCTCCCCCCGGTTCCGCAGCTCCCCCCGGCCCCGAAGCTTCCACCGGCTCCGAAGCTTCCACCAGCCCCGACGGCACCGGCCGCACCGGTCGAGCGGCCGTCGTCGCCCGACACGCCATCGCTGCCACGTGTCGACATCGGCGGCGTGGTCCGAGATCGCGTGGGAGCGGTCGACGGGGCCGGCGGCGACCCAGCCGGCGAGTCGCTACGAGGGCTCGGATCCCTCGATCCGAAGACGGTCTCTCGATCCGGCGCCGCGACCATGCCGTCGACCAGCGGGTCGAATGCGGGCGCGGGCACGCTCGGTCAGACGGGTCTGGTCGCGGGGGGCCTCCCGAGCCGCTCCGAGCTGGCGAAGCTGCCCCCCGCCCAACGCCGCAAGCTGCTCCGACGGGCTTTCGACGCGCCGTTGCGCGAGCGGGACGTGCGACAGCTCCGCATGGCGATCCAACGCTACCGCGGCTGCCTCCGAACGCTGCCGTATCGCGGCCGCCGGGTGCTCGAGCTCCGTGCGGGCCTGCTTGGCGGAGACCCGGCGTCGCGGCGGGCGATCGGCCGCCGAATCGGCGCGTCACCTCGTGCTGTCATGAGGCTCGAGCGTTCGTCGTTGCACACTCTCATCGACGCCGGTGAGCGCGGCCGCTGCGTGGGCGGCTCGGCCGCGACAGCCTTCGGCGGCCTGGCGGGTGGCCCTGACGGACCGGCCGGCGCGCTCTCCGGCGGCGGTGGCAGCGGCGGTCGTGGAGACACCCTCTCGCCGCCGGCGGGCGAGGTGCTCGCCGACGTTCACGAGGGTGGTGGCCCGGCTATCGACCTCGGCGACGGCCAGGAGGGCCCGGCCGAGGCGGTGCTGTTCTTCCTGCTGGCGCTACTCGCCGTGGGCGGGCCGCTCGCGGCGATCGCCATCGCTTTGCGACGCCGGGCTGGCAACACCGCGGCGCTGGTTGGCTATGCCGGGGAGCAGCCGCTGCTCTTCCTCGACGTCGACGGCGTGATCGTGCTCGACCCGCTCTCGGATGGTGTGCCCCCTGGCCGGATAGGCGCGTCGCCCCTAGGCCTCAGCTATGTGCCCGATCGAGCTGGGGCGCTCGTGCGCGAGCTCGCAACGCGCTTCGACATCGTCTGGGCTACCGGGTGGGGACAGCACGCGAACACCGGTCTGTCGGGCCCGCTCGGGCTCAGTGAGCAGTTGCCGGTGCTCACCTTCGGCAGGAAGGCGCGCTTCGGGTCGTCGAAGTGGAAGATCAAGCCTGTCAAGGCCTACGCAGGCAACCGTCCCACCGCGTGGCTGGACGACAACTTCGTCGCTAGTCACGAGCGCTGGGCGGCCCACCGCTGCGCACCGACGCTGCTGGTGCGCGTCGATTCCCGCGTCGGGCTGACCCCCGACCACGTAGAGCGGCTCATGCGATGGGCTGACGGCCTCGCGCGGTCGGAGGTCGCGGAGCCCGTCGCCGGTCGGCGACTGCACGCCGGCTAGGCCGGGAGAGCGGAGAGGGTGGGATTCGAACCCACGAGCCGCTTGCGCGACCAACAGTTTTCGAGACTGCCCCGTTCAACCGCTCCGGCACCTCTCCGAGGTCCGCTCTGGGACGGCCGCACAGGCTAGCGGAGGCTGGGCGCGCTAGCGCATCGAGCGCGAGATGACCATCCGCTGGATCTCGTTGGTGCCCTCGTAGATCTGGGTGATCTTGGCGTCGCGCATCATGCGCTCGACCGGGTACTCGTCGACGTAGCCGTAGCCGCCGAGCACCTGGATCGCGTCGATCGTGACCTGCATCGCGACGTCGGAGGCGAACAGCTTCGCCATCGAGGTGTACTTGCCGAGACCCGGCTCGTTGCGGTCGGCCATCGCGCAGGCCTTGTAGACGAGCTCGCGCGCGGCGGCCGTCTTGGTCTCCATGTCGGCGAGCTTGAAGGCGATCGCCTGGTGCTCGATGATCGGCTTGCCGAAGGAGACGCGCTCCTTGGCGTAGCGGGTGGCGTAGTCGATCGCGCCCTGGGCGATGCCGACGGCCTGGGCGCCGGCGCCGAGCCGCGTGCGCTCGAGCGTCGAGAGCGCGACGGCCATGCCGCGGCCTTCGTCGCCGATCAGCTGGTCGGCGGGGACGCGGACGTCCTCGAAGACCGGCTGGCCGGTCGGCGAGCCCTTGATGCCGAGCTTGTGCTCGAGCTTCGGCACCGAGAAGCCCTCGCGGTCCTTCTCGACGATGAACGCGGAGAAGCGCTTGTTCTCACGATCGGTGACGGCGAACACGAGGTAGAAGTCGGCGATCGTCGCGTTGCTGATCCAGTTCTTGGTGCCGTTGATGACCCACTCGTCGCCGTCGCGAGCGGCGGTCGTGCGCATCGCGCCCGGGTCGGAGCCGGCCTCGGGCTCGGACAGGCAGAAGGCGGGCGACCACTCGCCGGACGCGCAGCGCGGCAGCCACTTCTGCTTCTGCTCCTCGGTGCCGTGGAGCTGGATCGGCAGCGTGCCGAGCTCCTGGATCATCAGGATCAGCGACGAGGACGCGCATGCCTTGGCGACCTCCTCGACCGCGATGTTCAGCATCAGCGTGCCGGTGCCGGTGCCGCCGAGCTCCTCGGGGAACGGCAGTCCGAGCAGGTCGTGGTCGGCGAACGCCTTGCGGATGTCCCACGGATACTCGGCCTTGGCGTCGATCTCGGCGGCGCGCGGCGCCACCTCACCCTTCACGAGGTCGCGAATCGTGTCGCGGAAGTCCTGGAACTCCTGAGGGATCGTGTAGGCGTCGGCGCCCGGCGTCGTCGTGGTGGTCATACGGCGAGACGATACGTCAGCTCCTATTCTCGGGGCATGCGCCAGGAGCTGCGACCACTGTTCGACCGCGTCGTGATCAAGGAGCTCGACCCCGACCGCATCCGCCGGTCAGGTCTCGTCGTGCCGCCGGGGACCAACGAGCCGCCGCCCCAGCACGGGATCGTGCTGGCGATCGGCCAGGGGCTCGACTGGTGGGAGTCGGTCGGCGTGAAGATGCCCGTCAAGCCGGGCGACCACGTCGTCTTTCCCGCGTCCGCCGGAGCCTGGATCGAGGTCGAGGAGGAGCGGCTGCTGGTCTGCCGGGTCGGCGAGCTGCTCGGCGTGCTCGACGCGGTCGAGGATCCCGCGCGGGTCTGAGGTAGCCGATGCGCCTGCTGTTCGTATGCCTCGGCAACATCTGCCGCTCGCCCACCGCGGAGGGCGTGATGCGCCACCTACTGGTCGAGGAGGGGCTTGCCGAGGCGGTCGAGATCGACAGCGCGGGGACCGGCGACTGGCACGTCGGCCACGCGCCCGACCACCGCTCGGCGGGAGCGGCCGCCGGTCGTGGGATCGAGCTGACCGGCGCCGCCCGTCAGGTAGCGCCCGCCGACTTCGAGTCCTACGACCTGATCCTCGCGATGGACCGCTCCAACCACGACGACCTGCTCGCGCTCGCGCCGAACGAGCAGGCGCGCGAGCGGATCCGCCTGCTGCGCGAGTACGACCCCGAGGCCGTCGCAGCCGGCGAGCTCGAGGTCCCGGACCCCTACTACGGCGATGGCGACGGCTTCGAAGACGTCCTCGACCTCGTCACCCGTGCCTGTCAGGGGCTGATCGACGCCGAGGTTCGCCCGCGGGTGGCGTGACGGCGTGGCAGGATGTGCACTACGGCGCCGGGGGAAGGCTGACCGTGAAGGTCGCGCCCGCGCCTGGACTGCTCTCGACGGCGACGCTGCCGCCCATCGCCTCGGTCAGCTCGCGGACGATGGCGAGGCCGAGGCCGGCGCCGTCGGGCGAGCCGCGGCCGTGGCGGCGACGCAGGTGGAAGCGGTCGAAGGCGTGCTCGAGGTCCTCGGCCGGAATGCCGGGGCCGGTGTCGGAGACGGTGATCGCGCCGGGCGCAGCGCTGACGGTGACGGTGCCGCCCGCGGGCGTGACGCGGATCGCGTTCTCGACGAGGTTGGAGACGACTTGGACGACGCGGTCGGCGTCGGCGGTCGCAGTGTCGGCGCCGCCGTCAGCTTGCACCACGACCTTCACGTCGCTCGCCGTCGCCTGCGGGCGCAGCCGCCGCTCGGCTTCGTGCGCGGCCTCCGCCAGGTCCACCGGCTCGGAGCGGATGTCGAGCACGCCCTGCTCGAGCTTGACGAGCGCCAGCAGGTCGCCGACCAGCCGGCCTAGACGGTCTGCCTCGCGGCCGACGACCGACGCGGCGGTCTGGGGATCGACGGTTCCGTCCTCGAGGCCCTCGGCGTAGCCGCGGATCGCGGTCAGCGGGGTGCGCAACTCGTGCGAGACCGACAGCAGCACGGCGCGCTCGGCCTCGCGTGAGCGGGCGAGCTGCTCGGACATGTCGTTGAAGGAGTCGGAGAGGGCGGCCAGCTCAGCCGTCTTCTCTGGCGGCAGCCGGCCGGGATCGCGGCCCTCGGCGAGCGACCGTGCGGCATCGCCGACGCGGGCGATCGGCGCCGTCAGCCGGCGCGCGAGCAGGGCAGCGGCGAGGCCGGCCAGCGCCGCGGCGATCGCGCCCGCGAGCAGCAGACCGCCGAGATAGTCCGAGAAGTCGTCGGTCGTCAGCGAGTCGGGCCGCGAGACGAGCACGACCGCCGGGCCGACCCGGCGCGCCGAGAAGATCTGGCGCTCACCGTCGATCTCTGCTCGCCCGTTCGCGTTGTTGTCATCGCGCAGCTCGGCGTAGGCGTCGGCCGGCAGCGTCTGGCGAGCGCCGCTCAGCGTCGTGAACTGAGGACGCGGCGCGGCGTCGCCGCCCGGCCCGATCAGTCGATCGGTACCCGGTCCGCCGGCTCCTGGCGGGCCGCCGAGACCTAAGCCGGGTGGGGCGCCGGGCGCACCCGCCGCGCCCGGTGGCGGCGCGGCAAGCCCCCGGAACAATGGTGCGAGCCTCAACCGCCGGGCGAGCGCCCTATCCGCCGCCTCGTCCGGCGGCCGCCCACCGGTCGACGCGCGGCCCGGCACCCGCGCGGCGGTGCCGGACGATGAGCCGAGGCCAAGCTGCCCGGACAGGCTCTCCTCCCCCGCGCTGCGCAGCTGGAAGGCGAGCAGGTCGGCCTGGCTAGCGACCTCGCCGGCGATCTGATCGCGGACGGCGCCGCGCGTCAGGACGACGCCGATCGCCAGCGACACGACGACGGCGACCAGGGCGGCACCGAGGATCCCGGCGAACAGCCGCAGGCGCAACGAGCGCATCAGGCGACCAGCTTGTAGCCGGCGCCGCGAACGGTCTCGATCAGCTCCGGCCGGCCGAGCTTGCGGCGCAGTTGGGCGACGTGGACGTCTACGGTGCGGGTGCCGGCCGCGAAGTCCATTCCCCAGGCGATGTCGAGCAGGCGGTCGCGGTCGAGCACACGGCCGGGGTTGGCGAGCAGCGCGGCCAGCAGGTCGAACTCGCGCGCAGTCACGTCGACACGGGCGCCGTCGACGGTCACCTCGCGCGCGGCGTGGTCGAGCTTCACTCCGGCGGCCTCGAGCACCGCCTCCTCGCCAGCGGTTCGGGCGCCGCCGTCGGCGCGCCGCAGCACGGCCTTGACGCGTGCGACCAGCTCGCGCGGCGAGAACGGCTTGACGACGTAGTCGTCGGCGCCGGCCTCCAACCCGGCGACGCGGTCTACCTCGTCGTCACGCGCGCTGAGGATCACGATCGGGACGGCGGTGCTAGCGCGCAGCCGGCGGCAGACCTCGAAGCCGTCGATCCCCGGCAGGCCGATGTCGAGCACGACGAGCCGGACCGGATGGCGGTCGATCTCGACGAGCGCCTCCTCGCCACTGCGCGCCCAGGTGACGGCGTAGCCGTCGCGCTCGAGGTAGGCGCGCACCAGCTCGGCGATGCTGAGCTCGTCCTCGACGATCAGGACGTGGCCGTTCACGCGGCCACCTTCGCACAGCGACCGGCGGTCGGCGGGGCCGCGAATGCGCGACGGCCCCGCCAAGCCGGTCAGCCCTGGTCGCCGTCGAACGAAGGCGGCGCCGGCATGTGGCCGCCGCCCGGAGGCGGACCACCGAAGCGGTGGCGGATCTTGAACCGGTGCTTCGGCTCGACCAGCACCGCCTCCGCGGCGTCGTCGCCGTCGTCGCGGATCACGACGACCTGCTTGCCGTCGGCGATGTCGCTCACCTTGGCGTCGCGCTTGCGCGGACCCGCCAGCACCTTGGTGTCGCCGTCGACCGCGACCTCGACGCTCTCGCCGTCGTTGCGCTCGATCGAGATCGAGTCGTCGCTCGTCGACACGACCTTGCCGCGGTCGGAGCGCACGGTGACGTCCTTGCCGTCCTTGCGCAGATGGGTCTCGGAGTAGGTGAGCGAGCCGCCGCGCTCGCCCGGTCCGCCGAGCATGAACCCGCCGCCCGGGGGTGGGCCAGGCGGGCGCTGGCCGGACTTCGCCTTGCCGCTCTTGTCCTGGCCGCCGCTGTCGTCGTTCTGGGCGACGGCCAATCCGGCAACGGTCAGTGCCGAGACGACGGCGGCGACCGCGATGGTCTTGATCCTGTTCTTCACGTGCTCCTCCTCGGGGGAGTCGGGTCCTTGACTGTCCCCATCCTTGGCGGCGCCTGTACGGGCGATGTCAGCCGGATGTAAGGAGCCTGTAAGTCCGAGAGTTAGCGGTCAGCGGCGCGAAGCGAAGAAGGCGCGCAGCAGATCAGCTGACTCCTCGGCGAGCAGGCCACCGGCGACGTCGGGCCGGTGGTTGAGCCGCGGCTCGGCGAGCACGTCGAAGACCGATCCGGCGGCGCCGGTCTTTGGGTCGGTCGCGCCGAAGACGACGCGCGGGGCGCGTGAGAGGACGATCGCCCCCGCGCACATAGCGCATGGCTCGAGCGTCACGTAGAGCGCGCAGCCGTCGAGCCGCCAGCGCCCGACGTGCTTGGCGGCCTCGCGCAGCGCCAGCACCTCGGCGTGCGCGGTTGGGTCCTCGCGCAGCTCGCGCTCGTTGCGCGCGGACGCGATCACCTCGCCGTCGAGCACGATCACGCAGCCGACCGGCACGTCGTCGTGCTCGAGCGCGCGCTCGGCCTCACGCAGCGCCAGCCGCATGAAGTACTCGTCGCGAGGGAAAAATGGCCGTCCGTTCACCGCTCACTCGCCGACTGATGGATTGTGCCGTCCTGGCGATGAAGATTCATCAGCGAGTCCCGGAGGGTGGTCACCGCCGCATCAGGTCCAGGCCGAGCCGGCGTGCGGCGACGTCGGCAACCACAAGCGCTCCGGTCCGCTCCGCCAGCCGCAGACCGGCGGCGCCGAGTGACAACGGCGACGGCGACCCGCCGTCGATGATCCCGTCGTCGATCAGCTCGAGGTACCAGTCGACGGTGTCGCGCACGGTGGCGTCGTGAGGCCGTGGCTTGTAACCGAGCTCGCGCTTCGCCTTCGCCGACGAGTAGCACCAGTTCTGCTCCATCAGCACCACTGCCTCAGCCGAGATCGCCATCGGCAGGCGCAGCGCCTCGACGCGGCGAGCAAGCGCCCCGACGCCATAGGGCAGCACCGCGACCGGATAGCGAATTCCCGACAGCTCGCCGACCTTCACCATCAGGTCCGGCCAGGTCGTGTTGTGCCCGCCGAGCACGTAGCGCTCGCCCGGCTTGCCGCGCTCGGCGGCCAGCACGTGCCCGTCGGCGACGTCGCGCACGTCGACGATCGTCGTCTCGCCGTCGACCACCGCCGGCAGCCGGCCGCGCAGGTAGTTGCCGATGATCCGCGTCGAGGTCTCGCCCGGTTGCTTGCGGTCGAGCGGCACGCCGAGCACGTAGGCCGGGTTGGTGACGATCACCTCGACGCCGAGCCGGGCACCGGCGGCGAAGGCCTCCATCTCGCCCTCGTGCTTGGCGTCGGGGTAGGTCAGGCCGAGCCCGCCGCCGCGGTAGAGATCGTCCTCGCGACCGACCTCGCCGCGCGGCACCGGCCCGATCCCCGCGACGCTCGAGGTGACGATCACCCGCCCGACGCCCTCCGCGGCCGCCGCCTCGACAGCGATCCGCGGCGCCAGCGCGTTGATGTCCTGGACGTAGGAGACCGGCTTCGACGCGACCACGCCCGCCGTGTGGAACAGCACGTCGCAGCCGCGCACCGCGCGGCGCATCGCGGCGCGGTCGAGGATGTCCGCACGCACCGCCTCCGGCTCGAGCCCGTCGAGCCGCGCCAGGCGGTCCGGATCGCGGTAGGTCACGCGCACCTCGTGGCCGCGTTCGATCAGCGCACGCGTGACGTGGCCCCCGACGAAACCGGTGGCTCCGGTGACGCAGGTCCTCAAGTCTCGGCCACCGAATACCGATTGGCCCAGAACGACAACTCGCCTCCCCCGCAGGTGTTGTCCTCCACATACACTGGTGATTGGACCGTAGACCATGCCCCGAGCCTCCCTCCTCACGGCAGCGCTGGCCGCATCCGCCCTGATGGCCATCACGGCGGGCTCGGCGGCGGCCGAGCCGGCGTACGTTCCGGGTGAGCTGATCGTCAAGCGCGAGGGATCGGCGGCGACGACCACCGTCGCCGTACAGGACGGCAAGTCGGTCAAGACCGCGGCGCACGAGGTCAGCCGGCGTCCGGGCGTCGCCTACGCGCGCCCCAACTACATCGCCCGCGTGAGCGCCTACACCCCGAACGACCCGGGCTATCCGCTCCAGTGGAACCTCGCCCCGAGCGCCGCCGGGATCAACATGCCGGAGGCCTGGGGACTTGCCCGTCAGGCAGGAGGCCCCGGGGGCAGGGGAACGATCATCGCGGTCCTCGACACCGGTGTCGCCTATCAGCGCTTCCGCCGCTTCCGCCGCGCACCGGACCTCAACAGGTTCGTCAAGGGCTACGACTTCGTCGCCGACGACCGTCACCCCAACGACCAGAACGGCCACGGCACCCACGTAGCCGGAACGATCGCCCAGAGCACCGGCAACGCGACCGCGACGGCTGGCATCGCCTACCGCGCGCGGATCATGCCGGTGCGCGTGCTCGACGCATCAGGCGCCGGCGACACGCTGTCGATCTCGCGCGGCATCCGCTATGCCGCGCGCAATGGCGCCAACGTCATCAACCTGAGCCTCGAGTTCGACGCCGCGGTCCGGGCGGCGCAGATCCCCGACATCGTGTCGGCGCTCGAGTACGCGCGCTCGCGCGGCGCGGTCGTGATCGCCGCGGCCGGCAACCAGGGCAGCCCGCAGGTCGCCTACCCCGCACGGGCGCGCCACGTCATCGCGGTCGCCGCGACGACCGCCCGCGGCTGCCAGGCCGAGTACTCGAACAGCGGCGTCCACGTCGACATCACCGCGCCCGGCGGCGGCGCCGACGCCGCGAACAGCGACACCCCCTACGACGCGCAGATCTGCCGCCCCGACCTGCGCGGCGAGTTCATCTACCAGCAGACCTTCACCAACAGCGTCGCCCGCTTCGGCCTGCCGCAGGGCTACGAGGGCACTTCGATGGCCGCGCCGCACGTCTCCGGTGTCGCCGCGTTGCTGATCGGCAGCCGGCGACTCGGCAGGAGCCCCGACCCGGGCGCGGTCGAGAGACGGCTGAAGCTGACGGCGCGTGACATCGGCGCGCCCGGCTGGGACGCCCGTTACGGCTGGGGCCTGCTCGACGCGGCCGCAGCGCTGCGCTAGACCCGCCGGCTGCTCAGGTCGTACGGATGATCAGGACGCTGCACGGCGCGTGATGGGAGACCTTGTTCGGCACCGAGCCGAGCAGGAACCGCTTCGCGCCGGTCATGCCCTTGTTACCGACGACGATCAGGTCGGCGTTGCGCTGCTCGGCGACGTCAAGGATGGCGTCGGCGGGGTCGCCCTCGCGCGCGAGCGTCTCGATGGTCACGCCGGCGACGCGAACCGCGTCGGCCTCGTCTTCGAGCAGCCGCTCGACGTCGGCGCGCGGGTTGACCACCCACTGAAGGTCTTGCGGCACGTCGAGCCGCTCGGAGCGCAGCCGGCTCTCCGGCACGGCCTCGTACGCGCAGACGAGGTAGATCCGCGCGCCGACCGCCCGTGCGAGCTCGGTCGCCTGCCGCACCGCCTCCGCGGCGGTGTCAGAACCGTCCGTACCCACGACGATCGAGCCGATCACAGGGCGATCATAGGCAGCCGCGCCGCGCCGACCACCTTCAACCAGCCACGTAGCCGCGGGGGTCCGGGGGCGCGAGCCCCCGGTTGCCATCAATAGGATCGCCCGCGATGCCACGTTTTTGGATCTGGATGCAGGTGGTCATCGTCATCTGCGTCGCTGCCTCGATCGTCATAGCTCTGACGAAGCTGTACTAGGGACCGGTGGCGGGCCCGCCCGGTCGTTCGCCTCGAGCCGCTTGACCCACAGCTCCTCGACGAGGATCGTGATCATCGAGAGGATCGGCACGGCGACGATCAGCCCGACGAAGCCGAACAGCTGGCCGACGATCACCACTCCGCCGGCGATCACCGCCGGGTGGAGCTTGACCGTCCGCGACATCACCAGCGGGATCGTCAGGTTGCCCTCGATCTGCTGGACGGCGACGTAGATGACGATCACCAGCAGCGCCTTGCCCGGTGAGTCGGTCAGCGCGAACAGCACCGGCGGGATGCCGCTGGCGAAGGCGCCGAAGTAGGGGATCACCGAGAACAGCGCCGTCAGGACGGCGAAGAAGATCGCGAAGTCGAGCCCGATCAGCGTCAGACCGATGTAGAGCAGGACGCCTGAGATCAGCATGTCGGCGGCGACGCCCTGCATCCAGCCGACCCAGGCGCCGCGCAGCCGGCGCATGATCAGGTCGGCTTGGTCACGGTGGCTCGGCGGCGCCAGTCGCCGCAGCCCGTCGATCAGCGGATCGGGCCTGATCGCCATGTAGTAGGCGGTGATCAGCATCAGGATCAGCGCCCCGAGCGCGCCGACGACGCTGAGCGAGATCGAGGTGATCGGGCCGATCAGCTTGCCCGGATCGTCGGTGTAGTTGTCGACGAACTTGTCGACCTGGTCGGAGATCTCGCCCGGCTCGGCGCCGGTCAGGTCGTGGACCTGGTCGCGCAGGTCGTCGACGATCCCCG
>Ga0190272_10001218_pt1 | contig 12459 bp, 12 predicted proteins | sample Popmic504T_FD_133746 | JGI IMG/M metagenome (GOLD analysis project Ga0190272, IMG submission 133746) | Populus adjacent soil microbial communities from riparian zone of Shoshone River, Wyoming, USA - 504 T | ecosystem: Environmental > Terrestrial > Soil > Riparian zone | place: USA: Wyoming...
AAGCGTGAGAAGGCCGATCTCATCGTCATGGGCGGTTACGGTCACTCGCGGTTACGTGAGTGGTTGCTGGGAGGCGTCACCTACGAGCTCCTGCACCACGCCCCGGTGCAGCTCATTGTCGCTCATTAGCGCCAACGCCTCACTAAAACTTTCAATGAGCGAGACGCCCGCGAGCGACGCCAACGCGATCGAGGTTCGGGTCGAGACGATCGATCAGATGTTCGCCAGTCTAGACCCCTCCCCGTTTCGCGAAAAGGATCTCGACAAAGACGCCGAGGAATTCATTGTAAACTGGGCGCAGGAGATCCCCTCCGACCAACCGATAAAGATCGTCGTGCATCTCCCGGCAGAAGAATTGGCGCGGCCCGAAGCGAAGGAGATTGGTCCGGCGATCACCCGGTTCTTTGATTACCGGGCGCAACTATTGGATTTTGAAGTCAAGGAGCTCTTCCGCATCGGGCGCCGCTCGCTTGTCATCGGCGTTACGGTGCTCGCCGTCTCAATCGTCGCGGGCCAAACCGTCTCCGCTCGCTTGGAGCCACGTCCGCTCGCCGAAGTCATCGAGCAGAGCTTGCTCATCTTCGCGTGGGTCGCGAACTGGCGGCCGATCGAGATCTTCCTCTACGACTGGTGGCCGATTGGGCGACGTCGGGACCAATACAGGAGGCTAGCATCGGCGGCGATAGAGTTGAAGCCGTTCAAACCGGGAGACGAGCGGCAATCATTCTTCGCCCGATAGACAGAACCCGTGCCTTTCGCACCTACACACTAAAGGTGTGTTTAAGTCACGATTAGTCGGCAATCCGCTGCGGAGAACATCCTTATAAGGAGGTTGCATTACTTCGTAGAGCGCGGCCCTGACATCGGCATAACGATTGCTCTTGGTTTCTTATTCGACGCTGCCACCCATTCGCGCTGCATAACTATCTCTCATAGGAAGGCGCTTCCTCTTCTCGCGCAACCCGCGCAGTGCGGTGCCGCGCAAAGCCTTCGCCCGCGATGCTCCTGTCCTGATCCCTTACCAACCAATAGACTCCGCCAAGAGCGATAATGCTCGTCGCGAGCGCGAATAACTGCATCGTTGCTTGGGACACATCGAGTATCAGGAGCTTCCGGACGATAGCGAGCAGCGCAATGAGAATCACGGTGCGGACCTGGACAACGCTCTGCTGACGCTCGGTTGAAACGAGCAAAGACCGTTTGAATTCGAGCGCGATGATGACCGTCATGATCGCGCCAAAGACCGACTGGAAAACGGTATAGTCGGTGGGGTCCAGACTGCTCGCTACAATGCTTTGAAAGAGCTTGAGGGCGAGGTTCCACACCGCGAAGACGACGAAGAGGGCGATCAGCGCGGTGAGGATGAAAATGACGACATGTTCGAACTTCTCGTAGAAGCTCAACAGATCGAAGCGCCTGCGTGCTTCAGCAAACTGCTCTTTCCAACGCATGGTTTGATCCTCACGTAAGAAGTGACACGGTCTCTAGCCCGAGGCGAGATAGCGATGCACAAAGGCAATCGTCATGGCGCCTTCGCCGACAGCCGAGGCGACGCGTTTGATCGAGCCGTGCCTTACGTCGCCGGCGGCGAACACGCCGGGCATAGAGGTCTCTAGATAATAGGGCTCACGGTTGAGCTTCCAGGACTCAGTCACGGGGCCGAACTTCCTGAGGTCAGGCCCGGTAACGAGATAGCCTTGCTCGTCGCGAATAATCCCGACCTCTTTGGCCCATTGCGTATTCGGAACCCCGCCGAGACAAAGAAACAGAAAGCTCGTCTCGATTGTTCGCTCCTCCCCTGTCTCGCAACTACGGATGGTGACAGCGCGCAATATGTCGTCACCATGCAAAGCGACAACTTTGCTCTTCGGCATAAGCTCTATGTTCGGCGTGCGCGTGACCCTATCCACCAGATATTCGGAGACGTTATCGTTCAATCGCTCTCCGCGCATGACGATGGTTACTTTGCGGGCATAGTGGGCAATATGCAGTGAGGCTTGCGCCGAGGAATTGCCGGCGCCCACCATGACGACATGCTCGTTACCGCAGAGCTTGGCTTCGCTCGCACCCGCGCCATAATAGATCCCGGCCCCGAATAGCCGGTCCTCGTCTGGCAGCCCCAGGCGCCGGTACTCTACTCCCGTGGTGCACACCGAGACGCGGGAAACGAGTCTTGTCCCATCATCGAGGTCGACTACACCTTTGGAAGGCGTGAATTCGCCACGGACACCAGCGCGCTGAATGAGAATCTCTGCCCCGAACTTCATAGCTTGCTCGCGTGCCCGCTCGGCAAGTTCGGCGCCGCTGATCCCTTCAGGGAAACCGAGATAGTTTTCGATTCTCGGGCTTGTACCGGCCTGTCCGCCGACGGCGAAGCGCTCGACGAGGACCGTTTTCAGGCCTTCTGAGGCTGCGTATACCGATGCACTCAAGCCGGCCGGCCCGGCCCCATAAATAGCGACATCGTACTCTTCTCGCGACGGATGAAGAAACCAGCCGAGCTTTTCCGTAACTTGGCGCACCGTGGGCCGCTCCATGCGGGTCCCGTCGGAAAAGATACAAACCGGGAGGCGCGAATCGTCCACGCTCTCGAGTCCGAGCTCGGCGGGGGCCGGCTCTTGGTTTTCAAGCCCGATCCATTCGAAGGGGACATCGCTCCGCTGGAGAAAGTCGCGAATAGCGTAAGCTTGCGGCGACCCGCGTTTCCCGTAGAGACGGACAGCTGGAGCAAGGTTCATAATCGCTCCTTCGAACACCGGTCGCATCAACTTTATTGCAAACGCCTAAAAGAGGCTAATCAAACACCCAAATGTGAAAGCCTAGTCACGTGTGGATGATTCTGTGCCTGATCGAGGTGGTCAAAGGCTATGGCTCGGTAGGGGCAATTGCTCCACGGCAACCTCTAGACTTGGGAGGATCTCCGCTGCAATCTCATCCATCACATCAACGGCCTCGCGTTTGCTGTATTTCAAGTTGATCGCAACGTGATTGACTCCAGCGATACGCAATGCGGTGAAAAACCGTAGAGCAAAATTGCGGCCGGAACGGAAGCCAAGATGGATCGTTTCGGGTGGCGCATTCGGGTCCTTGGCGAGATCGAGATAGAGGGACTGGGCGAAGGGCTTGAACACACCGGGCGCAACCGCCTCCACCTTTGCGCGCCACTGAGCGACCAGGGTGGCCTGCTGCTCTACTCCGCGAGGATATGTGATCCAGCCGTCGGCATGTGATGCGATCCAATCCAGCGTTTGTCGGCTTGAGCCCGTAATTAAGATAGGCAGATTGCCATAAGGTTTAGGCACGAGATCGGCGGTTCCAAACATTGTGCCATACACCGACTGGAATGACGGAAAGCTCTCGGCCCGCACTTTGCGGAGGAGGGCAAGATTTTCTCGAAACAAAACATCCCGCCGTTCCCAATCCACGCCAAAGGCAGGAAACTCAACTGGGCGGTCGCCGGAAGCAACGCCCATGACCAGGCGTCCACCGCTCAGTCGGTCGACGGATGCTGCCGCCTTGGCGGTGTGAAGTGGGTGGCGCAGCGGGAGAATGATAGAACCGGTCGCGAGCGCAATCGAAGTGGTATGGGCAGCAATCCAACCAAGCCAGACCCAAGGGTCATACACCTGCCCGACATCTCCGAAACTTGGATCCCGTAACGGAACGTCGCGAGTCCACAATGCTGCGAAGCCTTGATCCTCAGCCCTAGCGGCCAGACGCTCCTGATTTCGCATCGTCGGCGTGTCCTGCTCGTAGGCCTCGATGGGAAAAAATAGCCCAAGCGTCATGACGTCGGGAACGAACATGCGTCGGAACCCCTGGGAGTCGCCGACCCCTATCCGCTCATTGGCTTTCAACATGCTCCTCTCCGGCGAGACGAAGCTCCGAGGGTCTTGATCAGCTCATCATTGGCCAACGCCCAGTTGCCCGGCTAATGGGCGCTCATCCGACCAGCAACGGCCACTGGGTACACGTGAGCCAAAGCGTTCCATGAACGTCGTCATCCAGCGTCAAAACTCACAACATCTCTAGCGGCCGCGGCCCGTCGGGCGGAGGGAAAAGAAGATCGAGCTCTTGTAGTTGTTTGGGGCTGAGCCTTATGCCGAGCGCTTCCACATTCTCAAGCAGCCGGCTGCGGTGCCCTGTCTTGGGGATGGCGATGAGATCCTTTTTGGACAAGAGCCAAGCCAGGGCTGCTTGCGCAGGAGTCATGTCATAGCGGAAAGCAATCTGGACGAGGCGAGGATCTGGAACGAGACGGGCCTGCTCGATGGGCGAATAGGCCATGATCGCTATGCGGTGCTGCCGGAGCCACGGGATAAGATCCCATTCCGACCCACGCCGCGAAAGATTGTAGAGTATCTGATCCGTGACGACGTCCCTGCCAGCCGGCACGGTCCATAGCTCAGCCATATCGTCGACGTCGAAATTGCTGACGCCCCAGGATCGAATTCTTCCCAGTCGTTGCAGCTCCATGAATGCCTCGACCGTCTCCGTCAACGCGATGTTTCCGCGCCAATGCAGCAGGTAAAGGTCGATCCAGCTAGTGCGCAGCCGACGCAAGCTGCGGTCGCAAGCTACAGGCATGGCTCGAAGCGATGCATTGTGCGGATAGACCTTGGAAACGATGAAGACTTCTTCTCGCCGGTCGCTGATTGCCTCACCGATCAGAGATTCTGAAATCCCATCCCCGTACATTTCCGCGGTATCAATGAGGGTCACGCCGAGATCGAGGGCGAGCCTCAGCGTTGCTATCTCTTCAGCCCGGGTGTCCGGGTTCTCACCGAAAAGCCAGGTCCCGAGGCCAAGGGCGGACACCTGGTCACCCGAACGCAGTACTACAGCCTTTGAGGCACGCGAGGTCTGCAACGTAGACGGCACCTCTTCGCTCAAGATGAAGTTTGAGCTTTGACGCTCAGCACGACCTTTCCGAGGACATGGCCCTGCGCGAGCCTCTTATGCGCCGCCGCTGCTCGCTCCATAGGAAACGAGGCAGCGATGGGCACTTTGACTTTGGCGGCCTCAATGGCGCGGTTTAAGGCTGCAAACTCTTCGATGCCCGACACGGCATCGTATGCGATCTCCTCAATGCCAGCGCGCTTCCGGGGTGGCGGGTCGATGCCATTAGGGTACGCTAGGCGTCCGCCGCGCTTCACCAAATCAATAGTGCGCTCAAGGGCCTCGCCCCCGGCCAGAGCCAACACCGCGTCGACTCCATCAGGGGCTGCACGAGATGCAATGTCTGCAATTTTGGCAGGGGAACCGACAACGGCAAAATCCGCGCCCAGTTTACGGACAAATGTCAGACCTTCCTCGGTGGTCGCCGTTGCAAGCACGCGGGCACCACGGGATTTCGCAAATTGGATGGCGACACTGCCAACCCCGCCGGCGGCGCCGTGGATAATCAGAAACTCTCCCTTTGTTAATGCGAGCGCATCGTCGATCCCCTGAAGGGCGGTGAGCCCTGTTGTCGCGACCGCGCCGGCTTCCTCCATGGTAAGGCTGTTTGGAACAGTCGCCACTTTCGTATGCGTGACAGATACGTATTCGGCATAGAAGCCGCCCTTGGGATTGGCCCAGCTGTAGGAATAAACGTGGTCGCCTTCCTTCAAGCGCCTAACCCGCTCACCTGCCATGACGACCGTTCCCGATCCATCGGTCCCGAGCACGAGGGGGAAGCTCGCTTCCCCATCAATCAAGCCCTCCCGGATCTGAGCATCCCACGGACCAACGCCGGCCGTATGCATCGCGATTAGGACTTCATCCTCATCGGGCCTTGGCACAGGAAGCATGTGCGGCTTCAACATATCGGGCGCGCCGAAGCCGTCGATGGCCACCGCGCGCATTGCACCGGGAATTTGCGCCGCCGCGCCTTTATACGTTTGAATACCGGCATCGATCGGAGACTTCGTCATGACAAACTCCTCTCGCCGTCGTTCGTCGACACTCATTGCGGACTCACTGCTTTGAAGTTGCTGTAGCGTCGGATAGTCCGTGTAGCCCTTGGGCCCTCCGCCATAGTAGTTCTCACAGTCGCCGGGATTGAGGGCCGCAGATTCTCGCAGGCGCTGCGGCAGATCGGGGTTGGAAATAAACTTTCGGCCAAAGGCGACGAGATCGGCCCACCCTTTTCCGACCCACTTCTCCGCGGTGTCGCGGTCGAAGCCCCCGGCGAGCATGAGTTTGCCCTTCCACCTTCTACGCAGGAGACCGAGCATCCGGAGCGAGGCCTCGTCAGGCTCCTTGCCCTGCTCCAGCGCGGCCTTTGCCGGATTGACGAGGTGTAGATAGGCGAGCCCATACGGGTTCAGCCGTTCGACAGTTCTGCTGAATGTGGTTTCCGGATCAACATCGCTAATGTCATTGAAGGTGCTCAGCGGCGACAAGCGCACGCCGACGAACTCGGGACTCCACACTCGGGTGACGGCATCGACAACCTCCATGAGGAATCGCGAACGGTGATCTACAGCTCCGCCATAGGCGTCGGTTCGCCTGTTGGTGCCCGCCTCAAGGAACTGGTCGATCAGATAACCGTTAGCCGCATGGACCTCTACGCCATCCACGCCCGCGTGCTTGGCGTTTGTCGCGGCCCGCTCGTATTGTGCCACGACATATCGCATCTCGATGGTCTCAAGGGCCCGCGGCGTAACGAATGGTGCGAGTTCGGCATCTCCTCGTTCATTCTCGATGAAGGCCATTCCGCTCGGCCGCACCGGTGACGGCGCCACTGGCAGCATACGATCCGGTTGCAATGCAGGATGGGAGATACGTCCTACGTGCCAGAGCTGCATAAATATTAGACCGCCAGCGGCATGCACCGCGTCCGTTACTATCCTCCAGCCTCGGATCTGCTCGCGCGAATGAATACCGGGCGTCCAGGCATACCCTTGACCCTGCATTGAAACTTGCGTCGCTTCGCTGATGATAAGAGCGGCAGAGGCGCGCTGGGCATAGTAGCAGGCCATTTGTGGCGTTGGCACATTGCCGGGCTGGCCCGCCCTGGATCGGGTCAATGGTGCCATGACGATTCGATGCGGCAAGACATAAGGACCGAGTTGGACGGGTTCAAACAGAAGCCCTCCTACAGTCCGCTTAACCGGCATATCGGATTGCGGGACCGCCTTCTTGGTCGGACCATTCATCGGCCGATCATTAGGGCCGCTCCATTAGGCGGTTCTCGAAGCCAGAGATCGGGACTTGCCGAACAAAGCTATCATCTCCTCGTTGAACGCCGGGATGTCGTCGGGCTTCCGGCTCGTGACGATGCCTCGGTCCACTACCACTTCTTGATCGACCCACTCAGCTCCCGCGTTGGAGAGATCTGTCCGAAGAGAAGGCCAAGATGTCATGCGGCGACCGCGCACTGCGCCGGCCTCGATCAGCGTCCAAGGCCCATGGCAAATCGAGGCAATCGGCTTGTAAGAAACAAACTGCCTGACGAAGGCAATGGCTTTTGGGATGATGCGCAAAGTGTCAGGATTGATGACACCACCCGGTAAGAGCAATGCATCAAAATTTGCTGCGTTGGCTTCTGTAAGTGGGACTTCTACCGGGATTTCCTCCCCCCACTCGGTGAAGTACCAGCCTCTCACCACGATGTCGGCAGGAGAGACCACGTTGGTCACGGCGCCCGCTGCCTTAAGAGCATCGCGCGGCTCCTCCAGCTCGACCTGTTCAAAGCCGTCCGCGACCAAGATTGCCACTTTCATTCCGTCCAAATTAGCTATCATGTGCTGACTCCCCTTCATGCACTTGCGGCGACTAACTGCAGATGGATATCTGAGGTCAGTGAACGCTGGAGCGCCATGACGACTCAAAAAGTCGGCAGCCCGGCAGTCGTCAGTGAAGAACCGGACCCAAAAGGAATCAGTGCGAGGGCACCAATTCAGACTCGATCGCCGCGACGAGATCGTCGAAATCGTAGGGTGCGTCGTGACGTCTGCCATTTATGAAGAATGTAGGCGTACCGTTCACACCACTACGCAGACCGCCCATGAAGTCTGCACGTACCTTTGCCCGGAAAGTACCGTTCTCAAGCGCTCCTATAAGACCATGTTCCGGCAGATTGAGCTCTTTTACCAAAGCTAGATAGAGAGGCAGGCCTAACGCGCTCTGGTGCTCGAAAAGGCCGTCGTGCATCTCCCAAAAGCGTCCGTGGGCACCGGCGAACTCCGCCGTTTCCGCAGCGCTTTCAGCATGGGGATGGACCTGGGTGAGTGGAAAATGACGAAAGACGAAGCGAAGCCGCGGTCCAAACTGCTTCTGAACGGCCTTGACTATAGGAAAGGCTAGACCACAAGCGGGGCACTCATAATCTCCGTACTCAACTAAGGCGACAGGAGCGTCCGGATCGCCCTGAATGTGATCATCCGGTGAGATCGGAACTTGTAGGTATGACATGTGTCATTTCCTAGTTTGGTAACATCTCGAGCGCGGTCAAGATGCCGTCGGCACCGGGATTGACCGCGATCGGAGAACGATAGCTCCAAAACACGATGCCCTTGCGATCGATGACATAAAGCACCCGATCGGCGACGCCCTCGTCCCGCCGATAAGCTCCGTAGGACTTGGCTACTTCACCTTTGGGATGAAAATCCGCAAGCAGGGGAAAATGGATATTGCGGTGACGCGCGAACGCTTCATGACACCATGCGCCATCGACAGACAGTCCGACGATCTCTGCACCGTACTTTTTAAACTCCATCCGCACTTCGTTGTAGAGTGCCATTTGATCGCCACAGACCGGACTCCAATCCGCTGGGTAAAAGGCGAGGATAACCGGCCGTCCGCGGAGGTCGACGAGTCTCAGCCATTGATCGGGCGTGACGCGGAGAGTGAAGTCTGGCGCTTCCGTGCCTGGCGACAACAGGTCAGTTCGATCAGTTGCCTCGTCGTAGGAGCGGTTGCGCAAAGAAGAGGTGGCCATGCTGTTCACGCTCCTTGCGCCATCGTTTTGTGGCTGCTCTCGACCTTTTGGGATCTCAGCTTGAATCCGAGAACGACAAGAAGGGTGCCGAAGACAATTGCCCAGGCCCCGATCCACCAGGTCATGACCAAGGCCCCAATGAGTGGAGCTGCGAACATGAGGATGCCCAGCACAGTTGAGAGCATTCCGCCGAGAGCTAGCCACCAGCGGCCGTGATCTCTTTTCAGCTGAAAGGCGGCTGCAATTGTTAATAGTCCCGACACTAGAGCCCAAGCCGATACGAGCAGCACATAAGCAATGAGGGTGAGTCCGGGCCACAGCAATGTAATCACCGCGACGGCGATACTAAGCGCGCCCTGGAGGACTAAAAGTCCCCAACGTTCCCCCTGACGCGCGGCGCGGACAGCCGACATAATTGTAAAGAGGCCATCCACCAACATATAGGCAGCGAAAACCACTAAGAGCGCGAGCATGGTCGCAACAGGCATTACGAGTGCAAAAAGACCGAAGGCGATCGCGAGGAGTCCTCGAAGTAAAACAAGCACCCAATTCTCGGCGAGGTTGGTGCTCATGGCCTCAGAAATAGATTGAATAGGGGCTCGCGCTCTCACGCTTGCTGCAGTCATATCATCGCTCCTTTAGAATGCCGGACGTTCCAAACAAGCTATGCAGTCTGGTGAAGATTACCTGACATCCGCGGTGATTGCCTTGACGGTCATCAATTTCGAGAAGGTGCGGTGCCGGGACATTAGTTAAAGCCCAAGTGACAATCATCAAGGCGGTCCGCGTTCCCTCATGCAATATCAGCGCCTCGGCACGGGAAGAACCGATAGGACGGAATGCGGGCGACGGGATCAATCGGGTCAGATATGCATCGCAAGCCCAGACAGTCTCGAGCTCGCGAGAAGGAGACGCGGGAGCGCGACCTTCAACATGACAGCGACTTTCATGCTGCACTGCTCGCTATGGCAGGGCATGACTTGAGGCAACCCCTACAAGTGATCGTGAGCACGCATGCCTGGCTCAGCAACAGACTGACCGAGCCGGTTGAGCGGGCGCGTCTTGACCGGGGCGCTCAAGCTGTAATGGGACTCATCAAACAACTTGATCACCTCGTTCATGCGCTGCGGATACACGAACGCGCCGGAGGTCTAGACCTTGTTCCGACCGCACTGGAGTCGTTGCTCCAAGGAATCAACCGTGAGTATACTGACGAAGCCCGGTCCAAAGGCGTAAGACTTCGGGTCGTACAGAGCCGGATCGTGGTTATAAGCGATGGCATGCTGCTGCACGGCATCTTGGGCAACCTTGTGCATAATGCCCTGAAGCACACAGATAGGGGCGGCAAGATTCTTGTCGGCTGCCGGCGCCGTGGGCAGACGCTGCGCATCGAAGTGCATGATACCGGCACGGGCATCTCGTCTGAAAATCTGACTCGAATTTTTGACGCTTTTCAGCAGGTAGGCTCAGTCCAGAGCGACGGGCTCGGGCTCGGCCTTTTCATCGTTCGTCGCGCTGCGAATACGCTAGGACATCGCCTTGAGGTACGATCCGCTAGTGGTGTTGGATCGTGCTTTTCGATAATCGCGGACAAGGCTGCGTTGTCGTTGGATTATTCGAATACTCAGCCGCCTAGGAATACTTGTTAGTCCCGATGGGCATAAACAAACTCCATCAGGCTTTCAGGCCTATCGAGTTGCTCCCCGTTCATCATCATGAAGGCGTCACGCAGTATCCAGCCTTGCATGGAAATGGGAATGCGATCCCATCCTAGGACAACTGCGCTGAGAAGACGAAGTGCTAGTGGCTCGTCCGAAGGGGCGATCTCTATTGTGCGCTGTTGATTAGTCATAAGTGCCTCCCTTCTCCCGCATGCAATGCGAGATTCGAGGACTCAACGGCAATAGCAGGTCCCGCATCGGGTACACACGGGACATAAGGTTGTATAACACTCCAAAACCCGCAAGGTTCGATGGATGAAGAGAATGAATCCTGAAAGGCGAAGGCACCGCAGTTTACTCTGACAAAATAGCGCAGTGAACCAACGGGTAGCACCGATGTCCTGGGTCGATGAACTCTCGGACTCATTCGAGCCCCGGCGCTTTATTCATGACTTGGTCGCCCTCTCCGCCCTTCCGGATCTATGGTGCGACTTCAACTCTCAACAGATGGCCGAAAGTGTCGCGGGCCGCCTCGCTTCCACACTCGACGAGGGCTTTATTTATGTCCGCTCTCTTGAGCAGCACGGCGACCAACCGTTCGAAGTCATGCATGCTGGGCCTGGGCTTGCGGCAGAATTAGAACTATTGCGGCCATCCCTGCTATCTCAATTTTCCGATCACCCGATCGGTGCGATCACCTTACCCAACTTGGGCATGCATCTTCGGGTCGAGTCGATTCCAGTCGGCCTTGACGGCAATGCTGTGCTGGTTGCCGGAGATAGCTGCCCCCATTTTCCAACCGAGGCGCAGCGTATCCTCTTTAAAATTGGAGCTGACCAGTTGGCGACTGGCCTCCATCTCTGCCGGGCGGAGACCAGCCTAAGCCGATTTACCACCCTGGTGGCAAATTCATCAGAACTCATCGGTTTCGCCTCTCTTGATGGCTGGCCGCATTATTTAAACTCGGCTGGGATGAAGCTCGTAGGCTTGGAGAGCTTGGAGCAACTCTACCGCACGCATCTCCTTGACTTCATCTCTCCGGCCGATAGAGGGCGCGCGCGCGACGAGATCTGGCCCATGGTGATGCAAGCTGGGAGATGGGTTGGGGAACTGGCGTTACATCACTTCGGCACGGGAGCATCCATGCCCTTTCTCGTTGACTGGATGCGCATCGACGACCCCCACACGGGGAAGCCAATGAACCACGCTACAGTAAGCCGGGACCTCTCTGCCGAAAAGGCATCAGACGCGCAACTCCGCTACCTCAACGCAACGCTTGAGCAACGCGTTTTGGAGCGCACGGACGAACTCGCAGATGTCAACGCCAAGCTTATAACGGAAGTGGCCGAGCACCAGCGTGCAGACGGGGAATTGCACGAGTTGCAATTCCGCTACTTCTATGCCGCCCGGCTCACCACCGCTGGGCAGATGGCCGCCTCCTTGGCCCATGAACTTAATCAGCCCCTGACGGCCGTAGCCGCCTCCGTCACTGCAGCTAAGCGCCTACTTGCGCGCAGCCAATTACAATCGTCGGACGAGATCGACGAGGCTCTAGGCGATGCCACCCTCCAGGCTCTGCGCGCCGGACAAATAATCCAACGCCTGCGCGGCCTACTATCCCGCGGCGAGACCGAGCCAACAGTGGAAGATCTTTCGGTGCTCATCCGCGAGGCCGCGAAGTTCGGAATTGCAGCCGCCAATGGGCGTTCCCTGAAGGTCATCCTTTTATTGGACCCAGATATCCGGCCCGTTCTCTGCGATCGGGTTCAGATTCAACAAGTCATTGTCAATCTTCTAAAGAACGCAGCAGAGGCAATAGGCACAACAAGACCGGGAGTAATCAGGATTGAGGCCCGGCAATTGGACGAACGG
>Ga0190272_10001219_pt1 | contig 12451 bp, 9 predicted proteins | sample Popmic504T_FD_133746 | JGI IMG/M metagenome (GOLD analysis project Ga0190272, IMG submission 133746) | Populus adjacent soil microbial communities from riparian zone of Shoshone River, Wyoming, USA - 504 T | ecosystem: Environmental > Terrestrial > Soil > Riparian zone | place: USA: Wyoming...
CGCAATTCCCCGGATTCAACAGGCGGAAGTCCTGGTGGGCTGCCCACAATTCACAGATGACGTCAGATGAGACGCCACCGGCATCGGCACTGGCACCGGCATCGGCACTGGCACCGGCATCGGCACCGGCACTGGCACCGTTGGGGCCGGCCCTGACGGTGGCGGTAGTCGCTCGCCGCTTGGGGGTAGCGCCGGCCACCTTGCGCACCTGGGATCGGCGCTACGGCGTGGGGCCGAGTGAGCACGCGGCCGGCGCCCACCGGCGCTACACCCCCGAAGACGTGGCGCGGTTGGAACGGATGTGTCAGCTGACCTTGTCGGGGGTCACCCCGGCCGAGGCGGCGCGGGTGGCGCTCGTTGGTCCAGCATCCGAATCACAACCGAGCAGCGCCTCGGGAGGCGGGCGGATTATCGCGACTCCCGGCGCTGCCCGGGAGGTCAAGGGGCTGGCGCGCGCCGCGACCGCCCTCGACGCCAAAACTGCAGCCGTCATCCTTTCGGAGTACCTCCAGCGCAATGGTGTGGTCAGCACCTGGGACGCCCTGCTGGTGCCGGTGTTGCAAAGCATTGGAGAGCGTTGGGAGTCGTTGGACGCCGGCGTCGCTGTTGAGCACCTGCTCTCTGAAGTGGTCATGGGGTGCCTGCGAGGCAGCGCGGCTACCGCGGCGGCGCCGACCAATGCCCGAACCGTGCTGTTGGCATGTGCTCCTGAGGAACAACACACGCTTCCGGTCCACGTGCTGTCCGCAGCGTTAGCGGAGCGAAGAGTCGACTCTCGGGTGCTGGGCGCGCGTGTCCCGGCAGCTGCTCTAAACGCGGCGGTTCGTCGGAGCGGTCCGGCGGCGGTGTTTATTTGGTCCCATCGAGCTGAGGCCAAACCTGTCGATCTGGTGGAACATATTCCGGTGATGCGGCCACCTGTTTCCGTCGTCGTGGGGGGACCTGGCTGGTCCGGGTACGCGCCGGAGCCGGCGGTCTATGTGGAGTCGCTGCCCCAAGCCGTCTCAGTTTTGACCCGCACAGCGCTCGGTTCTGGTTCCTAGACCCGTTAGCCTTCCTGCGTGTGAGCGACGAACTGGCGGACCTGCTAGCGGCAGGTGAACGCGCTGCCTTCCATGGACGCCCGGCAGGGGGCATTGGTGCGCTGGAGTCAGCGTTTGAGCAAGCGAAGGAACAAGGGCGGGGAGCGGAGGCAACGGCGGCCGCCTGGTTGCTGGGTGTTTGCCTTGGCGCGGCTGGAAAGTTTGGCAGCGCACTTGCGGTCCTTGAACCCCTGGCCGCTCAAAGCGGAACCGACATCCCTGAGCGTCGGCTCTTTGCCGCACTTGCGGCCGCCTCTGCTGCCAGCGTGCATCGTCAGCTCGGACAACATGAGTCGGCCAAGGCGCTCGACGAGCAGGGCCTGGCGCTGGCGGAGGGTGGCGCCGAACCGACGTTCGATGCGCTGCTTGGGTTGGCGGCCGACAGTGTCGGGCTCGGGGACGCGCCCGCCGCCCGCGGGCGGCTCGCCGAGGCTGCCGCCATCGCCGAACCGCGCGCAGACTGGTGGCGGCAGAAGGTCGAGCTTGCCTGGGTGCAGGCGGAGGCCGCCCTCTTGGAGGGAAATCCCGCCGCGGCCATCGATACCCTCAGCCCCGCCATCACGTCCGCGGAACTGTCTGGCGCGCCGCGCTACGTCTCCAAATCGTTGCTGTTCTTAGGAGTGGCACAGGTTCAGTCTGGCCAATTGCCGGACGCCGAAGTGACGCTGCGCCGGGCTGCCACGCTGGCGGAGAGCCTGGGGGCGGTGCCGCTGCTGTGGCCCTCCCGAGCTCTGCTGGGAGCGCTGCTGGAGGAGTCTGCGCCGGCGGAGTCGGCCCAATCCCTGGCCGCGGCCCGAGGTGCAGTGATCGCCATTGCCGATGATCTTCCGGAGGCGCTGCGCGACATCTGGCTTGATCGGCAAGACGTCGCGGCGCTGCTGGGCGGGGATTGACCGAAGTCGCCGCAACGAAGTAAGCCGGCATCTGGGCGCTGGCGGACTACTCCAAATGGGCGAATCCGTAGCCGATGAAAAGGCCGGAAAGGTTACTCCTCACGATCGTGCCTTTGCGTGCCGAAGGTCAGGGGGAGAGAAGCGGGATCCCTCGACCGCTTGACCGCCAAGGCGCCCTGGGCGCGAGGAGGAACTGTGACCACGGTTTTGGTGTGCGATGACTCACCGCTAGCGCGGGAGACATTGCGACGGGCTGTCGCGTCGGTTCCCGGCGTGGACAGGGTGACCGTTGCCGGAAGCGGTGAAGAGGTGCTCAGCCGCTGGGCTGGAGAGCGGCCAGAGTTGGTTTTGATGGACGTTCGGATGCCGGGCCTGGGTGGCGTAGAAGCGTCTCGACGACTGGTGGCGACCTATCCCGATGCGGCCGTTGTCATGCTCACCATGGCCGAAGATCAAGATGGCGTAGCCCGTGCGGTAGCAAGCGGGGCAAGGGGATACCTCGTCAAAGACGCCACGCGGGAAGAGCTGACGGCAACCGTCTCGTACGCATTGGCTGAGGCCTCCTGGCGGCGGGCGCCTAGAAGGGCCAGGCCGGTCGAGATGGGTAACCCTCCGTCACTGACGGAGCGAGAACTGCAAGTACTGACCGGGATGGCGCGCGGTCGTAGCAATGCCGAAATCGGCCGAGAACTCTACCTTTCGGAGGACACAGTAAAGACCCACGCACGCAGGTTGTTCCGTAAGGTCGGGGCGGCGGACCGTGCTCAGGCAGTGGCCCTGGGATTTCGCTGGGGCCTCGTCCGCTGATCGGGTGAACGGCTCGTGTGCGTCACCGATATGCGAGATCATTAGCAGGTGGGGGTCATGGCGACGGATGTAACGGCGACCGGTGGGGGGGCGATCCTCCATCGGACGGAGAATGGCGACCTTCGCGATCTCGTTGCCCGCGCCGCTCATGGCGAGGTGGGTGCACAAGAAGCGTTGTTGACCCATCTGCGGCCAATGATTGTCCGCTACTGCCGGGGTCGACTCGGGCGTTCCCCAGCAGCCGACTTCGCCGCCGATGACGCGGCGCAGGAGGTACTGCTCGCCGTGCTGCATGCGCTCCCGCGATACCGCGATGAAGGACGACCTTTCGAGGCGTTCGTCTTCGGCATTGCCGCGCACAAGGTGGCCGACGTGCAGCGTGCCGCATTTCGTACTGCGATTCCCACAGCCGACGTCCCCGATGGGGTCGACCTTGCACTCGGCCCAGAGGAACGGGCGTTGCAGTCAGGTGACTCACACATGGTGCGCATGTTGCTCGATCGCCTCCCCGAAAACCTCCGCGAACTTTTGGTGTTGCGGGTGGCCGTCGGTCTATCGGCAGAAGAAACAGGTCGTGCACTCGGGATGACTCCAGGAGCGGTGCGAGTCGCACAACACCGCGCCCTGTCGCGGCTGCGTATTTACGCGGCCGAGGAGGTGACCGCGTGATGAAAGACACCAGAGACCCCAGAGACATGAAGGACAGTGACAGAGACTTCCTCGCCGTCCAAGAGGACGCCCTACTCGTGGACATCTTGGCGACTCGCGAAGACCTCTCGGCCTTTGCCGACGACCACATTGCGCAAGTCTTAGGCTCCTACGCCGCAGATGTCGATGAGGGTCTTGAGCTTGTCGTTAACGCTCAGTTGCCTGAGGCACCACGACCATTGACGCAGGATCAGGGCGACACGTCGCCTCGCCGTTCGGCGCGATTCCTCATAGCCGCAACTACTGCCGTGGTCTTGGTCGGCACCAGCGGCGTGGCGGCCGCTGTCACCGGGGACCCACTGTCTCCGTTCCGTTCGGTCGTCAAAGTCGTGTCCGGCGGCGGTCATACACCGACGGCAGACCCGGGCCGGATCAGCGAAGAACTGCCCGACCCGGCGTCCACCAAGGCCGAAGTTGCCCTCATGCTGAACGAAGCCAAACAAGCGCTCAAGGACGGCGATGTCGAGAAGGCGCAGCGTCTACTCGATGAGTTGGCCGCGGATGCGCAGATTGGCGACGGGTTGTCGCCCGGTCTCGAAGCGCGCATCGACAAGATGCAAGACGACGTCGACAAGTCCGCGGGCGGTCAGGGTGGTCACGACGGTCAGGGCGGGCAAGATACGGACAAGCCCGGTCAAGGTGACCCGCAGGACGACAAGACCAAGCATGACAACCAGGGCAATACATCTCACCCCGAAAAGCCGGGGCAAGGAGACGAGAAGCCAACCAAGCCCGGCCAGGACACCAAGGGCAACGGGAGCGACGGCGGTAGCGATGGTTCCCAGTCGGGATCTGGGTCAAGCAAGGACCCGACGGGCAGCAAAGACAAAGACAGGGCCAAAAACGACGGGAACGGGTCAGGGAAGCAGGACGACACTGGCACTGGGGGCAAGCCGGCTGGCAACCAGTCCGGCGGCGGACAGGTCAAGGGACGTCCTGATCGTGGTCCTGACAAGCCCGACAAGGGCACTAAGGCTGGCGAGCCTGCGAAGGAACCAAAAGCTGACTCGGGTACCAAGGGCCAGCTGGTCAGCTAGCTGACGCGGGTAGACTGGGCACTCGCGACAGAAAGGCTCTTTCCCTTGAGCAACTCGCCCAGCAACTCGCCCAGCAGTGAACCTAGTAGTGAACCCAGCAGCGACACCGACCCCTTCGGATACCTCGGGCTCACCTACGACGACGTGCTGCTGCTGCCGGGCGAGACGGACATGGCGCCGTCCGACATCAACACCGCCACCCGATTAACGCGCGAGATCTCGCTCCATGTGCCGCTGGTGTCCGCGGCCATGGACACCGTCACCGAGTCACGGATGGCTATCGCGATGGCGCGCGAAGGTGGCATTGGTGTGTTGCACCGCAACCTTTCGATGGCCGACCAGGCCTACCAAGTCGACCTCGTCAAGCGCACCCAGACGGGCATCATTTCGAATCCGGTCACGATCGGCCCAGACGCGACGCTAGAAGATCTCGACCGCGTGTGCGGGCAGTACCGAGTCTCTGGTTTGCCGGTGGTCGACGCGCAACATGCGCTGCTGGGAATCATCACTAACCGCGACCTTCGCTTTGTGCCCGTCGCCGAGTGGGCCAGCACCAAAGTCACCGAGGTGATGACGCCCAGTCCACTCATCACCGGGCCCGTAGGTATTTCTCGCGAGGACGCCACCACTCTGTTGCGCAAGCACAAGCGCGAGCGGCTGCCGCTGGTCGACGAGCACGGCCGATTGCAGGGCCTGATCACCGTCAAAGACTTCGTCAAGTCTGAGCAGTTTCCGCACGCATCCAAGGATGCGCAAGGACGCCTGCTTGTCGGAGCCGCCATCGGTTATTTCGGCGATGCATGGGAGCGAGCCACGACTCTGATTGAAGCCGGTGTCGATGTCTTAGTGGCCGACACCGCGCATGGCCATGTGCGCATGCTGCTCGACATGGTCGCCAAACTGAAGGCCGACCCTGCGACCCAGCATGTGCAGGTCATCGGAGGGAACGTCGCCACCCGCGAGGGCGCCCAGGCGTTCGTCGACGCTGGCGCAGACGCAGTCAAGGTTGGGGTTGGCCCGGGTTCGATCTGTACCACACGCATCGTGACTGGGGTTGGCGTTCCTCAGGTCAGTGCGGTGTACCAAGCATCGCTGGCGGCCCGCCCAGCCGGAGTCCCGGTGATTGCGGACGGTGGGTTGCAGCACTCCGGAGATATCGCCAAGGCGATCGTTGCCGGTGCCGAGTCGGTGATGGTGGGCTCGCTGCTGGCCGGATGCGAAGAGTCGCCGGGTGAATTGGTGTTCGTCAACGGCAAGCAGTACAAGAACTATCGCGGGATGGGATCGCTCGGGGCGATGTCCGGCCGGGGCAAGAAGTCATACTCAAAAGACCGCTACTTCCAAGCTGAGGTCAGCAGCGACGACCAACTCGTTCCGGAGGGGATCGAGGGTCAGGTGGCTTATCGCGGACCGCTGTCGGCAGTGGCCCACCAGCTTGTCGGTGGTTTGAGCCAGTCAATGTTCTACTCCGGCGCTCGCACTATCCCGGAGCTTCAGCAGAAGGGGCGCTTCATCCGCATCACCTCGGCGTCGTTGCGGGAAAGCCACCCCCACGACGTGCAGATGACCGTTGAGTCTCCCAACTACTCTTCCCGTTAGGGTTGCCGCGTGGGTGAAGTGGAGATCGGGCGAGGTAAGCGTGGCCGCGCCGCGTTCCGGTTCGACGATGTAGCCATCGTTCCGCATCGGCGTACCCGTGATCCGGAAGAGGTGTCCATCGCCTGGCAGATCGATGCCTACCGGTTTGAGTTGCCGTTGATGGCGGCTCCCATGGACTCAGTGGTCTCGCCTGCTAGCGCCATCACGATCGGCAAATTGGGTGGGCTTGGGGTGCTCAACCTCGAGGGCCTCTGGACCCGCTACGACGATCCAACGTCGCTGCTGAGCGAGATCGCCGGACTGGTCGACGAAGAAGTGACGCCGCGAATGCAGCAGTTGTATGCGCAGCCGATACGCGAAGACCTCATCGTTAAGCGCATTGCGGAGGTGCGGGAGGCAGGGGTCACCACGGCCGCCGCCCTTTCGCCACAGCGCACTAAGCAGTTTTGGAAGACCGTCGTCGACGCTGGCGTCGACATGTTTGTCATTCGCGGCACCACGGTTTCTGCTGAGCACGTTTCGAGCCAGGCAGAGCCGCTGAACTTGAAGCAGTTCATCTACGAGCTCGACGTGCCGGTGGTTGTCGGTGGGGTGGCCACGTACACCGCCGCGCTGCACTTGATGCGTACCGGGGCGGCAGGAGTGCTTGTCGGCTTTGGCGGTGGAGCGGCGCACACTACCCGCGACGTCTTGGGTGTCGCGGTGCCGATGGCCTCCGCGGTCGCCGATGTCGCTGCCGCTAGGCGTGACTATATGGACGAGTCGGGTGGGCGCTACGTGCACGTTATTGCCGACGGTGGGGTTGGCCGCAGTGGTGACATCGCCAAGGCCATCGCCTGCGGTGCCGATGCGGTGATGATGGGTTCGCCGCTGGCCCGCGCCACGGACGCCCCTGGTCGCGGTTTGCACTGGGGGACTGAGGCCCACCACGTCGAGTTGCCTCGGGGTGAACGGGTTCGGGTTGGCACCGTGGGGACCATGGAAGAGGTGCTGGTCGGGCCCTCGCGTGCACCCGACGGTTCGATGAACCTGTTCGGCGCCTTGCGACGGGCCATGGCGACCACCGGCTACTCCGACCTGAAAGAGTTCCAGCGCGTCGAAGTGACTGTGCTGCCCTAGTAGCTGTGCTTCCTTAGCTTCGAAGAGTCAGATGTCAGTCTTCGTCGCGCCAGGAACGCCAGAGGGCAGCGTAAGCACCGCCTTCAGCGACCAACTCGTCATGGGTGCCGGCCTCGGCCACTTTGCCGTCCTCCACAACGACCACTCGCTCGGCATCGTGGGCGGTGATGAGCCGGTGGGCAATGGCAATCACCGTTCGACCTTCGAGCACGGCGGCGAGTGACTGTTCGAGATGTCGCGCCGCGCGTGGGTCAAGCAGCGATGTGGCTTCGTCCAGCACAAGGGTGTGCGGGTCGGCAAGCACCAGGCGAGCAAGTGCCAGTTGCTGGGCTTGCGCGGGAGTGAGTTTGTGCCGGCCGACGCCGACGAGGGTTTCCAGGCCCTCGGGCAACGCAGAGGCCCACTCTGTGGCGTCCACCGCACCCAAGGCTTCCCAGAGTTCGGTATCGGTGGAGCTTGGTTGCGCGAGCCGGAGGTTGTCGCGCAACGTGCCAACGAACACGTGGTGCTCTTGGGTGACAAGCGCTACGTGCTGGCGCACCTTCTCGGTGGGTAGGCCAGCGAGCGCGATGCCGCCCATCTCCACTGTTCCGGTACGGGGTGCGTGCAAGCCAGCAAGCAGACGCCCAATCGTCGATTTTCCGGCGCCGGATGGGCCAACGATCGCGACGCGTTCGCCAGGCTGCACATCCAACGAGACGCCGTGCAGCACATCGCGACCTTCGCGATAACCGAAACGTACATCGTTGGCGATGAGCTCAGCGTCGGCTGGTTCGCGGCTGCCGTCGGTGTCTGGGTCGGGTACTTCGTGGACACCGAGCAGTCGAGCGAGTGAGGCTTGCCCGACCTGCAGTTCGTCGTACCACATGAGCATGAGGTCGACCGGCTCAATCAGCATCTGTGTGTAGAGGATGGCCGCGGTGACCTGGGCGAGGCTGACGTTTCCGTTGACATAGAGCCAACCGCCCATAGCAACGACGACAGCGAGCGGGAGGACATAAGCGATTTCTACTGAAGGAAAGAAGACGTTGCGCAAGTAGAGGGTGTACCGCTCCCATCCGACCCACTTCTTGATGGCGCCGTCGGTGCGATCGACGCGGGCCGGGCCCAGTCGGTAAGCCTCGACGGTTCGGCCCGCGTCAACTGCTTCGGCAACGCTGGCGTTGACGTTGGCGTACGACGACATTTCTCGTTCGTAGGCTTTCGGTGCACGCCGGAAGTACCAGCGCGTGACGATTAGAATGATGGGCACCGCGAACAACCACGACAAGGCCAGAAGGGGAGAAGTGAATATCAGCGCGCCGAGCACCAGGATCGCCGTCACGACGGCAATCGTGATTTCCGGAACAGCAAGGCGCACGGCCCAAGCAAGACGATCCACGTCGGTCGTTGTGCGGGTCACTAGGTCGCCCGTTCCGGCCCGTTCCACCACTCCTGGCGGCAGGGCAACCACGCGCGTCAGAAACTCTTCGCGCAGGTCGGCGAGAATCGTTTCGCCGAGGATGGCCCCGCGCATCCGCGCCAGTCGGGTAAAGACCGTCTGCACGATGAGTGCACCCAGGAAGAACAACGCCGCCTTGTTGACGTAGCTGACGGTGATGCCTTCCTCGAGGCCTTGGACGAGGTCACCCAGGATCTGCGGGCCGACGATCGAGGCGAGCGCCGCGACCGAGTTCAGGCCGATCAGGGCGCCGAACATCAGCCGGTGGCGCTTGATAAGGAACCACACGTGCCGGCGAACCGTGCGGGGGCTCGAGACTGGCAACCTTCCCTCGCTGCCACGTTCGATGACGTCGTAGGGGGCTGGTGGTTGCATTACGCCTCCCCCCGCATGACGGTTTGGCGGTATTCGGGGTTGTTGTGCAGCAGCTCGCGGTGGCGTCCGGTGGCGGTGACTTTTCCGCCGGAGAGGAAGGCCACGGTGTCAGCGTGCTCGAGCAGCAGCGGGCTGGTGGTGAAGATGACAGTAGTCCGGCTGCCACGCGCGTCACGAATGCCGACACCGATGCGTGCTTCGGTGTGTGCGTCTACTGCACTTGTGGGTTCGTCGAGGATGAGGATGTCTGGGTCGGCGACCAGTGATCGAGCAAGGGCCAGACGTTGGCGTTGTCCGCCCGACAGCGAGCGACCGCGTTCGGGTAGGTCGGTGGCCAAACCTTCTGGCAGAGCTTCGACGACGTCGAGCGCCGATGCCCAGGCAAGTGCGGCGTCGACGTCGACGCGCCCGGTCCGGGGAATGTCGAAAAGGTCCTCAGCGGCGCCGGACAAGATCATGGGGTCCTTGTCCTGCACCAAGACGCGGCGACGGACCGAGTGCAAAGGCATGTCGGCAACACGAACGCCGGCGAGCGTGACGTCGCTGTCGCGGTACCTGCCGAGACGATCGGCGAGGATGTCGGAGTCGGTCGGGTCGTCGGTGACCACCGCGGTGAACAACCCTGGCTCGACGACCAGGCCAGAGATGGGGTCGTGCAGGCGTCCATCGCCAGGTTCGCTGACGATTTCGCTGGGCTCTTCAAAGAGCCGCTCGAGGGTGAGAACACCGAGCACGCGTTGGGCGGCGACGCGTGCCGCCGTCCACTTGTGTGCGGCTTCGGTGACGGTGCGCAACGGCAGGATCAAGAATGCGGTGTAACCGTAGAACGCGACGAGTTGTCCGACGTCGAGTTCGCCTTGAATGGCGAGGCGTGCACCGATCCACGTGACGATGACCACGAAGATTCCGGGGAGGAACACCTGGAGTGCGTCGAGCAGCGAGTGAACCTTGGCCGTTCGCACGGCCGCCGTCTGGACCTTCTGTGACGCGGCCCGAAAGCGTTCGAGGAAGAGGTCCTCACCACCGATGCCGCGTAGCACGCGCAGGCCGGCGACGGTGTCGGCTGCCAACTCCTGCGTTTCGCCGAGGCGGGCGCGTTGGTCGCGTTCACGACGTTCGAGGGGACGCACAAGCGGAGCCACTGAGAGGGTGAGCAGCGGCACCCCGATGAGCACGATGAGCCCGAGCATCAGGTTGCTGGCAACAAGGATGATTGCGACTGCGAAGAACGCCACGATTGCGCCGATAAAGCGCGGCAAGATGTCGAAGGCGCTGCCGATGCGTTCGACGTCGTTGGCAGTGGCGGCAACTACTTCACCGGTCGCGACCTGCTTGGGCAGATCGGCGCCGAGATCTGAGGCGCGGCGAACAATCAGCTGTTGGACGCGGGCACCGGCCGTGATCCAGTTGGTGACCGCCAGACGGTGGCGAAGCAGACCAAAACATGCCTGCAGTAGCCCGAGCCCGAGCACCACGAGTGCCCATCGGTAGACCAAGGGGAGGTCTTCGTCGGAGATGGCCTGCACGCCAGCGCCCAGGGCTCCGGGGATGAGCGCCTGGGTGCCCATCCAGAGCACGCCCCAGAGAACTCCGAGACTCAAGATCCCTTTTTGCTGCGAGCCGACCCAGCGCAGAAATCGATTCACCGAAGAAAGGTCGGGGGTGCCGGGATCGGCAAACGGGAGGTCGCGGAGCATGGCGCCCCAACGCTAGGCGGTGAGACCTCCATTTTCCTAATGAGTTTCGCCGGTAAACTGACGCCTCCACCCAGGAAATCAGTAAGAAACGAGCCACGTGAGCGCATCGACTGAAGGCTTTGACACCGTCCTTGTTGTCGATTTCGGCGCTCAATATGCCCAGCTCATCGCTCGACGGGTGCGTGAGGCGCGCGTCTACAGCGAAATCGTGCCGCACACTATGCCCGTCGCGGAGATGTTGGCGAAGAAGCCGAAAGCCCTCATCTTGTCGGGTGGTCCGAGCAGTGTTTACGCCGATGGGGCGCCCAGCGTCGACCCCGCGATGTTCACGTCGGGAGTTCCGGCGTTCGGCATTTGCTACGGATTTCAGGCGATGGCGCAGGCGTTGGGCGGAGAGGTAGCCCGCACCGGCACGTCGGAGTTTGGCGGTACGAGCCTGCAGGTGGTTGATGGCAGTTCCAGGCTCTTTAAGGGGTTGCCGAGCGAGCAGTCGGTGTGGATGTCCCACGGCGACTCGGTGATTGCTGCTCCGTCTGGATTCGCGGTGACGGCGATGTCCGCGGGCGCGCCGGTTGCGGCCTTTGAAGACGTTGGGCGTCAGTTGGCCGGAGTGCAGTTCCACCCCGAGGTGATGCACTCAAAGCACGGGCAGGAAGTGCTCGAACATTTCTTGTTTGAGATCGCCGGTTGCCGGCCCACCTGGACGATGGCCAACGTCATTGACGAGCAAGTGGCAATCATTCGCGAACAGGTCGGCGATGGCATGGCCATCTGTGGACTGTCCGGGGGTGTCGACTCTGCGGTCGCGGCCGCGCTCGTGCAGCGCGCCATCGGTGACCAACTCACGTGCGTCTTCGTCGACCACGGCTTGTTGCGCGAGGGGGAGGCTGAGCAAGTCGAGAAGGATTTCGTCGCCGCTACCGGAGTCCGACTCAAGGTGGTCGAGGCTGAGCGCCGCTTCCTGGACGCGCTGATTGGTGTTATCGACCCAGAAGAGAAGCGAAAGATTATCGGGCGCGAGTTCATTCGATGCTTCGAGGACGCGGCCACTGAAGTGGTTGCCGAGCAGGGAGCGCACGGCAAGTCAGTGCAGTTCCTTGTACAAGGAACCCTCTATCCCGACGTCGTCGAAAGCGGCGGCGGTACCGGAACCGCGAACATCAAGAGCCACCACAACGTGGGTGGTTTACCGGACGACTTGCAGTTCGCGTTGGTCGAGCCTCTGCGCACTCTCTTTAAGGACGAGGTGCGCGCCGTGGGCGAGCAGCTGGGCTTGCCGCAGGAGATTGTCTGGCGCCACCCGTTCCCCGGGCCGGGGCTGGCCATCCGCATTATCGGTGAAGTGACGCGTGAGCGACTCGACGTTTTGCGGCGAGCTGATGCGATCGCTCGCGAGGAACTCACACGGTCTGGGCTCGACCGGGAAGTGTGGCAGTTCCCCGTTGTCTTGCTTGCGGACGTTCGCTCCGTGGGCGTTCAGGGTGATGGTCGTACCTACGGTCACCCCGTCGTGCTGCGTCCGGTGGCAAGCGAAGACGCCATGACCGCTGACTGGGCGAGGCTTCCGCACGAACTCATCGCTCGCATCTCAACGCGCATTACCAACGAGGTTCGGGACATCAATCGCGTCACACTCGACGTCACCAGCAAGCCACCCGGCACGATCGAGTGGGAGTAGTACAACAAGGCTGAC
>Ga0190272_10001220_pt1 | contig 12450 bp, 13 predicted proteins | sample Popmic504T_FD_133746 | JGI IMG/M metagenome (GOLD analysis project Ga0190272, IMG submission 133746) | Populus adjacent soil microbial communities from riparian zone of Shoshone River, Wyoming, USA - 504 T | ecosystem: Environmental > Terrestrial > Soil > Riparian zone | place: USA: Wyoming...
CCGGCCGTGGCGACGGCAGCAGCGCCGACCACCAGGCCGGCCACCAGGACGGCGGCCCGCATCCGGGGCGCCCCGACGCTCACCCGAGTCGCTGCAACGCGGACCGGAACGCGTCCGGCTCGAGGCTCGCGCCACCGCTGAACGGGTTCTGCATCTGGTAGATGCTGAACATCAGCAGGGTGATGGTCGCGGCCAGGGTCGACGCGATGATGATGTGGGTGACCAGCCGGGTGCCGCCGAACAGGTACGGCAGGGCAAGGGTCAGCACGCTGCCCGCGATGAGCGCGAACCAGACCACGGTGCTCACCCCGTCGCCCGCGGCGTTGAGCCGGTCCTGCCGAGCCTGGTAGACCTCCCACAGCTGGGTGGCGGCCTCCAGCCGGCGCTCTTCCTGCCAGTCGTCGGCGGGTTGGGCCCCCTCGATCGCGAGCCGCAGCTCGTCCAGCTTGGCCCACCCGGTGCCGTCGACCTCGTCGCCGTTGCGCAGCTGCGCCCACTCCTGGTCGATGACGATGTCGGCGTAGTCCTCGGTGAGGGACCGGATCTCCGAGCGCGACGGCTCCGGCAGCGACTCACCGGCCCACGACACCGCGACCAGGCTGTTGGCCTCGCGATAGGTGTCGGCGTCGGTGGTGGACACCGCGTCGAACAGGCCGATGAGCACGAATGCCATCAGCACCGCCTGCAGGCCGCCAACCAGGGTGAACACCGCGCTCGCCGGCTCGTTGTTGCCTTCTCGGCCTTCGTCCTCACCGAACCTGCGAATGACGTACGCGACGGCAGACGCGAGGGCCGATATTCCGATCACCCAGATCATTCCGACGACGAAGACGCTCATCGTCCTCCAATTCCGACACGTCCGTGCATCAATAGGAAGCGGCGCCAACACCCCCATTGGGAAATGGGCTCTCCGGGTGAAGTGGGTGCAACGGTAGTGACTGGCGAACACAGAGCGCAACGACCTTCATTCGACAGTGTTGTACAGGTCGATTCTGAGGTGATTTAGGTCGCGGAGAGTCACCAGGTGCGGCTGTACGGGTGACAGACCGGCCTGTCTACAGCGGCGGCACGGCCGCGGTGATCTCCAGCGCCGTCGCGATGAGCGACTGTGCCCTGAGCGCGATCGCCGTCAGCAGCCCGTTGGCCTCCGGCCCGGCCGTCTGCGCGGCCTCCTGGAGGGCGTGCAGGTCCCGCTCGAGGTGGTCGAGCAGCGCAGTCACGTCGCTTCGGTTCCCGCTGAGCGCCGCCGAGATGTCGTCGAGGCTCACGCCGTTTGCCTCGAGCCGGCGGATGGCCGCGATGCGCTCGGCGTCCGACGGGGCGTACAGCCGGAAGTTGCCCGGCGTGCGGTCCGCCGGCGTGAGCAGGCCGATGCCCGTGTAGTAGTCGACCGTGCGGTTGCTGACACCGGCCCGCGTCGCGAGCTCGCCGATCCGCAGCAACCGCTCCGTCACGCCGCGTCCCCTTCCTGTCTCGTCAGTGGACAACCGTACAGCGACGCGTATTGGTCGGACACCGCCGGACGTTCGATACGACCCGGTCGGTCCATCGAACAGGCGGGGACGCCATCTTGATCAACACTTGACCAATACTCGATCGCGCCGAGGGCAGGCCCACTACGGCCCGGCCCATTCTGGACCTTCCACCTGCGGGTTCGCCGTTTCCAGGCTCACGTCCGTACGAGGGGAACATTTCTTCAGGAGGGCACGAAATGCGCACAAGAATCACCGGAATGGTGGCCGCCGCACTCGCCGTTCCGGCAATCGCCCTGACAGCCGCCCCGTCATCGGCATCCTCGGCGTCACCTGTGCCCGCCAACACGGCCGCTGGCTCGTCGTCGCCCGACCAGAATACCCGCGTCCCGACCACGTAGGTCCCGAGCCACTGGGGGTCGTCTCGCATCCGTGTTGCCGTATTCCGACCACCCGGAGCGTCAACACGGATGCGAGACGCCGTTCTCCGCCCCGCGCCCCCGGCCCCTGCGGCCAGCCGGCCCCACCCCCACCCCCGCATGCGGGCGGCCCCAGCCCGCGGACGGCCCCGTCCCGGCCCGTCCGCCTGGCCTGTCCGGCGTCCGCCGGTTCTGCTGCCGGTCCGGCTGGCCTGTCCGGCGTCCGCCGGTTCTGCTGCCGGTCCGGCTGGCCTGTCCGCCTGCCCCGTCCGCCGGCCGCCGTTTCTGCTGCCGGTCCGGCCGGCCCGTCCCGGTCGCTGGCCCGTTCCCGTTCGGCCGGGCGTTTACAACCTGCGGGGCAGGTGGTTCCGTCCTGGGGTTGTGAAGCCTCTGCGGGTTGTGGTGACCATGGCACTGCTGGTGATGGCGCTCGCCGCGTGCGGCGACCGGCCTGACGACGTCGGAAGCGGCAATGGTGGCCCTGCCGGCGGTGCTGCCGGTGTCGGCGACGGCGACGAGCTGCGCGGCCGCGTGTTCCTGTCCACCAAGGTCACCGAGGGCGGCAGTCCGCGTCCCATGGCCGACGGCACCGTGATCACCCTCCAGTTCGTCGACGACGGACGGCTGCTCGCCAACGCCGGCTGCAACATGCTGCAGGGCCCGGTGCGGCTGTCCGGCGACACCCTCGGCGTGTCCGACCTGTCCACCACCGACATGGGCTGCGACCCACCGCGGCACGAGCAGGACACCTGGCTCCACGGTTTCCTGACCGCGGCTCCCACCGTGCGTCTCGACGACACGACCCTGACCCTGGCCTCCGGCGGCACCGAGATCGTGCTCGTCGACCGCGAGGTCGCCCAGCCGGACGTCGCCCTCGAAGGCACCACCTGGATTGTCGACACCCTGCTGTCCGCCGACGTCGCGTCGTCCATGCCGGCCGGCGCCACCGCCACGCTGACGTTCGACGCCGGCACCGTCGCCGTGTCCACCGGCTGCAATACCGGCACCGGCACTTACCAGGTCGACGGTCAGAAGCTCACCTTCTCCGACGTCGTCCTGACCAGAATGGGCTGCGAGCCCCACCTCATGCAGGTGGAGCAGGCCGTCGTCGCCGCCCTCAACGGTGAGACCACCTACGAGATCGACTCCGACCGCCTCGCCATCAACCACCCCACCGGCACCGGCCTCCAGCTCACCGCCAAGACCTGACGCCTACAACTCAGCACAGCAGTCGGTGCAGGATGTTTCGGCGTGGAATTCCGGTGGGGTCGACAAAGCGTGGCGGGCGGAACTCCGGCGCGCCATCGACCACGGCGCAGGTCCATTCGGAATGGTGCAGCAATCGATGGTGGTGGCCGTACAGGAGAACGAGGTTGTGCAGGTCGGTGGATCCGCCGTCGGCCCAATGACGGAGGTGATGGCCGTGGCACTGGCGGTGCGGGCGATCGCAGCCGGGAAACGCGCATCCGCCGTCGCGGAGAACGAGCGCGCGGCGTAGCGCTGCCGGGACCGTGTAGCTCGCGCGCCCGACGTCCAGCGGTTCCGATGCGGAGCCGAGGACGGCGGGGATGACCTTGCAGTCGCACGCGATCCGGCGCGCGGACGCCGCGTCGAGGACGCCCGCCCCGTCGAGAACCGCGGCGCCGACGCCGTCGCGAAGCGCCGCGCCGACGCCGCTGTGCAGGGCCCGGAGTGGGACCGTCACCAGGACGTGGGGCTTCTCGCCGGCCTCGCTCGGCAGCGCGCCGCCGCCGGCCGCGAGGCGGAGGAGGTCGGCGAACGCGTCGCCGTTGCGCTCGGCCGGGGTGCGCGGGTCCGGTCCGTTCTCGGTGGTCGGCCTGGGTGTGGCCAGCGTGCTGATCAGGGCCCTGAACTGCGCGGACGACTCAGGATCCAGCTCGCCGGCGAACGCGGTGCGGCCGTTGGCCCTGGTCGTCAACCGCAGTCCGTTGACCGGATCGGCGAGTGCCGCGTCGTTCGGCGGCGCGCCGTCCTGGTCGAGGACCGCACGGAGCCGGGCGCCTACCTTGGCAGGGGCGCGGGCACTGAGCCGCCGGACACCAGCGGCGCGTCGACGAGGGTGTGGGCGTGGTCGATGCGACGCTGCGCCTCGCGCGGCGTGATCCGTAGGCAGTCACGCAGGAGCTCCTTCATGCTCGAATACCCGCATTCGGCAGCCGCGCCGCGTATTTCCAGCTCGGCGACCAATTCCACCGTCGCCGAATGATCGCGCCGCCTCCGTGACTCCAGCTCGCGCAGTTCGTGCAACAGTTCCGCACAACCCCGCTGCCACGCCGCCCCCGACATGTTTCCTATTGTCGCGCCCGGCCGGGCCCAGCGCTATCGCTCGAACGGGTGTTCGAATCGGCGGCCAGCGAGGAGAGATCCTCGTGCAGCCACTCGTTGTCGACGGCGTGGTCGCAGAGGAGGTCGACCAGTGCCTGGCGGTCCAGGGATTCCAGGTAGGCGCGGATCTCGGTCGTCGGTGGCGCGACCGGTTCGTCGTCGTGGTCTATCCACCTGAGCCCGACGGCGACGCAGTGCTTGCAGAACGCGCCCGCGTCGCCGTACGGGCAGGAGCAGCTGCCGGCCAGCTGGTCGTCGGCCCAGCTCAGGCTGACCCGGTACGGCTCCGTGCCGTGCACCGTGGCGCGCACGCCGTCGCCGATCCGTCGCAGGCCGATGACGGCGTCGAGGTAGCCCTCGCCGCGCTCGTAGGAACGTTTGCCGGCGAGGCGCCACAGGTCGAGCTGTCCGAATCCACCCATCGCGATATTCAAGCGAACGGTGCTGTCAGGCCATCGCGTAGGGGGCGCCGACGATTCAGCCGCCGGGCTCGGGCGGGTTGAGGCCGGGCGCGCCCGGCTGCATGTTGCTCCTCGTCAGGGGTCACCGCGCCGCCAGCGGTGCAGCGCGGCCTGCGGCACCCGCGCCAGGGTGGCCCAACACCATCGGCGCCACACATCACCTTGACCTGAAGCCCACTCGAGGTCCTACCGTTGCACCATGGCCGTGCAGCTGAATCACATTATCGTGTCGGCCCGTGACAGGGACGCGTCGGCGAACTTCATGGCGGAGATCCTCGGGCTACCGAAACCCGAGCCGTTCGGACCGTTCCTGATGGTGCGAGCCACCAACGACGTGACCCTCGACTTCATGCAGGTCGACGACGTCGCCCCGCAGCACTACGCGTTCCTGGTCACCGAGGACGAGTTCGACGCCATCCTCGGCCGCATCAGGGAACGCGGCGTCGACCACTGGGCCGACCCCGGCCAACGCCGGCCCGGCGAGATCAACACCCTCTGGGGCGGGCGCGGCGTCTACTTCGCCGACCCCGAGGGTCACAGTCTGGAGGCGATCACCCGCCCCTACGGCAGCACCTGACCCTCGGGTCGAGGCGGCCGTGCGGGAACCGGCCTCGCCGGTGGCGACTTCCTGGTGTCCCACCGGGTGCTGGCGAGCCGTCGGTCCGCGAACGTCAGCAGGTCGAAGACGTCGCGGGCGAAGTAGCCGGTTGTGCCGCGCTCCACGCTCTCACGGGTGAGGATGCCGGCGTCCGCCAGCGCCTCGGCCGCGTTCTTGGCCGCGGGGAACGACACATCGAGCATCCGCTGAACCGTCCGCGCCGTGACGAGCGGCGCCTCGGGCAGGTGGTCGAGGAGTCGGCTCAGGGAGGAGTCGGCCCTCGGCGCCCTGGGCGTGCCCTGCCGATGCCGGTGTTCCAGAAGTCGGTCCCGCCAGTCGTCCCGTAGCTCGGCCAACTCCGCGGCGAACTTCGCGACCTGGCCGACGGCCAGGTCGGTGGCGTCCAGGAACGTGGTCAGCCAGCCGGCGAAGCCCTGGCCGCCGTCGGCGCCGGTGGCCGGTCCGACGTGACGGTAGGAGGTCAGGCCGGCGAGGTAGTCGTCGGAGCGGGTCAGCAGCACGAGGCTGACCGGCAGCACCGCGGACGGCGTCAGCCCACGGCGGGTCAGCACGGTGTGGATGAGCGCCCGCCCGACCCGCCCGTTGCCGTCGGGGTACGGGTGGATCGTCTCGAACTGGGCGTGGGCGAGCGCCGCCTGCACGAGTGGCGAGTGCAGCGCGCCGTTGAGGTACCCGACGAAGTCGATCATCAGCTCCGGCACGTGTTCCGGCGGCGGTGGCACGAAGTCGGCCTCGATGGGGTGCCAGTCGTTGCCCCCGATCCAGTTCTGGACAACGCGCGTTCCGTGGTGGCGCTCGTCCGGCAGCAGGGCGCGGTGCAACTCGTCGATGCTCTCCACGGTGATCCCGGGGGCATGGGCGAGGTCGGTGGTGGCCCGCCGCAGCGCGGCGATGTTGTTCGCGACGAACTGGGCGTCGCGGGTGAACCCGCGGACCTGCGGTGCGTCGGTCTGCGCGAGTTCGGCGAGCGCGATCTGCTGCGCCGACGCCTGTATGCCCTCGATGCGCGACGAGGCGATGGCCTCCGACCGCAGGAGAAGCCGGGACAGCCCTTCCAGCACCCGCGTCTCCGGCCCGGCGGTGAGCGTGCGGACCCGCGACTCGACCTCGGCGACCCGCGACGAGGCGGCGCTGTCGAGCACGACCGGTCGCGAGGCGAGCGGATCGGGCAGGTAGGCCAGGAAGGCCCCACCCCGGCGGCCCGCCCTGGTGCCGGCGCCGTGGTTCGGCTCCCAGGTCCGGCGCAGCCACTCGGCCATGGCGCGACCCCACCCTTCGAGAACCTTCGACGCGGGCGTCAGTCGTCAAAGTTTAGCAACTAAACTTCTATGGTGCCCGTGGCGATCCAAGGACCGACGTGGGCGACTAGCCTGCGCGTGTGGGGCGTCTGATCGTCATCGAGGGCCTGGACGGGGCCGGTAAGCGCACGTTGGCCGACGGCGTCGAGAAGGCGTTGACGGCCGACGGGGCCACGGTCGGGCGGATGGCCTTCCCGCGGTACGGACGGTCACGCGAGGCCGACCTGGTGCGGGAGGCGCTGTACGGGCGGATCGGCGACCTGTCGGACTCGGTGCACGGGATGGCCGTGCTCTACGCGCTGGACCGGGCCGGTGCGGCGGACGAGCTGCGCGCCGCCATCGAGGGGCACGACGTGGTCCTGCTCGACCGGTACGTCGCGTCGAACGCGGCCTACGGCGCCGCCCGGCTGAAGCAGGACGCGCACGGCGAGTTCGTGACGTGGGTACAAGAGCTGGAGATCGACCGTTTTGGCCTGCCGGTGCCGGACGCGCAGCTGCTGCTGCGGGTGCCCGGCGACGTCGCGGCCGACCGGGCCACCAGGCGGGCCGTCGAGGAGACGGACCGGGCCAGGGACAACTTCGAGGCCGACGGCGACCTCCAGGCCAGGGTCGCCGGGGTCTACGAGCAGCTCGCCGGCCGACGCTGGCTGTCGCGGTGGCTGGAGCTCGACGGCGTCGCCGACATCGACCACGCGGCGGTCGCGGCGGCGATCTAGGCGATCCAGGGCGATCCGACCGGCGTCCGGGTGGCGATTCTGGGAGGTGGTGCACCGGACGTGGGATCATAGATGCCACGATGAGCGGTATGAAGCCTCGTGTGCTCGTGGTCGACGATGACCCCGCGCTGGCAGAGATGCTCACGATCGTGTTGCGCGGTGAGGGATTCGACACCGCGGTGGTCAACGACGGCACCAGAGCGTTGCCGGCGATGCGGGAGCTCAAGCCTGATCTGGTGCTGCTCGACCTGATGCTGCCCGGCATGAACGGCATCGACGTGTGCAAGGCGATGCGGGCCGAGTCCGGGGTGCCGATCGTGATGCTGACGGCCAAGTCCGACACCGTCGACATCGTGCTGGGCCTGGAGTCCGGCGCCGACGACTACGTGGTGAAGCCGTTCAAGCCCAAGGAACTCGTCGCGCGGGTCAGGGCCCGGCTGCGGCGCACCGACGCGGAGCCCGCCGAGGAGCTGTCGATCGGCGACGTGGCCATCGACGTGCCCGGCCATCAGGTCACCAGGGACGGCGCGTCGATCGCGCTCACCCCGCTGGAGTTCGATCTGCTGGTGGCGCTGGCCCGCAAGCCGCGGCAGGTGTTCACCCGCGAGGTGCTCCTGGAGCAGGTGTGGGGCTACCGGCACGCGGCCGACACCCGGCTGGTCAACGTGCACGTCCAGCGGCTGCGGTCCAAGGTCGAGAAGGACCCGGAGCACCCCGAGGTCGTGCTGACGGTGCGCGGCGTCGGGTACAAGGCCGGCCCTCCATGACCGGGCGGGGGCCGCGCCCATGACCCGCGCCACGCCGCCTGCCGCGTTCGTCGCGGCGGCCGCGTGGCTGCGCGGCCAGTGGGAGGAGTTCACCTCACTGTGGCGCCGCTCGCTGCAGCTGCGCGTGGTCGCCAGCACGCTGGCGTTGTCGTCGGTGATGCTGCTGGTGCTCGGGCTCGTCCTCCAGACCCAGATCACCGACGGCCTGCTGCGGGCCAAGACCGAGGCCGCCACCAAGCAGGCCTTCGCCAGCCGGGACCAGGTGGCGGCCGAGCTGGTCGGCGTCGACCTGACCGACGACGTGGTCGGCCGGTTCGACAACGCCCTCAACGCGCTGGCCAACCCCCTGGTCGGGTCGGATGGTGACGCCGCCGTGTCCGGCGCGGGCACGTTCACCGCCGTCCTCGTCGACGGCGACGCCGGGGTCAACCCGCCGCACAGCGGCCTGCTCGAAGAAGTGCCGGACGAGCTGGCCGCCGACGTGCTCAAGAACCAGCCGGCGCAGAAGATCCACACCGTGTCCCGGGAGACCGGCGAGGTGACGCTGGTCGCGGTCGGGGTGCCGGTGTCGACGCCGAGCCGGGCCGTCCAGCTCTACCTGCTGTTCCCGCTCACCAGCGAGCAGCAGACCCTGCAGCTGGTGCAGAACACCCTGCTGCTCGGCGGGCTGCTGCTGACGCTGCTGCTCGCCGGCATCGCCAGCCTGGTCACCAGGCAGGTCGTGACGCCGGTGCGGCAGGCCGCCGAGGTCGCCGAACGGTTCGCCGACGGGCACCTGGACGAGCGGATGCCGGTGACCGGTGAGGACGACGTCGCGCGGCTCGCGGTCTCGTTCAACGAGATGGCCGGGAGCATCCAGCGGCAGATCAGGCAGCTGGAGGAGTTCGGCGCGCTGCAACGGCGCTTCACCTCGGACGTGAGCCACGAGCTGCGCACCCCGCTGACCACCGTGCGGATGGCCGCCGACACCATCCACGACTACCGCGAGGACCTCTCGCCGGCGCTCGCCAGATCGTCCGAGCTGCTGGTCGACGAGCTGGACCGCTTCGAGTCCCTGCTCGGCGACCTGCTGGAGATCAGCCGCCTCGACGCCGGGGTCGCGGACCTCGCCGTCGAGACGCTCGACCTGCGCGGGGTGGTGCGGACCGTGGTCACCGCGGTGCGCCCGCTGGCCGCCCACAACGGCACCGAGATCGAGCTGACCATGCCGGACTCCGAGGTGACGGCCGAGTTCGACCAGCGGCGGGTGGCGCGCATCCTGCGGAACCTGCTCGGCAACGCGCTCGACCACGGCGAGGGGCGGCCCATCCAGGTGCGGCTCGGCGCCGACGAGCACGCCGTCGCGGTGCTGGTGCGCGACTTCGGGGTCGGCCTTCGCGACGGCGAGGGGGAGCTGGTGTTCAACCGCTTCTGGCGGGCCGACCCGTCCCGCAACCGCCGCACCGGCGGCACCGGACTCGGGCTGTCCATCAGCCTGGAGGACGCGAGGCTGCACGGCGGCTGGCTCGACGTGTGGGGTGAGCAGGGGGTGGGCGCCGCGTTCCGGCTGACGCTGCCGCGCCTGCAGGGCACCGAGCTCGTCCACAGCCCGGTGCCGCTGCCGTCGGAGGCCGCCGCCGAGCCGGTGGAGCCCGCGCGTGACGCGACGCAGGAGCCGCACCTCACGACCGTCCTGCACGACACGTACGAGGTACCGGTGCGCGAAGGCGTCGGCGAGGGGCAGCGATGAGTACCCAGGCCCGTACGGCCGCGGTGGCGCTGGTGGCCGCCGTCTCCGTCGCGCTCGTCGTGTCGGTCGGAGGGTGCGCGGCCATCCCCAAGTCGTCGCAGGTGGTGCCGATCGGCTCGTCGCTCGGCGAGTTGGAGGACGAGGCGCTGCCGGTGCCGAAGGAGGGTGCCGACCCGCTGAGCATCGTCCGCGAGTTCATCGAGCTGGCCGACACCCCGGCCAACGGTCACGCCGCGGCGCGGACCTACCTCACCGACGACGCCGACGACGCCTGGAACAGCGACGCCCACGTGACCGTGGTGGCCCCGGACTACGACACGCTCTACGCGGTCGGCGCCGTCAGTGAGAGCGACGAGTCGGTGCAGGTGCTGCTGCGCGCCCAGAAGGTCGGGGTGCTCGGCCCGGACGGCGCCTTCACGTCCAACCGCGACACCATCACCCCTCTCATGAACCTGACCAGGGTCAACGGCCAGTGGCGGATCTCGCAGCTGCCGGACGGCCTGCTCATCGACCAGCGCCAGTTCTCCACCAGCTATCTGCGGGCCGCGGTGACGTTCGTCGACGACACCCGCGGCACCCTGGTCGTCGACCCCAGGTGGATCCCACGGACCCCACCGGCGAACTGGCCGGGCCGTGCCATCGACATGCTGCTCGCCGGGCCGTCGGCCGCAGCCAAGGACGGCGTGGCCAGCCTGCTGGACGGGGCCGCGCTGAAGACGAACGTGGTGGCCACCGAGGACGGCGCGCTGAGCGTCGACCTCAGCCTGGACCGCGAGCTGACCGAGGAGGAACGGCAGCGGGCGGGCGCGCAGATCGTCCGCACGCTGGCCGCGGTGTGGCGCAAGCCGGTGCGCATCCGGCTGAACAGCGCGCAGCTCCTGCCGGCCAGGAAGGACTGGAACATCGACGACGCCGACGCGTTCCTCGCGCCGGCGCAGGTGAAGCCGGACCTGCCGGTGCTGGCCGTCGCCAACGGCCGGTTGGTGCGCGCGGCCGGCGCCGAGCCGATCGAGGGCCCGGTCGGCGACGGCTCGCTGTCCATCCTGTCGGGCTCCCGTTCGGCGGACGGTGAGCTGTTCGGGCTGGTCACCGCGTCGGCCGGGGCGCCGCAGCTGCTGATCGGCACCCTGGAGTCGCTGACCCCGGTGTCGTTGCGCGCGAGCCGGATGACCCGCCCGACGTGGCGCGCCGGGTCGAACCCCGAGCTGTGGACGGTGATCGACGACAAGGTCGGCGTCGGGGTGACCAGGACGCGGTCCGGCGACCTGCGGCAGTTCGGCGTCGACCTGAACGAGCTGGCGGTGAAGGGCCGCATCACCGAGCTGCGGCTGTCCCGCGACGGCAGCAGGGTCGCGGCCATCGTCGACGGCGCACTGTACGTGGCGGTGGTGTCCGGCGCGGGCGAGGAGAGCAAGGTCGTCAACCCGCGGCTGCTGGTGGGGCCGGACGCGCCGCAGATCGCCGACGTCGACTGGAAGACGCCGGAGCGCGTCGTCGTCGCGGCGATGAACCGGGACAAGCCGTTCGTCTACGACGTCAGCATCGACGGGGTGACCTGGGCCCCCTACGGCAGCACCAACCTCAGCGGTCCGCTGACCGGGATCGCGGCGGCCAACGCCGGCCGGCAGGTGTACGTGGCCGAGAGCTACCAGAACGGCGGGCTGTGGTCGGCGTCGCTCACCAACGACGTCGTCTGGTACTCGACGATCTCCGGCCAGCTCGTCGACCCGTTCTACCCCGGCTGACCCAGCTTCTACCCCGGCTGACCCAGCTTCTACCCCGGCTGACGCGGCGCGGTCCTGTCGTGATCGTTTCGGGCGGGCGGAAACTGTCGGGGGTCCGCGGCACCCTGTGATCATGGGGATCCTGTCCGGGCTGCTCGACCTGGTGGTGCCCGGCCGCTGCGCGGGGTGCGGGACCGACGGCCCCGCGTTGTGTACCGGCTGCGCCGCCCTGCTCGGGCCGGTGCGGCAGGTGCCGGCCGGGCCGGGGCTGCCGCCGGTGTACGCGCTGGGCCGGTACCGCGGACCGCTGCGCACCGCGCTGCTCGCCTACAAGGAACGTGGGCGCCGTGAGCTGGCCGGTCCGTTCGGACAGGCCATCGCCGACGGGCTGCGCCGGCTCCAGGGAGAGTACGCCGAGGTCTGCCTGGTGCCGGTGCCGTCGCGGGCGGCCGCGGCCCGCCGTCGCGGTGGTGACCATGTGCGCCGCCTCGCGGCGGCGGCGGCCGCCGCGCTGGCGGCCGACGGGGTGCCGGCCGCGGTCGCCCCGGCGTTGCGGCTGGCCGGCGGCGTGCGGGACTCCGTCGGGCTCGACGGCGCGGCCAGGGTGGCCAACCTCGCCGGTCGTGTCCTGCCAAGGCCGGCCGGTCTGCCCGCGGTCGGGGACCGCACCGGAAACGCCGCAGGGGCCGGCGTCGTCCTGCTCGACGACGTCGCCACCACTGGCGCAACGATCGCCGCGTGCACCGCCGCCCTCGCCGCAGCGGGCATCCGGGTCCGCGCGGCCGTTGTCGTCGCAACGGCGGCCCCGCTGCTCCGTCCGGGTGGCGTTCGTCATCATTTCGTTACCGTCCGAGGTCAGCCGCGCTCAGCAGTCGCCATCACGGCGTGACAGCCGCCCG
>Ga0190272_10001221_pt1 | contig 12448 bp, 12 predicted proteins | sample Popmic504T_FD_133746 | JGI IMG/M metagenome (GOLD analysis project Ga0190272, IMG submission 133746) | Populus adjacent soil microbial communities from riparian zone of Shoshone River, Wyoming, USA - 504 T | ecosystem: Environmental > Terrestrial > Soil > Riparian zone | place: USA: Wyoming...
CTCGGCGTCGAGCTCGAGCGGCTGATGGATCCGCTGCCGGTCTTCCGCCTCGACGCCGACACCGCGACGCGCGGTGGCGCCGCCGAGGCGCTCGAGCGGTTCGAGGCGGCGGAGGGGGGCGTGCTGGTCGGAACCCAGATGGTCGCCAAGGGCCACGACTTCCCGGATGTCACGCTCGGCGTCGTGCTCGACGCCGACGCGACGCTGCGCTTCCCCGACTTCCGCTCCGAGGAGCGGACCTTCGCGCTAGTCGCCCAGCTCGCCGGCCGCAGCGGACGCGGTGGCAGCGAGGGGAGGGTGGTCGTCCAGGCGCTCGATCCGGCCGCGCCGGCGCTGCGCTTCGCGGCCGGCCATGACGCCGACGGCTTCCTCGACGTCGAGCTGACGCGCCGCGAGGCGCTCTCCTACCCGCCCTATGGGTCGCTGATCCGGGTCGTCTGCTCGTCCGAGCAGCCCGCGCCCGCCAAGGCGGCCGCCGACGCGCTGCGGGCGCTCATCCGCGCTGCGCAGATCCCGGTCCTCGGCCCGGCGCCCCTGTTCAGGCTCAAGGGCAGCGAGCGCTTTCAGCTCATCGTCAAGGCCACCGACCGCGCCGCGGCGATCGTCGCCGTGCGGACCGCCGTCGAGAAGACGGTGGCCGACCGCTCGCTCGGCCCGGTCAAGTATGCGGTCGACGTCGACCCGCAATAACCCTGGCGTTGCGAGCGTTACGATGGTGGAGATGGCCGACGAGTACGACAGCCAGGACGAGCTTGAGGAGCAGGAGGAGCAGGAGTCCCAGCTCGATCCCGAGACGCTCGCCCGCCGCGCCGCCGCGATGTCGTTCATTCGTCAGTTCGGCGATCCGGTCTTGAAGAGCCGCGCGATCGAGGTCGACCGCTTCGACGAGGGCCTGCGCCGCCAGGTGTCGCGCATGGCTGGGCTGATGGACGACGCGCTCGGTGTCGGGCTGGCGGCGCCACAGCTCGGGATCTCGCAGCGGCTGCTGGTCTACCGCGTCGGTCCCGACGCGCCGCTGGTCGCGCTCGTGAACCCTGAGATCGAGTGGAGCAGCGACGACCAGGAGGAGGGCGAGGAGGGCTGCCTCTCGATCGTCGGCGTCAACGTCGACGTCGACCGCCCGGTCCACGTCCGTGTCCGCGGCTACGACGAGCTGGGCGAGCCGCGGGTCGTGGAGGCCTCCGGCCTCGAGGCACGCGTCATCCAGCATGAGATCGACCACCTCGACGGCGTGTTGATCCTCGAGCGCACCAGCCGCGATCAGCGCCGCGAGGCGATGCGCGAGCTGCGTGCCCGGGAGCGCGAGCAGCGCGAGCGCGCCGCCGAGCAGGCCGCCTGAGCGCGGCGTGCGCACCGTGTACCTCGGGACGTCGGACTTCGCCGCGGTCGTGCTCGACCGGCTGGCGGCATCTCCGCACCGGCCCCAGCTGGTCGTCAGTCGCCCCGACCGCCGTCAGGGCCGTGGCCGCAAGGTCTCGCCGCCGCCGGTCGTCGAACGGGCGCGCGAGCTCGGCATCGACACCTTCCAGCCGGACAAGGTCAACGACTCCGACTCGCTGGCGCGGATCGCCGCCGCCGAGCCGGAGGCCGCATGCGTCTGCGCCTACGGAGCGATCATCGGCGACGACCTGCTCGCCGCCCACACCTGGCTGAACGTCCACCCGTCGCTGCTGCCGCGCTGGCGCGGCGCCGCCCCGATCGAGCGCGCGATCGAGGCGGGCGACGCCGAGACGGGGGTGGCGATCATGGAGCCGGTCGCCGAGCTCGACGCCGGGCCCGTCTACCTCGTCCGCAACGAGCCGATCCGCGCTGACGACGACTACGGCAGCCTCGCCGAGCGGCTTGCCGCGCTTGGCGGCGATCTGCTCGTCGAGGCGCTCGACACACTGCCCACGCCCGAGCCCCAAGGGGACAACGGCGTCGTCTATGCGGAGAAGATCGATCGTGAGGAGCGCCTGCTGGATCCCCAGCTCGACGCCGCGTCGCTCGAGCGCCGCGCGCGCGCACTGACCCCGCATGTCGGGACCTATGTCGAGCCCGACGGCTTCGACCGTCTCGGCGTCCGGCGCGTCGCTCTCGCCGCCGCCGGCGAAGGTCCCGCCGCCGGCGAGCTGGCGGTTCGCGACGGGCGGCTGCTCTACGGCGCCCGCGACGGCGCGCTGGACTTGATCGAGGTTCAGCCAGCCGGGGGCCGGCCGATGGACGCCGCGGCCTGGCTGCGCGGCCATGGAGCCGCACTCGGAGCGGGCTGAGCCCGCCGGTCCGCCGCACCCGCCAGAATCCTACGATGGCCGACGAGGAACGGATCGACCTTGGACCGCCGTGCCCCTCGTGCGGCGAGCCGTGGCTGCGCGCCACCAACCTCCCGGGCCGCTACCGCTGCGTCTACTGCCTGACCCGCTTCGAGCTCCGCTCACAGTGCCCGGACTGCGGCTCGCACTCGACGATCGCCCGCATGTCGGACCTCGTCAACGTCCGCTGCCGCAACTGCGGCGGCTCGATGCTGACCGCGGTTTAGAGCGCCTCCAACGCCTGCTTGATATCAGCCACGGTCTGGAAGTCGAGGCCGAGCGTGTGGTCGTGGCGGTGGCGCACGACGCCCTGCTCGTCGACGATCACGACCGAGCGCCGCGTGCCGCGCAGCTTCGACCAGCAGTCGTAGGACTTCGACACGGCGTGGTCCGGATCGGCCAGCAGCGGCACCGTCAGCCCGTGCTTGTCGGCGAACTCCTGCTTCGACTCGACGCCCTTGCCGGAGATGCCGATGGCCATCGCCCCGAGCGCGCCGAACGCCTCGGCGTTGTCGCGGTAGGAGCAGAACTGCTTCGTGCAGACGGGGGTGTCGTCGCCCGGGTAGAACAGCAGCACGATCTTTTCGCCGCGGTGCTCGGACAGGGTGAACGGCCCGGCCGTTCCCTCCAACGTGAAGTCCGGCGCCTGCTCGCCGACGGCGGGTGTCCTGCTCATCTACTCGGTCGCTCCTGCATTGGGGGGTGGGCCGCGCAGCCTAGCTGCGGCTCAGTGCGAGCGGCGGTAGAGGGCGTAGAGCAGCGAGCAGAGCACCAGGGCGCCGCCCGCATAGCCGACCTCGACCTGGAGGACGCGGTCGTCGAAGCCCGGGAGCAGCAGGAAGCCGACGTAGGCAGCGGCGGCGGCAAGCCAGCAGGCGCAGGCCGCGCGCGCATGGGCACGCGCCAGCAGCGCCTGGTTGAGCGTCGCCGCCGCGAGGTAGAGGCCCATACCGAGTGAGATCAGCACCAGCCCGAGCCGGTCGTAGGCGAGGTCGCCGCCGAACACGAGGTCCATCAGCCACGGGCCGATGGCGAGCATCACCAGTGCCACGCAACCGGCGAAGGCGGCGATCGCCGTCAGCGTGACGTTGATGCTGCGCCGGAAGGGATCGCTCTCGCCGCCGGCGCGCAGCCGTGTGAGGTGGGGGAGGATCGAGGTCTGGATCGCCTGGAAGAGCTGCAGGGGCGCCCGCGCGATCAGCAGCACGTTGAAGGTGAAGCCGGCGAGCGCGGCCCCCTCGGGACCGTCGGTCGTCGCCTTGACGATCAGCGGACCGGCGTTGAGGAACGTCTGCTCGGCGAGCATGATCGCCAGCACCGCGACCGCGAACCCGGCGCCGTGGGAGAGCGTGAACTCGGGCTCGCCGCCGGGCTCGCCCGCCGCTGCCTCGTCGAGCAGGCGCGCCTCGGCGGCCTCTTCCTCGGACAGTGCTGGAGGGTTGACCATCCGGCGCCCGAGCGCCCACGGCACGACCGCTAGCGAGACGATCGGTGCCGCTGCGATGCCGAGTGCGACGACCGACTGACCCGATGCGATCCCGATCGCCACCGCCAGCGCGAACAGGCAGCGCGACACCGCCTCCATGAAGACCAGCCCGCCGTAGAGGCCGAAGCGGTGCGATCCGGCGAGGAAGCCGCGCGCGAAGTAGCTCACGGCATACGCGAGCACCGCGACGATCAGCACCCAGTAGAGCGTCGCTGAGCCCCCGAACAGGTCGTCCTGCAGCGGCCCGCGCAGGGCCAGCGCGGCGATCGCGAAGACGATCCCCAGCGCGAGCTGGATCGTCCCAGCCACGCGCAGGTGGCTGTTGCCGGTCCCGCCGCGGGCGGCGCGGTCGGCGATCGTCCGCGAAAGCAGCTGCTCGACGGGCCGGTAGAGCACCGAGACCGTCACGAACACCGCCGACCAGAGCAGCGTGATGCCACCGTAATCGGACTCCGACAGCGTGTGGCTGGCGAGCGCGAAGTAGGCGTAGGTGATCAGCCCGGTGACGCCGATGCCGATGGAGAGGATCGCGGCGCCTCGGCCGTAGCTGCCCCCTTGCGGCTCGCCCTCTGGCACTTGCCGAACCTACAGACGCACGAGCAACATCGTCCACGGGAACGGCGAGCGTGCCTCGACTACCTCGCCGTGGCGCGACAGCAGATCTACGAAGCTCCGCTTCGACCAGTGGTTGACGTGCCCCGGCGTGTTGCCGAGCGAGCCCCAGTAGGCCCCGCGGGCCATGTTCAGCCCGCGCCAGAGCGGCTCGCGCGGTACCGAGACGAGCAGATGACGGCTGGCGACGCGCGCCATCTCGGCGACCGTCGCCTCCGGGTCCGGCACGTGCTCGAGCACCTCGATCGCGCTGGCCATGTCGAACTCGCCGTCGGCGAACGACAGCCGGGTCGCCTCCTCGCAGCGGTACTCGAGGTTCGTCCGCCGGCGCTGCTCCCACTCGGCGGCCAGCTTCTCGTCGTCGAGGTCGATCCCGACGATCCGCCCGTCGCCGAGCCGCTGCGCCCACTCGTGGGTCAGCACGCCCTCGCCGCAGCCGACGTCGAGCACGCTGCCCGGCGCCGCCTGGTCCCACAGCTCGTCGAGCGTGCGATGAAAGGCGCCCATCAGCCGGCGGACGACCGGGTTGGTCGAGCCGTACTTGTCGAAGGTGTTGCCGGTCGGGACCTCCTCGGCCCCCGTCGATCCCGGTGTCGCGACGCCCGTCATGCCTCGACAGTCTCCCGGTCGGACGGGCCGGCCGCCGTGCCCTGCCCGCCGGTCGCCGGCTTCCCGGTCGCACCGCCGGCCGCCGCGCCCGTCGTAGCCGGCTGCGCGCTCTTGCCCGCTCCCGGCTCGTAGTGCGATGGCTCGACGCCGAGCGTCAGCTCGACGCGGCGCACGCGCTCCAGCGTCCGCTGCTGCAGGGTGCGGCTCGCCGCGAGCACGTCGGCGATCACGCCGAGCGCCACGAACTGGACGGCGATGATCAGCAGCGTCGAGCCGAGGATCAAGGACTGGACGTGACCGTTGCCCTCGCCGTTGAAGAAGAACCAGAGGAAGCGGCCCCAGATGATCGCCGCCGGGATCGCGACGATCCCCGCCGCGATCATGAAGACGCGCAGCGGCTCGTAGAGCGCGTAGACGCGGAAGATCGACACGGCGTTGCGCCGCACGTAGGACGACATCGAGGGGAACAGCCGCGACTCGCGCGTCTTCTCGTTGGTCCGGATCGGCACGTGGTCGACGGCGACCAGCACCTTGCCGGCCTGGATGATCGTCTCGAGCGTGTAGGTGAACTTCGAGATCACCTGCATCTGCAGCGCGGCCTCGCGGTTGTAGGCGCGGAAGCCGGACGTCGTGTCCGGCACGTTGGTCCCCGAGGCGCGCCGCACGACGGCGCTGCCGAGTCGCTGCAGCCGCTTCTTCAGCGGCGAGAAGTGCTCGATCGAATCGGTCTCGCGGTCGCCGACGACCATGTCGGCGCTGCCCGCGAGGATCGGCTCGACGAGCTTCGGGATGTCGCCGCCGTAGTACTGGTTGTCGGCGTCGGTGTTGACGATCACGTCGGCGCCGAGCTTCAGGCAGGCGTCGAGCCCGGCCTGGAATCCGGCAGCCAGGCCCTTGTTGTTGGTCAGCCGCACGACGTGGTCGACGCCGTGCGCGCGCGCCACCTCGACGGTCGCGTCGGTCGAGCCGTCGTCGATGATCAGCCACTCGACCTCGTCGATGCCAGGGACCTCGCGCGGCAGGTCGGCGAGCGTGCCGGGCAGCTGCTCGGCCTCGTTGAAGCACGGGATCTGGATGATCAGCTTCATCTGGGAGGGGGAGGGTAGAGGGATCGCAAGTCGAATTGACGTGGGAACGGCGGGCAGGCCTTTGCTAGCCTGCCCCGTTCTCGCCGTACCCCTCTTCGACTGGAGCCGCCGAATGCATCTTCTCGCATACCTGGATCCCGGCAGCGGCAGCATGATCCTTCAGATCCTCGCCGGCGGCGTCGCCGCGATCGCTGTCACCGCCAAGCTGTACTGGACGCGCCTGCTCAAGTTCCTCCACATCCGCAAGGACGAGGAGCCCACGCCAGAGCAGACCGAGCACCAGGCCGACTCCGTCTAGTCCGCTGTCCACCTCCACTGAGATATCCCCGCGTCCTCAGGACGCGCAGCTAGAGGCCGGCTCCTTCCGCGACCCCGAGAGCCGGATCTTCTACGCCGACGGCGACGTCTACCGTGCGCTGTCCCAGGACGGCCTCGACGACTTCAAGGCGCTCCAGGCCACGAAGCTGTTCGAGCGCTTCCAGGCCGACGGCCGCCTCGTCAAGACCGAGCTGCTGTCGAGCACGGCCGACGTTCCCGAGCAGCTGCTGGTCAAGGACTGCGCCGGAGTGCTCAAGCATGAGCGGATCCCGTTCGTCTCGTATCCCTACGAGTGGACGTTCTCGATGCTCAAGGACGCCGCGCTGCTGCAGCTCGACCTGAACCTCGCCGCGCTCGAGGAGGGGATGATCCTCAAGGACTCGACGCCGTACAACGTCCAGTTCGTCGGCGCCAAGCCGGTCTTCGTCGACGTCGGCTCGTTCGAGCGGCTGCGCGACGGCGAGCCGTGGGTCGGCTACCGCCAGTTCTGCATGATGTACCTCTACCCGCTGCTGCTGCAGGCGGCGAAGGGGATCGAGTTCCACCCCTGGCTGCGCGGCTCGATCGGCGGCATCACCCCGGCCCAGATGCGCGGCATGGCCTCGTTCCGCGACCGCTTCCGCAAGGGCTTCTTCCTCAACGTCTTCATGCTGTCGAAGCTCGAGGCGCGCCACGCCGACCGCGGCAAGGAGGTCAAGGCCGAGGTCAAGCAGGCAGGCTTCAAGAAGGAGCTGATCGTCGCCAACGTGCGCCGCATGCGCAAGCTGGTCGCCGGCCTGACCTGGGACCCGCCGAAGGGCGTCTGGGTCGGCTACGGAGAGCGCAACAGCTACTCCGGCGAGGACGCCGAGCGCAAGGACGAGTTCGTGCGCGAGGTAGCCACCTCCCAGCGCTGGGGCCTGACCTGGGACATCGGCGCCAACAACGGTCGCTACTCGTTGATCGCCGAGGAGGGCTCGGACTACGTGCTCGCCGTCGACGCCGACCAGGGACCCGTAGAGCTGCTGCACCGTGACCTCCACAAGGAGGGCAACGAGAAGATCCTGACGCTGACGATGAACCTCGCCGACCCGTCGCCGAGCCTCGGCTGGCGCGGGCTCGAGCGCAAGGACCTGCCGGCGCGCGGCAAGCCGGACCTGGTGCTGGCACTGGCGCTGATCCATCACGTCACGATCGCCGCCAACGTCCCGGTCGCCGAGTTCGTCGACTGGCTCGCCGGTCTCGGTACCTCGCTGGTGATCGAGTTCCCGACGCGCGAGGACCCGATGGTCAAGAAGCTGCTCGGGCCGAAGCGCGAGGGCCTGCATCCCGACTACGAGCGCGTCAACTTCGAGCGCGTGCTCGCCGGCGCCTTCGACGTCGAGCGCCGTGAGCGCTCGAAGTCCGGCACCCGCCTCCTCTACTTCGCTCGCCCCAAGGGCGCCGGCACACCGATCGACCTAACCGCCGCCGAGGCGTAATGGCCGACGCCGGAGCCGAGGGCGCTGCACAGCGGCCTGACGCCACGGGGGATCGTTCCCCGGGCGCGGTTCCCAAGCGAACGGGGGACGATCCCCCGCGGCAGCAAGCACCGTCGATCCTGCTGTCGTTCCTCCACCTGGCGGTCCTGTCCGCCTTCGCGCTCGCGCAGCCGCTGTTCAACCTGCTCTCCGACAACCCGGAGTTCTTCGCCGCGCGCGGCTCGACGGCGACGGACATCATCGTCTTCGCGCTGCTGCTCGTCGTGATCCCGCCGGCACTCGGCCTGGCGTTCGAGCTGCTGGTCGGGCTCGCTGGCCCGCGGGCGCGGCTCGGCGCTCACCTGGTGCTGATCGCGGGGTTCGCGGCGGTGATCTTCGTCCAGGTGCTCAAGGACGCCCTCGGCGCCACCGACGCGGTGCTGATCGTGCTTGCGCTGGCGCTCGGCGTCGGAGCGGCCGCGCTCTACGCGCGTGCGGAGCCGGTGCGCTCGTTCATGACGGTGCTCAGTCCGGCGCCACTCGTCTTCCTGATCCTCTTCCTGTTCATCTCGCCGGTCTCGAAGATCACCCTCGCCGACGACGCGTCGGCCAAGTCGATCGACGGGATCAAGCCGATCCCGGTCGTGATGGTCGTCTTCGACGAGTTCCCGGGCATCTCGCTGCTCGACGCCAACGACGAGGTCGACCCGGTCCGCTACCCCGGCTTCGCGCAGCTCGCCAAGGACGGCACCTGGTTCCCGAACGCCCACTCGATCTACGACTCGACGTCGAAGGCCGTGCCGGCGATCATGGACGGCGACTACCCGCAGAAGGGCGTCCTGCCGACCTCCTCCGAGCACCCGAACAGCATCTTCGCGCTGCTCGGCAAGAGCCACACGATGAACGTGTCGGAGGAGGCGACGACGGTCTGCCCGCGCGACCTCTGCAAGGACGCCCGCCTCGACGAGCCGTTCCTCGACCGGCTCGGCTCGATGACCGAGGACGTCGGCCTCGTCTACGCCCACGTCGTCGCCCCGCCCGACATCGAGGCCGACCTGCCGTCGGTCTCGGAGACCTGGGGCGAGTTCGGCGGCGAAGGTGGCGCGACCTCCGGAGAGGTCAACGCCAGCGATACCCCCTCCGGGGGCACAGGCGCCGAGCCGAGCGCCAAGCAGAGCAAGCAGGCCGTGCTCTCCAGCCTCCAAGCCGACCGCAACGCCAAGTTCGACGCCTGGGTCGCCGGCATCCGCAAGCGCCCGCGGCCGTCGCTGAACTTCAAGCACGCGCTGCTTCCGCACGTTCCCTGGCGCTACCTGCCAACGGGCCAGCAGTACAACACCGCCTCCACCGACCCGATCCCAGGCCTGTCGCGCCAGAGCTATCCCGACGCGACGCAGGTCGAGCAGCTCCAGATGCGGCATCTGCTCCAGCTCGGCTTCGCAGACCTCAAGATCCAGCAACTGATCGCCCACCTGAAGAAGATCGGCATCTACGACGACGCGCTCGTCGTGGTGACCGCCGACCACGGCGTCGCCTTCCAACAGGGGCTCTTCGACCGTCGCAAGGCGAAGCGGGACACGCTCGCCGAGATCTCGCCGGTGCCGCTGTTCATCAAGCTTCCGGGCCAGAAGCGCGGCCGCGTCAACCCCGCGATCGTCGAGACGACCGACATCGTCCCGACGATCTCCGACGTCCTGAACATCGACGTGCCCGACGAGACCGACGGCAAGTCGGCCTTCAGCGCCGCCGTGGCGAAGCGCGACGAGGTCAAGATGCTGCCGCGCGACTTCTCCGACTGGATGCGCGTCGACGGTGACGAGTTCGAGGCTGAGAAGCAGGCGCTGATCGACCGCAAGGTCGCGCTGTTCGGCTCCGGAGCGGACGGTCCCGATCGCATCTACCGTGTCGGCCCGAACCAGGAGCTGGTCGGCAAGTCGGTATCCGCGCTGCCCGCGAGCGGCGCCAGCAGCGCGAAGCTGTCGCTCACCGACCCCGGCGCCTACGACGACGTCGACCCCAAGGGCCCCGTGCTGCCCGTATGGGTCACCGGCAAGGTCTCCGGGGGGGCTGGGTCGCTCGACGTCGCGATCGCCGTCAACGGCGTCGTACGCGCCGTCTCGAACACCTTCAAGCTCGCCAACGGCGGCGACGAGCTGATCGCCGCGATGATCCCGCCCAGCTCGCTGCGCGACGGGCGCAACAGCGTCGAGGTCTACGAGGTCACCGCCAGTGGCGCCCTTGCCTCGATGGGCAGCAGCGACTAGGGAGTCGGATCGACGAAGTCGCGGCGCTCGCGCGCGGCGGTGAGCTGCGCATTCAGCGTCTCGTCGTCGTAGTACGGCAGCTGCTTGCCGCCGGTCGCTTCGATCACCTGTTGGTAGAGCTCCTCGGCGAGCCGCTTGTTGGCGCGGTTGGCCTCGGCGACGTTGTCGAGCTCGCCGGGATCGAGCGTCAGGTCGAACAGCTGGCGGTTGCCGCCGAGGTTGTCGCCGAGCAGCACCCACCGATCGGTGCGGATGAAGTAGCGGTTGTACATCCCGCCGTAGTGGAACGGTCGCGCCGGCGGCTGCTCGCCCTCGTCGTCGAGCAGCAGCGACAGGTCGTGGCCCTCCATCCAGTTGGGCTCGTCGATCCCCAGCATCGCCAGGACGGTCGGCGCGACGTCGTGGGTGGAGGCGAAGTACTCGCTGCTCTCCCCGGCGCGCTTGCCGGACGGATGGACGATCGCGAGCGGTACGCGCGCCATCTCGGGGTGCAGCTCACCGGGGATCTTGCCGATCCAGCCACGCTCGCCGAGCAGCATGCCGTGGTCGGAGATCAGGACGATCGCCGTGTTGTCGGACAGGCCGAGCTCGTCGAACCGCTCGAGGAAGGTGCCGAGCCAGCGGTCGGTCATCGTGACGGCGGCCGCGTAGTCGGCATGGGTGCGGCGCAGCTCGTCCTTGGACAGGTAGTCCGACGGGCCGTAGTCCACTGTGCCGATCTCGGGGCCCTCGTACTCCGGGTCGCCGTAGAGATCGATGTACTCCCTTGGCGGGCTCCACGGCTCGTGCGGGTCGAAGCAGTCGACGACCAGCGCGAACTTGCGCCCGCCGCGGACCGCCGCCTCGAGCTGCTTGGTCGCCTCACCGAAGACGCGAGCGGCGTCGCTCTCGGTGTCGTCCTTGCCGTAGCCGGTGTTGGCGAGGTTCTTCTTCATCCCGTCGACGTAGCGCTCGTTGTCCTGCAACGCCTTCGGCAGCCAGCGGCGCACCTCGGCGTCGGAAACGGTGCTCGGAGCGTTGCGCTCGCCCACGCGTCCCTCGATCGAGAGGAACTCGTCCCAGGAGAGGCGAAACGGCCGGTAGGTCTCGGTGAACCCGGTGTGCGGATTGTCGGTCACCTGGATCGTCCGGTAGCCGGCGTCGGAGAGCGCCTTCATCAGCGTCTGGTCGAGGTTGTCGATCGCGGTCCAGCCGGGGCTCACGCCGAGGTCGTAGATCGGCTTGAAGTCGCGGTACGGAAAGATCCGCTGGCCGGTGAAGATCGATCGCCGCGCCGGCACGGTCACCATCGCCTCGGGGAAGGCGCGGTTGAAGCGCAGCCCTCTCGCGATCAGCGAGTCGAAGTTCGGTGTGCGGGCGCGCGGCGAGCCGTAGGCGCCGAGGAAGTCGGGCCGCAGGCTGTCGATCACGATCACGACGACGTTCTCCGGCTCGCCGCCGTTGTCGTCCTCCCCGATCGCGCAGCCGGCCGCGAGCGGGAGTGCTGCCCCTGCGCCGGCGACTCCGGCGGCCTGCAGCAGTCGGCGGCGGCTTAGCCGCGGTCCGCCGTCACTACTGGTCATTGAGGCAGTCCTCGATCTCGATCAAGGTCTCCTCGGGTAGCTCGCGGACGTAGAACAGCGCGGCGCCGATCTGCTCGGCGCCCTCGGCGCGGCCCTCGAACTGCTCGCCCTCGGCCTCGAGCGAGGACTGGAAGAAGTCGATCCGTGAGCTCTTGCCGCCTGTGCCCCCCGAAGGACCGATCGAGATTCCCTTGTCGCCGATCTCCTCAGCCTCGATGCCCTTCTCGTCGCGTATGCAGGCGATCGCCACACCGCGCTTGTCCTCGGGCGCCAACGTCGTCGCCGGCCCGGCGGCCGGAGCGGTCTCGCCCGGGGCGGTGATCGCGACGCTGGTGTCGCCGGCGGGCTTCTGCCGACTGGACGGGGGGCCATCGTCGCCGCCGCAGCCAGGAGCCACGACGAGCGCACACAGGGCCGCGAGGAGGGTCGCGCGGGTCGTCATCGACGGCGCAGAGTAGTGAATTCGGCGGCGGTGCCTGCTACCTTGACGCCTCCTGACGAGGCCGAGAGCCCCGTCAAGCCATCCAGTGCAGCCGTTTCGCTGTGCGAAGCCGCACCTCGTCCGATGAACAAACGCTTCGCGCTATTCCAGGTTCTCTTCTCTGTCGTCGCGCTTGCCGCGGTGATCTGGTGGGCATCCCATCAGGACGCCCCGGAGATCCCGTCGGGCACCGACGCGATCGCCTGGCTGGTTCTCGCGCTCGCCCTCTACGCGTTTGCGACCGTCGTGCGCTCGGAGCGCTGGCACGCGATCCTCAAGGAGAGCGAGATCGACGCCA
>Ga0190272_10001222_pt1 | contig 12443 bp, 9 predicted proteins | sample Popmic504T_FD_133746 | JGI IMG/M metagenome (GOLD analysis project Ga0190272, IMG submission 133746) | Populus adjacent soil microbial communities from riparian zone of Shoshone River, Wyoming, USA - 504 T | ecosystem: Environmental > Terrestrial > Soil > Riparian zone | place: USA: Wyoming...
ATTCGGAGGTTGTTTGTGGGGCAGTGGGCAGTGGGCAGTGGGCAGTGGGCAGTGGGCAGTGGGCAGTGGAAGAAACGAGATTCCGTACGCCATGTTTTCACGCATCACGCATCACTCAACACGCATCACGCATCACTCATCACTCTTGCTGTCTACTGTTTGCTTCCAACGCTACGGATGCGATCCCATTTTCTTAATCACTCCGCCCTCCGCGTCAGCCAGCGGATAGACCACGATAAACGCCGCCGGGTCGATTGAACGGACAGTTGCTTTCACCTTGCCAATTTCCAAACGCGTTACCACACAAAACAGAATGTCGTGAGGCACGCGATCCAATCCACCTTCTCCTTTGTAGATCGTCACGCCGCGGTTCAACTCGCGGATGATCACTTCTCGAATGATATTGTTCTTCTCCGAGATGATGGTGATCGCGGTGTGTTCGTCCACGCCGTGAATCAGGAAGTCGATTGTCTTCGAGGCGGCAAAATAGGTCAGCATCGAATAAAGGGCAGTCTCCAAACCGAGTAAAAACGCTGCGGCGGCGAAGATGAAAATGTTGAGGAGCAGAATCACGTCGCCGACTTTCAAGAGATTCGTGCTCTTGCTGATCAGTAACGCAGCTATTTCAGTTCCATCCAAAACCGCGCCGCCGCGGATAGCGAGTCCAATCCCCGCGCCAATAAAAAATCCTCCGAAGACGGCAGTCAGTAGTTTGTCCGGCGTGATGTCGGGATATTTAACGAAGGCCAGACATAGCGCCAAACCTCCGATCGCGAAAATGCTTCGGAGCGCGAAGGCCCTGCCAATCGTGCGATAGCCGAGAGCGATAAATGGAAGGTTGATTACCGGAATCAGAATCGCGAGCTGCCATCCCAGCACATTCGACAACAGCATTGAAACGCCCGTCACGCCGCCGTCAATGAAATGGCTCGAAAGGAGGAAGCCTTTCAATCCAAGCCCGGCCGACAAAATTCCCAGGACAATCAACAAGATGTCGAAGGCCTCATGCAGGCCTCTCTTCGCTGCTTCTTTAAGCGTGCCCATTGGTCCAATGAGAGTTGATCACGTCCACCCTTGTCAATTCCTGAACAGGTTCTCCCCTTCCCCTCTAGGGGAAAAGACGGCAGTAAGCGCAGGTTTGCACAGCGCTGGAAGATCCTAAGACGACTTCGTGGGCAAAGCCCTTCTCAACGCAACAGTTTCACTATTGACACCGACGCAGGTCGGACTATCATGTTCCTTCACCCCCAAATAATTTTGTTTTTGACAGCAAGGCTACCCCCGCTGTAACTCCGGCGTTTCAACTGCGACGACCAAGGACAAGTAACACAGGTCTCAGGGTTGTGCCCGCGAGCGTTTTTGCGTTGTTAACTGAAACTGATGCCTGCCTTTGAAAGGAACCCAATGACCAGAAAAAGTGCGACTTTGCCAACCAGGAATTCCAACGTTCGAATGAAGTTGCTCGTGGTAGTTGCTCTCTCATTGGCGCTGACGGCGTCTGTAATCGTCGCGACCAGTGCCGACGCGCAGGATCGGAAGGGAAATCCGCCGCCTTCATCCTTCTCGCCGGTAATCGAAGAACCCTTCGAGGTGGTGAGAGCGCGTGACAAGGCTAACAGGTCACGCGTAAACGCAGCCGGCACACGCCGGCTTGAAGATCGCTACGATCTATCCCGCAAGGTCGACCCGGCAGTGAAGATGACAAGGGGCAAGCCGATTCCCGTTGGGCCAACAGCGCGTTTGAAAAGCGGCGTCACCTGGGACCAACTCGGTCGGATGTCGCCGGAAGAGATCAGGTCAAAAGGCCTCTTCCCTTACCTTCCCCTCCCGCATGTGAGTCATCCGGTTGGCGGCATGGTCTTTCCGCAAACGCACATCAAGCAGCAGCCGCGACTCGAACGCTTCGACATGGATTTCGATATTCCGGATCATTTCCTGCCGGAGTTTCCACCAGCAATTTTTCTGACGACGCGCCCCGATCTCGGCGACGTTTCTAAAGGCCAACTCGTCACCGTCAACAACTTCTACGATCTCTTCAACGGCATTCTCAATCCGAAACAACTCGATGGACTCCGACTGCTGGTCACACAGTTTCCCCAGCAGCAGTTTAACGCCACCGCCGATCGCAAGACTGAACGAAACGACGGCATGCTGGGCGTGACCTGTTTCGATTGCCACGTCAACGGGCACAGCAACGGTGCGTTTCATCTTGTCGGCGATATACGCCCGCAGGAGAATCGTCGCCGCATCGAAACACCGAGCCTGCGCGGCGTGAACATTCAGAGGCTCTTTGGTTCTCAACGAGCGCTCAAGACGGTGGAAGACTTTACTGAGTTTGAACAACGCGCGGCATACTTCGACGGCGATCCGGTGATTGCGGCGAAGAAAGGAATCAACATTCTCGATCGCGGGCAACAGGTGCATGCGATGTCGGAGTTTGAGGAGTTGATGGATTTTCCGCCGGCGCCGAAGTTAAACGTCTATGGACGCCTTGATAGAAAGAAGGCAACGCCGCAGGAGATCCGAGGCGAGGAATTATTCTTCGGCAAGGCAAACTGCTCGCAGTGTCACACGCCGCCTTACTACACCGACAATCTGATGCACGACCTGAAGGTCGAGCGTTTCTTCGTGCCGCGCATGGAAGGCGGGATGATGATTACGGCGCAAGGGCCAATCAAGACGTTTCCATTGAGAGGCATCAAGGAGTCGCCGCCCTATCTGCATGATGGACGACTACTGACCCTCGAAGACACGGTGGAGTTTTTCAACCTCGTGCTGGAGCTCAGCCTTGCGTCTTCGGAAAAGGCAGACCTGGTCGCATTCATGCGCGCGCTTTAGTTCTACCTCGGTGCGTCCTCTGTGTTCTCTGTGACTCTGTGGTGATTCTTTGTCGGCAATTGTTCACCACAGAGACGCAGAGGACACAGAGGACGCACAGAGACAAATCAATTCGCGAGCACCCAAATTCAATTCTCGCGTACCCAAATTCAATTTCCGTCTGCCCAAACTCTTCTCCCGAGTTCCTACAATCAATTCCCGGGCACCCAAATTCAATTCTTGTCTGCCCAAGATCAATTCCCGGGTTCCCAAACTCTATTTTTGTCTACCCAAACTCTTCTCCCGGCCACCCAAATTCAATTCCCGGGCAGGCAAAATCAATCTTTGGGTTCCCAAATTCTATTCTTCCCTGCCCAAATTCAATCTTTGGGTGCCCCCAAACGCCCCAAACCTACCCACTCAAAACCTTAAACCATCCAATTTGCTTAGTTAAAATGCAAAATCTCTTGCTTTCCTGAGCCAACGGCATATACTGCGCCCGTCAGCGACCTCGAACTTCCTTCAACCCGGCCTGTTCTCATCGCTCCTGGCTCAGGCCATTCTCCATGGAGGTATCCTTATGGCGCGAATAAAGCGCAAATCCGCTGTCCTTGAAGCCGCCAGCAAACGGTTCGCAGGCCTCAAGGCAATCGACGACCCTAACCTTGGCCCAAACCTGACCGAAGAGATTTTCGCTGCGAAGATAACCTCGCTCAGCAACCGGCTCGACGCCTACAACACCTTGCTCACTCGGGTTGATGAGGAGCAAAACGAGTTGGAGAAAGCGGAAGCTGAAACCGCCGAACTCAGCCGGCGCTTCCTCGCCGCCGCGGAAGCTCAACACGGCCCGGACAGCAATGAGTATGAAATGCTGGGCGGCACCCGAACGAGCGACCGCAAGAAACCAACTAAGAAACCCGGCGGCTCATCCGGCACCGGCAGCTCAGGAACCGGTGGTCCTTCCGGCACCGGCCCATCTTCTTAAACTCAAACCCGTGACTGTTGAGGGCTGACTTCTGATTTACTTGTCACTCTTCACTTGTCACTTTTCACTTCCTTGACTCTTTCGGGGCGGTGCGGTTATCGAGGGGTCGCACCGCCAGGAGTCACCAGCGAATTTCGAGAACCGAAGGTGGACGAAAAGGTTGCTGATCGGGAGGCGATATAGACCCAGAGCTTGCGACGTAAGCGTTCCGCGTTCAGCTGTGTCTCCACCTGGGTGGGGATTTACAAATGTTTAGGGATTAAGATATTCTTCGCCACTAGCTCTTCACCTAACGCACCACACATACTCGAGGGTTCATGAAGTGTCCTAATCCGGATTGCGGTGACCAAGTTCCAGATCATTCTCGGATGTGTGTTGTGTGCGGGGTTGATGCTGGAGTTCCTAATGTTAGAGCCGCCTCGCTTCCCGCAGAAGTTGGCGCTTTAGATGCTCGTGTATTGGCGGCCGAGAATAACGCCGAATTAGTTGGAGCTACTGACGTTCTGACTAACTTCCGGCTCGCTTTAGAAGAATCCGCAGCAGTTGTTTGTCGTTCCATTTCCAGGGTAAATGAGCTAGTTTCAAGTGACAATCACTTGTTTGCCAGTTTTTACAAAAATGTACGCTCTGACATTACCCTACCCGAAGATAATGAGTGGGACCGAATTAGGCAGTCCGCCGATAGTTTGCTCTTTCCCCACTATTTCGAAGACTTGATGTTCGCGGCGTTGACCCTAGATGGGAGCGGCGTTAACGGCTACGGTGGCATTTGTGTAACACTCAAAGACAGCGCAATCCGGGAACGTTCAAGCGTCTTCGAAGAAAACGCGATTCTGTTCATTAAGCGACATCGGATAGTAGCGGGAGACGCGTTGCCTTTAGGCTACAAAGCAACTTGGACTAATCGAGTAGCCCTATGTGTAGCGAAACTTACCTACAAGCTTACGCCGGCCACCACGTCGAGTAAGTACCAGTCAATATTGATGGGTTCGACAGCCAGGGATGGAGATTTTATTGAAGTGCATATTTATGGTCCACTGCATCGTCGTGCAATAAAACACGTTTCGGCCACCGAGCCTAAAAGAGCAGCGGACAAAGTTCTTCTGCGTTCGATGACAAAAAAGCTTTTAGAACTAGGTGCCACGTGCACCATTAACTAAATGCGAGCGCTTATTTCAGGACAGGCTTCGACGGCGGTGCTCTTTTGCGATGAGCGCGTCTATTCGGTCACGTTGGACGCTCCGGAAAACCGTAGGGAGAGAGAAGAATGGGAAATTCTTTGGCTTTTTGCTGACACCACAGACGTCGAACAAGTTGAATGCGAAGACGAGCCCAAAGTTCTTCAGACTCTGGAGCTAGCTTGGGAGAAAGATAGGAGCTTACAGCTCATTATTATCCTTCTAGATAGTAAAGAGGATATTGAGCTTCGACTTTCAGCCGCAACCTGCCTTGACCCATTTCTTGAGAATTCAAGCGTAAGAGAGTTCGTTGAGAATCGTATGTATTCGGCACCCCTCCCTTCCTCTGCAGATTTGGCGGGAGCAATTCACCAATGCTCTGAATCGAAGTTGCAGTTCGTGACAGCACTCCTTTTGGCGCTCGATGAGGATCAAGTTGCAATCAACCAGCGAGTTTCTGCTTGGGAAGCACTACCCACTTCGCTGTTCGGAGGCTCAGCGGAGAAGGTCGCATTTCATTCCGACGCTGTGCACTTCGGAGCTTTCCGAGTATTTGCCACGGAGCGTGGCAGGAAGAGTTGGGCTATTGTCCAATTATTGAATCACCCCCATTTCAGGGGTAGTGCCACAGCTCGCGCGGTCTTTAAGGAATGGGCCGCACCTTTCCATGAAACTGCCACTGCAACGGAATTCAAAAGAGCACAAGATGAGCAAAGTGTATATGTGGATATCGAGACAGAGGTTCACCGCTCCAAGCGAACAATCAAACCTCGGCAGGCCTTTGAGCAAGCAGAAAAGCAAAGAGCAGCAATAAAAATACTTCTTACGCAAGGAAGAGAGGAACAAGCCCTTCGATATACGAAGCAATTAATAATAAACCAACGACGCACGAGCGATCCTGAACATATCGCTAAATCATTGTGCGACCTTGCACAGTTTGTTAAGGGACTTGGTAGCCCGGAACTGCAACTCGAATTTGCGAAGATGGCTATTGCTGAAGCACCGAGTGACTCTTGGTCGCACGCAACGGTAGCGGACGCGTATCGGGCTCTCTCCGACTACCCACAGGCGCAAGACGCCTATTATAACGCTGGAGCATTTGGTGATGAACGATCGGCAATGTTAGGGCGCGCGGAGGTTCTGAAGGACATTGGGCAGTTGGCTGATGCTTTAACTATATTGGATAACTGTGTCCGGGATTTCCCAAGTGACGTTGTTGGACGAAATGCAAGAGCCTCGGCTTTAGCAAATTTCGGCAGGTTTGAAGAAGCACTAGCGGCTTATGATGCTATTCTCAAAGACTGGCGTGACGAACCTGTTACCATGGCGGGCCGCGCTCAGGTGTTACGTGATATGGGGCGCTCGGAGGAGGCGCTGAAGGAGTTCGAATATATAGTCACACTCTATCCAGATGATGTTATATCGCATCACTCTCGCGCGGAGACTCTTCGCGATCTTGGACGTTTGGAGGCCGCGAGAGATACCTTCGCAGTGCTGATGAAAAGGTTTCCGCTGGCGGCCGAAATGCAGCTTTCATTCGCTAAGACATTACGCGATTTGAGCAACTTTTCTGAAGCGATTAACCAATACAAGGCAGTTACAAAACAACACCCATTAAATTTGTATGGCTATGTGGGACTAGCTGACACGTATAGAAAATCCGGCGACTTGGTTAATGCACTTCTGGCTTATGATGAAATAATAAGTAGAGCTCATCACACAGGTTTCGCCCGAAATGGAAAAGCATCAATCTTAGCTCTGCAGGGGGCATATAGTGACGCGCTAAAATTACTACCTACCAATCTTCCTGCCACATCCAGCGAATGGGTTTCGTATCACATCCGAGCAATGGTTTATATGCACTCTGGTAAGTTAGAAAGGGCCGAGAGCGCTCTGAAATGGGGGCTTGTGGAAAACCAGTGGGCTCTTCAGCGCCAATACTTTCAGACAGCTTTGGCTACTCTTAGGATTAGACAAAAAAGGTATCAAGACAGTATTGACTTGGTAGATAGCATTGCCCATCCAAGTGTTGAGCCAATTGCCCGTGTGCTGAAAATGCACGCACATGGAGAATTAGGGGAGGTCAGCGTCGTCGCGCAGATTTATAATGATTTTCGACAATCTGCGGCTCCTTCTATCATTCAGTTGAGAGAGGCTTTAGCTAAGCGTTACCTGGTTAAGAAGCCCATTCTAACCATGGACGACTCATTGTTTCGCCAGGAGTGCAACTCTCTTCTCCTCGCGGCATAGCAAGTCAAACCTAAGATGCCTGCCTGAGTCCCTCCCAAAGGTGGTGACACCTACACAGTTCAAATTCTCCTCGTTCCCGTCGCTCAATGCCCGTTTGGTACGCAGCTTCTTCCACAGCATTAGCGACGGCTTCGGCATGCATTTGTCCAACCCCGATGGGACGATGTATTCGGCGTGGGCGGCGATTAAGACGTTGTCTCAAGGACGATCTTCACGAGATGAGATCGAAGACTTCCTGATCGGTGGGGGCTGAGTCTCTTGCTACCATTCGCTCGCGGAGGTTTCGAAATTGTCTGAGAAAGAGATAGTCAGTGAGCGCCTTCTCGATGAGCGCGCCTTCGGACAGACCTTCCTCACCGGCCGCCCGGTCAAGCGCGATTCTGGTTTCGTCCGGCAACTTAATTTCTATGCTCTGGCTCATGGGGATTTATCCTCAGGGCTAGAGGATACCAGCCAAAGGGATAAGAATCGAGGGAAATACGTGGTCACCCTCAAGCGCCAAAGGTGCGGAATGTGAGATTCATTTCGCGCCTTCAGCGCGAAAATATTTGTAGGTGACGTGATCCAGGGGCGTCGCTTCGCTTGCCCCTGGCTACTATATTCGCGCCGTTGGCGCTTCGGTTTCCTGTTCCTCGTCTCTGTCTACTGTCTCCTGTCTACTGTCTTCTCTATTCGGGTTTTACGTTTCTTCTTGCGTCGCCCGATCCCGGCGCGCGACGCCGGTTTGGTAGGCGGCCTCTTCCACAGCATTCGCGACGGCTTCGGCGATGCGTTTGTCGAACACAGAAGGGACGATGTATTCGGGGTGGAGTTCGTTTTCCCCTATGAGCGAGGCGATGGCGTTGGCGGCGGCTAATTTCATTTCTTCATTAATCGTGCGGGCGCGGCAGGCGAGAGCGCCGCGAAAGATGCCTGGGAAGCAAAGCACGTTATTAATCTGGTTGGGATAGTCGCTGCGGCCGGTAGCCATCACCGCAACGTAAGGCGCGGCGTCTTCCGGCATGATCTCCGGCGTTGGGTTGGCCATCGCAAATACAATCGGGCTGGGCGCCATCGCCTGAATTGCTTCAATTCCCAGAACCCCCGGGACAGACAAGCCAAGGAAAACATCCGCGCCTTTAATTACGTCGTGAAGAGTTCCCTTCTCTTCATTCGGATTGGTGTGCTCGGCGTACCACTCCTTCACCTTGTTCATGTGCTCAACGCGTCCGCGATAGATGGCGCCCTGCTGATCACAACCCACCACATTGCGAACTCCGGCGGCCATCACAATCTTTGTGCAGGCAACACCCGCGGCCCCCACGCCGTTAACCACCACCTTTATCTCACTCATCTCTTTGCCGACGATCTTGAGGGCATTAATCAACGCGGCGAGCACCACGACTGCGGTGCCGTGCTGGTCGTCGTGAAAGACGGGAATGTCGAGCTCGGCCTTGAGCCGTTCCTCAATCTCAAAACAACGCGGCGCGGAAATATCTTCCAAATTTATACCGCCGAAGCCGGGAGCGATGGCTTTCACGGCGCGCACAATCTCATCGGGGTCTTTCGTGTCGAGACAAATCGGAAACGCATCGACGCCGGCAAACTCCTTGAAGAGCATCGCCTTCCCTTCCATCACCGGAAGCGCCGCGGCGGGACCAATGTCACCGAGGCCAAGCACGGCCGTGCCGTCGGTGACCACCGCGACCATGTTTTTCTTGATAGTTAAGGTGAACGCTTTTTCCGGGTCGGCGTGAATTGCCTCGCAGACGCGCGCGACGCCGGGCGTGTAAGCCATGGAAAGATCGGCGCGGGTTTTCAAAGGCATCTTCGAGACGACTTCAATCTTGCCGCCGATATGCATGAGGAAGGTGCGGTCGGAAGAGTGGAGAACCTCGATGCCGTCAATCGCATCGACGGCCGCGATAATCGTCTCTTCGTGTTCACTTGAGACGGTGTTGACGGTGATGTCGCGAATGATGTGATCGCGGCCGACGCTCACGATATCAATCGCGCCAATGTCGCCGCCGGCTTTTCCGATTGCAGTGGTCACTTCGCCGAGGGTGCCGGCGCGGGTGGAAAGCTTGACGCGCAGAGTCAGGCTGTAACTGTCGCTGGGTGAACGCTCCATTGGAGAGTGAATCGTAAATGGTCAATCGTGAATCGACAAACGGAGGGAACGATCCACGAAATAACACGAAATAGCACCAAACAGATTTCGTGTCGGTTCGTGTGTTTTAGTGGACAGCGTAATCGCTTTGACTGCGCCACGACGGCTAACCTTGGAGGAGTTTCCTAATCCGATTGATCTTCTTGGAATCGAGGCCGTCCTCTTTCGCGAGCTCAAGCGAACGGAGGCCGAGAAGGCGGTAAATCTCGAGGGCGTCTGGCGGAACTTTCAAACTACCTTTGGACAAGACCTGCAAATGCCGCTCAACAGTACCCATGTCGCCGCGGGCAAAGGTTCCGGTCAACGCAGTCGCGGGCGGACGCGCCTTGAGGTTGTTAACTGTGCTTTCCACCAGAGGCAACAGCATCTTCCGCGCGTCGGCCCATTTCACACCGCTGCTTACCATCAGCTCAACGGCCAAATCAAAGAGGGCAATCAGGTGGGGCGAGGCCATCAGGGCCGCGGCGTGATAAAGCGCTTTCTGTTTTGAATTGATAATGATGGGCGTCCCGCCAAGATCCATTGCGATAGACTTCGCAAATGCCACCGCAGGCTTTTGTCCCTCAATGCAAAAGAATGCCCCGCGAAGGGCTTCGTCTCCATCAGCCGGGTCAATCGCCGCGAGAGGATGGATCGAGGCAACAGAAAACCCTGATCCCGCGAGGGGCAGAAGGACTTCCGACGAAAGTGCGCCGCTCGTGTGCATCACCGCCCGCCTTCGCGCGCCCTTTTGGACGGCTGCAAGTTGGCTGGCCGTCTCAGCGATGGCGTCGTCCGGGGTAGTAATTAGAATGACGTCGGTGACCGGCAGCCGGTTGAGTTGGTCGGAACCCAGGAGCAAGGCACCGGGAAACGTGTCCTGGGAAAAGCGTTTACGAGACTTTCGTCCGCGGACCGAGTCGTGAAAGACGAGCGCAACTATTGGATAACCGGCGGAGTGGAGGGCCCTTGCCAGAGTTTGACCGACGCGGCCTACGCCAATAATGGAGAGGGTCGGGAGTTTCTCAGTGCGTGATTTCTTTGCCATTCTGATGTTTAAGCATGGTCGGGCTCTGTGGTTCCCCTTTTTTCGGCGTCTCTGTGGTGAAAGCGAGCCACTAAATATTCACCACAGAGTCACAGAGGACTCAGAGGACGCACAGAGTGGTTCCGGCCCCGCGCATCTTCATAAGTTCTGTAGGTAGCCAGGCGAGCGTTGGGCTATAATGCTGCTGCTTCCCCGTCGAAACAGGTTGACTCGATTCTGCTCCCGAAAAGGTGTTTAGTCGTTTGAATGGTTCCCAACTCGCACAACCATGCGGGTATGAGCGGGCATCATAGACTGCGCATTTGAAAATAGCGAAGACTACCCCCGTCAGTCGCAAACTACGGGGTATTCCTATTCTAGTTTTTCGTCGGCGCAAAACAAAAACCCTGGTTTGGCCCTGCTCGTCAAGGCCTTCTGCTAGAGTCTTTTTCCGCTAACCATGTCCTTGGAGGTTTTTCAAGATGAATAGCTTCTCCCGCATGACCACCGCACTGCTCCTGGTGGCTTCGGTCCTTACCGGATCCGTTGCCGGACTCGCCCAAACGACTCAGACCACTCAAGCGCCCGCAGCCACGACGAGTCAGTCAACTGCTCAGGCGCCGGCCAAAACGGACAAGAAGGCCGACAGCAAGAAAGACTCGAAGCAGTCGCATTCAACTCCGGTTGCAAACTCGAAACCGCTTTCCGTTAACGAAGACCCGAAGATGATCGGCAAACGGAACATCAATAAAGGCATCGTTGCCAAGATGAGCGGCTCCACCGAAAGCGAAGTAAAACAGGGACGGCAGCTGGCGGCGGAAGTTGATCGGCAGGCGAAATTCATCGACGACCCGTTGATCACGGAATACGTGAACCGGGTCGGCCAGAACATCGTTTTGCACTCCGACGCCCGAATTCCTTTCACCATCAAAGTCATTGACTCAGACGAAGTGAATGCGTTTGCCCTGCCCGGCGGCTTCTTTTACGTCAATAAGGGATTGCTGCTGGCGGCTGACAATGAAGCGGAATTGGCCGGTGTGATGGCGCATGAAATCGCCCACGTGGCCGCGCGTCATTCAGTTGAGAACCAAACCAAGGCGTCGCTGCTCGAATACCTGGCGATGGGCACTTCAATCTTTCTCGGCGGCATACCGGGAATGATTTATCAGAACACCGCCGGACTCGGATTGCTTACGGCCTTCATGAAGTTTAGTCGCGGCGCGGAGAGCGAAGCTGACAAACTTGGCGTTCAGTATATGTACGCAGCCGGATACGACCCGAGTGCGATGTCCACGATGTTTGAAAAGCTCGAGGCAAAAAACAAGAAGAAGCCGGGACTGATTGCTCGCGCTTTTGCCACGCATCCTGCGCCTCCGGATCGCCGCGCTGCCGCGCTCGCCCTGGCCGCCAGGTTCCCGGAGCACGAAGAGTATGTGATCAGCACTTCTGAGTTTCAGCGAGTTAAAGCAAAATTGTTGAGACTTTCCAACTCGCGTGCCTCCGTCGCGGGCGCCCTGCCGGGAGCGGACGAGGGAGCGCCGGGAAGGCCGACACTCAAGCGACGCATACCGACGCCTGATGCGCCCACCAGCACGGACGGTATCGAATCGAAACCGATTGAGAAGAAAGAAAGCCCGACTTTGAAGAAGAATGAGTCGCTGAAACCGCCGCCACCGGAATAAGACCGCTGTGGCTTGATACCAAGGGCCCCTGGGCATGTTGCCCCGGGGCCTTTGCTTTTGCGCTTAACGGGACTCCTTGGAGTGCGCCGACCTGTCGGCGCCTTGGTCAACGGCGGCAGCGTCCAATTCTCCGTGGCGCATTCAGCAAACACTATGGAGCAAACACTATAGGTAACGTTAGATCAAAGCGCCGACAGGTCGGCGCACTCCAAGGAGTTGAACGATTACAATAACTAGCTTTTTGGCCCTAAGTCCTCAACTTGACACCTTTTGAGGCGTTAGTTATTCTAGCCGTTCGCGTTTTACTCGCTGAAAACAGAGATACTTAACCATGTCAACATACTTTCCCAGCGGCAAAGATCTCGCTGGAAAACGC
>Ga0190272_10001224_pt1 | contig 12426 bp, 9 predicted proteins | sample Popmic504T_FD_133746 | JGI IMG/M metagenome (GOLD analysis project Ga0190272, IMG submission 133746) | Populus adjacent soil microbial communities from riparian zone of Shoshone River, Wyoming, USA - 504 T | ecosystem: Environmental > Terrestrial > Soil > Riparian zone | place: USA: Wyoming...
CAGCAGCGGTGGGTCGCGCTGGCCGCCGGGTGGCTGGAGCTGCCGCGGCTGCCCGGTCTCGCCGGCACCCGCGACGAGCGGGACCGGCCGCTGGCGCCGCTGTCGGACGACCTGCGCCGGCCGCTGGCGCCGCGCGACCGCCGGTGGGTGCTCGACGCGCTGGCCGACCTGCCGCCGGGCAACGGCGTCACCGACCACGCCGAGCTGGCCGGGGTGCTGGGGTGGCGCGCGCCGCGGCGCGGCGGCCGGCTGCGCGCCGAACTCATCGAGTGGACCCTGCGCGAGGCGACCGTCGTCGGGGTGGTGGCCCTCGGCGCGCTCACCGGCGCCGGCCGGGCCCTGCTCGCCGGCGACCGGGCCGCCGCCGTCACCGCCATGGGCACGGCGCTGCCGGAGCCGGTGGACCACGTGCTGGTGCAGGCCGACCTCACCGTGGTCGCACCCGGGCAGCTGCAGCCCGAGCTGGCCGCGGAGCTCGCGCTGGTCGCGGACGTGGAGTCGGCCGGGAGCGCCACCGTGTACCGGGTCACCGAGGCCACGGTGCGGCGGGCGCTGGACACCGGGCGCGGTGCCGCCGAGCTGCACGAGCTGTTCGCGACGCGCAGCGCCACGCCGGTGCCGCAGTCGCTCACCTACCTGATCGACGACGTCGCGCGCCGACACGGCCGGCTGCGGGCCAGCGCGGCGGCCAGCATCCTGCGCTGCGACGACCCCGCCCTGATCGCCGAGGTGCTGGCCGACCGCCGCACCTCCGACGCGCACCTGCGCCGGATCGCGCCGACCGTGCTGGCCAGCTCGCGACCGCTGGCCGAGGTGCTGGACGTGTTGCGCGCGGCGGGGTTCGCCCCGGTCGCCGAGGGGGCCGACGGCCAGGTTGTCGACCTGCGGACGCAGGGGCGCCGCGTCCCGGCGAAGCAGCGCGGGTCCCGGCCGTCGGCCGTCGCCGGCCCCGGTGGCATGGACGCCGAGCGCGCCACGCAGCTGGTGCGCCAGATCAGGGCGGGCGACGCGGCCGGCGCCGTGCGGCACGGCCCCGCGGTGCGGCCGGACCCGTCCTCGTCGGACACCGCGGCCACCCTGTCGCTGTTGCAGGGGGCGGCCAGGGAGCGGCGCAGCGTGTGGATCGGCTACGTGGACGCCTACGGCGTGGCCAGCAGGCGGATCGTCGAGCCGGTGCTCGTCGGCGGCGGCGTGCTGGAGGGTTTCGACCCGGCACACGGCAGCGTGCGCCGGTTCGCCCTGCACCGCATCACGTCAGCCGCACTGGTCGACACCTTGTGAGCAGAAACTGGTGTCGGAACACCAGTTTCCGCTCACAAGCTACTTGGTAGCCAACTTGCCGATGGCGTGCTCGACGAGCGTGATCAGCGTCTGCTTCGTCGAGACCCGCTCCCGCGCGTCACACGTGACGATGGGGATGTCCGGTTTGAGCTCCATCGCCTCGCGGATGTCCTCCACGTGGTGCAGCAACAGCCCGTTGAAGCAGTTCACGCCGATGACGAACGGCAGCCCGCGGTCCTCGAAGAAGTCCACAGCGGCGAAGCAGTCGGCAAGCCTGCGGGTGTCGACCAGCACGACGGCGCCGATCGCGCCACGCACCAGGTCGTCCCACATGAACCAGAACCGGTGCTGCCCGGGCGTGCCGAACAGGTACAGGATCAGGTCCTGGTCCAGCGACACGCGGCCGAAGTCCATGGCGACGGTCGTTGTCGTCTTGGTCGGCGTCGCAGCGAGATCGTCGACGCCGATGCTGGCGTCGGTCATGACCGCCTCGGTGGTCAACGGCGCGATCTCCGACACGGAGCCGACGAACGTTGTCTTACCCACCCCGAAGCCACCGGCGACGACGATCTTCGCCGACGTGGTCGCGGTGACGCTCGGCCTTGGCAGGCTAGAGACGTCGGAGTCCACTCAGCACCCTTTCCAGGAACGCGACGTCTGGCAGCTCCCCGTTGCCTCCGATCGTCTGGTGAACGATGACCAGGCCCATACCGGCCATATCACCGACAAGAACCCTTGCCACCCCGAGTGGTAGAGCCAACAGGGCCGCCACCTCGGCGACCGATCGAGTCTGTATGCACAGTCCGGCGATCGACCTGTGCTCCGGTTGCATCATGCCCGCGTCGTTGCGGCCAAGATCGCTCGTCTCGATGAGGGCCTCGATTGCCAGGTCGTACATCGGTCTGGTCCGACCGCCGGTCCATGCGTACGGACGGACGATCGACGCCATCTCGTACTCACTATCGAAGCTCATCGTGACACCTCCCTTCGACCACTATGCGCTGCAGCCCGGTTGTTCGTTACCGCCGAAAGCCACCTTGCAGCTGGGCTCGCAGCTCGGGCGTGAGGAGCTGTCCCGCCCGGTCGACGAGCAGCGTCATCTCGTACCCGATCAGCCCGATGTCGCAGTTGGGCGCGGCCAGGATGGCCAGGCAGGAGCCGTCGCTGATGGACATGAGGAGCATGAACCCCCGCTCCATCTCCACCACCGTCTGCACCACGCCGCCCGCGTCGAAGCAGCGCGCCGCGCCGGCCGTGAGGCTGATGAGCCCCGACGACACCGCGGCCAGCTGGTCGGCACGGTCCTTCGGCAGCCCGGTCGACGACGTCAGCAGCAGCCCATCGGCCGAGATGACGGCGGCGTGCGCGACGCCGGGCACACGTTCGACGAAGTTGCTCACCAGCCAACCAAACCGGTTCGGCGTGGCAACCGCGGCCGACGCACCGGCCGCGGCCGGCGTGGCCGCTTGTGCCGATCCGTTGGGCACCGCAGTCCGCTGCGTGCTGTTCGGCTGGGGGTGACCTGCTGGCGTCACTGACTCTCCTCGTTCGTGCTGTGCTGGGCCGCGTGCTCGGAACCGGGATCCAGGCTCGCATGCGCCAGGTCTCGTCGCAGATCCCGCCCCTGCCGAAGGCCCTGCTGGTAGCTGGCGAGTCGGCCACGGACGTCGTCGGCGTTGCGGGCACGGCGCGGACCGGCCGGTGCGCTGGTCGCCTGCGCCGGCTGGCCGGCCGAACCGGGCACCAGGTTCGCACCCCGTCGGCGCTTGGGCAGACCGGCCGCGGTGAAACCGTTGTTGGACGTCGACCCCAGCGCGCCGGCGGCCAGCCAGCCCTCGTCGGCCGGTGAACGCCAGACCTCGCCGTTGTCCCCGTTGCCACCGTTGTCGCCGGCCGGCTGGGCGTCCGCGTAGTCGTACTCGGCCGCGACCGGCTCCGGGCGGCGCTGCTGCTCGCGGGACGCCGCAGCCCTCGCGGCGGCCGCGTGGCGCCCGGGGCCGGGCTGCTGCTCGGCCTCGGCCCGAACCGGCTGCGGACGGGCCGCCTGCCGTTCCGGCTGGCGTTCCGGCGCCGGCTGGGACGCCGGCACCGAACGGACCGGGCGCTGGGGCTCCTGCGGGGCGGACCGTTGGACGGGCTGCTGCGCGGGTTGCTGGACCTGCTGCTGGGTCGGTTGATGCGGCGACTGCTGCGCCGCTGGCCGGGCCATCGGCGGCGTCATCTCGAACGGCGGCGGCTCGACGTAGCTGGGCGTCGGCCGGGCCGTGGTCGGCGCCGGCGGGCTCAGCTCGCGGAACCACGCGGACACCATCTCCTCGTAGATCGGGGTGGTCTCCGATTCCGCGGCCGGTGCCACCTGCCTGCCGACACCGAGGTGGTCCTCAGCGGGGCGCTGCTGGTTCGACATCGGTGTCGACACCGAGTATCCATGGCCGACGTCCTGATCGGTATCCGGCCACAGCCGCGGCGGAGCCTGCTCCGCGGGGAACTCGTGGCCGAAGATCTCACGCAGGGACTCGTCCCCGTGCTCGGTCCTGTGCTCGACCCCGGGCTCGTCGTACCGGGTCTCGTACGGCGAGCCGTACGCCGTGTCGTACCCGGCGTGCGGCATCGGGTCCCAGTCCGGCGTCGAGCCGGTGTCGTGGCTCAGGTTCGGCACCGCGACCGGGGTGAACAGGTCCTGCCCGGACATCGAGTCGACCATGCTGACCTGCATCGGCGACGACGTCTCGTTCGCCAGGTACGGCCGGGGCTCGACCTCGCGGTCGCGGTCGCGGGCGGTGGCCTCCTCCATGGTGGCCGGCCAGTCCGCCGGCGCGTCCGACCAGTCGTCGTGTACGGCCGCCTGCCAGGACGGCTGGTCGGACAGCACGTGCGTCGCCGTGGTGTCCGGCGTGCGGTCGCCGACGCGCGGCGGCGGGACCTGGTCGGTGTGCGGACCGAAGTCGGTCAGCTCACCGGCCTGGATCAGGTCACCGGGCACCGTGACGATCGCGGTCAGCCCGGGGTCGCCGTCGTTGCTGCCGAGCCGGACGGCGATGCCGTGGCGGGTGGCCAGCCGGCCGACCACGAACAGGCCCATCCGGCGGGACACGGACACGTCGATGACGGGTGGGTCGGTGAGACGGTGGTTGAAGTCGACGAGCTGGTCCCACGGCATGCCGACGCCCTGGTCGATGATCTCGATGACGAGGTCGCCGTGGCCGTTGAGCGAGCTGGTGATCACGACCCGGCTGTCCGGTGGGGAGTACGTGGTCGCGTTGTCCAGCAGCTCGGCGACGAGGTGCACGAGGTCGTTGACCGCGAGGCCGAGCACGTTCACCGGCGGGGGCGTCTGCACGACGACCCGCTGGTAGTCCTCGACCTCGGACACCGCGGCGCGGAGCACGTCGACGGCGGGCACCGGCCGGGTCGACCGACGGGCCAGCTCGGAACCGGCGAGGACCAGGAGGTTCTCGCTGTTTCGCCGCATACGGGTGGCGAGGTGGTCGAGCTGGAACAGGTTCGACAGCTGCTCGGGGTCCTGCTCGGAGTTCTCCAGCTGGTCGATCAGGCGCAGTTGGCGCTCGACCAGACCCTGGCTGCGTCGCGAGAGGTTGACGAACATGTCGTTGACGTTGCGCCGCAGCAGCGACTGCTCGGCGGCCAGTCGGACCGCCTCACCGTGGACCGCGTCGAACGCCCTGGCGACCTGCCCGATCTCTTCCCTGGTGTGCACCTCGACCGGCGCGACCGCGATGTCCGGCACGTCGTCGGTGTCCCTGATCCGGCGGATCGCGTCCGGCAGCCTGCGGTCGGCCACCTCGAACGCGGTGTCACGCAGGGTCCGCAGCGGCACCAGCATCGACCGGGCGACGACGACGACCAGCAGCAACGTTGCGAACAGGGCCGCGAGCAGGATCGTGGCGTCGCGGACGACGTCGGCTCCCGCTTCCTCGCGCAGGCTGAGCGCCGCGCCACGGAGCTGTCCGTTGAGTCCCGACTCGACCTGGTTGATCAGGTCGGCGGTGACGCCGGCGGAGTCGTCCCACTCGCCGAGGTTGATGCCCGGCGACTGGTTGGAGACGGCGGCCTGCACGGCGCCCTGCTTGATGCGCTCGCGAAGGTCGACCGCCGGACCGGTCACGGTGTCGGAGAACCGCTGGCGTTCGGTCGGGCTGGCCACCGAGTTGAACTCGGAGATCGCCGCGCGGTACTGCGAGTCGGCGACCCGGACGGACTGGATGTCGTTCGGCGGCAACGAGTCGTGCAGGCTCGCCACCAGCAGCAGCGCGTGCTGCTGGGCGACCTGCTCCTTGGCCCTGCCGAGCGCGTCCGCGGCGCCGGCGATGTCGGCGACCTCACGGTTCGTGGTGGCACGAGCCACCTCACGGCGCAGGTCCAGCAGGGTGTTGATCATCGCCGAGTACGACGTGATGACGGCCTGGTCCGAGTACTGGGTGGTCTCGGACACCTCGCGCAGCGGGATCAGCGCGGCCAGCGAGGCGATCGCCTGCCGGTGGGCGCCCTGCACCAGGTCGTCGAGACCGGTCAGCTGGGCACCGGCGGCGCGCACGCTGCTGGCGAGCCCGTCCACCCGGCGCTTCTGCACGTCCAGCGCGGCCTTGTCGCCCGAGCGGTTGGTCGCGACGAAGCCGGACATCAGCTCACGCTCGCGCTGGACCTCGTGCACGAGGTCCGACACGCGGACGCCGAGCTCGACCTGCCGGACGGTGCGGCCGAGGTCCTGCACGCCGGCCAGCTCGGTGCTGACCTGCAGACCACCGAGCACGACCGCGGCGATGGCCGGGATCAGCAGCACCGCGAAAAGCTTGGTGCGCACCCGCCAGTTCCACAGGCTCCAGCGATCTCGGCGGTTCGGGAGCGGCCTGGCGGTCGCCAGTACCGGCGCGCCCGGGAACTCCGGCGGCCGCTGTCCTGCGCTCTGCGCAGTCATGCTGTTACCTTCTGTAAGGTCGCGGGACAGTGCTCGATCCGTCACCATCCCGGGGACCCTTTCGGTGCCCTTGGCCACGACTAGCACTTCCTCCACACCGGCGCAGGGTCGGTCCCCCGCGCGCCATCGTCTGGCGCACAGCCCCGCAGACTCACCACGCCAACGCGAGATTCCAGCACAGTAGGACTCCTCCCCGCTAGGCCGGGTCGGCGTTCGTCCGCCGCCCTCACCGCGAGTAGCGCAAGTGCTCGGTTACTCACCGTGCACTCACTGACCTGTTCTCGATCAGCCCCCGTGCTGAACGATCCGCGAATGCGCCGCGCGCCTCCACGGTCACCCCACTTGTCAGACCTGGTCCGCGCGGCCAGCTGGTCAAGCGACCCCGTACGTGTCGGGTGGTGACCGACTGTAGACGGGATGTGACCAATTTCACAGAAGCAGGCCTCTGACCAGGCTGTGAGCCGCGTACCGACCGTGGCCGATATGGTCACAGGGCCCCTCCATTTCTGGTCTGCGGACTTACTAGGCCGAACGGATGGACGGACGGTATCGAGTCTCGGCACGAGATGACACCCGTTCGGGTAGTCGGTCTTGCCGACGATGACATACCGTCGCCCAGATGGACCAGTCGAATCGATCTACGCCCTGCTGTTGAGCTACCACCGGCGGTCGAACGCCACGCGAAAGGCCCATCGTGTCTTCCATGCTCGAGGTGACCGACCTCGGTCACGACTACGGCCCGCATTCGGCTCTGGCAAAGGTGTCATTCACCGTTGCCGAGCGGGAACTCGTCTGCATAGTCGGTCCGTCCGGCTGTGGCAAGTCGACCTTGCTGCGCGCGATCGCCGGTCTGCAACGGCCGTCGGCCGGGCAGGTGCGGCTGCACGGTGACGTGGTCGACGGCGTCCCGCCGGACCTCGCCGTCGTGTTCCAGGACTACAGCCGCTCGCTGTTCCCCTGGCGGACCGTGCTCGGCAACGTCCTGTTCCCGTTGCGGTCCATGCCCAGGTCAGAGCGCCGCACGAGGGCCGAGGAGGCACTCCAGGCGGTCGGCCTCCACGGCACAGCGCACAAGTACCCGTGGCAGCTCTCCGGCGGGATGCAGCAGCGGGTGTCGATCGCGCGGGCCCTGGCCTACCGGCCGGCGCTCATGCTGATGGACGAGCCGTTCGCGTCCGTCGACGCCCAGACGCGGTTCGAGCTGGAGGACCTGCTCCTCAAGGTCCGGCACGAGCACGGCACCACGGTCCTGCTGGTCACGCACGACATCGACGAGAGCGTCTACCTCGGGGACCGGGTGCTCGTGCTGTCCAGGGCGCCCGGCACGGTGGTCGCCGACCTCGTGGTCGACCTCCCAGCGGAACGTGACCAAATCGTCACACGAGAATCCGAGGCATTCGTCCATCTGCGCGCCGAGACGGCGCGCCTGCTGCGGCACTGACGGCCTACAGGTCGGCCTTGCCGAGGCAGAGGGTCCTGGCCGGGTCCGGGTAGGCGTACACGTCGACGGTCTCGGTCACCTCGGTGCACTTCGCGTCGTCCGCGACACCGTCGAAGATCTTGACGACCTTGCGGGCGTCGTCGCCGACGCACGCCAGCGCGCGCTTGATGAGGTTGTCGAGCCGGAAACAGTCGCCCTCCTTGGCGTCCATCGCCAGGCAGTAGACCTTGCCCTCGCCGGGGTTGAAGCTCAGGTACGGCTCCGCGCACTCACCGGACTCGATCTTGGCGATCACCACGTCGGACAGCGCCCCGCCGCACTGGGTGACCCGGATGGTGGCGCGGTTGTTCTCCTCCGGCGTCAGCGTGGCGCACTGGCCGACCTCGAAGTCCTCGGTGCCGGCCGGGGTCGTGGTCGGTGGCGCGCTCGACCGGCGGGTGGTCGTCGCCGGGGCGGCATCCGTCGAGGTGGCCGTCGCGGTCGTCGTGCCGGGATCGGCCACCGGGTCGGCGTCACCACGCAGGGCGAGGACCGCGGCGATCCCGCCGCCGACCAGGATCACCACGGCCAGCACCGCGATGAGGATCATGGGGGTCCTGGACTTCGGCGGCGGCTGCGGCGGGTAGCCACCGCCGCCGGGCGGGCCGCTCCAGCCGGTCGGCTGGCCGTAGGAGCCCTGGTACGGCTGCTGTTGCTGGGCGCCGTACGGGTCGAACTGCTGTGTGCCGTACGGGTCGAACTGCCGGGTCTGGTCGGGCTGGCCGTACTGGCCCGGCTGGCCACCCTGGCCGCTCTGGCCGGGGGGCCCGCCGTACTGACCGTACTGACCGGGCTGACCTGGCTGGCCGCCGTACGGCTGCTGGCCCGGCTGACCGCCGTACGGCTGCTGGCCACCCTGGCCGGGTTGCCCCGCGCCGTACTGGCCGCCGTGTTGGCCGCCGTACGGCGGCTGCTGGCCCGGGTGGGGTTGCCCCTGCTGCGGGCCGTACTGCTGACCGCCGTACGGCTGCTGACCCTGTGGGCCCGGCTGCCCGTACGGGTTCGGGTTCTGCCGATACGGGTCGTACGGCTCCGTCATGCTGGGTCCACCTCCACGGTTTCAGCTCCTCGCCGTGCTAGGAGGAGGGTTGCGTCAACCGGGTTCCCACCCGTCCCCGCCACGACACCCGCACAATAGACGGTGTGTCCGGAGGCCCATTGATCGTCCAGTCCGACAAGACCCTGCTCCTCGAGGTCGACCACCCCGCCGCCGACGAGGCCCGACAGGCGATAGCACCGTTCGCGGAACTGGAGCGGGCGCCCGAGCATGTGCACACCTACCGGGTCACCCCGCTGGCCTTGTGGAACGCCCGCGCGGCCGGCCACGACGCCGAGCAGGTGGTCGACGCGCTGGTGCGGTTCTCCCGCTACGCCGTGCCCCAGCCGCTGCTCGTCGACGTCGTCGACACCATGAGCCGGTACGGCCGGCTGCAGCTCACCCAGCACCCGGTGCACGGGCTGGTGCTGGTGTCGCTGGACCGCGCCGTGCTGGAGGAGGTGCTGCGGCAGAAGAAGATCGCCCCGATGCTCGGGGAGCGGGTGGACGACGACACCGTCCTGGTGCACGCCTCCGAGCGCGGCCGGCTCAAGCAGGCCCTGCTCAAGGTCGGGTGGCCGGCCGAGGACACCGCGGGCTACGTCGACGGCGAGCACCACCCCATCGCCCTCGTCGAGGACGGGTGGGCGCTGCGCGACTACCAGCGGTCGGCGGTCACCGGCTTCTGGGCGGGCGGCTCCGGCGTCGTCGTGCTGCCCTGCGGGGCGGGCAAGACCCTGGTGGGCGCCGCCGCGATGGCCGAGGCGTCGGCCACCACGCTGATCCTGGTGACCAACACGGTCGCCGGCCGGCAGTGGAAGCGCGAGCTGGTGGCCCGCACCACCCTCACCGAGGACGAGATCGGCGAGTACTCGGGCGAGCGCAAGGAGATCCGCCCGGTCACGATCGCCACGTACCAGGTGATGACCCGCCGCACCAAGGGCGAGTACCGGCACCTGGAGCTCTTCGACTCCCGCGACTGGGGGCTGGTGATCTACGACGAGGTGCACCTGCTGCCCGCCCCGGTGTTCCGGATGACAGCCGACCTGCAGTCGCGACGCCGACTCGGGCTCACCGCCACCCTGATCCGCGAGGACGGCCGGGAGGGCGACGTGTTCTCCCTCATCGGGCCCAAGCGGTACGACGCCCCGTGGCGCGACATCGAGCAGCAGGGGTGGATCGCCCCGGCCGACTGCGTCGAGGTGCGGGTCACGCTCACCGACGCGGAGCGCCTGTCGTACGCGGTCGCCGAGCCGGAGGAGCGCTACAAGCTGTGCTCGACGGCCAGGACCAAGCTGCCGGTGGTACGTGCCGTGCTCGACCGACACCCCGGCGAGCCCGCTCTGGTGATCGGCGCGTACCTGGACCAGCTCGACGAGCTGGGCGCCGCGCTCGACGCGCCGATCGTGCAGGGCTCCACCCGCAACGCCGAGCGGGAGAAGCTCTACGACGCGTTCCGCCGGGGCGAGGTGCCGATCCTCGTGGTGTCCAAGGTGGCGAACTTCTCCATCGACCTGCCTGAGGCGTCGATCGCGGTGCAGGTGTCCGGCACGTTCGGCTCGCGCCAGGAGGAGGCGCAGCGGCTCGGCCGGCTGCTGCGGCCCAAGGGCGACGGCCGGCAGGCGCACTTCTACAGCGTCGTCGCGCGCGACACGCTCGACACCGACTATGCGGCGCACCGTCAGCGCTTCCTCGCCGAGCAGGGGTACGCGTACCGCATCATCGACGCCGACGATCTGCTCGGCCCCGCGGTGCCGGACGTGGGCGCCTAGAACGCGCTCGCGGTCTCGTGCCAGCTGGGCTCGAAGCCGCGCGCCAGGATGCCCACGTACAACATCGGGGTGAGCGGCCGCGCCGTCTCCACGGTGTCGCGCGGGGTGGCGTCGAGGTAGCCGTCGAAGGACCAGCGCAGCAGGTGGGGGCCGCGCACGGCGTACGCGGTGTCGCCGAGCGCGATCATCGCGCCGTCGGGCAGGCCGTCGACGCGCACCTCGTCCTGCGGGTGCAGCCGCTGTGGGTGCGCGATGTCGTCGGCCTCGTGGGCGCGCAGCGGCGGGTCGGCGAGCGACAGGAACCGCTGGGCGTCCTTGCGGCGGCAGAAGAAGCACGGGCGGTGCCCGGCGGACAGCGCCGTTACCTCGTCCAGGAAGAACACCGAGGTGTAGTACTTCCCCATCGCGTCGTGCTTGGCGTTCTTGTAGTGCATGTCGCAGCAGATCCAGTGGTAGCTCGCCCACCGGCGTTTGCCCAGCGTCCGGTCGTCGCGGTGGAACTTGCCGCCGCGGTTGCCCATGATCGTGCCGCGGGCCGCGACCGCGACGAGCTCTCCGAACGGCGTCACCCGGTTCTGCAAAGGCACGGCGTCACGCCCCCGGCCGGCGCAGTGGCGCGTCGAGGCTGAGGACAACGTCGTCGACGCGGCGCAGCGCCGTCGCCCGGCGTTCGCTGTCGCCGATGGCCGTGAGGTCCACCAGCCGGATCGGCGGACCGAGGTCGATCAACGTCGGCACGTACTCGACGAGGTCGACGCGCCACCCGTCGCCGCCCCTGGCGAACCGGAACCGGCCGATCACCCCCTCCTCCGTGGTGCCGCGCGGCTGGGCGTGCCTGGCCACCTGGTTGCCCAGCCCGTACGCGACCCACTCGCCGTCGAAGGACTCGAACGGCTGCACGACCTTCGCCTGGTGGCCGATGATCAGGTCGACGGCGTCGTCGGCCAGCAGGGTCCGCGCCATGGACCGTTGCTGCGCGGTCGGCCTCGACTCGTACTCATTGCCCCAGTGCAGGCTCGCGATCACCACGTCGGCGCCCGCCTCCTTGGCGACGCGGGCCGCGGCCAGGACGTCGTCCACCTCGAGCTGGTTGGCCAGCCACGGCGTCGCCGCCGGCACCCGGAAACCGTTGAAGCCGAACGTGAACGACACGTGCCCCACCCTGGCGCCGCTCACCTCCAGGACGCGCGGGGTGGCGGCCTCCGCCTCGGTGCGGGCCGACCCGGTGTGCTCGATGCCGGCCGCGTCCAGCACGTCCAACGTCGAGCGCACCCCGGCCGGCCCCCGGTCCAACGTGTGGTTGGACGCCGTCGAGCACGCGTCGTACCCGGTCTCGGCGAGCGCCACCGCCACCTCCGGCGGGGAGTTGAACGCCGGCCAACCGGTGAACGGACCGTCCGGCCCGGCGAGTGGCACCTCGAGATGGCAGATCGCCAGGTCGGCGGCCGACACCACCTGCTTGATCCCGGCGAACAGCGGCCGGTAGTCCCGCGCCCCGCCACCGTCCGCCACAGCCTGGTCGGTCAGCTCGGGATGGATCAGCACGTCCCCACCGGCCACCACCGTGAAACTGGTGGGCGGCTGGGTGGTCCAGCTCGGGAACGGTTGCCGCGACGGCAATCCCGATACCTCGTCCGGCAAAGGCAGCGGCCGCGACGGTGGCTCGCCCGGCGGATCCGAGCACCCCGCGAGCGCGCCGACGAGCACCACCGCCGCGGCGGCCACCACTCGTCGCATGGGCCCGTCCCCTCGCTCGATGTGCCGCACATCCTGCTCCCCAACCCCACCCGACGCGAGAGTCCGATCGGTCTGCCCCACCAGGCGTCTGGCCGTTCTTCTGGCTGGCGCTGCCCGAGTTGCTGCCCGGTCGACCCACCACGTCAAGCCCGAAGAACCAACGCTGTTTCCACTCCGTGCGACG
>Ga0190272_10001225_pt1 | contig 12412 bp, 8 predicted proteins | sample Popmic504T_FD_133746 | JGI IMG/M metagenome (GOLD analysis project Ga0190272, IMG submission 133746) | Populus adjacent soil microbial communities from riparian zone of Shoshone River, Wyoming, USA - 504 T | ecosystem: Environmental > Terrestrial > Soil > Riparian zone | place: USA: Wyoming...
ACAAATTTTTAGTTGGGGCTTTTCTTGAACAGGCAATTGCTGGAATTAACCCAATAGGACCACCAAACAAACTTGCAAAAAAAGTTCCCATTTGTGCTCCTCGATAACCACGGTAATATAACTTGGCATCGCTTCTACCCCTTGCGGAATTAAAATTATATTCAGCAGCCTGTTCTTCAAACTTTTTTATTTTATCCTGTTCTTGTTTAGCTATATTCAGTTCCTTTTTTATTTCACTGATTTCATCAAATTTATAAACAAAGAGGCTATTATCGCTAGTTTGAATTTTTAATGCCTGGCCTGGATTCATTTCAATAATGAGTCCTCTAATTATGCTTCCGTTTTTAAGGTAAACTACATCTAAAGAGTCTCCATTTGAGGCAACTATACCGGTCTTTACTCCATCTCCTTTAGAATTCTTAATAGTATCTTGGGCCGAAGCATCAAAGCTTAAAATTACAATAATGTAGATAAAATAGTTTTTCAATTTCATTTTAAAATAATTAAAAACAATGACTTAATTTTTATAAGCACGACGGGCTTTTCGATAGAAATTAGGATAATAGACATCCCATAATATAATAAATCCTCTGCGATAATAGTCAGCAAACCCGTATTTACTCCCAGGTACTTCCTTAATTTTGGTTACCCATAATAATTTTCGTGTTTCAATATTAAAAAATGTTGCGTATCCGGTCACAAAACGTTCAGGTTTATTAAGACTCTCAATTATAAATATAAAGCCAATTCCGGTTTTTTCTGGAAGAATATAAGTTGAGACAATAGAATCAAGTTTTTCTATTTTAATTTCGTAGTTACTAACCCTAACATAAGAATTTGCATCAATTTTTCTGGATAAATCTTGTACTGGCTGGAAATTAGCAGTTACAGTCGTAAATTTTAATTTTTTTTGCATAAATTCCGCAGAGAAGTGGCCATTCAACCAAATCATCCACTCAGGAATGTGTCTTTCAACAATTATTTTTCTGTCGCTAAACTTATCTACATCGGTAAGTTTGCTTTGAGAAAAGTCCCAACCGTAGTAAATAATATTATCAGTGTTAAAGACACTTTTAATTTCATATTTATAGTCGATGCCCTTACCAGCTCTTAAATCAACTTGCGCAAATGATGTGTAACATCCTCCAAGTAACATTAAACCTAATAGGGAGGGTCTAATACTCATAAAAAAACGGGGTTAGGTATGGTAGTAAAAGTTTCAAATGTAATATTTTTAATTTCAAAGCATTTTAAATGTTTTACCCAATGTTCATAAAAAGTCTCTCCTAATCATTTGCAAATCAGCGCAAAGGAGCGTACCTCAGAGTACCCTTTTTTTAACGAGAAAAAATATGAGCAATTATCAGCTAAAATTAAAGTCTTAAAACCCGCACCAGATGCAGGTTTTCGGGCTATGATTTTGGGTAAAACAATTGTTCAAAATGTTTTACCTATGTTTTCCAAAAAGAAAAACCCTCGCAATCCGTTAATTTGCAAGGGTTTTCGATACATTAATGTGGGCCCACCTGGGCTGTCTGAATAATTAATCAGGATGCAAATGCTAAAAATAATAATTTGGGTGGATTAATTTTTCGGACTAAACTTCTCGCGTAAGCATTTTTCTAAAACTTAAAGCCCCGCAAGCGGGGCTTTAAGTTTGTGGGCCCACCTGGGCTCGAACCAGGGACCAACTGATTATGAGTCAGCTACTCTAACCGACTGAGCTATAGGCCCATTTTTTTCTGTTCCTTTTAGCCCTGAAAAAGGGTTCCGGAATTTTTGAATGGGACGCGAAATTATATATTTACCGGCGATTTTCAAACTAACACCTGTTTTATGATCAAAAATATCATCTTCGATTTGGGTGGGGTTATCCTTGACGTGGATTACAACCGGGCCGTAGAAGCATTCAGGGACACCGGCATCGAGGATTTCGACAGCCTATATTCACAGAAAAAACAGGATTTGTTGTTCGACCGGTTTGAAAAAGGAGAGATATCGGCAGGGGATTTCAGGAATGTGATACGGGAAATGAAAAGCTCCCTCACCGATGAACAGATCGATAAAGCCTGGAACTCCCTTATCCTGGAAACACCGCCTGAACGAATGGATTTTATCAGAGAGCTTTCATCCCAATACAACCTTTACCTGCTCAGCAATACAAATGAGATCCATATTAAAGCATTTACATCTTACTATGATGACAAATACGGCAAAGGCACTTTCAGGTCGCTTTTTAAAAAGGTATATCTCTCATCTGAACTCGGCATGCGCAAGCCCGACCGCATAATTTTCGACCTCGTTGTTAACGAGAATAACCTTGATAAAAATGAGACACTTTTTATTGATGATTCACAACAGCACATAACAGGTGCTGAATCGGCCGGTCTTAAAGCTCTGCTGCTTCCTAAAGGAGAAACAATTGAAAGATTTCTGCCGGGTATTTTGAATTCATAACACAATTAGAAATTCACTCCGGAACCTGCTACGCGAGGTCTCTTGCCCATTAAAGGTTTTTGGAGAAAACGCCATCAACGGCATAAAAAAACTATAAACTATAAACCATAAACTATAAACTCATATCCTCCAAAGCTTATAGCTTAACTAGAGAATATTCGCCGACTGCTCCTTCATTTTCTCAAGATCATCCTTCATTTCTACTACCAACTTCTGGATGTTGGCGTCATTTGCCTTTGACCCGATGGTATTGATCTCACGCCCGAGCTCCTGCAATATAAATCCCAGCTTCTTGCCGTTTGAATCTTTGGCTTTGAGGGTTTCTGCAAAGTATTTGATATGCGTGCGGAGTCGCACTTTTTCTTCTGTGATGTCGATCTTTTCAATGTAATAAACCAGCTCCTGCTCAAACCTGTTCTTGTCGATCGCGATTTCCTCCAGCCCTTCCAATCCCTTTTTGAGCTTTGATCTCAATTGCTTCATGCGGCCTGGCTCATATTTTTCAATTTTTTCCAGCAGTGAAGAAATGGAATCGAGCCGCTGTATGAAATCTTCAGCCAGCGCTTTTCCTTCGGTGGTCCGGAATTCGTTGAACGACTTCATGGCCTTACGGCACAGGTCATCCAGCTGCTTCCACGACTTCTCATCGGTTTCGCCTTTTTCCATATTCAGCACATTGGGCATGCTCATAATGATGCGGAGGTAGTCGGGCGATTCGATTCCTGTTTCATCCCTGAGCGCCTGGAGGTCGCGGTAATATTGAATTACAAGGTCTTTGTTAATGTATGATTTCCGGTTTTCACTCACGGCTTCAAGCACGAGCGAAACATCTGCTTTGCCGCGCTCGATCTCTTTGGAAAGCCACATACGCAGCTCAGGTTCCTTGTCACGGAAGGCTGGAAGGCGGACTGACATTTCCAGGAATTTGCTGTTGAGCGATTTAATTTCGACGGTTGCAGGTGTACCGTTTATTTCTCCGACAGCTTTACCATAGCCGGTCATGGATCTTATCATGTGTGCGATTATTTCTGAAACAAAAGTAAGAGAAGTTGGGAGTCTGCAGCCGGCCCTGACGGTTTTTTTTATTTACTTTTGCGGCCTAACAATTTCTTACATGCAATTCGGAACGAAAGCCATCCATGCCGGCCAGGAACCTGATCCTACCACGGGGGCCATCATGACACCTATTTACCAAACCTCCACCTACGTGCAGGAATCGCCGGGTAAAAATAAAGGCTATGCCTATGCCCGGGGTAAAAATCCTACCCGCACAGCGCTTGAGAAATGCATCAGCGCGCTTGAAAATGCAAAGCACACCCTCTGTTTCTCAAGCGGTATGGGAGCAAGCGACGCCGTGATCAAACTGCTGAGACCCGGCGATGAAGTGATCTGCGCCGATGACCTTTACGGGGGAACATACCGCATGTTCACCAAAATTTTTGCGCCGTTCGGAATTGTTTTTCATTTTATCGATATGTCTGATGCATCTGGCATCGTGCCGGTGATCAATGCTAAAACCAGGATGATCTGGGTGGAAACCCCTACAAATCCTACCATGAAAATAATTGACATTGCTGCGTGTGCGGCAATATCGAAAAAGCATAAGCTTACAATGGTAGTTGACAACACTTTTGCCAGTCCGTACCTGCAAAACCCGCTCAACCTCGGTGCCGATATCAGCATGCATTCAGTTACGAAATATCTCGGGGGCCACTCCGACGTGGTGATGGGATCATTATCTATGAACAGCGATTCACTGCATGAACAGCTTGCATTTATCCACAATTCATGCGGTGCCGTTCCGGGTCCGATGGACAGCTTTCTGGTACTCCGTGGTTTGAAAACGCTGCATGTCCGCATGCAACGTCATTGCGAGAACGGGAAAATCATTGCCCATTTCCTGAAAACACATCCTAAGATTGATAAAATATACTGGCCAGGATTTACTGATCACCCGAACCATGCCATTGCCAAAAAACAAATGAAGGATTTCGGCGGGATGATTTCTTTTACGCTAAAGGGAAATTCGATGGATGAAGCTTTTGCCATGGCTTCCCACACAAAAGTATTTTCACTGGCCGAGTCGTTGGGTGGCGTTGAATCACTAATCGGCCATCCTGCATCCATGACGCATGCCTCCATACCTCGCGAGGTGAGGGAAGCAAACGGTGTGGTTGATTCACTCATCAGGCTCAGTGTTGGAATCGAAGACATCAACGACCTGGTAGAAGATCTGAAACAGGCGATGGAATAATCTGATTTATCATCAGGAGGCAGGGTACTATAACTTCTGTCGCGGCAGGATTGTTTGACCTGCATTCTTCCATTTCCAATCAGGTAATTTTTTCCCATTCTGATCACCGGTTTTTTGCCGTCGGGATTTGCGTTCTCACTGACTTTACCGGCTCTCAGGCCTTATGATTGCCTTACATTAATTTTACAATTGACACTGGTTGTCATTTAAAATATTTATTGTACTTTAGCAAGCTTAGAAAATCAACCATAAAAACTTTATTACAAATCAAATGAAAAAACAGATACTATTAATTGCATCCTTTTTATTTGCAGTTATTTTTCCTGGTGCACTATCGGCCCAGGAACCGTATAAATACTGCGGAACACAGGTGCTTCACAATGAGCTTGTCAGAATGAACCCGGAGATACTGGAAATTGAGCGCCAGCAGGAAGAATACACAAGACAATTTGTTGAGAACAGCGAGAGTCAACGTTTTCTGCCACCGGTGTACATTGTACCGGTTGTATTCCATATCCTTCATCAATACGGAGTTGAAAATATCAGCGATGCACAGATCTTCAATGCCATGGAAATTCTCAATGTCGATTTCCGCAAGCTGAATGCAGATACGGTTGATGTTGTTCCGGCTTTCAAATCAATTGTTGCCGATTCTGAAATTGAATTCAGGCTGGCAACGCTTGATCCGAACGGCAACTGCACAAACGGCATAGACCGCATCTATACCTATGAAACAAACATTGGCGATAACGGCTCCAAGCTTAATCAGTGGCCGAGGGAAAAATATCTTAACATCTGGGTGGTAAACACCATTTCGAGCGGGGCCGCAGGATTTTCACAATATCCTTCATCTGTAACAGGTCAGAATTACGTTTATGACGGGGTGATGATCCTGTCGGATTATGTGGGTGCAATCGGCACAGGAAATGTAGGAACTTCACGCGCACTTACTCATGAGGTAGGTCATTGGCTGAACCTTCAGCATTGCTGGGGCAGCACCAACCAGCCGGGTGTGGCATGCGGCGATGATTTTGTAAGCGATACCCCTGAAACCAAAGGATGGAGCAGTTGCAACCTTAGCGGTTCAATATGCAATCCTCCGATAGTGGAAAATGTCCAGAACTTTATGGAATATGCATATTGCGCCAGGATGTTTACCCAAGGCCAGGCAGCCAAAATGAGGGCGGCGATCACAAGCGCTGTATGGACATTCAGGGCGAACCTCTGGAGCCCCGCAAACCTGGCAGCTACAGGTGCACTCGCTAATCCCCCTCCACCCTGTATCCCTATTGCTGACTTCAACCAGAATGTAAAATACATTTGTGAAGGCGGATCGGTTTCTTTCAGCGATGGATCCTATAACGGAACTGCAACCAGCTGGTCATGGAGCTTCCCCGGGGGTACGCCCTCCACATCAACAGCAGCTAACCCGGTTGTTCAGTATCCCACCTGGGGTGTATATGATGTAACGCTTACTGTAACCAACTCCGCAGGAAGCAATACCATTGTCCGCCCGGGTAATGTCGTTGTGTATTATTATGGCGCCAGCAACCAGGTGCCGCTTACAGAAAGTTTTGAATCAATCTCTGTACCTGGCAGCGACTGGTATGTAATTGACAAGCATGGAGGAAATTCCTGGACCAAAACAGGTGCCGCTGCCAAAACAGGCTCATTCTCGATGACAAAAAATAATTTCCAGGGAAATGCAGTTGGAGTTGATGAATTGATGACGCCCCCAATGGATTTGAAATGGGTAACCGGCGCTTCACTCACTTTCCAGTATGCATTTGCATTACGCACAACCACAGGTGGCGTAACAGATCAGCTTCGCCTACTCAGCTCAAATGACTGCGGTAAAACATGGACACCGAGATACGTAAAGAGCGGACTGACCCTGTCAACAGCCGGTATTGTAGGATCTTCATTTATTCCTAGTGCCTCACAATGGTCCATGCAAACCGTATCACTGGCTTCGGGACAGGTTTCCGGACAGGGTAACGTAAGGTTGAAATTTGAATATACATATGATAAAGGAAACAACCTTTACCTTGATGACATCAATATTAACGGAACGGTTGGCATTAATGACGGATCTTCAGAAAACCTTAATCTTACTATATCACCTAACCCGTCAACTTCAGCCCCCATTGTTACATTCAACCTTAATAATGCACAGAAAATAACCATTGAAACAACTGACCTGCTGGGAAGGATTGTTGACCAGGTAAAAGATAAATTCATGGAGGCTGGTGAACATCAATATCAGCTTATTGATATTGACAAGCCCGGAGTTTATTTTGTAAGGATGCACCTGGGAGAAAATACGGTAACCGAAAAAGTAATCATTCAATAATATTGATCCCTTATTTAAAAAAGGCTGGCTGTTTATACGGCCAGCCTTTTTTTACTTCAGGCCATCCTGTGATTCAACTGAATTAATTTTTGAGGATAATTTTGAACGTGGTGATTTAATCGGATTCTGAAACTTACATTTGCGCATGAATTTAACGGTTAAAATCAGATCAGAAAATAAATAGATTCAACACCTTTAACAATATGCAGGAATACAGTAAATTCACGTTGTGGCTGGGAATTTTTTCCATCCTTGTAGCTGCTGTGCTGTATTTTTTTATTCCTTCTCTTCCGGCCAGGTTTATTTATGATGGCTGGTGGAAAATCCTGCTGTTTTTTACAGGCGTGACTGCAGCATTCCATTATGGCCTGCTCATAAGCACAAAAAAGCGCCCAGCGTCGGTGACGATTTATTACATGGCCAGCACAACCATAAAGCTGTTGCTTTTTGCGGGGATCATGGTCACATACTCGATGCTGAATAAAGACCGTGCTGCAGGATTCATTGTTGCCTTTTTCCTGATGTATTTTTTTTACACGGTATTCGAAGTAAGCATCCTGTACAGGAAATTCAGCACACCGGTAAAAAAAGATCCGGCTTAGTTATGAAAGTGAGAATCTGAATTCCGATCCTTTTCCAACCTCACTGATAACCCATATTCGCCCGTTGTGGGCATCGATGATCTTTTTCACGATCGCAAGTCCAAGCCCGGTGCTCTTCTCACCATCGGTGCTCAGCACACTTGTTTTACGGAAAGGCGTAAACAGGTTCTCAACTTCACCGGGAGGGATTCCCTGGCCATGGTCTTTTACGCTCAGCACCACTGTTTCCTTCTCCTTCTCAATTCCAACTTCTATAACAGTACCGTTATTCGAAAATTTTATGGCGTTGGTGATGAGATTATTGAGCACCTGCTCGATCTGTGTTTTGTCAACCCGGGCTTCAACGGATTCAACCGGAAAACTGAATACAAGGTCGATATTTTTCTTTTTTGAAATGCTTTTGTTCAGGTTAATATTATTCCTCACAAGTTCTACCAGGTTGGTCTGCTCAAGGTGAAGTTCAAGCATGCCTGATTCGATCTTGGAAACATCAAGCAGGTTATTGACCATGCTAAGCATAAATGAGCTTGATTTTCTTATGATGGAAAGGTATTCTTTGTGCGTGTCAGAGAGTGTATCGCCGGCTTCTTCGAGAATGAAATCGCTGAAGGTCTGGATGTTTCCAAGCGGGTTACGCAGGTCATGCGCAGCCATGCCCAGGAAATAATTCTTCTGGTCATTAAGCGCTGCAAGCTCGATATTTTTCATTTCAAGTTCCTGATGCTGCCTGTAGAACTGCAGCAACGTATTTACTTTGGCACGTGTGATATGTAAATCGAGAGGCTTGAACAAATAATCAACCGCTCCGCCTTCAAGACCTTTCAATACATATTTATTTTCCTTGCTGATAGCCGTAACGAACACAATTGGAATTTTTTTTGTTCGTGTGGTAGACTTGAGCAACTGTGCAACCTCAAATCCATCCATTGCAGGCATCTGTACATCAAGCAGGATCAGTGATATGTCATCCCTGAATGCTATCTGTAGCGCCTCTTTGCCTGAAGTAGCCTTGATGAATACACGGTCCTCCTCCTGGAGCATGTTTTCAAGTGTGAACAGGTTTTCAGGCCTGTCATCAACAATAAGGATACGGTGCTTGCCAGGCTGAACGGGCTGCTTAAAATTCATATTTATTTAGTTTTTATATTTTCATCTGGCTGCCAACAGGGCCATCAGGCGATTTTCCTGTAAATTTTTTCATGCTTGTCCACAACTTCGAATCTATCCTGCAGACTGCTTAGCAGCATGTTTTCTTTTGATCCCAGAGCCAGGAAACCGAAATTACACAGGCTGTCGCAGAACAGACCCAAAACTTTCTCCTGCAACCCGGTATTGAAATATATCAGAACATTCCGGCAAACAATAAGATTGAATTCATTGAATGTAGAGTCACTCGCAAGGTTATGGGGTGAAAAGGTAATATTTGTGCCAAGCGAATTGTCCATTTTAATTCTTCCTGACCCGTGTGGCTCATAGTAATCATCCAGCTTCCGCATTCCTCCGGAATCCAGATACTTTTCATTGTATGAATGAAACGGGTATGGCTTGTATTCAGCCTTAACTGCTGTTTCGAGCACCCTGGCATTGATGTCAGTCGCATATATCCGGGTGTGGTCGTATAGATTATTTTCTTTCAGCAATACTGCCATCGAATAAACTTCTTCCCCTGTTGAGCAGCCGGCATGCCAGATCCGCCTGAATGGATATGTGGCAATTGCAGGGAAAACTTTTTCCCTTATTGATTTATAAAAAGACGGATTACGGAACATTTCAGTGACATTAACTGTAATTTTAAGCAGGAAATCTTCAAACAATACGCTGTCGTTAAGCAACCGGTGCTCAAGATCACCTGCGGTGCTGATATTCCAAAGGTCAGCAAACCTGCTGATACGTCTGTCAAGAGAGCCGCCGGCATAACCGGTGAAATCATACCCATAGCTTGCATGAATTTTATTCAGCAATGATTTTTTCGAAATTTCATCCACATTCATCGTCCCTGTAATTATTGCAGCAACTCCTGCATCAGCGGCCATAGCCTGACTTCATCCACAGGCTTTGAAATGTAGCCCGTTGCCCCTACCTCCATGCATTTATCACGGTCACCCTTCATTGCTTTTGCTGTGATCGCCACGATTGGAATCGTTTTGAATTCAGTCATTTTCCTTATCATCGCAATTGTTTCAAACCCGTCAAGCTCCGGCATCATAATATCCATTAAAATAATATCCGTATCCGGATTGCTTTTCAAAACCTGCAATGCCTCCAAACCTTCGTTTGCAACCACCACTCTGCATTCCTGGTGCTCCAACATGCTTGTCATTGCAAAAATATTCCTGATATCATCATCCACTAACAACACCTTTTTACCTTTCAGCCTGCTGTATAATTTGCCAGTAACACCTCCCGGACTTTCAGCATCTGGCTCTGCGGCCAGGGATACCAGCGGTTTTATCTGCCTTTCAAGATAGAGGCCTGCCTCTTCCCTGAGCCGGGCGGCAGAAAAACCTGTTTTCCTTATAACACTCACCGTATATTTCCTAAGTTCATGGTGCTCCTTCCGGGAAAGCTCTTTGCCTGTATAAACAATAACCGGTATCTGTTTGGCATCCCCGAAACCTTTAATTTCTTTCAACAGGGAAAGGCCGTTCATATCCGGCAATGAAAGGTCCAGCACAACCAGGTCGTACGGGTTCGTTGAGACCAGAGCAATCGCTTCGTGGGCCGACCGTGCTTCCGTGCAAACCGTCATTGGATTATTGATCAATGCTGAGATCGATTCTCCTTTCGCCTGTGTATCTTCAATCACAAGCACATTCTTTTTTCCCTGACGTACGTATGATCTCATCACGCTGACAATTCCAGCCATTCCGGTGCCGCTCATATAATTCTGAGGAATCACAACTGCTCCTGCGGGCAAGCCTTGTGCATGGCTGCCTGTTTCCGTTACAACGTATAATGGTATACGTTGTAGCACGGGATTCTGATGAATCCGGTTTAAAATGGTGGCAGGGTCACAATTAACTGCATCGACGATAAGTACATCCGGGATCATCTGCTTCGCATTTCCGATTGCTGCATCTCCCCATCCAGCCATGATACCGGTAAGACCCGATGCTGTAATATGGCTCAGCATTAACCTTGCATGACTTTCGTTCATGCTCATGATCATTACAACCAGGTCACGGATGCTGACATCGAAACGATTTTTCGGATCCGATGTCTGCAATCCAGGTTGCATGTTTAACGGCGCAATTCCTTCTTCTTTATGATCTGCAGTTTTAATTTCATCGAAATTTTCGGGCAGGAAAAGCGTAAACCTGCTGCCCTCGCCAGCTTTGCTTTCAACCTGTATCTCACCACCCAGCAAAAAGGAAAGCTCACGGCTGATGGATAGCCCCAGACCCGTTCCACCGTACTTCCTGCTTGTTGATCCGTCGGCCTGCCGGAAGGCTTCAAAAATAAGCTGCTGCTTGTCTTCGGCAATCCCGATCCCGTTATCACTCACCGACAAGCTGATCATGGAAAGCCCGTTGCTTAATCGTGCATTGACATATTTGAATCCCGGGGCCACCCTGTCAATAGTCAGCTCAACCGTTCCGAGCTTTTCCGTAAATTTAAATGCATTTGACAGCAGGTTTTTTAGCACCTGCTCGATCCTCATTTTATCTGAACGAATAACCCCGGGTGTATTTTCTCCGTACCTGACATGGAAATTTACATTCTTCCCTGTTGCCAGCTCACGAAAGAGTGATTCCATATCGCCGCCCAATTCTTTCAGGTTCACCTCGTCAACTTCAAGCTCTATCTTCCTTGACTCAATTTTCGACAGGTCGAGTATATCGTTGATAAGGTTCAGCAGGTCGGACCCCGAACGTTTCACCACCCTTACGTATTCGATCTGCCTTAAATTGAGGTTGTTCTCCTTATTTTCACTGAGCAGGTTTGCAAGTATAAGAATGCTGTTCAGTGGCGTGCGCAGCTCGTGCGACATATTGGCAAGGAACTCAGACTTGTACCTGTTTGTATTCTCAAGCTCCTCAGCTTTATGCCTGATGGCTTCCTTCACCAGCTCAAGCTGTTCGTTTTTAAGTCTGATCTCTTCATTCTGTACCGCCAGAAGCTGAGCTTTTTCTTCCAGCTGGCTGTTGGTCTGAATGAGCTCTTCCTGCTGTTCACGCAGCTCATCTTCAGAGGTTTTCAGCTGAACTCCTTTTTCTATAAGCTCATCATTGCTTTGCTTCAATGCATGCTCCCTTTCAATGAGCTTATCATTCAGGTCCTGTGATTCATACAACAGCAGCTCGGTGTGGAGCTTCCTGTTGATCAGGTCCAGTGTAGCTGCAATAATTCCTGAAAGCTTTTCCAGAAGTTCCACCTGGAGCGGGTCAATTTCAGTAAATGTGGCCAGCTCCACCACTCCCTGAATTTCATTTTCGAACAAAAGCGGGGCAATTATAATGCTCCGGGGTATAGCATCGCCAAGTCCCGAATTGATCCTGATATAATCACTAGGAATATCTTTTACTGTCATAATCTTACGATCAACAGCCACCTGTCCTACATAACCTTCCGACATTGCCACTCTTTTGTTAACCGACTTGTTTTTCTCACAGGCAAATCCCGCCACCATTTCGAGATAACGGTTCCTGGCTCGGTCTTCCTTTATCAGGTACAATGCTCCCTGGTTCATTACCAGGTATTTTGAAAGGAATGAGATTATATTGACATAGAGTACGCCGGTATTGG